>Ga0210408_10004062_pt1 | contig 13199 bp, 9 predicted proteins | sample IncBWH4MmetaG_FD_155471 | JGI IMG/M metagenome (GOLD analysis project Ga0210408, IMG submission 155471) | Forest soil microbial communities from Barre Woods Harvard Forest LTER site, Petersham, Massachusetts, United States - Inc-BW-H-4-M | ecosystem: Environmental > Terrestrial > Soil >...
GTTTCCTCGTGGATCGACATGCTGGCCGGGCTGTCGATAATGTATTGCCTGAGAACCCCGCCCTCCTTCTGGGCGAGCGCCGCCGGCACGAAAGCGAATGCGATCAGCAACCCGGCGATCGCCGCGGCACGAAGGTTGAGCATCATCCGCTTCCTCCCTTTGATTGACCGTTTGCGGTGCGGCGGTTTGCCTAGCGATGCTTTCTATTTGTCCAGCCAGACGTCTTCCATTCGCCAGCTGTTGAAGATGCTGTTGACCATGGTGGTCAGCCCCTTCACCTGTGGTCGCCAGCAGATGCCGCCCCGGTTGTAGTAGATGATCGGCCGGGCGCCGTCCTCGGCCAATTTCCGTTCGAGCTCCCATACCAACTGCTTGCGCTTGTGCCGGTCGGGTTCCATCGATTGCTGATCGACCAGCGGGTCGAACTCGGGATTGCAGTATCCGGTATAATTGGCCTCAGCACCGCACACGTAGTTCGCGTAGAATGTCGGGTCAGGGTCGTCGAGGAAGCCGGCCGTGAGGTTGAGGCCGACGGTGAAATCCTTGCGCGTGATCTTGGGGAACCAGTTCGTCGTGTCGATCGTCTCGAGTTCGCCGTCGATATAGACCTCTTTCAGCTGGTCGATCAGGATGACGGCCGGATCGCGGTGAGAGGGGAGATCGCGCGTCGACACTTTTATCTTGAGCCGGTGGTCGGCTCCATACCCGAGCTTGTGCATGATTTCGCGGGCCTCGGCTCGGTTCCTGGGCACATCGGTCCCATAACCGGGCAGCGTCTGCAGGACCTCGGCCGGCACGCCCCATGACCCTCCAGGCGGGGGCTGCAGGACGCCGCCGAGGTATCCCTGACCTTCGGTGAGTATCTCGACAAAAGCCTTGCGGTCGAGGCTCAGCTCCATGGCCCGCCGCAATTCAGGGTTGTCGAAGGGGGGCGCGGCCCGGTTTACGATCAGATTGGTGTTGACGCTCCCCGGATTGGATTCACAGACCGCCTCCGGCATTTGGTTTTGAATGTCCTTCATCAGCGGGATCGTCACGCTTCCGGCGAAGGTCAGATCGTATTTGCCGGCAATAAAGGCGAGAACCACGGTCGACCGGTTTTTGGCCATCGTGTACTCGATGCCATCGAGGTAGGGCCGATCCTTCCTCCAGTAATTCTCGTTCCGTGTCACCACAATGCGCTCGTTGGGCTTGAACTCGACAAATTTGAACGGGCCGGTGCCGATCGGACGGCTGCGCATGTCGCGCGGCGCGACATGGCACGGATAGACCGGCGAAAACCCCGAGGCGAGCAGTGCCAGGAAACTCGGCTGCGGCCGCTTCAGATGGAAGGTAACCTCAAAGTCGCCGTTGGTGGTGACCTCTTCGAGGTTTCGGTACCAGGCCTTGCGCGGATTGATGCGGAGCTTCTCGGCGGATTTGCCTACCAACAGGTCCCAGGTGCATTTGACATCGTTGGCGGTGAACGGTTTGCCATCGTGCCATTTCACACCCTGGCGTAGCGGGAAGGTCAACTCGGCACCATCCTCGCTCCACGACCAGCCGGTCGCCAGATCAGGCACGATCGAGTCGAGGGTGTTCTGCTTTACGTGCTGGTTGAACAGTACGAGATTGTTGAACACCGCCATCATCGGGCGCTCGGCGTAGATCGTCGCTTCCTCGTGGATCGACATGCTGGCCGGACTGTCGAGCATGTAGCTCCGCAAGATGCCGCCCTGCTTCTGGGCGAATGCCGACGCTCCCGCGACAAGCGTAATCAGCAATCCCGCGATCGCTGCGCAATGGCGGAGATGCAGCGTCATCTCGGTTCTCCTCCCTCGGTTTTCGCGGTTCGTTGTCCTCCGTTCGACGGTACCCTGCTGGGCGCTATCGTCATTTGTCGAGCCAGGCGTCCTCGATGCGCCAGCCGTTGTAATTGCCGTTGACCATCATCGTGTGCCCCTTGAAGTAGGGCTGCCAGCAGGCCGCCGACATCGGATAGAAGATCGCCGGATGGGCCGCGTCCTCCGCCAGCTTGCGTCCGATTTCCCACACGTTCTGTTTGCGCTTGACAATATCGGGCTCGCTCGATTGCCGGTCGCGGATCCGCCGCTCCTCAACGTCGTCGACAAAGAGAAGTGGTTTTAAAGCGCCGTCCCTAAAAGCGTGTTCATGCCGGGCTAACGGCGCCGCCCGGCGGGTCGATCCGGCTCATGGCGGCGGTGTGAAGCCACCGAATTCCGCCTCGAGCAGCCCGGCGAAGGCGATCGTCGTGCGGTCCTCGAGATAGCCGCCGACGATCTGCACGCCGATCGGCAGACCGTCGGCGCTGCGGTCGATCGGCGCCACGGTGGCCGGGAAGCCGGTCAATGTGGCGATCCCGGACCAGGCGATCTGGTCGTTATATGCGACGCTGCGGCCATCGATGTCGAGCCGTCGATCCCGCTGCGGCGCGTGCTCGTGGCGGAACGCCACGGTCGGCATCGGCGGGCACAGCACGACATCGACCTCCTCGAACAGCGACTGCCAGCGCTGCCGCAACCCGGCGCGGATGCGGCCCGTCAACACCCAGTCGCGATGGCTGATCGCAAAGCCGCGCAGCCGGGCGGCGGTCAGGCTGTGTGCGGCGGGCGACGATGATTGCAGCGTCGCGATCAGCCGCTCGCGCATCTCGGCGGGCATGTCGACCGCGAAAAATGCCGCCAGCAATTCCTGGTAGGTGCGCGTCGTGGATTCGAGATCGGGTAGCGCCGGGCCCTGCCGGTCGACCCGGCAGCCGCAGTCGGCGAGCCGGTCGCCGAGCCGCCTGAGCGCAGTGGTGACATCCCCGGCGGTCGGGCACAGCGGATGCGCGTCGAGCAGCAGCACGCGATAGTCGGCGAGCCGTTGATGCTGTGGCGGCGGCAGATCCAGTCGATAACCGATCCCCTGCGACCACGGGTCGGGCCCGGCCAGCACATCGAGCGCGAGCGCCAAGTCGGCGGCGCTGCGGGCCATTGGTCCCAGCACCGCGAGGTCGGGAGGAAACGGCAGCGCCGGCGTGCCGGGCGGCCCCGCCCCGCGCGACGGCACCAGGTCGAGGCTCGGCTTGTGCGCGAAGACGCCGCAGAAATGCGCCGGGCAGCGCAACGAGCCGCCGATGTCGGAGCCCAGCTCGAGTGGCACGAAGCCGGCGGCAAGCGCCGCTGCGGCTCCGCCCGACGAGCCGCCCGGCGTGCGGGCGAGGTCCCATGGGTTGTTCGTGACGCCGTAAATGTCGTTGTAGCTCTGCCAGTCCGCCAGCGCGAGCGGCACGTTGGTCTTGCCGAGCACGATCGCGCCGGCCGCTTTCAGCCGCTCGACGGCGAGCGAGTCGGCCGGCGGCCGCCAGTCGCGGAACTGCGGGTAGCCCCAGCTGGTCGGCAGCCCCTCGACGTTGAAGCTCTCCTTGACGGTCATCGGCAGGCCGAGGAGCGGCCGGCGCTCGCCCTTTGCCAGCGCCGCGTCGGCCGCTGCGGCGGCGGCGCGGGCGCGCTCGAAGTCGCGCACGACGACGGCGCTGAGGCGACCGTCCCCGGCCTCGATGCGGGCGATCGCCGCCTCGACCAGCTCGACCGAAGTTGCGCGCCGTGCCGCCAGCGCGCCGAGCAGGTCGGTCGCCGTATGGTACGCGGTGTGGTCCGCCATGCTGCCTCCCCCGCCGGCAATCTGCGCAAGAAGTTTAAACCGGACCGCCTTACATCAAATAGTTTCCATGCGGGACCTTGAGCAAGCGCGACCTTCCGTGGTTCTCGACGCCGCCTGGCGGACAGCGTATCGGCTTGGCTTCCCGCTCGCGCGCCTCTGGTGGAGACTGCGGCGCCAGCGGCATGAGGGCGCGCTGGTAGCGGTCCACGTCGGTCCGGCGTTGCTGCTAGTGCGATCGTCATATCGGATCGCGTGGAACTTCCCGGGCGGTAGTGTCCGGCACGGTGAGACGCCTGAAATATCGGCACGGCGCGAGCTGGCCGAGGAGATCGGTCTCGCGGGGTACCCGCTGCTCCCCGCGGGCACCGCCAGCGGCATCTGGGACGGGCGACCAGACCGAGTGCACTTCTTCGAATTGCGGCTCGATCAGCTGCCCGATTTGCGGCTCGACAACCGCGAGATCGTCGCCGCGCGCCTGGTGTCGCCGGATGAGTTGCCCGGCATGGCGCTGACCGGGCCGGTCACCGCATATCTCGGCGGGATGCCACCGCCGGGCTGCCACCGATCGCTGGCCTGATCGAGTCCGATCTGCCGTGGGCCGAGCTCGCGGCGATCGCGGCGGATGCTGCGGCCGGCCGGCTCGACGTTAAGCCGACCAGGATATTCAGCTTCGAGGAGATCCGTGAGGCGCACCGCGTGATGGAGGCCAACGACTCTCCGGAGTTCGCCTGACTCGCCGCTGGAGGGAAGTGGATTCGAACCATCGGTCCCCCTCCCGAGATTGTCGTCGATCCGAGCGGTTCGCGCAGAGATCATAGGGCGAAGTGCGGATGTCTTTCGGCGAGACCGAGAATTCGATGTCTCTGCCCTCCAGGGAAGACTCAGCACCTCCTCTCAAAGTCAGTGTTCGACCGACCCGGGTCTGATCGCTGGAACTTGGCATCGACCACTTTTCCTGACGCGGGACCGATGGTTCGAATCCGGTTCCCTCCAGCGGGGAATCCGATGCGAACCTGGGTATTCGCGGCCAACGTTCGTGACCGCTGCGCGCCTGCCGGATCTGGCGCGCCGTCTTGCGCTCAGGCGGCGGCCTTGACGCGAGCGCTGTCGATTGTCTCCGCGGCCATGCTCCTTTAGAACCTCCCAAGATCTAAGGTCCGCTTTTAACATCTGTACTCGAAGAGAGAGCGGGTAGGGTTGTTGTCATGTGCGTCGAGTTCGCACGGCGCATAGGGCGAAGATCTTGGCCGTGTGAACTGGATCACACCCGATCCCCTGCGAAAGGTTGTAAGGCCGGCGCGATTGCGGGTGCGACAAGGTGTCGGCCACATGCGTGGTGATGTGGCCCAGGCGGGATAGACAGCGATGGACATAGCACGCTGGCTAGAAGATCTGGGCCTGGGGCAATACCAGCACGCGTTTCGCAGAAGCGATGTCGACGTCGCGGTCCTGCCTGAGCTCACCGCAGACGATTTGACCGCTCTCGGGGTGACTTCGATCGGGCATCGCCGGAAGTTGCTCGCCGCAATTGCCGCCTTGCGACCCGCCGCTCCGTCGGTGCCGGATGTAGCCGCAGCCGGCTCGGTGAGGGTCTCTTCCTCGTGCACGGCCATCTCTGGCGCCGAACGCCGCCAGCTGACGGTGATGTTCTGTGATCTGGTGGGCTCGACGGCACTGTCCGCGCGGCTCGATCCCGAGGACCTGCGAGAAGTGATCAGCGCCTATCAAAGTTGCGTTGCCGGGGTGATCGGTCGGTACGACGGCTTTGTTGCCAAATACATGGGCGACGGTGTTCTGGTTTATTTCGGCTACCCGCGAGCACATGAGGACGACGCCGAGCGGGCGGTCCGCGCAGCGCTAAGCGTCATTGACGCCGTGAGCAAGCTCGATGTCCAACCCCTCAAGCTCCAGACGCGCGTCGGCATCGCCACCGGGCTGGTGGTCGTCGGCGATCTGATCGGCGAAGGCTCGGCGAAAGAACAATCGGTCGTCGGCGAGACGCCAAACCTCGCCGCCCGGCTACAAGCCCTGGCTGAGCCGGACGCGGTTGTCATCGCCGCGGGCACTCGGCGGCTGGTTGGCGATCTCTTCGAATACGAGAGCCTCGGCGAGGTCGAGATTAAGGGGCTCGCTGCGGGGTTACCGGCGTGGCAGGTACTCCGAACCAGCGGTGTTGCCAGCCGGTTCGAGGCATTGCGCGGCTCGGCGTTGACCCCGCTCGTAGGCCGTGACGAGGAGATCGAGTTGCTGATTGGCCGCTGGGCGCGCGCCAAGGCTGGGGACGGCCAGGTCGTGCTCGTCTCGGGCGAGGCCGGCTTTGGCAAGTCGCGCATCACCTCAGAACTTGAACAGCGCCTATACGCCGAACCGCATATTCAACTGCGCTATTTCTGCTCGCCCTATCGCCAGGACAGCGCACTGTTCCCATTCATCGACCAGATCAGCCGGGCAGCCGGTTTCGCGCCCGCCGATCCGGCCGCTTCCAAGCTGGAAAAATTTGAAGCCTTACTCGCCCGCCAGCCATTACCGGAGGAGGACGTGGCATTCCTCGCCGATCTGCTATCACTGCCGGGCTCACAGCGTCACCCTCTTCCCGATCTCAGTCCGCAGCGGAAGAAGGAAAGGACATTTGAGGCGCTCGTCCACGGGCTGGAGAGATCGGCACACCGGCGGCCGTTGGTGATGATTTTAGAGGATGCGCATTGGATCGACCCGACCTCGCGCGAATTGCTCGACCTCACTGTTGAGCGGGTCCGCAGTCTGGCGGTACTCTTGATCGTCACATTCCGCCCCGAGTTTCAGCCGCCGTGGACCGGCAAGTCGCATGTAAAGATGCTGGTCCTCAAGCGACTGAAGCAGCACTACCGGACCGCTCTTGTGACGCAGATAGCAGGCAATAAGACACTGCCCGATGACGTCACCGCCCAGATCGTCAAGCGCACCGACGGCGTGCCATTGTTCGTCGAAGAACTGACCAAGAGCGTGCTGGAGAGCGAGCTACTGCGCGAGGAAGACGGCCACTACGTGCTCGACGGCGCCTTGCCGCCGCTCGCGATCCCGACGAGTTTGCACGCCTCATTGATGGCGCGGCTCGATCGTCTGGCGTCGGTGCGGCACGTGGCGCAAATCGGCGCGGCGATCGGTCGCTGGTTCCTCTACACGCTGCTGCGCGCGGTCTCCGGTCTCCCGGAGGACGAGCTGCAAGCCTCCCTCGCCCGGCTCGTCGCTTCCGAGCTGGTATTTCAAAGCGGCGCACCGCCCGATGCGGTCTATACCTTCAAGCATGCGCTGGTCCAGGAAGCAGCCTACAGCAGCCTTTTGCGCAGCGCCCGACAGCAATTGCACGGACGAATCGCCGAGGCACTGGAGGCTCATTTTGCCGAGCTGATGGACAGCCAGCCCGAGCTCCTCGCGCGCCACTACACCGAGGCCGGGAGCGTTGAAAAATCCGTCTTTTATTGGAGTAAGGCCGCTCGGAAGTCGGCCTCGCGCTCCGCTATGACGGAGGCGGCCGCGCAATTTCGAAAAGGGTTGGACCAGCTGGCGTTGTTACCGGACGGCCGTGAACGTCAGCGACAAGAGCTCGAACTTCGCAGTGCCCTGGGCGCGGTACTGATCGTGGTCAAAGGCTTCGCAGCCCCGGAAACGGGCCAAGCCTATGGCCGCGCACGAGAGCTGTGGGAGCAGCTGGGCTCTCCCTTGGAATTGGTTCACATCCCCTTTGGGCAGTCTTTCTATCACGTGTACCGAGGGGAACTCGACTTGGCGCAGTCCCTTGCAGAAGATTTGCTGCGTCTGAGCCGTCGGCGCAATGACGCGGCCGGGCTCATTCTGGGTCACCTGTCCGCCGGACGAGCGTTGATGTTTGCCGGCAGGTTTGCGCCGTCCCGATACAATCTGGAAGAAATGCTGGCGCTTTACGATCCGATCTCCCGTCACTCACTTGCCCAGCAGGCTGCGGTTGACCCTCAAATCGGATCGTTAGCTCATTTGGGAATTGTTCTCTACTGCCTGGGCTTTCCCGACCAGGCGTTGGCGCGGAGTAGAGCAGCAGTCGCAGAGGCTCGGAGGCTGGATCTTCCAGCCTCTTTGGCGTCTAGTCTGTCACTTGGCGCAATTCTGCTTTCGTTTGTCGGGGACGAGGGAACCCTTGACAACTGGGTGGGCCAGCTGGTTGCGGTCGCCACCGAGCAGGGTTTCCCCGCTTGGCGCGCGGCGGGAACGATCTATTGCGGCTGGATCAAGACAAAGAGTGGTGATGTGGCCGAAGGGATATCTCTTCTGCGCAGCGGTTTAATGGCTTACCGCGCTACCGGGGCCGAAGCAGCGATACCTCATTTCATCACCTATCTCACCAAGGCATATGAGATAGCGGGACAAATTGACGAGGGTCTGGCCCTGCTCGACGAGACTCTGCAGATCATTGCAAGAACCGGGGAACGCTGGGTTGAGGCGGAGCTCTATCGGCACAAAGGCCAGCTGCTGCTGCGGCAAGGACATGCCGTGGCCGCCGAGGAACTGTATCGCAAAGCCCTCAGTATCGCCCGGGAGCAGAAGGCCAAGCAGTGGGAACTGCGCACCGCCGTGAGCCTCGCCCGGCTGCGCCGCGACCAGGGTCGTCGCGCAGAAGCATGCGACCTGCTTGCGCCCGTCTACGGCTGGTTCACTGAGGGCTTCGACACTGCCGATCTAAAGGAGGCGAAGGCGCTACTGGACGAGCTGGGGTAAGCGCCCGCCTGCTGCAATCCGATCTGGCCGAAGTGCGCTATGCCGAGGGCGCGGTATTGGGGGATCCGTCACGGTCGGCGAGATCGCCAAGGTGGCGCATCTGCGGATGGATGGACTGCCGCCGGACGTCGATCCGCTGCTTGACGCGCCCGCGACCTACGAGCCGGCGATCGGCATCGGCGTCTTTCGTACGCGACCGGCCACCGCGACGTCGTCGACGAGGTCGAGCGGGCGAAAAATCGCACCAAGTCCAGAGTGCGGGCCAGGGTCGGCCAACCCACTATGACCGACCGAATCGCGGCGAGGGTCCGTCGGATTGGATCCGCGCGCGCACCCTCGCCTCCGGAGCGGAAATGACCGTAACGCTCGCCTCCAGTGGGTAGTGTGAGGTTGACGTTGCGTCCAGGCTCACGAGTAGCTTAGGCTTTTAGTAGCAAGCTGTGTTCTTCTTTTGGAACCTCGCCTCCGTCGGCGCATCGATGAAATCCTTGCTCTGGCATACGCCGATCGTGTTGAAGTAAATGATTCGCTTGCCCGCTTTTATTCTCGTCGGGTGCGTGGTCTGCGCAGGGCTGATCCTTATCGAATTCGTTTCCATCAGTAGCCACCGCCCTTCACCCGGAGCCCGCTTGCCACCGGCGGAAATCGAACCCGCAGCGCCGGAAATTCGGAAGCTCGCCGATCCGCTGTTCAGCCCGACACAGCGCCGTCCGGAAACCGTGTCCTCGGCTAATGATGCTGATTCACCATTGCGCGATGTGAGGCTGACTGGCGTCGTGATCGGACCGGATTTGCGCATCGCGATCTTCGTCGTGACCGGCACTAACTCGCGCGTGCTGTCGGAGGGCGAAGCGCTGAAGGGCTGGCGACTCGAGAGCATCTCACCGGAAGGGGTCGTGCTCAGCGGTCCGGCCGGTAACACAGTGCTCGAGCCTCAGCGGGATGCGAATCTGGTTCGACCGTCTCCGCCTGTTGCGGTCCAGTCCGGCCAGCCCGGCGCGGCGATGGCTGGTGCGCCGGGGCAACCAATGGCTGTGACGCCTATTGCTGTCGGCACCTTATCGGCAGCCACCCCCATTCAGACGCAAGCCTATCCTTATTATTCTCCAGAGTATTACCCCGGTTATTCTCCAGAGTATTACCCCGGGTATGACCCGTATTATCCATGGGGCTGGGGTTGGGGTAACCCATGGGGCTGGGGATGGCCTGTCGGAGTTGCCGTCGGATTTGGCGGATGCTGGAACTGCGGGTTCCGCGGCGGCTCTTTCCGTCCAGGCTTCCGACGCTTCGGCATTGGTCACCCTGGCTTGTTCCATCCAGGGTTCGGACGCTTCGGTTTTGGTCACCCTGGCTTGTTCCATCCAGGGTTCGGACGCTTCGGCTTTGCCCATGCGAGTTTTGGTGGCGGTTTCCGCGGCGGCAGTCGCAGATAGCATGATCAATATGGTCGGTCCCACGGGGAGATCTGCAGCTGAGGATATGATGGAACTCAGCCTACGCGAGCACGACTTCCGCCCGGATCTGATGCCGAACCGAATGACGGATTCCCACCCAACTGGGCAAATCCCGACAGGTGTTGCGAACGACAGGTGTGGGGCATGAAGTCCAGTTCCCGCGGCCAACGCTGAGCGTCCGCTGTCGCTTCGGTTAAAGGACCTTCGCTGGGACGCAAGGCAACGGCCAAGACGCGGCGACTCCAGACCTTCGTGACCTCGCCTTAGAACGGGTAAGTTCGACCCATTTGAGACCTTCATGACCGCGCCAATGGATGGTCGGGTTGACCGGGAAGCGGCCATTCGCGTCAGACTTTTGGTCATGCTGACGACCGGCTCACGTCAGTTCGTCTAGCAGCGCCTTTGCCTCTTTCAGATCGGCGGTGTCGAAGCCCTCGGTGAACCAGCCGTAAACCGGTGTCAGCAGATTACTCGCTTCGTTCCGCCGGCCCCGCTCGCTCCACAGCCGGGCGAGGCTCGTCGCGGCGCGCAACTCATAGGCTTTAGCCTGCTGGCTCCGCGCGACGCGCAGCGCCACTTCGAGGGCGCATTGGCCCTCGTCGAGCCGGTTGAGACCGAACAGCGCGATGCCTTCAAGGCGATGAAGTTCCGCTTCCCACCGGCGCTCTCCCGTTCGTTCCTGCGTCTCCAGCCCCTCCCTCACCGCGGCAAGAGCCGCCGCGCGCTCGCCCTGCCGCACTAGCGCTTCGGCCAACCCGGCAAGGCCGTAGGGGCGCTTCCCGCCGAGCCGGCCGGCGAGCCCCTCGCGCAGGCAGGCGACAGCCTCCTCAATCGCGCCCTGCGCCGACAGCGCGGCACCGCGCAGGAAGCGCGGCTCCATGAAAAATGCGAGCCGTTGTTCAGCCACCAGCGCCTCAGCCGTGCCGAGCCGTTGCAAGGCAAATTCCGGCTCGCCGCGATCGAGGTGAAGCATCGCGTGGTAAACCAGCCCTATTTCGAAGCTGAACGGGTGAGCGATCTGCTTGGCCAATGCCAATGCTTCGGCGCCGATCGCCAACGCCTTCTGGGGATAGCCGAGCAGCCAATGCGCCTGCGCCCCGATAATGCCGGCGCACACACCAGGGTCGTGCCCACCATAAAGCAGGCGGTGGGAGTAGTGCCGTTCGGGATCATAGAGCCGGCGCCCCGCCTCGCAGTGTTCGCGGCCTGCCGCCGGCTCGCCGGCAATATGAAAGGTCGACCAAGCACTGTGATGCGCCTGCAGACGGAGTCCGCCATCCGCTGTGCCCATGGTTATTTGCAGCTGTCGGTCCGACAATCCGCGGGCCGCGAGGGTCCTGCCGGAACCGTTAGCCGACTGCCAGAGGCCGTGGACCGCCATGAAAAGCTGGCGCGCATCGTCCCACCGCTCGGCCAGCTCGCGGGCGCGCGCGTATGCTTGGGCAGCTGCAACCGAAATCCACCCTTCGGCCGTAAACAGCGATAAGCCGCGGGCCAAGTGCAACTCGATCTCTCGCCCATCCCGAGGCGGCCCTTCAGGCAGCGTTGCCAGTGTCGCGAGACCGCGCTCGAAATGGCGGATCGCTTCGAGATGGGCTGAGCGCTCGGCAGCATGCTGGCCGGCTTTCAGCCATTGATCCGCGGCGCGTACGGTATCGCCGGCTGCGGTCAGATGATGCGCCAGGAGTTCAGGCTGGCGCTCGACGAGGTCTGCGAAATGCTGCTCCAGCGCTGCTGCAACGCGGGCGCGCAATTCCTGTCGTCGGGCGCGCAGCAGGGTGCCGTAGGCGGCGTCCTGCACCAGTGCGTGCTTGAAAAGGTAGGTCGATTGCGGCGCGACACCGCGGCAGAACAACAGCCCGGCCTCGCCGAGCCGGTCGAGCCCGGCCCGCAGCTCGACGCCGGGGCGTTGCGCCACCTGCTCGATTAGGTCGTAGCCGAACTCGCGGCCGAACACGGCGCCGACTTGCCCAACCTCCTTGGCCATCGGTCCCAGCCGATCGAGGCGCGCGATCAGTGAGGCATGTAAGGTGGCAGGGATGGCCAGCGTCGCCGCTGGGCTGGCCGCCAACACCGCGGCAACGCGATTGCCGGGGTCCCCGCTTTCGTGCACGGCTTTGGTCAGCTCTTCGACGAAGAGCGGCACACCGTCGGCGCGCTCGACGATCTCGTCGACGATCTCGCGGGAGAGACCGGCATTGCCGGCGAGCCGTTCGACCAGCTCCGCGCCATCCTGCTCGCCGAGCCGGCTGAGCGCCAGCATTGTCACATGCCGCTGGCCGCCCCAAGCCTGCTGAAACTCTGGGCGGAAGGTGACGATCAGCAAGACCGGCAGCCGCCGAATTCGATCGATCGTCAGATCCATCAGTTCACGCGTGGTCGGGTCGGTCCAATGCGCGTCTTCGACAACCATCAGAACAGGCCGGCTCCGCGCCAGGGCTTCGAGCTGATGCAGCAGCGCTTCGAACAGCATCTCGCGCTTGCGCTGCGGGCTGAGGTTGAGATCGGCGGCAGAGTTCGGCAATGACAGCAGTTCGGCCAACCGCTTTGTCACGGCAACGATGACGAGCGCGCATTGAGAGCCAAAACTCGCCAAGCGTCATGCCGCTGCGACCGCACCTTGCCACTGCGCGGTAGCTTCGGCTCGGAATTTCCGCAGCGTGGATCGGGAGATGAGGTGGCGTTGGAGGTTGAAGGTATTGTGGACGGCGGCATGCATGTTGAGAAAGCGCTGGGCGGAGCGAGCCGACTTAAACCGTTGCATTTTGCGCTCGCGTCGTCGCACTGCCTGATGCGAATTTTCGGCGCGATTATTTCTTCTCAGGCCCTTGCTCATGCGGCAGCTCAGTCGTAGACGCCGGAATGCCGCGGCGTAGGAGCGCAGCTTGTCGGTGACCAGCAATTTCGGCACGAAGCCTTGCTTCTTGAGGAGCTTGCGCATCAGCCGCAGTGCCGCCCGGCTGTCGCGCCGGCGCTGAACGAGCATGTCGAGAATCTCGCCCTCGTGGTCGACAGCACGCCACAGATACATTCGCTTCCCGGCGATCCGCACCACCATCTCGTCCAAATGCCATCGATTGCTTGGTCGAGGGCGATGCCGGCGCAGCCGTTGTGCGATCAAGGGGCCGAACTTCAGCACCCAGCGCCGCACCGTTTCATAGGAGATGTCGAGCCCGCGCTCGGCGAGCACTTCCTCGACGTCGCGGTAGCTCAGCGTAAAGCGGAGATAGAGCCAGATCGCGTGCTGGATGATCTTGGGCGGAAAACGATGGCGGCGATAGCAGAGCGGAGCCATGCCGCGACTTTAACCCTGCGAGCAGCCCTTGCGCGACCCGCTAATGTGACAACGCCTACGAGAGTGATGAGGTCGAG
>Ga0210408_10004063_pt1 | contig 13196 bp, 12 predicted proteins | sample IncBWH4MmetaG_FD_155471 | JGI IMG/M metagenome (GOLD analysis project Ga0210408, IMG submission 155471) | Forest soil microbial communities from Barre Woods Harvard Forest LTER site, Petersham, Massachusetts, United States - Inc-BW-H-4-M | ecosystem: Environmental > Terrestrial > Soil >...
GGCGTTCTTCATGTTCACTTATTTCACGGACCGCGATGGAAAATTCCAGCTCCTGGCGTTGGCCGAATCGGGCTTCGAGCCGTTGGCGCGGACGACGCGCTTCATGTTGATGGAGGAAGCGCATCACATGTATGTGGGCGAGTCCGGTGTGGGCCGCATCATTCACCGCACCTGCGAGGTCATGGCCGAGCACGGCACCGATGACCCGGCTCGACTCCGTGAGCTCGGCGTCATCGATCTGCCGACGGTTCAGCGCTACCTCAATTTTCATTTCAGTGTGACCATCGACCTGTTCGGCGCCGACGTCTCGTCGAACGCAGCAACGTTCTATTCAAGCGGACTGAAAGGACGATACGAGGAAACGAAATACGGCGACGACCATTTGCTGCGCGACGCCACATATCCGGTGCTGCAGGTCATCGACGGACGGCTCGTCCCCGGCGAGGCGCCGGCGCTCAATGCACTGAATGAAAAACTTCGCGACGACTACATCAAGGATACCGTGGCAGGCGTCGGACGCTGGAACCGCATCATCCGCAAATCCGGCATTTCCCTCGAATTGATCGTGCCGCACAAGGCGTTCAATCGGAAAATCGGCCCGCTGGCGGGCCTCAGGTTATCTCCCGACGGCCGCATCGTGAGCGAGGCGGAGTGGACCGCGAAACAGCGCGAATGGCTCGCGACCGAAGAGGATCGGGCTTTCGTCGCGTCCTTGATGGGCCGGGTTGCGGCTCCCGGCGCATATGCCAATTGGATCTCGCCGCCGACGCTCGCCATCAATAAACAACCCGGCCATTTCGAATTCGTGCGGTTCAATTGATGGTCGGTTTCAATTGATGGTCAACCAACGGACGGCGCCCGTTATCGCAGTGGCGGCCCCGCGCCTCGCTATGCCGGCACGCCCGTGTCGCGCAAGCGCGCAATCTCCGCGCGCGGCGGCGCGCCAAACAGGCGGCGGTACTCGCGGCTGAATTGCGACGGACTTTCGTAACCGACGCGATGCCCGGCAGTGGCGCAGTCAACGCCGTCGGCAAACATCAACCGGCGCGCCTCGTGCAGCCGCAAGTGCTTCTGGTATTGCAGCGGCGACATTGCGGTGACCGCCTTGAAGCGGTGATGCAGCGCCGACGAACTCATATGCACGGCGTCGGCCAGCTCCTCGATGCGCAGCGGCGCCGCATAACGCTGCTTGAGCCACTCGATGGCGCGCGCAATGCGATGAGCACCGCTGTCGACCTGTGCGAGATCGAGCAGGCGATGAGCGAGATCGCCGCGCAGCATGCGGTAATAGATCTCACGCTGCACCACGGGCCCCAGCACCGCCGCATCCTCGGGGGTATCGAGCAACTTCACCATTCGGAGGACGGCGTCCAGCAAGGCCTCGTCCATGCGCGCGATGAACAAGCCCCGATCGGCGGCGGCGAGCGAGGGCCCGCGCTCACCCAGCTCCAACACCAGACGCGCGATTTCCTCCAGGTCGAGGTTCAACCGCAAGCACAGGTAGGGGCGCTCGACGCTCGCTTCGAGCACCTGCCCCATCGCCGGCAGCGTTACCGACACGACCAGGTAATTCAGGGCGTCGTAGTAGAACACCTCGTCATTCAGTAGCGCGCGCTTGCGACCCTGCACGACGATGGCCAGGCAGGGTTGATAAACGGTGGGCACACACACCGTCGGTATGCTGTTGCGAATCAACGTGAGCCACGGAAGCGACGATTGGTGCATTCCGTCGAACGGCGTCAATCGGGCAACCCGAGCGGACAGCTCGTGCTGCCGTTCGGCGATGCCCTTGATTTCGTGAGTCCGCTGTAAAGTGCTGTCGAACATGGTTATTGCTCAATCCTTGAATGGCCGCTGCATGGTAATCGGCCGCCGCGCGGCGCGATACCCCGAATTATGCCGCATGCAGGATCAGGCAAGAACTGGACAGTAACGATATAGCACTGCAATACCGCCGGCGCGTAGCATGCACGCCACTGTCCCCCGACCCGGAGCGTCCACCATGAGCATGAAAATTCCTCGTCGCAGGCTCGGCCGGAACGGCCTCGAGGTCTCGGCCATCGGCCTCGGCTGCATGGGCATGTCGGATTTCTACGGCCCGTCCGATGAAGCCACGAATCTTAAGGTGCTCAACGCCGCGCTCGACATCGGCATCAATTTCCTCGACACCGCCGACATGTACGGGGTGGGTGCCAACGAGTCCCTGCTCGGCAAGGTCTTGCAGTCGCGCCGTCACGAGGTCGTGCTGGCCACCAAGTTCGGCATTGTGCGCGGTCCCGGCGGCGCCTCCTTCGGCATCAATGGAACACCCGCATACGTGCACTCGGCCTGCGATGCCAGTTTGAAACGGCTTGGAGTCGATCATATCGATCTTTACTACCAGCACCGCGTCGATCCGAAGGTCGCCATCGAGGAAACGGTGGGCGCCATGGCGCAGCTGGTGAAGGCCGGCAAGGTGCGTCACCTGGGGCTGTCTGAAGCCTCGGCGAACACCATTCGCCGCGCCGCGCAAGTGCACCCCATCGCCGCGCTGCAAAGCGAGTACTCGCTCTGGACTCGCGACTTGGAGGCGGTCATCCTGCCCGTCTGCGAGGAACTCGGCATCGGCGTCGTCGCCTACAGTCCGCTCGGCCGCGGCTTTCTCACCGGCGCGTTCAAGAAAGTCGAGGACTTCGACGCGGGAGACTACCGGCACAGCAACCCGCGTTTTTCCGGCGAGAACTTCGCGAACAATCTCGAGCTGGTGGAAATCGTGTCGCAGATTGCACGCGAGGAAGGCTATACACCGGCACAGGTGGCCCTCGCCTGGCTGCTCGACTGCGCTCCCTACATCGTGCCGATTCCGGGTACGCGCAGCATCAAGCGTCTGAAGGAAAACGCCCTGTCGGTGATGGTGCGGCTCGGCGACGCCCAGCTCGAACGGCTGTACGGGATTCTGCGTGAGCGGCCCGTGAGCGGCGCGCGTTACCCGGCGGCCTCCATGGCGACGATCGACGCCTGAGCAATCGGGCGTGTCGGCTGATACTTTTTAGGGAGGCTTTTCGATGCACAAGACATGGTTTATCACGGGCGCGAGCCGTGGGCTGGGAGTTGAAATCGGCAAGGCTGCCCTGCAGGCAGGCGATCGAGTGGTTGCCACGGGCCGCAAGCGAGCCGTCGTCATTGACCGTCTCGGGCCCGACAACGACCGGCTTCTGTCCGTCGAGCTCGATGTCAACAACGCCGATCAGGCGCGTTCCGCGGTCGATGCCGCCGTGTCTCGATTCGGTGCGATCGATGTGCTGGTGAACAACGCGGGATACGGCCATCTGGGTTTCTTCGAGGAGACGACGATCGAAGATGCTCAGGCGCAATTTGCCACGAATCTGTTTGGAGTCCTCAACGTGACGCGGGCGGCGCTGCCGATCATGCGCTCCGCCCGCACCGGACGGATCTTCAACATTTCATCGATTGCCGGCGTCCGCGGCACCGAGTTCGCGTCGCTTTACTGCGCAAGCAAGTTTGCGCTCGAAGGATTCTCCGAGTCCCTGTCGAAGGAAGTCGCACCCTTTGGGTTGTTCGTGACCATTATTGAGCCGGGCCCTTTCCGCACCGACTTTCTCACTCGGGAGTCGCTCCGATTCGGCGACGGCGCGGTAGCTGACTACGACGACCGGCGCGCCCAAGTTCGCACAGTCTTCGAGCAGCGAAATGGCCAGCAGCCGGGGGACCCGGCGAAACTCGCGCAGGCCATGGTGCGCCTGGCCAACGAAGCCAAGCCACCGATTCGTTTCGCCGCGGGATCCTTTGCCCTCGACGCGGCCCACGTGAAGTTCGCCGGCATGCAAGACGAACTCGACAGCTGGCGGCTTCTATCCAAGAGCACTGACGGCAGCTATGTGACTTGATCGGTGATTTGGTTCGCCCTTCCCGCATGGCGCCGTTGCCCGGATCAAACGGCGCGCAGCGCCGTTGTCACGGGCACTCGCGACGCACGCAGCGCGGGAAAGATTCCGCCGACCAGGCCCATCGCCAACGCCCACCCAATGCCGAGCACGGCGAGAGAAGGGGTTACCGCCAGCTGAAAACTGTAGCCGAAGGGACTCGCTGACAAGCCGTTGAAAAAGGCCCACGCCAGGGCGCACCCCAGCAGCGCGCCCGGGACAGCCCACAATATCGACTCGCACAGGATGGAAGCAACCACTGCCGCGGAACCGAAGCCGATTGCCCGCAACGTGGCGACCTCGCGGCGCCGCGAGTCCACGATGGCGTACAAGGAGTTAACCGCGCCCAGCGTCGCGGCGATCGCCATGATGGTACCGACAAAGTAGCTGACGAAGTTCAGGATGGCGTTCAGTTCCTTGAATCCTTCTTCCATGATCTCGCGTTCACGATGGGCGTCGAGGTGCAGGGTCGGATTGGCATTGACTGCGTCGCGAAATGCATCAAAGTCCGACGGAGACTGCAGCCTCACCGACACCGAGCTGTAGGTGTTCCGGCTGAATGCGGACAGGATGCCGTCGACGTCGGCGTAGACCACGCACTGCTGCACCTGCCCCAGATCGAAGTGGCCGACCACGGTCCAGTCCGCGCCGTGAATCACACGCCGATCGCCGATGCCGAAGTCCGTGAATTGCCGAGCGCAAGGATTGCCGGCGATCAGCTCATGGAGACCCCGCTTGAACATGCGCCCGTCGGTGAAGCGCATCTCCGGCAGGTACTCGGTTACGGTGGGAGTGGTTCCAATCAGCGGAAAATAGATTCGGTTGCCCAACACGCGCCTGCGGCCTTCGATGAAGACCTCGGACTCGGCCACGACGATGGGCTCGCCTTGCGCACCCTTGAGGATGCCCGGCATCGCGAGGATGGCGCCGGCTTCGTCCCTGGAGATGGCGCTCTGCCACACCCGCGCGCCCGCCGTGGTCAGAATGACGCGGTCGGCGCGAACGTTGCCCATCTCCTGTCGGCGCGCGCCGGTGCCCATCGCCAGCATGGAGACCAGTACACCGACGGCGCAAGCGACGCCGACGATGATGGTCAGGACCGGCGCGATTCGCTGTGTGATTCCCGACAGGTTCACGGACAGCACGCCAAGAAATTGTCGCAAGAAGTTCATACGGCGGTCAGCGGCTTGCCAGGGCCGCGGCAATTTTCATCCGTGCGGCCAGGACCGCCGGAATCGACGCGCTGATCACCGCTACCGCCGCGGCACATGCCAGGCCGACCACGACGACGACCAGGGGCATCGACAGCCCCCGTACGATTTGTGAGGCCAGTGGAAACACCAGCGTTGCCAGCCCCAGTCCGCACGCCGCGGCGGCGATGAAGACTGTCAGGGCTTCCGCGAGGATGAACAGGAACACGGTGCGATCGGTGAAGCCGAGCGTTTTCAGCACTGCAAGCTCCGGTGTGCGCTCGCGGATCGATTGCATCATCATGGTGGCTGTCGCAAACAGCAGGGCCGCGAGCACTGCGCTCACGATCGACCGGATCAGGAAATTCAAATCGCCGATCGATTGCATCTGGGACTGGGCCAATTCGCGCAGCGACTCGGTTCGCGTTTCGTTCGAGGAATTGGCGAAGCGCCGGTCGATGGCATCGGCGACCTGCACCGCCATGTTCGGATTGGAAACCGAGACATTGAAATGCTTGACCGTGCCCTTTCCAAGCAGGCGCGCTTCATCGAAGTAATCATAATTGATCAGCAATGTTTCCTTCCCACCCCCTACGTCGCTGTCGGCGTAGGTACCCACGACATCGAACACCCAGTCCGGCGAACCATTCATTTGCGCCGTGGTGGAAATCAGGGGGATGCGATCGCCGATATTCCAGCCGTACTTTTTCACCAGCCCCTCCCTGATGATGGCTCCCGTGCGCAGCTTGCGGAGGGCCGCGGCCTGTTCGGGCGCGATCGTGAACGTGAACGCCGAGAGCCAGCCCTCGTCGGGGCGTATCGCGACGACGCCCAATTTCTGACTGGGATTTTGATAGGTGGCCTGGAACAACTCCACCGGAACGACCGCCTTCACGCCGGGTACCGACTTGATCGGCTCGAGCAGGCTCAATGGCAAGGCATCGATCATACTCAGGCTGCCGTGTACGATCAGCAGGTCAGCGCGGGTCTCGCCGACGACATGCTCAACGCCCGTTTTCAGGCCCTGGAGCATGCCGAACAGCGCGAAGGCTACGCAGACCTGCAAAAAGATCAGGATGGCGCGTCCAGGATTGCGCCAGATGCCGGACCAGATGAGGGGCAGAAACTTCATAGATTCTTGGGACCAAGGATATCAATACCGCAATCTTCGAAGTCTCGCACGTTGCCCGTCGCGAGGCCTGGCTGGCGCGAACGAGCCATCGCGACAATCAAGCCGTGGAACTAGCTCACAATCCTCGGCGACGCTGTGTGATAACCTATTGACGAATCGACGAATTATGTCAAATAACAGGCTCGTACGGGACATCCCGCCGGTGTCGTCCCAAGGCCAGTGTGGAGGTTGAGACTCACCATGACTGAGGTCTGGACGAAGTGGGAGGGCCAGTTAATCAACGGAGTCTTTCCGCTGCGCCGCTTGTTGAGCGGCTCTGACCGGAGCGCGGTATTCCTCACCGACTACAAGACACGCAACCTTCCCAATGCGGCGCTCAAATTGGTTCCGGCTATTCCGGCCCTGGCGCAGGCACAGCTTGCGCAGTGGATGGCGGCTGCCGCCCTCTCCCATCCGCACCTGATTCGGCTTTTCGAGGCGGGCCGCTGTCAACTCGGAGGTATCCAATTTCTCTTTGCTGTGATGGAGTATGCCGACCAGACTCTCGCGCAAATCCTTCCCCAACGCGCACTGACTGCCGACGAAGTGCGGGAAATGCTGCCGCCCACGCTGAACGCCCTGGCTTTTCTGCACGGCAATGGTCTGGTGCAGGGCCGGCTGAAGCCGCCAAACATTCTGGTGGTCGACGATCAATTGAAACTGGCGAGCGACACCATCCGCCCCGCCGGCGAATCCACGCCAATTTTCGCTCGAGCCTCCCCTTACGATCCTCCCGAAGCAAAAAGCGCCGGCATTTCGGCAGCCGGCGATATCTGGGCTCTCGGAATAACCCTGGTTGAGGCTCTCACGCAGCACCCTCCCGCGTGGCCCGAAGGCAATTTCGAAACCAACGATGTCACCGCCGCGCTTCCTCCGCCATTCGCCGAGATCGTCCGGCAATGCTTGAATCGCAACCCCGCCGAGCGTCCCTCGGTCGCCGGCGTGGAAGCCCAAATCAACCCGGCGACAGTCGTGCCGCCCGCGCCGCCCGCGCCACGCACGACAGTCGCAGCGCCCGCGACGCCCGCACCGCTCGCGACGCCTGCGCCACCCGTGCCAGCAGCCGCGCCCTCCTCGCCGCTCTCGCCGCTCTCGCCGCCCACGCCGCCCACGCCGCCCGCGCCACGCACGACAGTCGCAGCGCCCGCGACGCCCGCACCGCATGCACCATCCGCGCCACTCGTGCGCGAAGCGGCCGGTAGAGCCATTCCTCCAGCAGTATCGCCGCAGCGGCGCTGGTTCGCACCGGCGATCGTGGTGTTCCTCCTTGTTGTGGCCGCCGTTTGGATCGGCTTACACCGGCTGAGTTCTCACACCTCCTTGGAGCGAGCTGCGGCGTCCGCGGCAGCTTCGCAAACTCCGCAGACACCTCCGTCCGCGCCTCCCGAGGCCTCTGGCCTCCCTTCAGATCAACACGCACAGCCGTTGGCGAACCGGTCACCGTCTGTACTGCACGAAGAAATTCCTGACGTTCCGCCCCGCGCCCTCAACTCGATCCACGGCATTATCAAGATCTGGGTCCGCGTGACGGTCGATGGCTCAGGCAAGGTCGTCGACGAATCCGTCCAGAACCCCCGTCGAAACAGGTATTTCGTCCGGTTGGCAGCCGAGGCCGCCAAAGAATGGAAATTTGAACCGGCGGACAATCAGACTTCCCGCAAGTGGTTATTGCAATTCGAGTTCACTCGCCGCGGCGCCGCGGCACACACCGTCAACCCGAAGTCCTAGCCCTCCGATATCGACGCCAGCGCAAGCTGCAATTCCCCCCACAGCTTTCGCGCCGACTTCGGCATTTTGAGTCGGCTTGCAACGGCAAGAAAGGTGTCCCGAAGCTCGTCCATTGAAAGGCGCATGTCGCGCGACAAATCGCTCAAGAGCCTCACCAGCGACGAAGGGAGCGACGCCCGACCGGGGTCGAAACGCGAATAGGTTTTGCGGACCGCAGCCGGGACATCGCTGCGGTTTCGGGCGCCGCAGAGGTCAAAAGCGCATACGACGCACAGAGCCTGAAGCGCCTGAATTTTCTTGTTGCGCCGGATGAGATGATTCGCCATGCCCAGGTGCACATTCCGACACAGCGCCAGATTGCCATCGAGTGCGGACTGCTGGGCGCGCCCTTGAAGCATTTCCCAAATCACTTCCTCATCAGTGGGCTCTCTCTCGAGCCGATCTTGCAGCAGGTAGCGCTGCGTTTCGACATCTCCTTGAGTGAACAGCTCCGCGAGATCCAGATCCAACGTCGGCGAACTCGCCATCCTGTCGCGCCGCGAAGCCAGCATTTTTTGCGCCCATTCGGAGCACTGCAGCAGCTCTCCGGCATAGCCCAACAGCCAGGCAGTCGGATCGATCGCCAGCAAGCGATCGACGAGCTCATCTGTGGTGCCCGTGGGCTGCAGGCTATGCTCGATACAGAGCATTCTCAAGTCGCTCTCGTCCCGATCGCGGCACATGCGCGCCCGGGGATCGACCGGCTCGACGAGTATGCCTTGCGCCCTCAATCGGCGCAGTATCGATCTCACCGGTTCGCTGAATACCTCTTTCCAATACGGGGAGCGCGCGACCGCCGCCGCAGAATTGGGCAGCGCAAACTCCGCCAGAAGTTTTCGGTACGAGGGCGAGTTGCACAGTCGACCGATGCCCCCCGCCGCCGCCTCTGCCCCATCGCGCGGAACTTGCGCGCCAAGGTCGGACGGAGGCTCGATCCTCCAGAATCGAAACAGCGTTTCTTTGATTCTAGCGCTCATGCGAGATCACGGGTTGAATGCGGGACCAATAGCACAATGCGGCCCGTATCTTCTGTTCGGTATCGAACAATCAACGATTCACGGCCGCGCGGCGCTGCTCTGCGGCGGCGAGTTCGTAGGTCGCCTGCAAATTCATCCATAGACGCGCCGACGTTCCCAGCGCCCCCGCCAGATCGAGCGCCGCATCGGCGGTGATCCCGCGCTTGCCCTTGATGAGTTCATTGAGCCGCGCACGCGTCCACCCGAGCCGTCCCGCAAATGCGGTTTGCGTGATATTTCGCGGGACCAGGAACTCCTCGAGCAGGACCTCTCCCGGATGGAAGGGATTCGCCGGCTGTCCCACTAATTTCTTCATCAGGGTTTCTCCTAATGACGTCGGAGGACCGCGACGTCCCCTGCGGTACCGCGATCGAACCGGAATCTCAGATGCCATGGGCCGCCGATGCGAAGTGAATAGAAGCGTCCGCGGCTGCTTTTGAGAGAGTGCAGCTGATTGTGCCGCGGTATCCGCAGGTCCTTGAGTTCGGCGGCATCATGCAGGTACAGAAGCTTGCGCCGCGCCGCCGGCAAGAATTCACCGGGAAACGTTCGCATCGCCGCGGAACCGCGGTCGTTAAACAGGTCCTCGGCGATTCGATTTCCGAAGCTTTTTATCATGTTCCGATGTTATCGCAAGCCGATAACATGAACAACCGGCGCCTTGGCACGCCCGCGCGCGTGGACGCGCAGGAATGTTTTTCTATGTTAGGTAGCGAACAGACACTTGATTTTTTGACAGTCACAGTTCGCGCTCTGCGGTCACGTACGACCGCGACACGCCGGATCGGGGGATGCACTATGAACTTCACTGATAGCCGTCCCCGATGCCGAACATGGGCATTGGCGCTGACGCTGGCCGCGTTGGCCGCGGGCTGCAGCAAGGATCCCATCCTCGGCAGTAGGGGAATCACTGCAGTTGTGCCCATGGTGATCGCCGTGACGCCGTTGAATGGCGCAAAAGGCGTACCGACCAATACCCTCGTTACCGCAACGCTGAATGAGGCGGTCAATCCGATCACAGGTACCGCGAGCATGACGGTGACGTGTGTAACGCCCTGCGTCAATCCCACGGGAACGGTGACTCTCGACGCGACGCACACCATCGCCACTTTCACGCTGAAGGCCGGCACCACCTTGACGAGTTCCACGGTTTATACCGCCACAATAACCGGAGCCACGAATCTCGGCGGCGCGGTCGCCATGGCGGCACCCTACACCTGGCAATTCACGACGGTGGCGCCCGCCCTTGCCAACCCGCTGGCATCAGCCGCGACCTTCGGGACTTTCGGCGGTTCGGCCGGAATGACCAATTCGGGAATATTGACCGTCGTCAACGGCGACATCGGCACCACCGCCGCCTCCACCCTGGTCACTGGATTTCACGATTCCGGGGCGGGTTGCACCTACACGGAGGTTGTGGGTGCCGACGTCGGCAAGGTCACCGGTTTGATTTACACCGCGGCGCCGCCGCCGACGGTCGCCTGTCCCACCGAGGGAACCGCAGCGACTTTTGCGATCGCCCAGCAAGCGAGAATGGATGCGCTGACCGCCTACAACGCCCTGGTCGCGCTGCCGGCGGGTCCCGACCCCGGAGCCGGCAACCTGGCCAACCTCGTGTTGGCTCCCGGCGACTACACCGCCGCGGCGGGCACCTTCAAGATTCAGGGCGGCGACCTGACGCTTGATGCCAAAGGCGATGCGAATGCGGTCTTTGTGTTCCAGATGGCGACCACGCTCACCGTGGGAGGTCCGGGTGCGGCTTTCCCACAGAGCGTCATCCTGGTCAACGGCGCGCAGGCGAAGAATGTCTATTGGCAGGTCGGCAGCGCTGCGACGATCAACGCGGCAGGCGGCGGAACCATGGAAGGTACCATCATTTCGCAGGCGGGAGCGGCGTTCTCCACCGCGGGTAATACCACGATTGTGACCTTGAACGGCAGAGTCCTGTCCCTGAACGCGTCGGTCACGCTGGTGGACACCGTCATCAATGTGCCTGGCCCATAAGGTGTTGAAATTCTCGTGGAGCGGAACATGAAAATTGCGCAAGCCTTTGGGATGATGGCGATGGCGGCCGTTACCGTCACGTTGAGCCACACGGCATTTGCCGACGACGCCGGGTGGTACGTCGGCGTCAACGCGGGCCAGTCGAGAGCGAAGATCGCCGATGCGAGAATTGCCGCCGGCCTGCTGGCCGACGGTTTCACCATGACCTCGATCAGTGATGATGACCATCACATTGGATTCAAAGGGTTCGGCGGCTATTCGTTCAATCGTTACTTTGCCCTGGAAAGCGGCTATTTCAACCTGGGGCGATTCGGCTTCACGGCGGCTACGGTGCCGGCAGGCACCTTGCGCGGCGACATCAAACTCATGGGCTTTAACTTGGATCTGGTGGGCAGCGTGCCTCTCGGCGATAAATTCTCCCTGTTTGCGCGCGGCGGTTTGGCCTACGCCGATGCGAAAGACACCTACTCCGGAACAGGAGCGGTTGCCGTGATCAATCCGTCGCCCAAAAAATGGGCTCCCAACTACAAATTCGGATTCGGCGCCGAGTACGATTTCACTCGAAACTTCGGCCTGCGAATCGAGGCGGAGCGCTATAGAGTCGACGATGCCGTCGGCAACAAGGGCGACGTCGATCTTTATTCGGCGGGACTCGTGTTTCGATTTGGCGGCGCGGAGCCGCCGCCCCCGCCGCCGCCCCCGCCCGTGGTCGCAGCCGTGGTCGCGCCGCCGCCGCCGCCACCCCCGCCACCCCCGCCTCCGCCGCCGGTACGCAAGCGGGTGAGCTTCTCGGCAGACTCGCTGTTCGATTTCGCCAAGGACACGGTGAAGCCCGCGGGCAAGCAAGCGCTCGATGTCTTTGCGGCAGACTTGAAGGGTGCCCAATTCGAGGTCATCACCGTCACGGGCTACACCGATCGGATCGGCTCGCACGAATACAACATGAGACTGTCGACGCGACGCGCCGAAGCGGTGAAATCCTACTTGGTGGAATCCGCGGGAATCCCGGCAGACAAAGTGACGGCGCTGGGAGCGGACGGATCAGAACCGGTGACCAAGCCCGATGAGTGTCCGGGCGAGAAGCGAACTCCAAAACTGATCGCGTGTCTGCAGCCGGATCGACGCGTCGACGTCGAGGTCGTCGGCAGCCGACTCCAGGCCGCGCCGAGGAATTGAAGCGCTTGATCTTGCAATTCTGATCGCCCGGCTCGCCTCGTCCGCCAAACGAGGACGAACGGCGCTGGCGTCGGCAGATCCGGCCATTTAGGATCTGCCCGTGCCTGATCTATCTCGCGATATCGGCATGCTCGGCGCACGCGCACGCTTCGGCCCGCCGCAGGCTTGCAACTCTGGCGATGTCGTCCACGCTCCACTGCCAGCGCAGCGTGATCCAGCTCCCGATATCGATGGCTTTTGCGCCCCTGTGTCGCGTCGTGGAGACGCGCATCGAAGCAGGCCTCGCCGGACGTGACGGAGTTCCTGTCGGGAATACCGCCCGGCACCTAGTGTCACCGCACACGCAAGGACTCGGCGCAATGAAAGAACCCAAAGACAAGCAGACTCGGCCCACGCGGGTCGAGCCCGCATTTGGGCCTTCTGTGACAAAAAATATCACGTCAAGCCCGGCGCTGTCTCCCAGTGCGCTCAGGAAGAGTCGGCGTCACCCGAATGTCGCCGATCATCTCGCCAATTTGCGCAGCTATGAGAATTGGGCCAGGGGGGTACGCGAGACCTGGAAGGAAAAGCTGTAGCTTCCCGAATTCGCCGGCCCCGCGGGGGCGACCATCGAGGCGATCTCGAGCGTCCGGAATTCGGGAGGATTGACGGGCCGCGCGCTATCATATGGCTCTTGGGTTCAACCGCTCGGGAGGCGTCATGGCGGGATGCGACAAGGATCGAAGACGAATGCGCGGCGTTGAGGCGGCGCGTATGCTTCGGCAGGCGGCGCTCGGAATGCTTGCACTGCTGCCCGCCGCCGTGATGGGAAACTCCGCCGATCCTGCGACAATGGCCGCGCCGAGCGCGCCGCGCCTGATCACACCGCTCAAGGACGCGCCCTTGGTCCAGGACGACGATGTCAAATGTCTGCAGAGCGCGCTCGAGAATGGGGACCCCGACACGGGTC
>Ga0210408_10004065_pt1 | contig 13193 bp, 9 predicted proteins | sample IncBWH4MmetaG_FD_155471 | JGI IMG/M metagenome (GOLD analysis project Ga0210408, IMG submission 155471) | Forest soil microbial communities from Barre Woods Harvard Forest LTER site, Petersham, Massachusetts, United States - Inc-BW-H-4-M | ecosystem: Environmental > Terrestrial > Soil >...
ACATCGAATCACGATCGATTTGCTCTCGTAATGCCAGATTTTCGTTGCGTGTTCGCTCTTCGGCTCGGACGCGGTCATCAATGTCGGTCCCCGTGGCATACCAGCGAATCACCTGCCCCTGTTCATTTCGAAAGGGGTTGTAGCGGATCAGGAACCAACGATACTGGCCATCCTTCCTGAGCGCCCGATGCTCGAATTCGAACGGAAGACCACGCGCGAGAGCAGCCTTTCGCTCTTTTCGAAACTTTTCGACGTCCTCCGGATGGAAGATTCTCTCCCGAAAATTTGGCGTAATCACATCGTCAGCAGTAAGGCCCGTATAGTCGAGAGTAGCTTGATTGGCGTAGATCGGTACGCCGCAGGGGTCCTGCACAACTATCGTCTGCGGTATCGCGTCGGTAATCCGGCGAAGTTCGCGTTCATCCTCCCGCAGTCTCTCCTGGCTCTGCTTGAGGTCCTCGATGTCAGTGCTTACTCCGTACCACATAACGATCTTCCCGCTTTCGTCGCGGAATGGCTCAAAGCGAATCAGGAACCAACGAAAGACCCCGTCATGGCGGCGCATGCGCGCCTCGATGTCACCTGGTTCTCCAGAGCACAACAGCTCCCGCTGTTTTTCCGTGAGTGACGGTAAATCCTCCGGATGGATTGCAGCCTGCCAGCCCCAACCTTGCGATTCTTCAGCAGAAAGACCTGCGTATTCTCGCCATCGTTGATTCACGAACTCCACGGACCCGTCCGGATGCGTTGACCATGTAAACGCAGGAATTCGGTCAACCAGAAGGCGCATGTCCAGCGACTGTCCTGGTAATGACATTGGCAGATTATAGTCCGGAATGCTCTTCGTGCTGCCTGGATTGGCGCTTGCTGCAAATTTGCGGACAGATGACGGGCAACCCGGAAGTTATCAGCTCGTCAGTCGGGTTAGTACCGACAAACGCCCTAGTGTTTACCGATTCACTTTCACTTGAGTGGTAAGTCGTAATCGGAAACTGATCCGCTGCCTATTCTAGGGGTCCCTGCCGCTCTGGCCTGAGAGGCTCGCTTCTAAGGCTATTTGGGCGCGGCGGTGGACCAATCGGTGAAGGGGACGGCGCGGCCGCCACGAATTACCGTTGGGAGCACGTGGTCGAAGCCTTTGTGATCTTTTGGGCCGTAATCCAATTTGAGCTGCGGGCCAAGACCCAGATCCAGTTCATGGATGGACTCGATGCCGCGAATCAGCCCTTCGCGCGTTAAATCTTTTCCGGCGCGCTTCAAGCCTTCCACCAAGACCATCGCATCGACGAAGCCCTCCAGGCTCACAAGGTTCGGCTGCGCGGTGGGGAAGAATTTCGCCAGAGTGCGGCGATAGAGGGCGACCGTCTTGAACTCCGTCAGATAATACGGCGGCACGACCTGCGTGATTATGGTCCCTTCCGCGTCCGAGCCCGCTTCTTGGATCAGCTCATCCGTGCCAACGAATGAGACCGTCAAGAAGAGCGGCTTCCAGCCCCTGGCGTGCGACTGCTTGAGGATGGGCGCCACGGTGTTCGAGGGTCCCACCACCACGACCGCCTCGGGATTCGCCGCCTTCACGGTGTCGATCGCTCCACCCACTTGCGCCGTCTGCCGCTGATAGGACGCGACGGCAATCGGTTCGGCGCCATGGGCTTTCAACGCCGCCTTCACTCCTTCGAGGACCGCCGCGCCAAAGGCATCCTCGGGATAGATCACCCCGATTTTCTTGTATCCCAGCGTTCCCCATAGGCCGTCGATTTGCTCTCGCGTTTCGTCAAAATAGGACGCGCGCACGTTTATTACCCAGTGCCGCAGCGGCACATACAGCGTCTGCGCTCCGGTGAAAAGCCCGACCAAGGGGATCTTGTTGCTTTCCGCCATTGGAATGTATTTGACGGCGGTGGGAGTGCCCACGAAAAAGCCGAGGGCGAAAACTTTCTGTTCGAGCAGGCGGTTGAAGCACGCTTCCGTTTTCGTGGGATCGTAGCTGTCGTCATAGGAGATGAGTTTCAGTTTGCGCCCGTCCACGCCGCCGGCATCGTTGATCATGGCGAAGTAGGCTTTCGCGCCCGCCACTGTTTCCGTACCCAGAAAATGCGACGGCCCTTCCAGCGCAGAGCACGAGCCAATAACGATTTCCTTGTCGGTGACGCCTGGCGTGTTTTGTGCCTGTGATGGCGTAGAACCGCTGAAAAGAGATCCAAAGAGCGCTGCGAGGCCCAAGGCGTACTTCGGAGTATCTTTTTTCATCTTACTCTCCGTTTGAAACACGGCCCCGGACACAGAACTTCTGTTCCTCCTCTTTAACCTTGTAGTTCCGGGAAGTCAATGTATTTGGAATGTCGCGAAGCGTAGCGGTAAGTGGCGGAACTGTGGGGTGTTCTCGAATAACTAGAAACGGAGAGCAGCAATAGCAAAAACTAGCGCTTCATGCGCGGGCCGAAGACAACTAGTACAATGCCCGCGATCAGCGAAGTGATTGAGACTGCGGGCGGGATTTGTGCGGTTTTTTCCTCGTCCACGGTAGCTTTGATGGGGCCGATTTTCGCTACTTCTTCTTGTTGGTGATAGCTGAAATTGGGGTGGGCAAGTCCTATCACTCCGAAAACCAGGAGGATGACTCCGAGAAGGATGATGAAGCGCTTCATAGGCCAGAAGCTATCACAACCCCCGCGACTTGCGTTGAGAAATCCAAACGGGCACACCCGGGCGCCGGTTTGGCGTCGGGATGTCCTAATGGATTTTGCAGAAAACTACGAGCGGCTGGCGGCTGCTGTTGCGGCTGCGGCTTTCTTGGCGGCCTTGGCTGCGGTGGAGGCTTTGCGGCGGCGCTTGGTCTTTGGCGGAGTCGCGGGCGCTTCGCCGATCAATTCGGCGGTCATGATGCTGGTTACGAACAGCTTGGCGCCATGATCGTCAAAATCCACCGCGGTGCGTTCCTGGTCGGAAGCCGTCACGATTCCCAGGCCGTACATTTCATGCTTAATAGTCTGACCTTCCTGCATTACTTGCACAACGTCCTCCTTGACCGCTCTCGCTGCTAATCTCGATTTCGAATCTCCTGGAAGAGAAGCCCCCGAACCATCGGGGGGCCCTCCTGTAAGAGACTAGAGGCTGGTAACGTTCTCAGCCTGAAGGCCCTTGGGGCCCTTCTTTACTTCAAATTCCACGGCTTGACCTTCATTGAGCGACTTGTATCCTTCCATCGCGATCGCAGAGAAGTGCACGAAAACATCTTCTCCCGTCTGGCGCTGAATGAATCCGAAGCCTTTTGAAGCATTGAACCACTTCACTGTTCCTTGTTCCTTCACTGTCCAGCCTCACACGCGCAACTCCGACCGGGCCGGAGTTCACGATATTGGAATTGCGTTGCGTCTCTCGGTCCGTTTCTCGGTGACCGCAAAGGATTTCCTTGCAGAGCCTCGAACGAGTCAAAAGGTAATACAAGAGCAACAAACGCTATGTAGATAGTACCACAAAAAGTGGCCCTTGTCCACGGCCCCGGGCTGGGGACGGAATCCCCAGTTGACCATCTAAGTTTATGAAAATGAACTGGTTATGGAATGCCAGATATTCGAAGTGACCCGCGACAGTGTTACGAGACGCTTACTCCAGGGATTCAGGCTGGAGGCTCAAATCGCCCTCACCCGTAGCCTTCTTTTCCCAGTACTTGCCGACCCAAGCCTCCCAGCTCTTTCCGGCGGCGGTGTCCCGGCCGGTGAAAGCGAGTGCCGCAATATCGGCATAGGCAATTTTCAATTTTTGTTGCGAATCTTTGGGCAGGACTCTTACAAAACTTGATATGAGGGATGAGCCCGTCGTCCGGTCAAACAAATAGCCCTCGATTTTTGAATTATCTTTGAGAGTCAGCGTCACATCGCCACGATAGTCGAACGCTTTTTCCAGAGCGATGCGCAATTCTTCTTCGGTGGCCAGTTTGGGCACCCACCCTTGCACGCTTTCATGAATGGTGCCGGGGGCTACTTCCAGAGTGTCGGGGTTCAGCGGAGAACCTTCGGAGGTACTGGCACTCGTAAAACGAGCGACGTGGCTCGGCCGGTCGGCGTGGCGCGGCCCCGTCACGCGCGCGTTTCCTCAAGCTGGTTCTTGTCCGATTGGATTTGCACCAGCGGATTGTAGGAGTGCACCGGTTTTGACGGCTCGTTCAACATAGCGAGCGCATCCCCATCGTTGTATTTTGTGGACAACTCGGCCTTTACGGTCGCCCAGAGTCCGCGAAGGCCGCTGAAGGTATGATCCACGGCCGAAGCTTCGTAGCCGCTGTGTACCATGCAGTTCGCGCACTTGGGATTGCCGGATTCCGTGCCGTAATTCTGCCACTCCGTGGTGTCTAGCAGCTCTTGGAACGTATCCACGTACCCGTCCTGCAGCAGGTAGCAGGGCTTCTGCCAGCCGAAAACGTTGTAGGTCGGCATGCCCCACGGGGTGCAAGCGTAAGTTCGCTTGCCCATCAGGAATTCCAGGAAGAGCTTCGATTGGTTGAACTGCCAGCTCGCTTTGCGATTTGACAAGATGGCGCGGAACAAGCGCCGCGTGCGAGCCCGCCCGAGGAAGTGCTTCTGGTCGGGCGCTTTATCGTAGGAGTAGCCGGGCGAAAGCATCATGCCTTCGACGCCCAGATCCATCATTTCGTCAAAAAACGCGCGGACACTCTTGGGATCGGCGCCGTCGAACAAGGTGGTGTTCGTGGTGACGCGAAAGCCCTGCTTCACGGCTTCGCGGATGCCCTCGATGGCCAGTTCGTAGCCACCCTCGCGGCAAACAGAGAAATCGTGGTGTTCTTTTTGCCCGTCCACGTGCACGGAAAAAGTCAGGTATTTGCTTGGCTTGAAAAGATGCAGTTTTTCTTTCAGCAGCAGGGCATTGGTGCAGAGATAAATGTACTTCTTCCGCGCGACCAGGCCCTCGACGATTTTGTCGATCTCCGGGTGCATCAACGGCTCGCCGCCCGGGATCGAAACCATGGGTGTGCCGCACTCGTCCACGGCCTTGAAGCATTCTTCCGGGCTCAAGTCTGTTTTTAGAATGTGCGCAGGATATTGGATTTTTCCGCACCCCGCGCAGGCCAGGTTGCAGCGGAACAGCGGCTCCAGCATCAGCACAAACGGGTAGCGCTTCTTGCCTTGGAGCTTTTGTTTGAGGACGTACGTCGCAACCGTCCACATCTGTGAAATCGGTACCGGCATCTTCCCTGCTTACCTCGAAATGGATAGGGGTGTACCTGAGCCCCCAGGATCTCCTCGTGCCACGGAGACCGTAAGCCACCATTATAACTGAGAACCAGCGAATTCCGCTCGGGTGCTTTTACTGAGATGCAAGGGCATGTTCCTTCGTGGCACGGCACGTGCAATTTGCTATCTGGTGCAAATTCCTACGCCAACGGACTGCCTGCCCGGCCCGAAGGGCTTCACCGCCGCATCGGGAGTAGAATCGACCCGTATCCGAGGTGCAGAAACCACAGCACTTATGCCCCGAAAGAACCTTCTCAGTCTTTTCGCGGAATTTGCTCGCTTTGGTGGCGATGTGGCCGTCGTCCAAACACGCGGCTACCGTCGGGAAAAGCTGACGTATGCGGAGCTTTACGCCCGCGTCCTCTTTTGGAGTTATGCGCTTGCCGGGCGCGGAGTTAGCCCAGGCGATCGCGTCCTTCTCTGGGGGCCAAACTCCGGCGATTGGGTCGCCTGCTTCTGGGGGATCCTGTTGCGTGGCGGCGTGGTTGTCCCGATGGACGCAGCCGCGTCCCTCGAGTTCGTTCAACGCGTAATCAGAGATGCGGGGGTGAAGCTCATTTTGCGCGACCGCCAGCAGATGGAGCTGCGCGGTGCGGCACCGTCGATGATTATCAACAATCTCAAGGATGTTGTGGCAAGCCCTCGGGGCCCAGATGCGGGCGTGGACCCGGGAGATGAATCCACACGCAGCACCATTGCCGAGATTCTTTACACTTCGGGGACAACGGCGGAACCACGCGGAGTGGTGCTCACGCACGGCAATTTTCTGGCGAACCTCGAACCGCTGGAGCGCGGCATCGAGGAGTATCGCAAATACGAGCGATGGTTTCACCCGCTGCGTTTCGCCACGCTTGTTCCATTAAGCCACGTTTTTGGACAATTCATGGCGCTGTTCGTTCCACCGCTTCTCGGAGCCGCGGTCATTTTCGAGCCGTCCAGCAATCCCGGCGAAATCATTCGCACCATCAAGCAAGAACGCGCCACTGCGCTCATCGCCGTTCCGCGCATGCTGGATGTTCTGAAGGGGGGAATCGGGAGGGAATTCGAAGGCCGGGGCAAGTCGCAATGGCTGAATCGCACACTTGAAAGCGCGAAAGGAAGAAAATTTCTAAAGCGCGCCTGGATGTTCCGCCAAAACCACCGCCGCTTCGGGTGGAAGTTTTGGGCATTCATTTCCGGTGGTGCGGCGCTTTCGAATGAGACCGAGAACTTCTTCAAGAGCATGGGTTATGCCGTCGTTCAAGGTTATGGGATGACGGAGACCGCTTCTTTGATTAGCTTGAATCACCCGTTTCGCGCAACGGAAGGCTCCGTCGGCAAAATCCTTCCAGGCCGTGAATTCCAGCTCGCTGAGGACGGTGAAATCCTCGTGCGCGGTGAAAATGTTTCCAGCGGCTACTGGGAACAAGGAGCTCTGCGGCCCGCGGAACAGCAAGGCTGGCTGCGCACCGGGGACCTCGGAGAACTCGATGCCGAAGGAAACCTGCGTTTCCGCGGGCGCAAGAAAAACGTGCTCGTCACGCCCGCCGGTCTCAACGTTTTCCCCGAAGACCTCGAAGCCGCCCTCCGCAAACAGCCCGGCGTCAAGGATTGCGCGGTCATTCCTCTTGAACGCGGCGACAACGCGGAACCTTGCGCCGTTTTGCTGATGGAGGCGTTCGCGCCGAATGGGGAGCACGTCTCGTTGGGCGCCCGTATAGGGGGATTGGGGAATGATGCTGCGCGAAATGCCATCGAAGGCGCGAACGCGTCGCTTGCGGAGTATCAGCGAGTGCACGCCTGGATCGTTTGGCCCGACTTTGATTTTCCCCGCACTTCCACGGGCAAGCCGCACCTTTCGGTCATCGCTGCCCGCGCCGTGCAAATTCTCGAAGGGCAGCAGTTCGCTGGCCCAGAAAGTGTAGGGGCGGACTTTAGTCCGCCCTCCTCGCCACGCAGCGCGCTCGATCAGCTACTGGAGCACTTTCGCAATTCACAGCGTGGAGGTACGCGAATCGGTAATCATCTCGAACAGGAGCTAAACCTCTCCTCCCTCGACCGCGTGGAACTGCTGAGCGCCTTGGAGGAAAGGTTTCACGTGGAACTAAACGAAACCGCTTTCGCCGAAGCCAAAACCGTTGCCGATGTCGAGCGCGTCCTGCAGCAGCCGGCCGCACGCCGCACCGAATACAGCTATCCGCGCTGGACGCAGCGCGAGCCCATTCGCTGGCTGCGGCTCGTCGTCTACTACACCCTCGTCTGGCCCGCCACACAGGTCCTCGGCCATCCGCGCATCGTGGGCCGCGAGAATCTGCACGGCTTGCGCGGGCCCGCGCTGATCGTCTCAAACCACATCACCCGCCGCGCCGATATCGGCTTGATACTCGCCGCGCTGCCGCCACGATTCCGCCATCGCCTCGCTGCAGCCATGGGCGGCGAAACGTTGCAAAACATGCGCCGCCCGCCACGCGATTGGTTCTTCGCCAGGCGCTGGGCCTACCAACTCGGCTACTGGCTCGCCACCCTCCTTTTCAACGTTTTCCCGCTGCCGCAACTTTCCGGCTTCCGCGAAAGCTTCCGCTTCGCCGGCGAATCCGTCGACCGCGGCTACAGCGTGCTCATTTTCCCCGAAGGCGAAGTGAACAACACCAGCACCGGCGACATGGCGCCCTTCCAAAGCGGCATCGGCCTCCTCGCCGAAAATCTCAGCATCCCCGTAGTTCCCATGCGCCTCGACGGCGTCTGGCAGATGAAGCGTGACCACCGCCGCCTAGCCCACATCGGCGAAATCACCGTTCACATTGGCGCCCCGGTCAGCTTTCCGCCAGGCACGGCTCCAGACGAAATCGCCCGAAGCCTCGAATCGCTGGTGCGCTCGTTGTAGGGGCGCAGCATGCTGCGCCCCTACGTTGAATACCGCCGCATGACGGGGCTTTGTAATTTTGTCCATCGAAATGCATCCAAGAATTATGTATGGGCAGACCGCCTCGCACGCCGGCACGCACGCCGTATTGTTCTGTGGCAAAATAGGAAGTTCATAAAGCTGGATTTATGGCACACCGTACAACACTGGAAGAAGAACACCCTGCAAGACCACCCAAGGTGGCCAAGAGACCTGCCGCAGGCGACCCTGTGAAAGCAACCAGCAGCGAGGATCGCGAGCTCGTATTCGACGCGTTCCGCCGCTGGGGCTACCTGGAGGCGACTCTCGATCCCCTGGGCGTGTTTGAACCGTTGAAGCAGCCTGACCTGCAAACGCTGACCAGCCAAGCCGCCGAGGAAGCTCGCGCCATCTACTGCAATAACATCGGCGCTGATTTCATGCATCTGCAGGAGCCGGAACGCCGCCGTTGGATTGCCGAACGCCTCGAATCTCCGTCAAGCCAAGTCGATCAACACAAAATCCTTGAGCGTCTGATTCGCGCCGATCTCTTCGAGCAAGTTTTGCAGGCGCGCTACCTCGGCACCAAGCGATTCTCCCTGGAAGGCGTCACCGCGCTAATTCCGCTGCTCGATTCCATTTTGGACACGGCGGGCGAGCACGGCGCGCTTGAATCCATCATGGCCATGAGTCACCGCGGCCGCCTGAACGTAATGGTCCATGCGGCGTGCAAGACGCCCCATGAAGTGGTCGCCGGTTTTGAAGACGTCGACCCGCGCAGCGTTCTCGGCGCTGGCGACGTGAAATATCACGTAGGCGCGACAGGCACATACGTCACGAGCACTGGCAAAGAAATCGGCATCCATCTTGTTTCGAATCCAAGCCATCTCGAAGCTGTCGATCCGGTGGCCGTCGGCCGAGTGCGCGCGAAGCAAACCCGCTACGGTCTGCGCGGACCCTACGTCGACCGTTCACGAGAAACGCAAAACAAAGTCGTCCCCATCGTCATGCACGGCGACGCGGCGTTCGCGGGCCAGGGCATCTGGGCGGAGACGCTGAATCTCGCTGATCTCAAGGCCTACACCGTCGGCGGCACAATTCACATCATCGTGAACAACTTGATCGGCTTTACCACGAAGCCTGCGCAGGAGCATTCTTCGCGGTTCGCCTCCGATATCGCCAAGCGCCAGTCCGTGCCCATCTTCCACGTCAACGCCGAAGACCCCGACGCGGTCGTACGCATCGGAAAACTTGCTGCCGAATATCGCGCGACCTTCGGCAGCGACGTCGTCGTGGACCTCATCGGTTACCGCCGTCACGGCCACAGCGAAGTCGACGATCCGACCATTACGCAGCCGCTCCTTTACGAGCGCATCAAGGATCACGCTCCGCTCTGGAAAATTTACGCCGAACACACCGGCATCGACTCCTCCCTGATGGTTGACGGAATCCGCAAGGAATACGAAGAGGAGCAGAGCAAGGCGCGCGCAATAAGAAAAATACCGCACCTGCGCAAACTCCCGGAATACTGGGCCCCCTATCAGCACGGCCGCTACAAACCCGAATATGAGGTCGATACCGGCCTCCCGCAAGAAAAACTCGCGGAAATCACCGACGGACTCGTCCGCGTGCCCGAGGGATTCCACCTCCATCCGAAAATCGCGAAGCTTCTCGAACAGCGCGCGGAAATGGGGCATGGTAAGCGCGCCGTCGATTATGGTTTTGCCGAGATGCTGGCGTTCGGCTCCATACTTCTCGAAGGCAATCCCGTGCGCCTTACGGGGCAGGATACGGAGCGCGGCACGTTCAGCCAGCGCCACTCCGTTCTGATTGACACGAAAACGGAGCACAACTACCTCACGCTCTCGCATCTCTCCAAGCAACAGGCTTTCTGCGAAATTTACAACTCTTCGCTTTCAGAGGCTGGCTGCCTCGGTTTCGAATACGGTTTCAGCCGCGACTATCCTGAAGCGCTCGTTTTGTGGGAAGCGCAGTTCGGCGATTTTGCGAACGGCGCTCAAGTCATCATCGACCAGTTCATCAGCGCCGGCGAAGATAAATGGAATCTGCCGGCCGGCCTCGTGTTGTTTTTGCCGCACGGCTACGAAGGCCAGGGGCCGGAGCATTCCAGCGCGCGCCTCGAGCGCTTCATGCAGCTCGCCGCCGAAGACAACATGCAGAATTGCCAGCCCTCAACCGCCGCGCAGTATTTCCACCTGCTGCGCCGCCAGGTGCGCCGCGTGTGGCGCAAGCCGCTTATCGTCTTCACGCCCAAGAGCATGTTGCGCCATCCCGATGCCAGCTCCAGCATCGAGGAATTTAGCAAGCCGCGATTTCTGCCCTTGGTTCCCGACCGCGAAGTGCAGGACGCCCGGCGCATCCTCATCGCCAGCGGAAAAGTCGGGCACGAGTTGCGCGGCGAACGCCGCCGCCGCAAGGACACGAACACCGCCATTTTCTTTCTGGACCAGCTCTACCCGCTGCCGCGCACGGAAATTGCCGCCGCCCTCGACGAGCATCCCAATGCCCGCGAGATCGTCTGGGTTCAGGAAGAACCCGGCAACATGGGCGCGGCAGGCTATATTTTGCCGCGGTTCGAACGCCTCGCGAAAGCCCGGGGGCTCAACTTTCGCTCCGTCAAGCGTTCCGCCAGCGCCAGCCCGGCCACCGGCTCCGCCAAGGCCCATGAATTGGAGCAAAAAACGCTCCTCGCGCTGGCCTTCACAACCTCAAGTGGCAATTAGAAGCAGCAACAGGCTTTATGGGCTTTAACACTACATTCACATTGATGTAAGCCCTGCGTTATCATAATGGACACTGCACCTGCGACAATCAGGCGTGTTACGTCAAATCCCGGGTGATCAGACTCTTCCCAATGCCTATCGCAAATCGCCGTCCTACGGTACACTGCCGCCAAGCCGGCGTGCGGTACGCCCAAATTGCATGAAACGCATCCTTATTATCGAAGACGACCGCGATATCGTCGAACTGGTCCGCTACAATCTCGCCAACGAAGGCTTTCAGGTCAGCTCTGCGCAAGACGGCAGCACGGGCCTGAGCACCTTGAAGAAAACCCCGCCGGATCTCCTGCTTCTCGACCTCATGCTCCCGAAACTTTCCGGACTGGAAATCTGCCGGGAGATTCGCAGGGATGATTCGCTGAATCGTTTGCCCATTCTAATGCTCACGGCGCGCGGCGAGGAAGCCGACCGCGTCGTCGGTCTGGAAATGGGCGCCGACGATTACGTGACCAAGCCTTTCAGCCCGCGCGAACTGCTCGCGCGCGTCAAGGCGCTGCTCCGCCGTGCCGAGCCGCCCAGCGACGCGCCGCGCACCATTGAGATCGGCAAGCTGGCCATTGATCCGGCGTCCTATCGCGTCAGCCATTCCGGGAAACCCGTACCGCTCAGCACGCTCGAATTCCGGCTGCTCTATTACCTTGCTTCGCGCCCAAATCGCGTCTTTACCAGGGATCAATTGCTCGACGCGGTCTGGGGAACGGATCGCTTTGTTACTCCGCGCAGCGTGGACGTTTACGTTCGGCGCTTGCGTGAAAAAATCGAATCCGATCCGGAAAACCCCATGCATTTGAAAACCGTCCGGGGCGCGGGCTACCTGTTTGAAACCCGTGCGGCTTAATCTTTTCTGGAAACTCGGTTTTGCCTTTTTCGCGCTGCTGATCGCGGTCCTGCTTCCCGTCGATTTCTATGCCGAGCGCGCGTTGCGGCGCAATTACGATCGCGCTGGTTTCGATCAGCTCGCCGCCGTTGCGCATATCGCGCTCGCCAATCCTCCTCCAGCGTCCTCGCTCGCCACGGCTTCTTTCGCATCCGTGGACCGCGCTGCCCTTCGTGATTGGATTGTGAAAATGGCGGCCAGCAATGTGCGCGTCACGGTGATCGCCTCCGATGGACAGGTGCTGGTGGACTCGCAATCCGATCCGCGAACCATGGAAAATCACGCCGGCCGCCCGGAGATTCGCGATGCTTTTGCAAAAGGCGAGGGCCAATCCAGCCGTCATAGCGTCACCGTCGATAGCAATCTCTTGTATTACGCCGTGCGCTTATCCGTCCCTGGCGGGTCACCGGTGGTTTTGCGTTTTGCTCTGCCGCTCCAAACGGTGGACCAGGAGCTTTGGGAATTCCGCCGCCGCCTTTGGCTGGCCTCCTTGGTCATGCTTCTCGTTACGGGCATCGTTTCCTTGCTGATCTCGCAATCTTTCTCGAGCCGCGTGGAGCGCTTGCAGATGTTTTCCCGCCGCGTGGCAGAGGGCGATTTTCGCCCCATCGAAGCGGATAGCTCCGGCGATGCTCTCGATTCGCTGGCCCTCTCTCTCAATCAGACCGCCGCCCGCCTCGACCGCACCATTCAAACGTTGACCGAAGAACGTAATCTTTCCTCCGCGATTCTCGGAAGCATGGTGGAAGGCGTGGCCGTCGTGAACGCTTCCGAGCGCCTGCTCTTCTCCAATGCCGGCTTCGCGGAAATCCTGGGCCTGGACGTGCCGCCGCAATCCGGGCGCGCCCTTGTGGAAGTCGTGCGGCAGACCGAGCTGATCGAGGCCGTTCGTGATGTCTTGAAAGGCGAGCCCCGCGTCGAAACGGAAATCGTCACCGGCACCCTGCGCCAGCGTTTTTTTGCCGCCACCGTCGCCTCGGTGCGCGCCGCGGACACCTCCGGCGCGGTCATCGTGTTGCACGACATCACCGAGTTGCGCAAACTCGAGCGCGTCCGCCGCGATTTCGTCGCCAACGTTTCGCACGAATTCAAAACGCCGCTCACCGCCATTCAGGGTTTCGCGGAAACGCTTCTTGCCGGCGCCCTCGACGATCCGCAAAACCGGCTTCGTTTCCTCGAGATCATTCTCGAACACTCCCGGCGCCTCGCGCGGCTCACCGACGACTTGCTCAAGCTCTCCAAAATGGATGCCGACCGCCTGGAACTGGAGATTCGCCGCCTGAGCGTCTCCCAATTCGTCGAAAGTTGTATTGAAACGACGCAGCGCCCTGCCGCCGAAAAAAATCTGCGCATCTCCGTAAACCTGCAAGAGCCCATTCCGGATATCGCCGCCGACCGCCGCC
>Ga0210408_10004066_pt1 | contig 13192 bp, 13 predicted proteins | sample IncBWH4MmetaG_FD_155471 | JGI IMG/M metagenome (GOLD analysis project Ga0210408, IMG submission 155471) | Forest soil microbial communities from Barre Woods Harvard Forest LTER site, Petersham, Massachusetts, United States - Inc-BW-H-4-M | ecosystem: Environmental > Terrestrial > Soil >...
CTCCACTCGTGACAATGCTGCCGAGTGGCTGGTTGAGTTCATGAGCAATCGAAGCCGCAAGTTCGCCCATGGTCGTTATTCTTGCGATGCGACCGATGTCGGCCTGCGCCCTGATTAAACGCTCCTCCGCCGCTTCCCGCTCGGTGATTTCTGACTGCAATTGTTCGTTGGCTCTTTTGAGCTCGGCAGTTCGCTCCTGAACTTTCGCATCTAGCACATCGCGCGCTTGGCGAAGCGATTCTTTCGCCCGCTTCTGCTCGCCGCTCAGCCAACTGATGAACAACGCAGTAGCCACAAAGACGATCATATCCGGTGCTTCCTCCAGGCTAATCCCCAAAGCATAGAGCGGTGGTATAAAGTAATAATCCAGCGCGATAACGGACAATAAAGCCGCGAAGACCCCGGGCCAAAGCCCGCCGTACCAGCTACCGACCATAACCGAGCAAAAGAAGAGTGTCGCACTATGTTTTATTCCCGACCCAAAGTTTAGCGTGATGATCACCGCTATACCTACTGATACGGCAGCCACCACGTAACTTGAAAGCAGTCGCGTCAGCGTCCGGATCCGATCCGATTTTGACATATTAGTACTCTAATCTTGATTTTGCTTTGCACATTCGGAGGCACTCATACTTTAGTGCGATTATTTTAACACCAAAGGGCTACTCGATTAACGTCGTTTTCTCTAGAAATGTGTGCCTCCAGTGAATATCGTTCTTCGGCATAATGGGGCAAATGCACTTACCGCGAATAAAAGCCGAACCATAACTATAGTTCGGCCCTGTCGTTTGTGTGAAGGCGGGCTATCCGTCTATCTAAACTCTTGCAGTGACCAAGTCACTAATGATCAATCATCGCTATCGCTGCATTTTTGTTCACATTCCGAAAACGGCCGGCAAAAGCATAAATCGCTTTTTCGGGATGGAATGGCAAAAGCACAAGGATCTGTCCCGTTATGCTAGGGAATTGCAGCCACAGCTATTTTCAAGTTACTTTAAGTTCGCAATTGTTCGCAACCCGTGGGATCGCATTCTGTCCGACTATAATTTTCAAAATAAAAAGAATGCTCCTACAAACGAGAAACTATTCGCGTTGGACGACAGGGGTCGGACCCGAAGCTTTCGAGAATGGCTGGAGGCCGTTTTCTCGAATCCATTCTATTATGAATCGGGCCAATGGGGTGCAGAAGTCAGTCCGGGAGTTCACCGGTGGAGTCCGCAAGTGGATTGGATCAGCCTGAACGGCAAAATCGCAGTGGACGCTGTGCTTAAAATGGAAAACTTAGAAAGAGATTTTGCGGATGTACGCCGGCTGTTGGGTCGGCCGTCTGGCGACTTACCTTGTCGCAATTGGAAATTTCATTTGCACTATTCGTACTATTATGACGAAGCTAGTCGAAGATTAGTCGGAGAATACTACGCAAAGGATATCGCAGCATTCGGCTACCGTTTCGAATCAAGAAAAGCTGATCTTCGATGGATCATGTTGGAGAAGCTCGGAACTCGCTTTAAAACTGTATTTCGCAACGCTGGGCTCCTAAGGCCGGACTGGTTCTCACCAGATATCTAATAGCCCGCGTTGTTCTCTCCGATCGAATTTTATTAATCCTGGAAAAGCGCGTTTTTTAATAGGTGCCATAATTGCAATAGCGCACAGCAAATGAACTTTGTTTACGGTTTCAACCTTAAACGCAATACGACGTAGGAAAGCCATGTATATGGCATCCCATGAGCTCGTTTCACGTTTTCACGACATCAGGGAAAATCTGCAGAAATTGAAGGAAGCTATTGCAAATGGCTTTTTGCAAGATGCGATGCTTCTTGCTACGCAAGTGAACTCGTCGACCAGTCAGCTCGCCGCGGAGTTGGCCCGATTTTCCAAATAATGCCATTTGGCCCCCGTGAAGTATGAACGCTCGTGTTTTCACCACTGTCGAGGACGCTAGAGCTTACGTTTTAGCCGGGGACGCTACCCTGACCTTGGAATTTCGCCGTTTCGGAACCCGTTTCACCTACAAGGTTACCCGCTGCAAAGACAAGGCGCAGCCCGACCTTTACTTTGTGTCCCTGCTCACTCAAGACACCGCAGATGACAGCCAGTTCAAATATCTCGGCATTATCACTCGAAACGGTTTTCGTCTCACCAAAAACAGCGGGGTAAACGCGAACGCTCCATCCGCAAAAGCCTTTGAGTCCTTGTTCCGCTCGCCAGAACTAGATCCTGAATTGGAAGTGCGCCATGAAGTCTAGTACGGTCGAGCTCCTATTACGCCTGAGAGTTGACGATCAACGTTAACGCGGTTCCGAGATCCGCTTGCGGAGCCTGAGCCGATAAATCGGAAGTTCCTTCGAGATAAACTGTTCTTCAAAATCGGTGACCGGATAACCCTCTTCCGTCCATGTTATCGTGCTCCAGAGGTGCGAACGTTCGGCAGCGAGCGCGATTTGCGCGAAGTATTCTTGATGATCGGTCTTGATCCAGAGCTCTCCGCCATCAATCAGACTGCGACTAATCCCATCAAAAAACTCACCATCAACGACTCGGCGCGTTTGATGTCTCCGCTTCGGCCATGGGTCAGGAAAGTACAGGTGAAAACGCCACACAGAATTTCGTGGCAACATGTACCGTACCGTGTAATCGATTTCTAACCGCAAGACCCGCAGATTCGTGAGCCCTATCCGGAACGCCTGACGACACGTTTTCCGAACTCGCCCCAGAAGACGCTCGACACCGAGAAAATTTCGGTTAGGGAATTTTTGCGCTGCTTCAACCAAAAATTTTCCAGGACCAGAACCGAGATCGACTTCAATTGGTCGATCGTTCTGAAATATCTCACGGAGCGGGAGCGGCTTAAAAACGCTGTGCGGAAATAATTCCATCGATTCGAACACTAGGGAGCAAAGAAGGGATTGTGTTCGCGTTCGTTTTTGACGGTGCTGAGCGGACCATGACCCGGGCAGATTAATGTGTCATCCGGCAAAGAGAGCAACTTCTCCAGATTGTTCCGAAGCGCTTTCTGGTAATCGTTCGGAGCGCCTCCCATTGATCCGGCGAACAACGAGTCGCCAACGACCGCAATCGTCGCTTTCAGGCCGTGCACAATGTAAGAGGTGCCCCCCGGAGAATGTCCGTTCGTGAGCCTTGCTTCAATTCGCAGTTTGCCGAGACGAAATTGATCCCCCTCGCGCACAACCTTCGTGTCCGGCATTCGTTCCAGGTCCGGACCGAAAAACTCCGCGCGGATCTTTTTCACGATCGCCCCGAGATCTGCAATGTGATCCTGGTGAGTGTGTGTTAGAAACAGATATTTTACCGTCAGTTTTGCAGAGTCCACGAATGCCAAAAGTTCGCTCGCATCAGCCCCGGTATCGAAGATTGCAGCTTCTCTGGTTTCAGGATCCCAGACCAGATACGCGTTCACCGTCATGTCGAGCAGCGGCGTGTTGAATTGCTTCACACCCTCCACGAATGGGACATCAGTCGGATACCAACTCTTGGAATAGCTGGCAGCCAAAGCCTTCGGTCCTAAGCCAAGAGTTTCGGCTAACTCGGATACGCCGGCAGGGTTGCCTGAACCTTTCTTTAGCGATCGCAGTTCTTCCGAGCTCAAGTGAACCCTTTGAGAAAGCTCATGGTCGCCCAAATGTAGGCCACGTTGCGCTTTGCCGACAATATCTTCGAAAAGGTCTTCTAGCGGGATTTTCATAGGCAGAACTCAGCTACGGGTTTTTTTTTGCAGAGTCGAGACGCGGTTGTCTTCCATCCGTCTGATAATGACCTGGCTTGGGCGAATATCTAAGACTTTGTAGGTGTGGCCTGGGTCACTCGGAATCGAGAAATTCTGGTCAACTTCGACTTTCAACGTCTGTTCTGAATTCGGAAAGGAGAGGATGGCATAGGCGGCATGCTCCTGGGCGGGAACACCTCTGATAAGTGTAATCGTCTGCCCGGTTTTCATATTCCGCAGTTTAACGATCGAAGCATCCACAGGATTACCATCTTTGTCTTCGGTATTGCGGATTTCGACATCGGTAACCTCGTAGTCGAGCCCTCTCAATTGATCACCCGCAGCGACGCTATACTCTCCTCCACCAACCGCCTGAATCTTTGCCTTCTTGCCGCTGACTTCGGTGAGCATCACTGGCAGAAACTCTTGCTGGATCTCGACAACTGAAACTTGCTTTATCTCGGGAGAATTATCCGGTGCCTCCATCGATCTGCTCTCGCCACTCCTTGGTTGAGCATTGGCAACTCCCTCCCGCTCCGATCGTGAGAGCAAATCCTGATCCGCTACGGCGCCAGTGGGCTCGCCAGAATTTCCGTTCGGCAGACTCTTTTGCGAAGTACCGCCGGCAACTGACGGCGGAGAGGCTTGTTGTAGACGTTTTGCCAATTCGTTATAACCCTTTACGGTCGCCAAAGAGCCGGCCGTCGCACCGGATTTATCGGTCAGAGTTGGATCAGCACCTGCCTTCAACAGCAAAGAGACAAGATCAGTATCTCCCTTGTTGGCCGCCAACATCAATGGAGTCCGTCCGTCTTCCGCCCGCGTATCAACCTCGGCTCCGTGGTCGAGCAATATTTTCGCGGTGTCCTCGTGTCCCATCAAAGCGGCAACCAGCAGACCACGATTGACTTCCTCACGAGACCGCGCCGCAAGGGCTTCGACACAGTTGGCGTTGTGTTGATATACGGCGTAAATCAAAGCTGTCCAACCGCGCTGGTCTTCTACATTCGGATCCGCATTCTTTTCGAGGAGCAAATTGACAATGTCCAGTTTATTACCTTCTGCCGCCAGCATCAGCGCGGTGACTCCATCTTTGCCTTGCGCATCAATTTTTACCTTCTGATCAAGTAACTTTTTGACAACATCGAACCGGCCATTTTTCGACGCGGCCATCAGAGCTGTTAATCCTGCGCTGCTTTGCGCATTGCAATCGATGCCTGCATCAAAAAAAAGTTGGACTGCCTTCGTATCGCCATTCTCAGCCGACCGGACGAAGTCGTCCGGCGTAAACCTGACGTTCAACTTCTCCAACTCTTGGATCGCCTGCTCTTTGGACTGACCGCAGCCAAACAGCAGTACTGCTATGCAAAGGGCCAACCAAACAGCCTTACTCATGCGAAGAGCGCTTGCGTTCCGTCCATTCCAACAAAACGTCGGACCCGGAAAACATGTGCCGGGCGAGAATTCGGGTCCAGAACTACGAAATTGCGGCGACCACGCCAGGTGTATTTGTCGCCCGTGATCAGATCTTCCACCTGGTATGGATCGGCGGCTTCGATCGAAAAGTTTTCGATCGGGACGTAAGCAAATCCGCTCTGGGTGTTGAAAGGGTCAAGATTAACCAGCACTAGAACGATGTTGTCAAGGGCCTCCGTCGCCTTGGAGTAGAACAATATTTGTTCATTTTCGACCATATGGAATCTTAGATTCTCGTACTCGCGCATCGCTCGGTTGTTGCTGCGAATGAGGTTCAGCTTTGTGATGTAATCCTTAATGTTACCAGGGGCGTTCCAATCGCGCTCCTTGAACTGGTATTTTTCCGAGTTGAGATATTCTTCTCTGCCCGGGATGGGAACATTCTCGCACAACTCAAACCCGCTGTAGATACCGTAAACCGTGCTTAGCGTTGCAGCGAGAACAGCCCGAATCAAAAAGGCCGGACGACCGCCTGTCTGGAGGAAAAACGGCAAAATGTCCGGCGTGTTCGTAAAAAAATTCCCGCGGAAATAATACTTCATCTCTGTTTGAGTCAGTTCGGTCAGGTACTCACTGAGCTCCCACTTGGTGTTGCGCCAGGTAAAGTAGGTGTACGACTGGCCAAACCCTCCCTTCGCTAACGATTTCATCATCTTGGGACGAGTGAAGGCTTCCGCCAGAAAAATCACGTCTGGATAATCCTGCTGAATCCCCGCAATCATCCATTCCCAAAAAGCGTTCGGCTTCGTATGGGGATTGTCGACGCGGAATATCCGGACGCCATGCTGTACCCAGAAGAGAATGATGTCCTTCATCTCTTGCCAGAGATTCCTCCAGTCAGGGTTATAGAAATTCAATGGATATACATCCTCGTATTTCTTAGGAGGATTCTCGGCGTACTTGATGGTTCCGTCCGGACGATGAAAAAACCACTCCGGATGCTCTTTGACGTATGGATGGTCCGGTGAGCAGTTGATCGCGAAATCGAGAGCGATCTCCATACCTCTGGACCGAACCTGATTAACCAGCCAATCAAAATCATCAAGCGTGCCCAGCTCCGGTTCGACAGCTTTGTGGCCGCCGAATTGGCTGCCGATCGCGTACGGAACACCGGGATCTCCCGGTTCGCTCGTCACCGAATTATTTCTGCCTTTCCGCTTAGTAAAGCCGATTGGATGAATCGGCGGAAAGTAGATCACGTCGAACCCCATCGCTTTCGCGTCGTCAATCCGACCGAGGCAATCGCGGAGCTTCGATCCGGCATTCGGCTTTCCTTCGGCAGACCGTGGAAAAAACTCATACCAAGCGGCGAACAGAGCTTCCGAACGATCCACAATCACCTGAACATAGGGCTCAAACTCCGTCCTAAGTTCGAGGTCCGGCCAGGCGGTCATCAACCCAGTCAACTCAGGATTCTTTGCTAGTTGAGCGCCGAAGTGAGCATCGGCACTCTTTAATTGTTTGGAAAAGATAAGCAACCGATCCTTGTCTTGTCTGCGCGTGGCGCGATTCGCCGCCTTTTCCACCAGAACCGACCCCTCCTCCAGCTCCGTTCTCAGCTCCGTGTTACCGGCGCCGAACTTCTTCGCATACTCAACCTGCCACGATTTGAAATGGTCCTCCCAAGCCTCAATCGTGAACTCGTGAAGTGCGTTTTCAATGAAATGACAGACGGCCTCCCATCGATCATTCTCCAGCGGCCTCATCGGCGTCTGATACCAATCCGCCTGTCCGACTTTTCGCCATTTAAGATTGACCGAAACTTGGTCATGGCCTTCCTTGAAGACGTCAGCGGACACCTTCAGATCCTGTCCGACAACCCTCTTAATTGGGTAACGCCCTCCGTCGATACATGGATCGATGTTTTCGATGACAACGGTTGGCAAAGATTCCAGAGTCAATTTTTTCGTGCTCACGGGAGTCCAATGCTGGGTTTGGGTCTATCCGGAAGACCGGCTAACAAGTCTGCAAAGAACCTAAAGTCCTCTGACACGGAAGCAACTTCGATCAACGTTTTTATCGCTGGTCGGATATGACGCAAAAATTCGCGCTTTTCACTAAGGAGTCCGATCACTCCGTAGGCGCCGAGCGCCTGCATCAACCGTTGAATCCCGCAATCCAAAAAAACTCCTTCGAATTCAGCGAAGCTCCACCCCTGGCCGTTGCGCTCAAAATAATACTTTAAGAGATGAGTCCGTTCGTCGTTGGCAAGGGTTACGTAGGGGTCGAACAACAGGGAGGCTAGGTCGTATTGCGGTAAGCCAGGACGCATTCCCTGAAAATCAATCAGGTAGGCTTGCTCGTCCCAAATGATAATATTCTGCGATTGAAAATCGCGGTGCACCAAAACCCTCGGATAAGAGGCAAGTCGCTTGGCCAGATTCACGAACGAAGCGTGCTTGCGCAACCGCTCTATTTCAGCTGCCGCCACTTGAAAATACAGCCCCAGACAGTTTTCCAGGCAGTAATTTTGTTCCCAGCGATAGAGTGATTCGTCGAATCCAAGTTGGAGGCGCAAATTCTCGCCAAGCGCCAGTTCTGCGCTGTGCAAAACCGCTACCTGGTCGAGCGCAGTCTCGTAGAAGCGACGTCGGACAGCCCAGGACTCGGTCCTGTATTGCCACAGGTCGTCCTCACCTAGATCCTGCATCCATATCAAGCCCTGATCGTGATCATGGTAATAAATCAAAGGTGCGTTGACTCCGATTCCGTCCAGAAAATTGGCAATCGCAACGAAACGTTCGTTTTCAATTTTCTCGGGATTGTACTTCACCAGAATCAGCGAATGATCCGCACTGAATCGTACGCGATAGTATCGCCGCTCCGAACCTCCTTTATCCAGAGGCAGTATCTCAACTTGAGCTTGATCATAGTGAGGAAAAAGCTCGCGCGTCTGATGGATGAGGCGCTCTATGCTCATACGAAGTCGGTAAGCTGATAGGTGCCGCCTTCGACCTTGACGCCGCCCACGATGCAGGAGCGCAACGTCGCGCCGTGAGAAATGAGCGACCCGGGAAACAAAATCGAATTCTCTAAAAGAACCTCAGCCTCAACGGAGCACATATTGCCCACATAAGATCCACCGTCGATCCTGCTCTTTGGCGAGATTTTTGCGGAGCGTTCGACCTGGACCGGCCAATGGGCGTCGTGGACGTAATCAGGTGACCAACGTTCGTAGGCGATGATTTGGTGTACCCTCAGGTATTCCGCTCTCGAACCAATGTTGAACCAACGATTCTCCTCTAGAGCCACACCTCCAACCCGTCCCCCCGATTTGAGCCATTCAACGATAATTGGGACGAACGATATTTTGGTGGCTTTCGGTATCCGAGCAAATACCGACGAATTCCAGATGGAAATGCCCGCGAAATCGTATTCCCCTCGCTTACCCGACCCGAGTGCTCCGAGAAAGTCAACGACCAGGCCGGATTCTCGGCGCCAACTAATGCTGGTGGAAAGTCCCGTGTTGCGAAGAGCTAAAGTCACGTCGTTCTGTCTCGAGAAATGTTCGTCGACCAAGCGATCGACAGGTAAGTCGGTCAAGATGTCTCCGCTGTAAACGATAAAAACTTCGTCACCAATCCGCTGTTCGAGGTTTTTCATGGCTCCACCGGTCTCCAGCAAGTTTTGCTCAAAGACCAGTTCGAGATGCGCCCCGTTGTATTCGTTGGCGGGAAACATCGAGGAGAACTTCTCGGGCAAATGGTGAGTATTAATCCAAAACTTTTCGATGCCGATTCGACGCAAGTGGTCGAGGGCAAATGTGATCAGTGGCTTTCCAAAAATGGGCAGCAACGGTTTCGGCAACACGTTCGTGAGCGGGAGAAGCCGTGTCCCTAAGCCGGCACCAAGCACGAGCGCTTTACGAACGCGAGCAATCATCAACAAATGGGAACCTAGCGGGCAGAGATGGCGAGTGTAAAGCGCGAATAGGCGTATGGGCATGTCCGCGCGTCGGCGAAGAGATCACACAAAGGTCACCAAGATCAGAGAAGGACACGAAGGTCCTTAAATGCTCTAACAAAATAGGATGCGTCGATATCGTCCGGTTCGACAACCCTTATTTATCCTTCGTGACCTTCGTGTGAGACCTGTTTGCGGTCGTTCCAATTGACTTCCGATCTTGAGCTGGTAAATGGGCGGGAAGGCGCTCAGTACGATGAAAGTTTTATCGTTAGTTGTTTCCTCCCTTGGTTTGGCAACTGCTCTATTTGGTGCAGATCCGGCAGGACCGGTTATTACAGTCCGGAAAGGGACTTCCTTGGAAGTTGAGGTGAAAGACATCGGCGGCCCAGCAGGTGTTACGGCGACAACAGTTTTGAAAAATGATATTCAGCTTTCCGGCGTACTATCGCTTGGAGACGCAGCAACAGCCACAATCACCATCGGCGGCACGGCCACTGCCGGTTCTTTCACCGGACAGGCGACTGCGAAAACCGGCGGCGTGGTTCTGCGTAAGGATTACGCCGGAGAGACACGCCGATCGATCCATCAGTTTGCGAATGACTTGATAGAAACCCTGACGGGTCAAAGAGGTATCGCACTTTCGAGGGTCGCGTTCGTTGCCGATCGAACTGGACACAAAGAAATCTGCATCTGTGACTATGACGGAGCGAACGTCTTGCAACTCACTCACGACAACGCGATCAGCGTAAGTCCCGCATTGTCGGCCGATGGCCGCAGGCTTGCCTATACCGGTTACCAGAGTGGTTATGCCGATATTTATTTGGTCGATCTAGACAGTGGAGCACGTAATCGTATCATCAAATTCCCAGGAACAAATTCCGGCGCCGCTTTCTCGCCGGACGGAAACCACATTGCGTGCACTCTCAGCAAAGATGGGAACCCTGAGATTTACGTCACCGGGATCAGCGGCGACTCGCCTTTCCGCCTGACGCGCAGCCGCGGTGTGGAATCGTCGCCAACCTGGTCCCCGAATGGATCAGAGATCATCTACTCTTCTGATCAGAGAGGGAATCCACAACTCTATCGCATCTCGGCAAGCGGCGGTTCGGGTCGATTGTTGCCAACCGGATTCGGCTATAACACCCAGCCCAACTGGTCTCCAGACGGTAGGAAAGTGGCTTTCAACGTGCGGAGTGGCGGCGGATTCCAAGTCGCTATCCTGGAACTCGACTCAGGATCAACACATGTGGCAGTAGGCGACGGTCAGAGCCCTGTCTGGGGCCCTGATTCGCGGCACATCATTTTTTCTAGAGGAACCGGTCTTTATATGTTTGATACTGTCACTGCTCGCGAGACGCGCCTGGTCGGAGATCTCGGGCGAATATCCGAGCCAACTTGGTCACGCTGAAAGTAGCAATATTTTCCGATGAAAAAATTTCTTGTCCTCAGCTGTTTACTGGTTCTGAACTTCACCGCTTGTCAAAAGCAACAAAAACAGGAGTACACCGGAGTGGAAGGCGATACAGTGAACGGCACGCCGCTCCCGCCACGCCAAGAAGGTGTCTCATTTTTCAGCAACAAGGTGGCCAAAGGACAATTTCAACCGATTTACTTCGCCTTCGATAGCTTCGAAATCGCACCGGATGAAGCGGCCAAACTTCAGCAGATCGGGAGCTTTATGAAAAGTGGTCGAAATAATGTTATTCTTGCCGGCTTCACCGATGAGAGAGGCACGCCGGAATACAATCGAGGTCTCGGAGAACGACGCGCCCAAGCCGCTCGGAGCTATCTCCTTTCCCTGGGTGTTCCGCCGGCCCGCATCCAAACGGTGAGTTTCGGACAAGAAATGCCCGTCGATCCTGGACACAGCGAATCAGCTTGGGCGAAAAATCGACGTGTTGAAACTGGTGTGGTGCATTGACGTTCGGCGTTCACCGTTCGGAGTTTGGCGTTCAAACGCCGATACGCCGACACGCCGACACGCCGATACGTTCCCTTCCCCTCCCTTTTGCCTTTCTTTCTCTGCTCGTTTGGAGTTTGATCCGCTATTTGCAGAGTAGAGGTTGAATGGACGACCAGAACTTGCCCGACGATGAAACGTTGGTTCGCCGGACCCAGAACGGCGATACTCGGGCCTTCGACCTCCTTTGGCAAAAATATAGTCCACGGATCTACTCGCTGATCTACAATATGACCGCCAACCATGACGACGCGAACGACCTGCTTCTGGAGGTCTTTGCCAAAGCGTATCGGTCGATCAACGGGTTCCGCGGAAAATCAAGTTTCTACACTTGGATTCACGCCATCGCCGTCAACATGACGATCAATTTCGTGAAGAAGCGCGGTCGACGCTTTCAAATGAGTCTGGACGACTTGGACGCCAATGTGCAGAATGATAAGGAATTTATTGACTTAACGGCGACCAACACCCCGGTTCGCGAAGTAGATCTTGCAGAACTTCAACACAGATTGAACGAAGCGATGATGAAGCTGTCTGTTGAGCATAGAGCAGTGGTCACGATGTTTGACATCCAAGGCATGCCACACGCGGAAATCGCCAAAATCCTCGGAATTCCCGAGGCGACCGTGCGTTCGCGATTATTCTACGCACATCGGCAGTTGCAGAATTACCTCGAGGAGTTTAGAAAGAAATGATGCTCGACGAAATGCAGCTAAAGAAATTGCTTCGACTTAAACGTCTCGAGCAGCCGCCCCCCGGATATTTTGACCGTGCTTTAAATGAATTCCATCGGCGCCAGCGCGAAGAACTGCTACGGCGTTCGGCGATCCAGATCTGGTTTGAACGTTTTGTTTCACGCATGTGGGGTTTTCGAGTGCCGACCTACGCTTATGGGGCGGCATTTGGGGCCTTTGTGGTGGCTGCTACAATTATCGGATCAGGCGTGTGGGCTCCCTTCACGCAGACCGTTGAGACAGTCTCCGATGCGCCAAAAACCGGATCAGGCTCCGTGGGCCTCGAGCTATCCGGCAACCGGCTGGCATTGAGCGGAACCCTCGACTGGTCGAAATTTGATCGTTCGCCCGCGTCACCTCGCGTCGTGCCGACTCTCCGACCTTCGCAAACGGCTCTTCCTCGTTACGTACTGGACGGCAGACCCGCTAGCTACGAAGCTTCTTTCAGCTTTTAACGCTAATGTTGGAATTATTTGGTAGTAGGCGAGTTCAGAGCACCTACCGGGCGAGCGCTCTGAAGGCAGGGGTTGTGATTCTGTTGTTGGGGGCTTCAAGAGTTCTGGCGCAGCAGGGTTTGAATACCATCGCCTCCGAAGTAAAACGGGTTTTTGACCATGCGAAAAATGCCGTAGTCCGTATTCAGGCGGAGGACGAGCATGGCCGACTCGCTGGTACCGGGTTTTTTATCGATCCGACCGGCACAATCATGACCGCTTATGCTGTGGGCGGAGAATCCAGGGATATCATCGTTGAGTTCGGGCTGAACCGCTATCCCGCCGAGCGCCTGGTTGCTGACCCCAGGTGTGGAATTGCCATCCTCAGAGTGACCGCCAACACCCCTTGGTTGCCGATTGGCAATTCAGATGAGCTCAAGACGGCTTCACCGGTCGTGACGATTGGCTACCCGATGGATCTGTCTGCCACGCCCACATTTGGAATGATCGGCGGCTTCGACCTTAAGTATATGAACCAATACTTCAGCACCGCCTTGATTCGGGCGAATATCGCGGCGCAGCGAGGCGAAGCGGGTGCTCCGGTTCTGAATCTGAAGGGTGAAGTCGTCGGCATCTTAATCTTTCCGATCGACAACCGGACGGCTTGTTATGCACTTCCGATGAAGGCTGCAGAAAAGGTCCGAACGGACTACGTTCGCTTCGGAGACGTAAGACCAGGGTGGGTCGGGGTCAATGTTGTCGAGGCGGACGAACCGGTGCATGACTCGACCGCCGTGATCCAGAGCTTCGCTGAGGGATCACCTGGTGTAGATTCAGGGTTGCAACCTGGTGACGTCCTGGTACGGATTGGCTCGACTGAGGTTCACTGCCCGCCCGACGTTCTCAACGCCTCGTTTTTCCTGACCGCCGACCAGGATGTGCCAATCACTGTTCT
>Ga0210408_10004067_pt1 | contig 13190 bp, 8 predicted proteins | sample IncBWH4MmetaG_FD_155471 | JGI IMG/M metagenome (GOLD analysis project Ga0210408, IMG submission 155471) | Forest soil microbial communities from Barre Woods Harvard Forest LTER site, Petersham, Massachusetts, United States - Inc-BW-H-4-M | ecosystem: Environmental > Terrestrial > Soil >...
CGCCATCCCGATATCGAGGTGTCGGTATCGGCCTATCCCGAGAAACACCCGGAGGCGAGCGATTTCGACGCCGACATCGACACGCTGAAGGCCAAGGTCGATTCCGGTGCAGCGCGCGCTATCACCCAGGTGTTCTTCGACAACGACCTCTACTTCCGTTACCTCGATCGCGTGCGCGCCCGCGGCATCGAAATTCCGATCGTTCCTGGCATCATGCCGATGCACAATTTCAAGCAAGCGCGCAATTTCGTGACCCGTGCCGGCACCACCGTACCGGATTGGCTGGCGCAAAAATTCGAAGGCCTCGACGACGACGCCGAAACCCGCAAGCTGGTGGCGGCCGCGGTTGCGGCCGGCCAAGTGCAAAAACTCGCCAAGCATGGCGTCGATACCTTCCATTTCTACACCATGAACCGCGCCGATCTGGTGTTCGCGATCAGCCATCTGCTCGGCATTCGCCCCAAGGGCGCGCAGCAGGCCGCCTGATGAAAGTGCCGGTTTCCAGCAAGCGAACTGCGCTGCTTGCGGCTGCCCGCGAGCGCATCCTGGTGCTCGACGGCGCCATGGGCACCATGATCCAGGGGCTCGAATATGACGAGGCCGCGTTTCGCGGCAAGCGCTTTGCGGATTTTCATCGCGACGTCAGGGGCAACAACGATCTCCTGATCCTGACCCAGCCGAACGCGATCGAGGACATCCACGCCGATTATTTGCGCGCCGGCGCCGACATCGTCGCCACCAACACGTTCTCCTCGACCTCGATCGCGCAGGCCGACTACGACATGTCGGGCCTCGCCTATGAGCTCAATCGCGAGGGCGCCAAGCTCGCGCGCGCCGCCGCGGCGCGTGTCACCGCCGAAGACGGCAAGCCGCGTTTCGTCGCCGGCGCGCTCGGCCCGACCAACCGCACCGCCTCGATCTCGCCGGACGTCTCGAACCCCGGCTATCGCGCGGTGACCTTCGACGATCTGCGCAAAGCCTATGGCGAGCAGGTCAACGGACTTCTGGACGGCGGCGCCGATCTGTTGCTGGTCGAAACCATTTTCGACACGCTCAACGCCAAGGCCGCGCTTTACGCCATCGCCGAAATCACCGAAGCGCGCGGCATCGACGTGCCCGTGATGATCTCCGGCACCATCACCGACAAATCCGGCCGGCTGTTGTCGGGGCAATTGCCGGAGGCGTTCTGGAACTCGGTGCGGCATGCCAAACCCATCACCATCGGATTCAACTGCGCGCTTGGCGCGGAAGATCTGCGCGCGCATATCGCCGACATCGGCCGCGTTGCCGACGCGTTGGTCTGTGCTTATCCCAACGCCGGGCTGCCCAACGAATTCGGGCAATATGACGAGACCCCGGAATATATGGCGCGGCTGATCGGCGAGTTCGCGCGCGACGGCCTCGTCAATATCGTCGGCGGCTGCTGCGGCACCACGCCGGACCATATCGCGGCGATTGCGGCTGCAGTCGCGCCGCACAAGCCGCGCATCATTCCGGTGATCGAGCCGCGGCTGCGGCTGTCGGGGCTGGAGCCGTTCGAGCTCACGCCGGCGATCCCCTTCGTGAACATCGGCGAGCGCACCAACGTCACGGGTTCGGCGCGCTTCCGCAAGCTGATCACCGCGGGCGACTACACCGCGGCGTTGCAGGTGGCACGCGACCAGGTCGAGAACGGCGCTGTTGTGATCGACGTCAACATGGACGAAGGCCTGCTCGATTCGGAAGCCGCGATGCGGACCTTCCTCAATCTCGTCGCGGCCGAGCCGGACATCGCCCGCGTCCCTGTCATGGTCGATTCCTCGAAGTTCGCCGTGATCGAGGCCGGGTTGAAATGCGTGCAGGGCAAGCCGGTGGTGAATTCGATCTCGCTGAAGGAAGGCGAGCAAAAGTTCACTCACGAGGCGACGATCGCGCGGCGCCATGGCGCGGCCGTGGTGGTGATGGCGTTCGACGAGCAAGGCCAGGCCGATACCTTCGCGCGCAAGACCGCGATCTGCCAGCGTGCCTACGACATCCTCACCCAACGGCTGGATTTTCCGCCCGAGGACATCATCTTCGATCCGAATATCTTTGCGATCGCGACCGGGCTCGAGGAGCACAACAACTACGGCGTCGATTTCATCGAGGCAGCGCGCTGGATTCGAAAGAACCTGCCCGGCGCGCATATTTCCGGCGGGGTCTCCAATCTGTCGTTCTCGTTCCGCGGCAATGAGCCGGTGCGCGAGGCCATGCATTCGGTGTTCCTCTATCATGCCATCCATGCCGGCATGGACATGGGCATCGTCAATGCCGGGCAGATGATCGTCTATGACGACATCGACCCTGAATTGCGCCAGGTCTGCGAAGACGTCATTTTGAATCGCGACCCCGGCGCCTCCGAGCGATTGCTGGCGCTGGCGGAAAAGTTCCGCGGCAAACAGACACAGGCGAAAGAAACCGATCTCGCCTGGCGTGAATGGCCAGTCGACAAACGGCTGAGCCACGCGCTGGTGCACGGCATCACCGAATATATCGAGGAGGACACTGAAGCCGCTCGCAAAACCGCTTCTCGCCCGCTCGACGTGATCGAGGGCCCGCTGATGGCCGGCATGAACGTGGTCGGCGACCTCTTCGGCGACGGCAAGATGTTTTTGCCGCAGGTCGTGAAATCCGCCCGCGTGATGAAGCAGGCGGTCGCCTATCTGATGCCATTCATGGAAGAAGAGAAGGCGCGCAACCTCGCCAACGGCGTGGCCGGCGATGGCCGCAGTTCTGCCGGCAAGATCGTGATGGCGACCGTCAAGGGCGACGTCCACGACATCGGCAAGAACATCGTTGGCATTGTCCTGCAATGTAACAACTTTGAGGTTATCGACCTCGGGGTCATGGTGCCCGCCGCCAAGATCATCGAGACCGCGAAGGCCGAGGGCGCCGACATCATCGGCCTCTCCGGCCTGATCACGCCGTCGCTCGACGAGATGAGTTTTCTGGCCGGCGAGCTGGAACGGCAGGGCATGAAGCTGCCGCTCCTGATCGGCGGCGCCACCACCAGCCGCGTGCATACGGCGGTGAAGATCGATCCGAATTATCGCAGCGGACCCGTGGTGCATGTCAATGACGCAAGCCGCGCGGTCGGCGTCGCCTCGTCGCTGATGTCGCCCGACAAGCGCGAGGCCTATGCCAACGAAATACGCGCCGAATATGCCAAAATCTCCGCGGCGCATTTTCGCGCGCAGGCCGATAAGAAGCGCTTGAGGCTCGGCGAAGCCCGCGGCAACGCGGTGAAGATCGATTTTGCGAAAACACCATCGAAGAAGCCGGCGTTCGTCGGCATCCGAAGCTTTGACGATTACGATCTGGCCGAGCTCGCTGAGTACATCGACTGGACGCCGTTCTTCCAGACCTGGGAATTGACCGGGCGTTTCCCCGCCATCCTCGACGACCCGAAAGTCGGCGAGGCCGCGCGCTCGCTCTATGACGATGCCAAGAAGATGCTCGACCTCATCGTCAGGGAAAAATGGTTCACCGCGCGCGCCACCATCGGCTTCTGGCCGGCCAATGCGGAAGGCGACGACATCGCGGTTTATGCCGACGAGACGCGAGAAAAGAAGATCGCGACCTTCCACACGCTGCGTCAGCAATTGGAGAAGCGCGAAGGCCGTTTCAATGCGGCGCTGGCGGATTTCGTCGCGCCCGTCGCAAGCGGCGTGCCAGATTATATCGGCGGCTTCGTGGTCACCGCGGGGATCGGCGAGGACATCATTGCCAATCGCTTCAAGAAGGCCAATGACGATTACTCCTCGATCCTGTGCAAGGCGCTGGCCGATCGCCTCGCCGAAGCCTTTGCCGAGCGGATGCATGCGCGGGTGCGCCGCGAATTCTGGGGCTACGCGCCGGACGAGGCGCTGTCGCCGGCGGATCTGATCCTCGAGAAATACGCGGGCATTCGCCCGGCGCCGGGCTATCCCGCGCAGCCGGATCACACCGAGAAGAAGACGCTGTTTGCGCTGCTCGATGCCGAACACACCGCGGGTGTGAAGCTGACCGAAAGCTTTGCGATGTGGCCGGGCTCTTCGGTCTCGGGGCTTTATTTCAGCCATGCCGAAAGTTTCTATTTCGGCGTCGGCAAGATCGAGCGCGACCAAGTGGAAGACTACGCCGCGCGAAAACGCATGAGCGTTGGCGAAGTCGAGCGCTGGCTGGCGCCGGTTCTGAACTATATCCCGACGCAAGACCGGTCGACCCAGGATCGCGCGGTGAAAGAGGCGATGCCGGCGCCAGCGGCACTGCGTGCCACGCCCGCCAACGATGTCGTGCCCGAGGAAATCGCCTCGCATCCGCCCGGCTGCACCTGCGCGGTGCATCTGGCGTGGCGGAAGAAGAAGGTGGGCGCGGGATAACTGACGTCGTTTCCTTATCGGTCCGATGCGGGGCGTCCCGTCATCCTGAGGTGCGAGTGTAGCGGTGCACTTGCACCGCTGGGCGAGCCTCGAAGGATGAGCGGCCCCACCGCGAACCCGGGCCGTCGTCGTCCGAGACGCGCTTCGCGCTCCTCAGGATGACGGGGATAGATTTGAACGCGCGGCAATTTCCGATTCAACCAAACATGCGCCCGCATTCCCGCGGCGTGACGCGCCCGAGTTGTTGTGCGAACCACCCCCAAAAACAGGGCGCAGGGAATGCCGGGTGCCCGATGCACCCGCAGCCTCACGTGCAAATTAAAAAAGCACATGAGCGTAGTCACCACAGGTAGAGCCGCATCAACCGGCATTCCCTGCGCGATGGTTTTAACGCTTATTCCGTGCTCTCCCCGGTGACCGCCCGGTGACCGGGCTCTTTTGCCACCGTCGCTCTCGCGGATCATTCCACAAAAACTTGACGCCAGCGTCGGGGCGTCAGGACCACACGGCTTCGCCGTCCGCATCAGCGCCGCTCGTCTTGCGACGCTGATACGTCCACCGCATCCCGCACCCAACGTCCGTGACGATCGCGATACGCCCCTCTCGAGAGGGCGGGACGGCGCGAAGTTGTAGAGATGATTTGCCCGACGAGTTAAGCGAAATATTTTTCGCAAGAGGGCTGGACTCTCACGCGTTGATTGCCACGCGCTGCTGACTGATTTGCCCGCGGGCAAATCAGTTCGGCTCTTCCCCTCTCCCCTTGTGGGAGAGGGTACCTTCGCGAAGCGAAGGCGGGTGAGGGGTTTCTCTCCGCGGATGCAGACCCCTCATCCGTCGCCTCACTTCGTGAGGCGCCACCTTCTCCCACAAGGGGAGAAGGAAGAAAGCCGCGTGGCCTCGTCAGGTCACGCCTTCGGCGGCGCGAGCGGCTGCACGATCTCCTGAAACGGCGGCAGCGCCTCGCAACGCGCGGAATGCGCCGACAGCTCCGGAAAGCGCGCGGCGGCGAACAGCGCGGGATGCGCCTCGCGGCAGAACCGCAGCACGCAGGCGACCGCGATATCGGCATGTCCGATGCGCTCGCCGAACCAGAACGGCGTGATCACTGCGGCGCGCTGTTTTTCCAGCACCTCCAGCACACCGCCGACCTGCGCTTCGCAGCGGTCGACCCAGACTTTCGACGGCTCCTTCCGCAACACGCGCTCATAAAGCAGGCTGACCGCCTTGTCGCCGAGGCCCATCGCCAGCGCGCAGATCTTCAAGTGATGCCGCCGCTCCGGGCCCGAGGCTGCGATCATCGCCTTGGCCGGCCCGACCAGCTCGTCGAGATAGTCGAGGATGATGGTGCTCTCGATCAGCGCCTCGCCGCTGTCGAGCACCAGTGTCGGCACCCGCCGCAGCGGATTGTAGGGCGCGATCTTTTCGGCATCGCCGAAGGTCGACCACGGCCGATGCTCGAAGCCGATGCCGTAAAGCCGCAGCGCAATCGCGACGCGGCGGACGAAGGGGGAATCATATTGACCGATCAGGAACATGGGAGAACTGCACCCTATTATTGTTAACCCTCATACTCCGCCACCGGGTCTCGCCTTCGGCGAGCCCGATGACAGGCTCCAGCGGAGTATCCAGTACGCCGCGACGTTTCGGTTCTATCACAACTGTCCTGGGATACCGGATCATCTGCTTTTGCGGATGATGACGGCTCGGGTGCGGCGGCGAAAGGGAACTACCCCCTCCCCCTCGTCGCTCGCCAGCACGCCCTTCACCACGCGCGCCCAGCCCTTGACGTTGCGCAGTGCGATCGCCACGCGCCGTACGAAGGCGAAGTCATATTGGCGAAGACGGATCTGTTGCTGGACGCGCTTCATAATTCTTGCAAAGGACTACCGTACACTTTTAGATTGAATGTCGCGGCAAAATCATCTCGCGGGATCCGCCGAGGTTTGGGAAATTGGGATCATGAGAGCGTCATTGATCGCGCTCGTGCTGGTGACAGTCTCCGGTGAAGCGCTGGCCCAGGGGGTTCAGGATTCGCGACTATGCAAAGCCGTCGATGCCGACCATCTCGTCATTCCCGCCTGCACGCGACTGATCGCGTCGAGCAACCTTTCCCAGGGCGACCGCGCCATCGCCTACGCTATTCGCGGAACGGCGCATTGGCGGCAGCGCGATTTCGACGACGCCATTGCCGACGAGAACGAGGCAATCAAGATCAATCCGAACCTCGCCGCTGCGTATGCGACACGCGGCGCGGCCTATGGCAGCAAGGGCGATGACGACCAGGCGCTGGCCGACGACAGCAAGGCCATCGAGCTCGATCCGAACTACGTGTCGGCCTACAGCAACCGCGGCATCACCCGCGGCAACAAGGGCGATCTGGACGCCGCGATCGCTGATGTGACGAGGGCGGTCGAGATCGACCCGCAATACGCCTGGGGCTTCATGTCCCGCGGGGTCCTGCATTCGAAGAGACGCGAGCCGGGGCCCGCCCATGCCGACTTCGGCAAGGCGATCGAAATCGAGCCCAGAGGCGGCTTCGACGGCTACCGCGTTCGCGGCATGGCGTTTGTGCTCAAGGGCGACGATCGCCATGCCATCGCCGATTTCAGCCGTTGGATCGAGATCGATCCGAACCGCGCGTTTGCTTACGCGCTCCGCGGAGAAACCTATCTACGGAACGGCGACGACGAACATGCCTTTGCCGAAGAGGGCAAGGCGCTCGACATCAACCCGAGATCCGCCGACGCACACCGGATCCGGGGAATAATCTACCGGGCCAGAGGCGACCAAGCGCGCGCCGTCGCTCACTTCGCGGCCTGGATCGAGGCCGAACCAAACAACGCCCGTGCCTATGAATGGCGAGGAAAGGCCTACACGGACAAGGGCGATTTTGATCGCGCGATTGCCGACTTTACCAGAGAGATCGAGATCGAGCCCGATAACGCCGATGCCTATCGCTACCGCAGCACGGCTTACGCGAGAAAACAGAACCACGAAGCAGCGCTCGCCAACTATAACCGGGCGATCGAGATGACGCGACGGAAAATACAATCGGGCGATCGCTTGCCCCCGTAGGGTATCCGGACAACATGACCCCGACCTCGCTTGCGCGATGTCGCCCCTCCCCCGCGCGCTGGGCAGGAGGAGGGATTGGAGCGAGCGGCAAATTGTGCAGCGCTATCCCCCCTCGTCGCTCGCCAGCACGCCCTTTACCGCCTGTGCCCATCCCTTGAGCTTGCGTTCGCGGGTCGCCGCGCTCATCGCCGGCTTGAAGCGATGCTCAAGCCGCCAGTTGTCGGCGAACTTTGACGGCTCGGGATAGACGCCGGCGGCAAGGCCTGCGAGATAGGCGGCGCCGAGCGCGGTGGTTTCCTGGATCATCGGGCGGTCGACCGGCGCGTCGAGCAAATCGGCAAGGCGCTGCATGGTCCAGTCCGACGCCGTCATGCCGCCATCGACGCGCAGCACGACGTTGGCGGCTTTTGCTTCCGGCCAGTCGGCGCGCATCGCGGCCCAGAGATCATAGGTCTGATAGCAGACGCTCTCCAGCGCGGCATGCGCGAGCTCGGCGGGGCCGGTGTTGCGCGTCAGCCCGAACAGCGCGCCGCGCACCCGCGGATTCCAGTAGGGCGCGCCAAGGCCGACGAAGGCCGGCACCAGATAGACCGACTGCGTGGAGTCGGATTTATCGGCGAGCGGGCCGGTCTCGGCGGCCTGCTTGATGATCCCCAGACCGTCGCGCAGCCATTGCACCGACGAGCCCGCGACGAAGATCGAGCCCTCCAGCGCATAGGTGCGCTTGCCACCCAATTGGTAGGCGATGGTGGTCAAGAGCTTGTTCTTCGAGGCGACCGGCGTCGCGCCGGTGTTGAGCAAGGCAAAGCAGCCGGTGCCATAGGTCGACTTGATCATGCCGGGCGCGAAGCAGGCTTGTCCGATGGTCGCGGCTTGCTGGTCGCCGGCGATGCCTGAGATCACGATGCTGCCGCCAAACAACTCCGGCACGCTGTCGCCGAAATGGTGCGAAGAATCCTTCACCTCCGGGAGCATCGAGCGCGGCACGCGCAGAATTTTCAACAGTTCGTCGTCCCACTCGCCAGTGTGGATATTGAACAGCAGCGTGCGCGAGGCGTTGGTGGCGTCGGTCGCGTGCACCCGGCCGCCGGTCAGCCGCCAGAGCAGATAGCAATCGACGGTGCCGAACATCAACTCGCCGCGTTCGGCACGCGCCCGCGCGCCGGGAACGTGGTCGAGGATCCATGCGACTTTTGTTCCGGAAAAATAAGGGTCGATGATCAGACCGGTCCTGGCCGAAATCGCCGGCTCGTGGCCCTCGCTCTTGAGCTTCGCGCAGATGTCGGCAGTGCGGCGGTCCTGCCAGACGATGGCGCGGTGCACGGCCTGGCCGGTGGCGCGGTCCCAGACCACGGTGGTTTCGCGCTGATTGGTGATGCCGATCGCGGCGATGTCCTTTGCCGCAAGGCCCGCCTTCTCCAGCGCGTCGCGGCAGACCATGACCGTCGAGGTCCAGATGTCCTCTGGCTCGTGCTCGACCCAGCCGGAGGCCGGAAAATGCTGCGGGAATTCCTGCTGCGCCGTGGCAGCGATCGAGATGTCGCCGCGAAACACGATGGCGCGCGAGGAGGTGGTGCCCTGATCGATGGCCAGCACGAAAGACATGGGGTTGTTCCTGGCTTTCCCGGGTGGTGATCGTTGTTGGCTGCGTTTGCGCCAAGGCAAGCGGATTGGCGGCGGAAGGTCAATATGATGACGACGCGAGGTTCTTGCCACCTTCTCCCTTTGTGGGAGAAGTTGGCGCGGACGAAGTCCGTGCCGGATGAGGGGTCTCTGCCCGCGGAGACAGACCCCTCACCCGTCTGCGATGCTTCGCATCGCAGCCACCCCCTCCCACAAGGGGAGAGGGGAAGAAGCGATCTACGGCGCCGCGGTCGTGACGCCGCCGTCGACCACAATCGTCTGGCCGGTCATGAAGGTCGATGCGTCCGACGCAAGATAGGCGACCGCGCCGGCGATCTCGTGCGCCTCGCCGATGCGCCGGAGCGGCGTGGTGGCGCAGCGCTTCTTCAGGCGCTCCTCGTCTTCCCAGAGCGCGCGGGCGAAGTCGGTCTTGACCAGGCCCGGCGCCACGCAATTGACCCGCACGCCCTTCGGCCCCCATTCGCCGGCAAGGCTTCGACACAGCGCGAAATCAGCCGCCTTCGAAATACCGTAGGCGCCGATCACGGTCGAGCCGCGCAAGCCGCCGATCGAGGAGATGATGACCACGGAACCGCTGCCGCGCTCGGCCATTTGCGGGATCGCGAGCGCACAGAGCCAGATGTTGCTCTTGACGTTAGAGCCCATGATCTTGTCGAAGGCTTCGTCCTTGATGTCGAGCAGCGGGCCGTAATAGGGATTGACCGCGGCGTTGCAGACCAGGATGTCGATCTTGCCGTAATGCTTTGTCGCGCCCGCAACCAGCGCCTCGACTTCCTCGCGGCGCGAGATGTTGCAGGCGATGACGTGCGCGTCGCCGCCTGATTTGTTGATGCCACTGGCGACTTCCTCGCAGGCGTCCGCCTTGCGGCTCGAGATCACCACCTTGGCGCCGAGTTTTGCCAAGAGTTCGGCCGAGGCGCGGCCGATGCCGCGGCTCGAACCGGTGACGACGGCGACTTTGCCCGTGAGATCGAACGGGGTGGATTTCATGGTTGTTGCCCTGAACTATCCAATGCCGTCATTGCGAGGAGCGAAGCGACGAAGCAATCCAGACTTCCTTCAGGGCTCTGGATTGCTTCGCGGAGCCTGTCATCGGGCGCGCATTCGCGCGACCCGTTGGCTCGCAATGACGGTTGAGGGTTACACCAGCCCGCCGGCGTCGGTGACGCGGCGGAGATGATAATCGGTGTCGCCAAAACTGTTCTCGATCATGGTCAGCCGCTTGAAGTAGTGGCCGATCTTGGCCTCCTGCGTCATGCCGATGCCGCCGTGGAGCTGGATCGACTGCTGGCCGACGAATTTCAGCGATTTGCCGATCTGCACTTTCGCCGCCGCCACCGCGGTGGCGCGTTCCTTGGCGTCGTCGAAATCGGAAGCCATGGTCGCGAACATCGACATCGAGCGGGCCTGCTCGACGGCGACGAACATGTCGGCGGCGCGGTGCTGCAAGGTCTGGAAGCTGCCGATCGGCACGCCGAACTGCTTTCGCGTTTTCAGATATTCGACGGTGGTTTTCAGCGATTCATCCATGGCGCCGACGGCCTCCGCGCACATCGCGGTGCGGGCTTCGTCGACCACGCGCTCGATCAGCGGCAGCGCGTTTTCCGGGTCGCCGATCGCAGTGTCCGCGCCGACCTCGACACCGGTAAAAGTGATGTCGGCGGCATGCAGGCCGTCCTGGGTCGGATAGCCCTTTTTCGCGATGCCTTTTGCGCTTGCCGGCACCAGGAACACGCCGATGCCGCTTTTATCGCGCTGACCGCCCTTGGTGCGCGCGGTGACAATCAGCGTGTCGGCGTTCTCGCCGTTGATGACGACGAATTTTTCGCCGTCGATGATCCAGCCCGATCCCTTCTTCTTGGCCGAGGTGACGATGTCGTTCAGATCATAACGCGAATTCTTCTCGAGCTGGGCGAAGGCAAAGGTCTTGCTGCCGTCGATGATACCAGGAATATGCGCTTCCTTCTGCGCGGCCGAGCCGCCGTGGCGCAGGAAGCCGCCCGCGATCACCACGGTCGCCAGATAAGGCTCCAGTACCAAGGCCTTGCCCAGCGCCTCCATCACGATCATGGTTTCGACCGCGCCGGCGCCGAAGCCGCCGTCGGCTTCAGCGAAGGGAAGGCCGAGCAGGCCCTGTTCGGCGAGCTTGCTCCAGATCGCCTTGCTCCAGCCGCCCTTCTCCGCCATGTATTTCTTGCGCTGATCGAATTCGTAGGAGTCCGTCAGCAGCCCGTCGACGCTTTCTTTGAGAAGCCGCTGCTCCTCGGACAGATCAAAATCCATGTTCTTCGTTTCCCAAATTCCCAGACTAACCAATTCGTCATTCCGGGATGCGCCTCTTGGCGCAGGCCCGGAATCCATACTCCCGATCGTGGTTATGGATTCCGGGCTCGTTCGCTTCGCTCACGCCCCGGAATGACGGCTAAAGCCCCAGCACCGCCTTGGTGATGATGTTGCGCTGGATCTCGTTGGAGCCGCCGTAGATCGAAACCTTGCGGTTGTTGAAATAGCTCGGCGCGATCTGCGCGGTCCAGTCCATCGCCTCGTTACTGCCGTCATCGCCATGCTCGTCATAGGGCGCGGCGAATGGCCCGATCACTTCCATCAGAAGCTCGGTGGTGGTCTGCTGGATTTCCGAGCCCTTGATCTTCAAGACCGAGGACGCCGGATTGGGCTTGCCCTTGCCGTGCTTGCCTTCGTCGGCAACAACACGGAGCTGTGTCAATTCAAGCGCCTTCAGCTCGATCTCGACCGCGGCAAGCTTTTCGCGGAAACCCTGGTCCTGGAGCACCGGCTTGCCGCCGGATTCAACCTTGGCGGCCAGTTCCTTGATGCGGCGCAGCCGCTCCTTGGAGACGCCGACACGCGCGATTCCCGTGCGCTCGTTGCCGAGCAGGAATTTTGCGTAGTCCCAGCCCTTGTTCTCCTCGCCGACCAGATTTTCAACGGGCACCTCGACGTCGTCGAGGAAGACTTCATTGACCTCGTAGCCGCCGTCGATGGTCTCGATCGGGCGCACCGTGATGCCCTTGCTCTTCATATCGATCAGAATGAAGGAAATGCCGGTCTGCTTCTTCGCGGCCGGATCGGTGCGGCACAGGCAGAAGATCATGTCGGCGTGCTGCGCCAGCGTGGTCCAGGTCTTCTGGCCGTTGACGATGTATTTGTCGCCCTTGCGCTCGGCTTTGGTCTTCAGCGAAGCGAGGTCGGAACCCGAGCCGGGTTCGGAAAAACCCTGGCACCACCAGTCGTCGACGTTGGCAATGCGCGGCAAATACTGCTTCTTCTGGGTTTCGTTGCCGAAGGTGTAGATGACCGGGCCAACCATGCTGACGCCGAAGGCGAGCGGCGCCGGCGCCGGATGCATCTGCAATTCCTCGTTGAAGATGTAATGCTGCACCGAGCTCCACCCCGTGCCGCCATATTCCTTTGGCCAGTGCGAGACGCCCCAGCCCTTCTTGTTCAGGATGCGCCACCAGGTGACCATCTCGTCCTTGGAAAGATGACGGCCCTCCTGCAATTTGCGCCGCGTGTCCGGCGGCACGTTGTCGCGGAAAAACGCCCTCACCTCCTCGCGAAACGCCATCTCTTCCTTGCTGAAAGCGAGATCCATCGGATCCTCCTGTGAGTGTTCCTAGCTACGCGATCTGTCGTTTGGTCTGAGGTGACGGCTGCTGCTGACGCAGCTCGTGACGCGACAATTTGCCGACCGGGGTGCGCGGCAATTCATCGACGAATTCGAGTGCCGCCGGCAGCTCATGCTTGCCGAGCTTGCCGGTGAGGAAGCCGCGCAATTCATCGAGCGTGAACGGCTTTGCCTCGGCGCGCAGCTTGACGAAGGCCTTGGCCGCCTCGCCGCGATAATCGTCGGGAATGCCGATCACGATTACTTCCTGCACGGTGGGATGGGTATAGATCGCCTGCTCGATCATCTGCGGATAGACATTGAACCCGCCGGAGATGATCATGTCCTTCTTGCGATCGACCAGATAGAAATAGCCGTCGGAATCCATGTAGCCGATATCGCCGGTGAGGAAACGGTCGCCGACAAAGGCCTGCGCGGTTTCCTCGGGCCGGTTCCAGTAACCCTTG
>Ga0210408_10004068_pt1 | contig 13190 bp, 17 predicted proteins | sample IncBWH4MmetaG_FD_155471 | JGI IMG/M metagenome (GOLD analysis project Ga0210408, IMG submission 155471) | Forest soil microbial communities from Barre Woods Harvard Forest LTER site, Petersham, Massachusetts, United States - Inc-BW-H-4-M | ecosystem: Environmental > Terrestrial > Soil >...
ACCCGGCACGCCCGCCGGCATTTCCTGCGCTCGCCTACGGCTCGCTCCGGAAATGCCGGCGCAACAACCCTCGAGTGGCCTAGCTTTCAACCGGCGAAACCGGCCTACTTTTCAACCGGCCTTGACAGACGCCGCGACGCGCCGATCTCTCGATGTCGGTCTACTGTGTGGCTATCGTCCTAGTCAAGATGGGGAAGGCGGCCAGACTCAAGCGCGAGCGTCGTGAAGCCAACGAGCGGGACGACTTCGGTGTAAAGCCAATCGACAAGATACGAGCGCTCATCGCTCAAATCCGCGATGTAGACCTGCGCACTGTGACGGTTGATGAGTTGGTCGAGCTATTGACGCCGATTTACGCCGGGTGGATCGTCAGGGCACCAGTGTTCGATCCGGGGCTCTCGATCTTCAGAGGGCGCGGGCTAGACATTCGACCAAAGACGCTCGCCGAGGTCAGCTATCCGCCGCCGGAGGTGACGACGCAAGGTCGAGCTAACCGGCGAGGCTCACCACTGTTCTACGGATCGGCGGCGCGTGAGCCAATCTACTTCGAGCTTGGGCTGTCTGTTGGCGACCGCATGGCGATTGTGCAGTACAAGACCACAGCGAAGCTCCTCGCAAATCGGATCGGCTATACGCGCGCCACTTCGAGCAGTTGCAGGCTAACCGTGAGATTCCCGACTACGGCAATTTGGACCTGGAGGCGTACAGACGGAGCGACGCCCTGATAGACGATTTCTTGTCGGAGGTCTTTTGCCAACAGCATGACACCGACGAGGATTGGCGCTACAACCTGTCAGCAGCGATCACGGAGAAGATGATCCCGAACGACTTTTTTGGAGGCCTTATCTATCCCACCGTGCCGATGTGGGGCAATGCCGACAACTTTGCACTAAAGCCCTCGTTTGTGGACGCCTCAATAACCCCTGTGTTTGCTGAATACGTTGAAGTCACTGAGATACACGAGAAGTCGTTTGCGGTCAATAACCTCGATGAGGCACGCAGCTTTAGCGAAGACGGCACCATAAATTGGCTCGGCCACCCAGCACAATGGACTCTGTCGGGCGGAGAGGGCGTGATCTGTGAAGCGGTAGAGGGTCGCTGGGTAGCGCGTAACCTCCGTGGTGAAATCGTGGAGCCAGACTAATCCACCTATGCTCAAGGCGTGGCGGTGAGAGCCGCCAGGACCAGTTCGGGCATACGTGCCAAGCCGGTCTCTAGCAGTGCGTCGAGCGGAGCAGCTAGATCGGCCGCGTCGTAATCGAGCACCGCTACCCAGACCGCAGGCTCGTATCTCGCGAGCATCGACAGGCCGAACAGCAACGTCCACCACGACACCAGCGACGACATCGCGGCACCGCTAATGCTTGGCCTCAACCAGCGCGGCTGGAAGCCGTTAGACGGAGGGAACATCAACCCGGCGCCTTCAGTCGGAACGCCCGGACCCTCTGAAGGTGCGAGGCGGTCAAGGGTAGCGAGGTGCCCGTCGATAGTCGGGGCATCCGCGTCCCACCGAAACAAGAATCCGTGCCCGCACACCGTGTGCTGCCCAACGTGTGGGAGACCCTGAGGCTGAAATAGCTGTGGATTGCCACTCGTCGGGTAGTGATCCGTCAAGTAACTAACCAGCTCATCCGCTGTGCCGGAAAACCCAACCACAGTCGCGTAAACGTGACCTGGATCGATCTGTAGGTGCAGATTCTCAGGATCTGGATCCTCTGGCACGAGCCGCAATGGATTTGGTCCGGTGTCGGACGATGCTGGCAGCAAGTGAAATAGCTCAGGGAGAGAAGACCACAGCGCACCGATCGTCGTCGCATCTGGAAACAAGTCGCTGCGAGTTGCGGCAGCAACGCCGGTCACAGAATCCACCGACGACCCGTCCTTAGCTGCGGCAGGCGTTCTGTTCACTTCGATGCTGAGCGGTGCCCGGTCAAGCTCGGGCGCGGACAGGCCGTGCATACGCAAACGCCAGACACCTTCGGCATGTGCTGCCGCGATCGCACGCCCTGCCTGACTCAAGGCATAGAACAGAGGCGAAGGCCGCGAAGCGGGCCCAACCGTCGCCGCCGCCGCGATCAACTCATCGAACTGCGAAAGCGCGGAGCCATAAACTGACCGCCGCTCCGGATCGTCGCGCGCATAACCTGGCGGCGATGAGCGGGTGGCACGAATGCCATAGAGGCTGTCGGAAGACATTACGACCGATCTCAGCACGGACACCGGACACGAGCACCACCCTTAGCCAGCGGCTTGTAGTGCGTCGAGGAGGTCGCCGGTCGTAAAGACCTGGAGGCCGGCATCGGCGAGGTCCTTGTCCTGAGACCAGACGGGCAGGTCGAGCTTGAGTGCGAGGGCGACTGTGGGCCAGTCGTCTGGGTCCCGGGCGGCGATGCGCTGCTCGGCCTGCGCTCTCTGGTCCTCGTAGTCGGCGGCTGCCTTCCACTCGATCGGCATGACCTGCAGTGCGGCGAACAGGAGCGCTTGGTCTAGGCCACGCTTGGTCGCCAGGCGGGGTAGATGGCGTGCGATCTCCTCGGCTACGGCCTGGGTTGCCACGCACTTCGGTCCCTGTTGGGAGGCGATCACGAGGCGGGCTCGGCCGCCGATCAGCGCAGAGAGGACGACGTTTGCGTCAGCGACGACTGCGGGAGGTAGCGAAATCGTCCAGGACCTCCGACTCGCTTACACCTTTGGCGGCAAGCTGCTCGCCGACCTGCTCGGAGAGACGCAGGAACACCTCGCGGCGCACCTCGACCGGCAGCTCTGGCGTATCCCAGGGAAGGAAGAAACCTGCGGGTGTCCCTTCGCGCGTGACGAGGATCACGTCCTCGGAGCGGAACATCTCGGTCGCGTGATCGCGAAAGTCCCGGACGGTCACGACCTTCATGTGGGCACCTCAGTGGTCACATGGGTATCGTAGCAGCTAGCCGGCGACCTTCCAGATCGCCGAGGCCTGCGGCGCTGCTGCCCGTCTGGTGGCGAGTTGGGGACGAAGCAGGGACGAAGCAGACGCGGAAAACAACCGCCACTAACGAACGTCGCTGTGCCCCCAATTCCCCGTAAAGTCAGGCGTCTAGCGCCTATGGCGACCACCCGCTAAGTGCCCGGTCGCCTTTGCAAGCAGGAGGTCGCCGGTTCGATCCTGGCTGGCTCCACCATCACGTCGCTAATCGAACCAAGGCGGTGGTTCGATAGTCCTCCGGCTGCTTCCATGTAACCCGACTCAATGCGAACCGCAGGTACGCGAAAGGTCGGCTCGATCTGATCGCGTGCATCCACGCGGATTCCGTCGATCATGGCTTGGAGTACGCCCTTGACGCGCTTGGGGTTGCTGTCGTTGAGCATGGCGTGCAGGTCGCCGCGTAGCGCGTCGAGGTCGGCGGCGCTGACGCGCTCGGGCTGCTCGTCGTCGTCCTGCTGGGCAGCGAGTTCGCTGGCGCGACGCTCAAGTGCTTTTGCCTGCTCGCTGAGGCTCGCAATGCGCGGGGCGCAGGTGTCCTCGGGCATCGTCCCGGCCTCGAACGCGCGGAAGTAGCGGTCCAGCGCCGTGCGTGTCTCTGTGATCTTGTCCTGTATCCCACCGGGCGCTAGTCAGCCCACCAGTCGCGCTGACCCTCCACGTCGTCGCGCGGATTCTCGCCGAGGTTGGGCGCACCGAAGACGAGGATCTCGAGGCCGTCCTGCCCGCCCTCGTAGCCTCGCCACGTGCCGGGTGGGATGCGAACCACGTCCCACTCCTTGACCTCGACGATCTCGTCGTCGAGCTTCATCCGCCCGCTCCCGCGCACGACCACGTAGATCTCCTCCTGCTCCTTATGCGTGTGGCCGTATGGGAAGCGATAGTCGGGCGGGATGCGCTGGTAGCAAAGCCCGCACTGCTCGAGCTCGAGCGCCTTGCTTGCGTGGCGAAACTCCAGGTCCGGCGCGCCGTCGAAGTTGGACCCGAGATCCTCCAGATCCTCTTTGAGGTTCCTAAGCGTGAACGGCACGGCCGCGATCCTACTATTCGTCTCCGCCCCGCTGGCGGGTCGTGGGCATCGTCGGTGGGCCCGGCTTCACTTGAGCAAAACGACGGTGATCTCCGTCGGGCTGTCTTGGCGCGACGCGCTGGTCTACATTCCTGCGTAGCTAGCCGGCTGTGTGCTCGGCGCGATCACCGCCAATGGCATGTTCGCGCTCGCCGCCGTCAGTATCTCCACGCACCACCGCGCCACGCCCGCGCACCTATTCAGTGAGGTGATCGCCACCGCCGGGCTACTGCTCGTGATCTTCTCGCTGGCACGCACCAAACGCCTGAGCGCCGCCCCCGCAGCAGTCGGCGCACACATCGGCGCCGCCTACTTCTTTACAAGCTCCGCGAGCTTCGCTAACCCCGCGATCACGGTAGGCCGCATGTCCTCGGACACCTTCGCCGGGATCGCGCCCGCGTCCGTACCCGGCTACGTGGTCGCGCAGCTCGTCGGTGGTGCCTGCGCGATCCTTGCTATCCGCGTTCTGTATCCCGACGTGACGCCGGCCGACGCCGCCGAGCTGGTGGTCCCCGACCACGAGCGAACAGACGCCGCGATCGGTCAGCCGGCGGTCAGCGGCTGATGGCGACCGTTCTATTCGTGTGCTTGCAGAACGCGGGGCGCTCGCAGATGAGCCGTGCGCTTTTCGAGCGCAAAGCGGCCGGGCGGCACACGGCGCTATCTGCCGGCACCACCCCGGCCGAGCACGTCCACCCCGAGGTAGTCGGAGTCATGGCCGAGCTTGGCATCGACCTAGCCGGCAGCACCCCGCAGCTACTTACCCGCGAGCTTGCCGAGCAAGCCGACGTAGTAGTGACTATGGGGTGCGGCGATGCCTGCCCCTACATACCCGGCAAGCGCTACGTCGATTGGGAGCTACCCGACCCCGCCGGACGCCCGATCGCCGATGTGCGCGCTACCCGCGATGAGATAGCCCGCCGAGTCCAAAGCCTCTTGCAAGAGCTAGACAGCGCCGCCCCGCATATCGCCTAGTAGTCGTAGCTGCTGTCCCGTCCAACCGTGACCCCGACCAGGTGCGGGTGCTACTCAGCCTGGCCCAGCACGCTGAGAGCTTCGCCGGGCTGGAACGAAAGCCCGAGGGCGTGCCGGTGTGCGTCATCTGGGGCAAGGACAACAAGGTTTTGAAGGCCAGCGACGGCGCCAAGCTCTGCGCCGCGCTTCACCCCGACCGCGAAGTCGTCATTCCGGACGCCGGGCACCTCGTGATACTCGAGCGTTCCGAGGAGCTCGCCGCCGCAATCGACGCCTTTCTCGCCGAGCATTCCGGAGCGCCCGTCGCAGCTGCATGAAGGCACTCTGAATCGGGCGTTGTAGGCGACGGGTTCGCGCTGATCCAGCTGGCCAATCCGCTGCGGGTCGAACCACTGCGGCCACCATCGGGTGCCGCCGCCGGGTTTGGCGCATGAACCAGCCATCAGGCGGCGGCGAGGATCGGCTGTAGCGCATTGGCCTCCAGGTACTCTGGCGGCAGCGTCAATGTGAGCCGGCCGTCTCTTTCGAGCGTATAGCGGACATTTTTAGCAGCGTCAGGCCGATCACGACGCCCGACTCGTCGTAGTGGATCGCATGGCCGTCGGACGTCTCAAGGCCACGAGCCGCCGAGCGCGACTCGCCGGCGTTGAGGTAGAGCACGTCACCGCGCTCGTCGTAGTGGTGGTGCTCGAACGGGATACCAGCGATTGTGATGGTCATCGCTTCCAGCCACGCGACGGGTTCTCCTGGACCAGAGCGGTCACGACCCAAGCAGGCTCATCGTTGAAGTCTACGACGACGCGCAGCCAGCGCCGAGGGTCGAGATCGTTTCGTGGGCCTAAACTCCCCAGGCTGCACAGGAGGTCGCTGGGTATGAGAGCCGAGTCGGCTCCCAAATTGTCCGATGGGGCGGTTTGCTCGCGGTTCCTCGCCGACGCTCGGTGCTCGCGCTTGCAGGCGTTTGCGGAAGCGCAGCCGCCAGCGCTCCGGAGGAGCGGAAGTCGTCCCAAGCGGGCGTACGCGGAGGGTCGATCGAAACGCCTGCTCTTGCGGGAAGCAGGAGCGCTCGTTGCGCGGACTGCGTCGAACTCGGCCCGGCTCACTCACGCATCAACCAACGAATGAGACGGAAGAAGCACTAGGGGGTAGAAGAGTGCCCCAGGGCCGGTTGGCGCAGATCCGTCGCGCAGGGACTCAGTGATCGGGTCTGGTGCCGGTGTGTGTCCGCGGGGGACCTTGACCCGGTGCGGGTCTTGGTCGAGGTGTGCGCTGCGTGTTTGATGTAGCCTTGCGGCGATTTGGCTTATGGCGCGCGTGGAGTATGCCAACAGCGGAGGCGTAGCGCTGGGAACACGACGAAGATGGTTGGGGTTTCTGGCTGATCGAAGCCCGATACGTGTGTTGCGCGAGGTGCTTTCGCCGACGTTTCAAGGGTCGCGCGCGGAACTGGAGCGCGCGACGGCGCTTCGTCTTCAGGCAGCCGTCGTGCTGCTGCTCTTAGCCGTGCGGTCCGTGCACTTGGGGCAGGCGGGAGTTGATCTTGCGCTGGCGGGGCGGGCGTATACAGTCCAATGGCTAGCTGTCGTGTTGGGCGTGGCGTGTATGGCGGAGAGCGTGGTTGTGGCTGGCTGGACGTTGGGTGCTCGTCGTCTGATGCCGCGGGCGATGCTCGCCGATGCGGCGTTTGGAGTTGCGGGGCTTGCCGTGATGGCTGTCGCGACCAGCTCTGGTCCGGGCCGCGCTGGCTCGCTGAACTGGATGCTCCCGTATACCGTGGCGACGGCGACTGGTCTCGGTGTGCTGGCGGGGGGTGACCTGGTCGACGCGGCTGCTCGGGTCGCCTCACCCTCCGATCATGACCGAGGTGGTCCGCCGGTGGGCCGGCGTTTGTGGCCGTTGGTTGCCGCGGTTGGGCTCGGCGGAGTGTATGTTGCGTCGGCGTATCTGCCTCATCGGCTTGCATATGACAGCCCCGGACAGATCTGGGGGGATGCGGCAAACTACATCGTGTTCTTCGTGGCTGGTGCTCTCACGCTGAGGGTCAGCCGTCGGGGGGTGATGGCGATGTCTGCTCGTAATGCGGAGGTGGCCGCGGCGGCGGCTGAGGTGGCTCACAGAGCGCGGTCGCGGGTGATTTCGGTCGATGTCTTCGGGCCTGTTCTGGGGTTGCTTGACCGAATTGTGGATCTTCCCGATGGCGAGTTCCCGGTCTCGGTGCGCGACGAGGCCGATCGGCTGATGTCGCTGATCGATGCTGTGAGGCCTGCGGATGTGGGCGGCTTGCGGAGTGAGGTGGGTGCGGGGAGGGTGGCGAGATGAGTGTTGTAAGGCTCGCTGTGGTCGAGGATCACCGTTACATCCGCGAGACGACGGTCGATCTTCTTCGCGCTCGCTACCCAACCGCGGTCGTGGCAGGCTTCGCCAATCTCGAGGATATGTTGGCAGTGGCGGACGGCCGGTATGACGTCGTGGTTCTGGATCTCCAGTTGGCTGGGGGAGGCGTCGAGGGCAACGAAGCGGTCCGAGTGGCTGCGCGGCACGGCAGTGTGCTCGTTTTCTCTTCGCTGACGAGCGGTGAGGCGCTGCAGCGCGCGCACGCGGCGGGTGCGCGGGGCTATGTCAGCAAGGACACGCCGCCGGTCAGAGTTGTTGAAGGGGTAGAGGCGGTGCTTGCTGGGCAGCCGTTTGTCGATCCCGAGTTGCAGACCAAGATTGGCGCGAGCGCGCGAAAGTTGCTGACCGAGCGCCAGCAAGAGGTTCTGCGTCTGGAGGCGCTCGGATGTAGCGTCGCGCAGATCGCACTCGAGCTGGATCTCACCGAGGCTGGTGTGCGCCGCCATATCGAGCGGATCGTTGAGATCCACCCGGACCGCGCCAAGGCTGACCGGGTGCGTTTGGCGATCGAGCTGGGGCTCGTGACGCCTTGGGAGATCTCACGGCGGTATCCGCCGGCGTCTTCGTCGTGAGTGCTTCTGTGCGAGGCCGGGTCGGTGTGGTGTCAACCTTGGCGCTGGCTGGCGGAACTGGGACTGAAGGAGTCGTCGCGGATCGCGTTATCGTGGTCCTGCTCGCTGTCCTGCGTGCGGGTACGCTCGTTCTCGGCGGGTTGGAGACCGGCGGCTCGTCTGGTGCTCGGCATCAGGGGGTCGCTGTGGCGGCTCTCGTGGCGCTGGCGGGACAGAGCACCTTCATGTTCGGCCTCGCGGCTGCCCGGTTGCGGCGGGGGGTGACGCCGGCTCTGGGTGAAGTCGCGGCGTTGGTCGAGACGGCGGCGGCCGCCACGGGGCTCCTAGCCGTCGCTTATGCGACGCCGCTGGCGCTTCGCACGACCTCCAGCTTTTGGATCGAGCCTTACACCGTCATCAGTGTGGTGGTGCTCGCCGCCGCGACACGGCGGCGGATCGTGGGGGCGGCCGGTGCCGCGTTCCTAACGGCCACCTACCTGGTCTGCGTCTTCGTTGTGGCACCCGAAGGGATGCGCCTCTCCTCGGCGGCGAGCGCGACGGCGTGGACCAACGCAATCTCCTATCTGCCGTTTTTTGCCATCGGCACGATCGGATTCGCGCTCGTGCGTTCCGTGGTCGAGAAAACCGACACCCTGCGCCAGCTGCTCGGCCAGCTCTCGGAAGAGCACGCGCGAGTAACAGCGTCCAGCGACGCGTACGAAATCGCGCACAACATTCCCAAGGCTGTGCTGCGAGAAGTGCGGCACGGAATACGTGGGACGGCCGAGCTGCGCCCGTGGGTGGAAAAGTCTCGCAAGGATCTCTTGACACGATTCACGGGCGACGAGCGCGAGCCAGTGACATTGCGGGACGAGCTCACGGCCTTGGCTGCGGCGGTCGCGGCCGCTATACCGCTGCGCGTCGAGCTCGAGGAGCTCGACGCGGTCCCGGTCAGCGCACCGAAGTTGTTGATCGCCGAGGCCGTACGCGAGCTGCTGAACAACGCGTCCCACCACGCATTTGGGTATCCGGCGACACTAACCGGCCGATCGACAGAGGATTTCGTTCAGATCGCAGTCCACAACGACGGTCCCGGCCTCGATCCAGTGGGGCTAGCGTTTACGTGGGCGCTCAAGCAAAACACCCTCCACCAGTTCGAGGTGGCGGGCGGGAGCTATGAGATCGATTCCTCCGTGGGCTCGTCCGCAGGCACGACAGTGACTGTGGCCTGGCCAGCACGCGCAGCTGGCAGAGGGGGCGCAAATGCACCTGGCACCGGCTCCGCTCACGCGTAAGCCTGTCAGACGATACGAGTACGATATCCGGGCAGCAAACCGACCGGCGCTGGCATCGAGGTCGTGCCGATCGGCACGTTTCAGATGTCGATACAGCCCCCGCAGATCCACCGAACCGCGGTCAACCCTTCCTCGCCTCCTGGCGATAAGCAGATACCGCCAGGATAAGCAGGGGCACTTCTGCCCCTAGTCGGCGAATGGTTGTAGCCGGATACTTGGTGAGATTACTGGCCTGTCACAAAGCGCACTCCCCTGAGGGAGTTCGCGGTTCGACATGCTCGATGCAATAGCGGCGGTTAGGAGCCTATCGGCGTTGACACCGAGCAATCGAGGATCTGAGATATCTGGCAGGGGTGGCGTTTCGGGAACTAAAGGAGAGATCACCATGCGAGGTACAGCTGGAACCGGCATCACCTATCTCAAGAGGATCGTCGCGACGGCCGTGACGGCCGCGACATTCCTCGGCCTATCGTCCGCCGTAGTCGTTGCCGGCGCCCAGGCAGCGGCGTATCAGGTGATTGGCACGGGAGGCACGCTACATGTCCGCACCACCCCTAGCCTTAGCGCCGCTATGGTCGGCGAAATGCGCGACGGCACTTGGATCGACATCGTCTGTCAGACAACCGGTGACACCGTGGTAGGCTCGAACATATGGGACAAAATCGATTCGCCCTACGTCGGCTACGTGGCTGACTGGTACACGACGACGCCGGCAGTGGGCAAATACAGCCCGGGACTACCGGTCTGCGGCAGTAGTACACCCCCTCCGCCACCTCAGCCACAGTACACAGAGCTACGGAACCGCGCGAGTGTACGGTGCCTCGACGCCGATCGCGCAACGCTAGGGTCGAACGGGACGAAGGTCCAGCTGTGGGACTGCTGGGGCGGCTCCAACCAGAACTGGCTGATCGGTGCTGACGGCACGATCCGCAACCAGGCCAGTGGGCGCTGCCTCGACGCTGACACGAACACGATCGGAGCCAACGGGACCAGGGTCCAGCTGTGGGACTGCACCGGACAGGCAAACCAGCGGTGGACGATCGAAGCCAACGGCACGATCCGCAACCAGGCCAGCGGGCGTGTCCTTGATGCGAACTTGGGCACGATCAACACCAACGGGACCAAGATCATGCTTTGGAGCGGCTGGGGCGGGCGCAACCAGTCCTGGTATGGCGCCTCACCGGGAACATCGCCGCGGATCTCCAACGACAAATACTGCTGGGCCAACACCGCGCCGGTGGGCCTTACCACAGGCCTCCAGTTCGCGCCGTGCCTGAGCGTCAGCGACGCCTACGATGGGACAGCCGCAGCTCCAAGGTCGCTCCAGCCGTCCGGCTGCGGCTTCGCCAGTGCGCCTGACGAAGAGGTGAGTTGCACAATTACCCAAACCGGCAGCCGCTGGAATGGGAGCGCCACAGTCGACTATATGACGATGGACGTGGAGTGGTCCAAAGCTGTGATCATTGTCGGAGTCGGCAGAACGTTCACAAGGACCACGCTTCAGTACGAAATGATCACCGTCGAAATCGTGACACCGCCAAATGGTTATCCCACGCCACACAAGACGGCTCGCGTGACAGACATCCAGGTCCTTGACTCGTGACAGCCTGTTGAGCGACCAATAAAGATAGATAATGCGCGACTCGCGCTCGTCCCTTATCTGCAGGCGAGCGCGAGTCGCCCGGTTTTCGGCACAATGGGTCGACAGCAGCAGGCCAAGCCACGGTCGCACACAACACTAGGTGGATCGCTGGCCACTTACCCCCGGGGGACTGCGAGGCGATATCGCCAGGTCGCGTTCGCGCTGGCGCTCCTCCTAGCGGCGCTCGCGTCGGGCGTGTTCGCCGCGGCTTGGTACGCCAGCGGGCGGTTCATGGCGATTGTCCACGTGCACGACGCCTACCCGCTGCGTGTCGCAGCGATCGATGCCCACCGCGGAATCGTGATCCTAGATCGCGGGCCCGACGCCGCCGAGCCGGGATCGTTCCGGCTTGCGTGGCATGGCGGGCAGGCACTCCTCGGCGCCGTGCTGTCCCTCACTCACGGGACGGTCACAAGGCGAGTCTCGAATGTCCAGGGCCGCCTGGCGGCCGGCACAGCCGTTGGAATCGAGCCCGATCTCTACACCGGCGATCCCCTGACCGCTCTCCATCTCGAGTTCTCGACGGTGTCGGTCCCAACGAGCCTCGGCGGCATGCCAGCGTGGTATCTGCCGGGAAGGCACTCGACGTGGGTGATCCTGGTTCACGGCCTCGGAGGCAGCCGCGCCGACACGCTACCCGCAATGCCCATCTTGCATGCTCTTGGCTATCCCATGCTCGCGATCAGCTACCGAAACGACACCGGCGCTCCTCAAACCCCGGACCATCACAACCATCTCGGCGCAAGCGAATGGCACGACCTCGCGGCAGCCGTCAACTACGCGCTCAGCCACAATGCGAGCGGCGTTGTGCTCTACGGCTACTCACTCGGAGGTTCGATGGCGCTCATGGCCGCCCGCGACCCCGCCATACGCCCCCACGTCCGCGCCGTCGTACTGGACTCGCCGCTGCTGGACTGGCCCGCAACCATCGACTACGCAGCTCACCGCCACGGGATACCCGGAGCGTTCGCGCTGCTCACCGAGGCTCTGTTGGCCTACAGAGCACACATCGACTACGGACAGTTCGACCAACTCGAGCACGAGAGCCAACTGAGAGTCCCGGTGTTGCTCTTCCAAGGCACCGCTGACACGGTCGTACCCCCCCACCTGGCCGCCCAGTTCGCGCACAACCGGCCTGGCCTTGTCAGCTACGTCCCCGTCGCGGGCGCTGACCACGCCTCGGCGATCGACACCGACCCGAGCATCTACAAAGCGGCGCTCGTGCGGTTCCTCGCGGTGTTGCCGTGAATGTCGCGTGACCCTGGGGCACTTCTACCCCTAGCCACCGAGTAGTTGCAGCCGGATACTTGTCCAGCTATGCAAGCGCCGCCGTCGTTGTCGAAAGGTCTCACTCACACCGGGAGGTGTGGCGCGGTCATCCACGCGGGTCATCACGAATGGTCTCACGGAACGGCCACTAACCAAGGACATCACTCAAAACGAAGGAGGGCAACCATGACCAGGAACTTCAAACTGAAGCTCATCGGCCTGTTCACAGGGCGTCACGCTTTAGCTGCGATGGTTGCACTAATCGCGGTGTTGACAGTGGCCCCGTCGGCTGGGGCCTTCGGCTCCGGCAATGCAGCGTGGAAAGCGTACTACAGCGCTCCCGGCGACGAAAGCACGTGGGAAGCCTTCTGCAATGCTGGCGGTGGTAGAGAGGTTGCCCACGGAGACGGTGTCATGGCTTGCGGTCCCACCGGAGCAACATCCATCGAAATCCCTGGTGGGATCAGCACTCCCGGCTTCCAATGCGTCGAGCTGAGCGAGCGATTTCTCTACATAACGCACAGGTGGACGACCCTGAAAGCCAACGGTGCTCAGGTGGCTAAGGATTATGCAGCCGCTCACCACGTGCCACTCATTGCAAACGGCACCGCAGGCGTCGCTCCGCACGTGGGCGACGTTATGAGCTTCTCAAACAGCTCGAGCTTCTCAGACGAAGGACACACCGGTGTCGTGATCGAAAGCGCCGTGAACTCAGGCGGCAATGGTACAATTAAGCTCCTGAGCGAGAATGTGAGCAACACAGGAAGAGCGGATACATTTGCTGTTAGTGCTTGGAAAGTCGCCCCCGTATACGGCTTTGCCCACAGCGAGTGGGTGCAATCAGGAATAGGGCAATCTAGTCAATCCGGCTTCGAGGTCGCCTTCCAGGCGAATACCAGTGATCTGTGGACGGTGGGCTCGGACGGCAACAGCGACTGGCGCCTCGGGATGATGCAGGGCACCAGTCCGAGCGTTGCGGCGCTGCCCAACGGTGGTTTCGAGGTCGCTTTCCAAGCCAACACGGGCGACCTGTGGA
>Ga0210408_10004071_pt1 | contig 13182 bp, 12 predicted proteins | sample IncBWH4MmetaG_FD_155471 | JGI IMG/M metagenome (GOLD analysis project Ga0210408, IMG submission 155471) | Forest soil microbial communities from Barre Woods Harvard Forest LTER site, Petersham, Massachusetts, United States - Inc-BW-H-4-M | ecosystem: Environmental > Terrestrial > Soil >...
GCGCTCGCGATCGTCACGAAACGTGGGGCGGGATGCGATGGACGTGGAGGTGCCGTTGACGAGTGGCGCTGAAGCGGACGGCGAAATCGTGTGGTCCTGATCCAGCGACGCTGGGATCAAGTCTGCGCTAAGGAGCGCAGGCGACGGTGGCTAGAAAGCCCGGACGCCGGGGAGAGCGCGCTATAAGCCGTAAACCATTGCGCAGGGAAGGCCGGGCTGTTTCCCGGTGAACCTGTAGTGACTAACTCGTGTGCTTTCTACTGTTGCACGCGAGGCTGCGGGTGCATTGGGCACCCGGTCTTCCCTGCGCCCTCTGAATTTCAGAGGACAGGAGTTAAGGACAAAACTCGCGCCAACCGGCGGCGAGATCGCGAAGCGCTGTCTGCAACGAGGCTGCTTGAAATCGAATCCGAGGCCATTCATTGCACATGAGACGCGCCACACTTCGGGAGTCAAAATGCATCGGGCCATCGACGGGCGCCGTGGAAGATGCGGAGAATTTGGATCGTGTTGCCAACCAGGCGGTACGGCACAATGAAAGGCGTCTTAGGGATCACGAGTTCGCGCGTGCCCGGAACTCGGCCGGGCCGTCCCATTTCGGGGTTGTTCGGAAGTTGTGTCTCGATGCTATGAATGATGTGAAGCGCGACACGTTGGGCGGCTGCCGGATCGTCTTGTTCGATGTAGATCCGAAGCGCGGCGAGGTCATTGATTGCCTCTGGCGACCAGATTGGGATCATCGGCGTCTAGGGATCGGCTGCTCGCCACGGCTGCCCCAGGATGTAATCCAATCCTTGATCTGCTCGTGCGAAACTCCCTCGCCGCGATCGAGAGAGGCGATCGCTTGCTTGATGCCGGCAACCTGCCACTCATTGACGTCGAGATAGTCGTTGATCGCCTCAGCAGCAAGGAAAGATCGGCTGCGGCCCGTACTCTTGGCCAGTTTCTCGAGGCGCTTCTTCGCGGCTGCGTCGACTCGCACGGTAAAGGTTGCTGAGCGCATGATCTCGTTCCCTTGTGGTCGCTTGTGTACAATAGACCACAGCCCATCATCTGAGCAAGTGCACGTTGAATGAGGGCCTTGGCCGGTATGAAAATGTTCCGGTCGGTCTACGACCTGGCATGGATATGGCGGCATAGGCTTTCGGTGGTTCACATCTATTCCTGATAACATCGGCCATGCCCGACGACGACCATTCCCCGATTTCGGCAAGCGACGCAAAACGCCTGTTCGCGGACTGGAAGGCTGTGCCCGCGATCGTGCTTGCGGTCTCCGGCGGCCCCGACTCGATCGCGCTGATGTGGCTCGCCGCGCGCTGGCGCCGCGGCCTTTCGCGCGGTCCGCGGCTTGTCGCCGTCACCGTCGATCACGGGCTGCGCAAGGAAGCGGCCCGGGAGGCACGCGACGTCAAGCGCCTCGCCCGCGCGCTTGATCTCGAGCATCGCACCATGCGCTGGAGGGGGACAAAACCGAAGACCGGGCTGCCGGCCGCGGCGCGCATCGCGCGCTATGAATTGCTGGCGCGGGCGGCGCGGGCCTGCGGTGCCACCCATGTCCTGACCGCGCATACGAGGGACGACCAGGCCGAGACGCTTCTGATGCGCTTGTTGCGCGGCAGCGGCATTGCCGGTCTTTCGGCGATGGCGCGGCAGATCGAGCGCGATGGTTTTTTGCTGGCGCGCCCGCTGTTGCACCTCCCGAAGGCGCGGCTGATCGCGACGCTGAACCGGGCGAAGATCGATTTCGCCGACGATCCGACCAATCGTGACACGAATTTCACACGGCCGAGGATCCGTGCGCTATTACCGGCGCTCGCCGCCGAAGGCGGCGATGCGCGCGCGCTCGCCCGGCTAGCATCGCGGCTGGCGCGGGCCAACGCCGCGGTCGAAATCCTCGCCGATGGCGCCGAACGCTATCTCGATCTCGCGCTCAGGGGCAGCGAGGCAGGGCTTGGCGGAGGTGACGGCCAAACCTTTGATGCCAAGACGTTCGATGCAACGGCCTTTGCGGCGCTGCCTGAGGAAATCCGGCTACGGCTGCTCAAGCGTGCGATCGATCGATACGGACACGAAGGACCGGCGGAACTCGGCAAGGTCGAGGTCCTGCTCGCTTCGTTGGACCAAGCGGTTGCCGAGAGCACCACAGGGCGCCGGCAAGGGGCCGGCCAAACCAGGTTCAAACAAACCCTTGCCGGCGCCTTGGTCGGCCTCGCGCGGGGCCGTATTCGCATCGAGCCTGCGCCGATTCGCCGCCGGGGCTGACTAAGTGGCCTTAACCACCCTGCGAAACACGGGTTTCAGTGCCATTATTTGAGCGGGAATCGCGCTAAACTAAGCTAAATAGTCCAGCGTGGTTCCCTTGGCAGCGAGGCGAGCGGCACTTAAATTACAACATGGTCGAACGGGGGATTCCCTCGCGGTTACCCAGGGATACGTCCGAGGGACATGAGGCCGCGATCCGCGCGACCACGAAGGAAGATCGATGAACGCCAATCTGCGCAATTTCGCCCTCTGGGTCATTATTGTCTTGCTGTTGTTGGCGTTGTTCACGCTCTTCCAGAACCCTGGTCAGCGCGCGTCTTCGCAAGACATCTCGTTCTCGCAGCTTCTGATGGAAGTCGATCAGGGCCACGTGCGCGACGTCGTGATCCAGGGGCCGGAAATCCACGGCACCTTCACCAACGGCTCGAGCTTCCAGACCTACGCGCCCAACGATCCGACGCTGGTCTCGCGCCTCTACAGCGGCAAGGTGCAGATCACCGCGAAGCCGCCCGGCGACAACGTGCCGTGGTTCGTCTCGCTGCTCGTCTCCTGGCTTCCGTTCATCGCGCTGATCGGCGTGTGGATCTTCCTGTCGCGGCAGATGCAGGGCGGCGCCGGCAAGGCCATGGGATTCGGAAAGTCGCGCGCCAAGATGCTCACTGAGGCGCATGGCCGCGTCACCTTCGAAGACGTCGCCGGCGTCGACGAGGCCAAGCAGGATCTGCAGGAGATCGTCGAATTCCTGCGCGACCCCGGAAAGTTCCAGCGGCTTGGCGGGCGGATTCCGCGCGGCGTGCTGTTGGTCGGCCCGCCCGGCACCGGCAAGACGCTGATCGCGCGCGCGGTCGCGGGCGAAGCCAATGTGCCGTTCTTCACGATTTCAGGATCCGACTTTGTCGAGATGTTCGTCGGCGTCGGCGCTTCGCGCGTGCGCGACATGTTCGAGCAGGCGAAGAAGAATGCGCCCTGCATCATCTTCATCGACGAAATCGACGCGGTCGGCCGCCATCGCGGCGCGGGTTTGGGCGGCGGCAATGACGAGCGCGAACAGACGCTCAACCAGTTGCTGGTCGAGATGGACGGTTTTGAAGCCAATGAGGGCGTGATCCTGATCGCGGCGACCAACCGGCCCGACGTGCTCGATCCGGCGCTGCTGCGCCCCGGCCGCTTCGACCGCCAGGTGGTGGTGCCGAATCCGGATGTCGTCGGACGCGAGCAGATTTTGAAGGTTCATGTCCGCAAAGTGCCGCTGGCGCCCGATATCAACCTGAAAACCATTGCCCGCGGCACACCCGGCTTCTCGGGCGCCGACCTGATGAACCTCGTCAACGAGGCGGCGCTGACCGCAGCCCGGCGCAACAAGCGGATGGTGACCCAGGCCGAGTTCGAAGAGGCCAAGGACAAGGTCATGATGGGCGCCGAGCGCAAGTCGCTGGTCATGACCGAGGAAGAGAAGCTCCTCACCGCCTACCACGAGGGCGGCCATGCCATCGTCGGCCTCAACGTCGTCGCCACCGACCCGATCCACAAGGCGACGATCATTCCGCGCGGCCGCGCGCTCGGCATGGTGATGCAGCTGCCGGAGCGCGACAAGCTGTCGATGTCGCTGGAGCAGATGACCTCGCGCCTTGCCATCATGATGGGCGGCCGGGTTGCCGAGGAATTGATCTTCGGCCGCGAAAAGGTCACTTCGGGCGCGGCCTCCGACATCGAGCAGGCGACGCGGCTCGCGCGCATGATGGTGACGCGCTGGGGCCTGTCCGAAGAGCTCGGCACCGTGTCCTATGGCGAGAACCAGGACGAGGTGTTCTTGGGCATGTCGGTGTCGCGGACGCAAAATGCCTCCGAGGCCACCGTCCAGAAGATCGACAGCGAGATCAGGCGACTTGTCGAAGAAGGCTACAACCAGGCCACCAGGATTCTCACCGAGAAGCGCGCCGACCTCGAGACGCTCGCCAAGGGCCTGCTCGAGTTCGAGACGCTGAGCGGCGATGAAATCACCGACCTCTTGAAGGGCAAGAAGCCCAACCGTGAATCGGTGCTGGAGCCGGCCACGCCGCGCACCTCCGCGGTGCCGCCGGCGGGCAAGCCGCGCCCGCGTCCCGATCCGGATGCCGGGCTGGAGCCGCAACCGCAGGCCTGACGGCCTCGCACCGATGCCCGGCTATTCCGGCAAATCAATCGTGCAAAAGCTCGGCATCAAGCCGGGCTTTCGCATTTTTGTGGAGGGCGCGCCCGCGACCTATGGCAGCATCGTCGGTAAAATACCCGCGCAGGCGATCGTGCTGCCTCGGCTGACAGTCGGTGTCGACATGATCCACCTTTTCGCTGGCCAGGCGGCGGGGCTCGCCGACAAGCTCAGCGCTTATCGTGACGCCATCAAGCCCGACGGCATGGTGTGGGTGTCCTGGCCGAAGAAGGCGAGCGGCGTCGCGACCGATCTGAGCGATGTCGTGGTGCGCGACATTGCGCTTCCGCTCGGCCTCGTCGATATCAAGGTCTGCGCGGTCGACGAGATCTGGTCCGGGCTGAAATTCGTGGTCCGCAAGAGTGAGCGGGCCAAACGCGCGAAATGATCTGCGGTGGAGATTCGTATGCGCGTCATGGAATGCGATGTTCCCTCCGGCAGCGCGCTGGACCCGGACCTGATCCGGAATGCATACTTTCGCGATTCCTACCGCGCGCCACTGACGCGTCCGGACCTTGCAATCGCCGACGTCTTTTTTGCGCTGTTCGGACATATGCCGCTCTGGATCAAAATTCTGCTGATCGTCCGCAATGCCGTGGCGAAGGCGTTCGGTCTGGAGGCTCCGACGGTTGCCGAAATCATGAAGCCGACCGCAAGGAGCGAGTACCGCGTCGGCGAAAAAATAGGGCCCTGGCCGATTTTCTTCATTGCTGACGATGAAATCGTCGCTGGTAGAGACAACAAACACCTGGACTTCCGATTGTCGGTGCTGAAGGCCAGGGACGGCGATGCGATGAGTGTTGCGGTTTCGACGATCTGCACGGTGCATAACATGTTCGGGAAAATCTATCTGTTCTTCATCGTTCCCTTCCATCGCAGCGGCGTCCAGTCGCTGATGTCGCGCGCCGTCGTCGCGAAACGAATATGAACGTCGGTCGTCTTATTGCATCGTTATTCGGAAAGACCAGCGGGCAAGCCGGGCGGACGAAGTAGGCCGCTCGTTCAATGGCGTGATAGGGTGCAGCCGTCGGCAACGAGGGCACAGCCATGAAGCGGCGGCATGTTGTAGCGCTTCTCGGATTGTTTTCGTTCGGCGGCGCGGCTGCCGTCTGGCGCCTGCTGCAGCCGTTCCGGCGACCCGATCCGCGCGAGCATCTTTCCCGCACCATGGCGGCCGTTGCCGAGGCGATGTTTCCCGGTGACGGCCTTCCCGGGGTAACCGATCTCGGACTGCATCTTCGCGTGCTCGCGATGGCCGAGCTGGATGTCTGGATTGCCACGGTCGTGACCTGGCTCGACAAGCGCGCGGCTCTGCAGGGGGAGCCCGATTTTCTGGCGCTCGATCAAGTGCAGAGGCTCGCGGCTCTCGATGCGGCGTTTGCATCGCCGGACCACGGCATTCAGCCATTTCTGCTCGCGCTCAGATATCACCTGGGCACGGCCTATTACTCGGCGCCTGCGATCAAGTCGGCCTTTGCCTATACGGGTCCGCCGCAGCCGGATGGCTTCGCCGATTTCCAGGAACGCCCCGCATGAGCGGCGACGCCGATTGGGATGTGGTGGTGGTTGGAGCAGGAGCGGGCGGCGCCTCGGCGGCATACGGATTGTGCCGGCGCGGACGATCGGTGCTGCTGCTCGACGCAGGGCCGCGCTTTGATCCCTTGACCGATTATCCCCTGACCGAGGCCGACTGGGACGTGCGCGAATTTCCGCAAAAGCCCGATAGCACCGGCAAGGTCACGTTCGCGCCGGGCCAGAAGCTCGGCAGCGAGCCTTTGCTCGCATCGGGAAGCCGCGGCCTCGGACCTGTCGTGACCGGTGGCACGCGATTGATGGACAGATATCAGCACGTCCGCGGCATCGGCGGCACCACGTTGCACTTCACCGGCGAGTCGCATCGCCTCCATCCCGCGGCGATGAAAATGAAAACGCGCTTCGGCGTGGCCGCGGACTGGCCGTTCGATTATGGCGCGCTGGAGCCATACTATGTCGAGGCCGAGGAATTGATCGGCGTGGCGGGCCCGGCCGCGCAAGGCGCGCGCTGGCGCTCGCGCGGATTTCCGCTGCCACCGCATCCTCTGTCCTACGCGTCGCAAACGCTCGGCAAGGGAGCCAAGGCGCTCGGCCTCGACTGGCAGCCCAACAGCCGCGCCGCACTGTCGCTGCCCTGGAATGGGCGGGCGCCCTGCAACTATTGCGGCGGCTGCAACAAAGGCTGTCCGCGCGGCGACAAGGGCAGCGCCGACGTCACCTTCATTGCTGCCGCTGTCGCCACCGGCCGCTGCACGGTGCGCCCGGAAAGTCCGGTGATCCGCGTCGAAGCAGGGCCCGACGATCATGTGGCGGGCGTTCTCGTCGGACGGCCCGACGGCAGCATCGAACGCATCGTGGGCAGAGATGTCTTGCTGGCTTGCGGTGCCGTCGAAACGCCGCGACTGCTGCTCGCGTCCGACGGCCTCGGCAACGAAAGCGGCGAGGTCGGGCAGAATTTCATGGACACGCTCTCTGTCGTCGTCGGCGCACTGCATCCCGAGCCGCAGCACGGTCGCCGCGGCCTGCCGAGCGATGCCATTGCGTGGGACTTCAATGCGCCCGACGCCATTCCGGGCGTGGTCGGCGGCTGCCGCTTCTACAATGCCGCCGGCGAGAACGAGCTCGGGGGACTAGCCGCCTTCGCGCTGCGCGCGGTGCCTGGCTGGGGACGCGACCACGCGCAATCGGTGCGCCGGCTGTGGGGCTACGCGCTGCATGTCGGCGCGATCGGCGAGCGGCTGCCCAATCGCGATAGCCGTGTCGAACTCGATCCGGAAGCGCGGGATCGCTTCGGCATGCCGCTGGCGCGGATCGCCTCCGTGCTCGTCGAGTCCGACATCGCGCGCCTTCGTTTCATGACCAGGAAGTCGCACGAGCTGCTGGCGGCAAGCGGCGCGGAGCGGACTTACGAGAGCTATTCGAGCTGGGATTGGTTCGTCGCAAGCCATGTCTTCGGCACCTGCCGGATGGGCAATGATCCCGAGAGCTCGGTGGTCGATGCCTTCGGCCGCAGCCATCGCTGGCGCAACCTGTGGATCGCCGATGCCAGCGTGTTTCCGTCCTCGGGCGGCGGCGAGGCACCGTCACTTACCATTCAGGCGCTGGCGCTGCGTACCGCCGAGCGAATTGCGGGTAACTGAGACATTTCCGTAACACGGGATTTGCCGAGAAGATTCCACGAGATAGATCGGAATCGGAGAATCGGTGCCTTGCCGCCAAGAGATCGGCGCCCCGTCGGTCATTGCCGTTCGCCAGCCCGGCCGGTAACTTTTAATTTTCCGCCCGCGTCGAGGTAAGGGGCTGACCGCGAGGAGGGGCTGTTGCTTTATCGATTGCAAACGATTTTTCTATCCGCTTGCCTGATGGCGGCAATGCTGGCGCTGTCGTGCAACGAAGCGGCGGCCGGTGAGACTGTGAATCAGAATCTGCCTCCTCTGCCTCCGCCTGCCCCGCAGGCGCCGCCCCCGAATCCGGCCTTCGGCGCGAATTCCGCGAGCGCCAGCAGCTGGCTCGCCGGCGCGCATGCCGGTTACAACTGGCAACGGGGCGCGGTGGTCTTCGGCTTCGAAACCGACCTGCAGGCCACGCATCTCAACAGTTCGATGTTCGGCGGATTGAGCTATAACCCTCCGATTGTTCCGCCGCCCGCCGGCGATTTTGCCGGCACCATGGCGCTGATCGACTGGTACGGTACTTTCCGTGGCCGTCTTGGGGTGACTGCGGGACAGTGGCTGTTTTACGGCACCGCGGGCCTCGCCTATGGCGGCGTCAGACTAAGCAGCAATTTCAGCACTGCCGGGTTGTCGCTTGCTTCGCAGGTGTCGGATACGAAGGTCGGCTGGGTTGCCGGCGTCGGCGCCGAGTATTTGTTGCGTCCGAACGTTGTCCTCAACATCGGATATCAATACGTCGATCTCGGCTCGCTCAACCTCGCCGCGTCAACACCCCCTGGTGTTGTCGTGATCGGACAGCGAGCCAGCGCCAGTGCCCAGTTCCAGGCCGTCATGGCGGGTGTCAGCTGGCGTTTCGCGCCGATGGGAGCGCCTTGGGAAGGCGGATATGTTGGCGCCCATGGCGGCGGCGCCTGGGGCAACAGCACCAATGCTGCCTATACCTCATCGGTATTTCTGCCATCGGACATTCGGCTCAAGCGTGATGTTGCGCTGCTGGCTCGCCGCAGCGACGGGTTGGGGATCTACAGTTATAAGTACCTGTGGAGCGACGACGTGTATGTGGGCGTCGTGGCACAGGAAGTAGCCCTGATTCGCCCCGACGCGGTGGCTCGTGATCCGCTGCACGGCTATCTCAGTGTCGATTACGGCAGGCTTGGCCTGCCCTTGATCGCCATGCCGTAGGTTCTGTTTGCCGCGCGCGCCCCAAGAGGGGCGCGCCACGAGAGAACTCCGCTTCACCCTTTGAAAATCCTGCCGTCGCGCCGCCGTCTCTTAAGGTTTCTTAAGGGCTGTCCGGACTATTGCTTTTAGGACGTGCGCTTATCGCCAGCGCGCGAAAGGACGCCGCATGGCCGCAAGCGAATCCGCGATCAATCAAGAGCCGGGCGCGATTCCGCCCTCGCTCTTCAACGCCTGCTTCGTGCTGTTCGTCATCAACGCCGCATTCTTTCCTGCGGCATATCTTGCTCACTGGTGGATCTGGGGTCCGGACGGGCTCGGCATCCCGACTGATTTCGTCAACGTCTGGGCGGCCGGCCGCCTGGTGCTCGAGGGCCACCCGGCCCAGGCCTATGATTGGGATATTAACAAACAGGTTCAAGTCGCGCTGCTCGGGCAGAGCTATGAGGGCCATTTCGCCTGGCACTATCCGCCGCCCTTCTTGTTTGTCGCAAGCGTGCTGGCGCATTTTCCCTACACCGTAGCGTTCATCGGCTGGGCTGCGGCAAGCTTGGTGCCTTATCTCGCTGTCATGCGCGTGATCGTGGGCCGGCCGTTCGGCTTGTTGCTGGCGACGGCGTTCCCGGTCGTGCTCACCAACACGCTGGTCGGGCAGAATGGCTTCCTCACGGCGTCGCTGATCGGCGGCACGCTCTATCTGTTGCCGATGCGGCCGGTGCTCGCAGGCATCTGTCTCGGATTGTTGAGCTATAAGCCGCAATATGGATTGCTATTTCCCCTCGTGCTGATCGCGGCTTCGCAATGGAGGGTGTTTGTCACCGCGGCAATCGTCGCCATTGCGACCGCCGCGGCGTCCTGGCTCGCCTTCGGCACCGAGAGCTGGCAGGCCTTCGTCCACTGGATCCCGATGCTGTCGCAGGCATTCCTCACCGAGGGCCGGGCACCCTGGGGCAAGATGCAAAGCATCTTTGGATTGGTGCGGTATTTCGGCGGTACCGAACAGCTGGCCTGGATATTCCAGTGGATCATGAGCGGCGCCGTTGCGGTGGTGCTGGCCCTGATGTGGCGCAGCCGCATCAGCTACTGCCTGAAGGCAGCGGCGCTCGCAGCCGGCACGCTGCTGACCACGCCCACCGTGTTTCTCTATGACCTGATGGTGCTGGCAATCGCGGTGGCATTCCTGGTCCGCATCGGATTGAGGCAGGGCTTTGAGCGCTATGAATTGCCGGCGCTTGGGTTGGTCGCGGCACTGCTGATGTTCTATCCGCTGTTCGGCGCGCCGACCGGGTTCGGCGCAACGCTGGTTGTGTCGAGCCTCATTGTTCGCCGCTCCTGGTCGAGGCACGAGCTCAGCGACGGCGATAGCGTGCGCATTTCAAGCAATGGATTAATCCGAACGTAAGCCTGCCCGTTTGTCGCTCGAACGACCGCGTACTGTGCTGGAGACCAAGCGGCGGCGGCGACGCCCGCGGCGATCATGGCCTCGGCGGCGCCGACTACAGCCTCTGTGAAAGGCCTTGTTGCAGGGGATCGAATAGGTGCTTTGCAAATCGACTTGAAGATGTCGCCTTGCCTCTTGTCATCCATCCTGAATAGGTGTTCAGTCCTTCAAAGCGATTTGTCACAAATCGTTCAAAATAGTGAAGTTGCGTTCGGTCGTCCCCACGCGGCCGGTCCGCGACGGGACGAGAAACGCGCCATGGTATACCGGCGAACCCATCAGGTGGTGAAGCGCCTAGCCGCACGGCGCAGCGCCATTTTGGCGGCGGCGCGCGATGCCGCGGCCGAGGCCGGCATGGCCGCAGTGCAGATCGCGCCGGTTGCGGTTCGCGCCAATGTCGCGGCCGGCACCGTCTATCGTTATTTCCCCTCCAAGGCGGATTTGATTTCCGAACTGATCGCGGACGTCTCGCGCGACGAGCTGGCCGCGATCCGCCGCGCCGCGGATGCCGCGCCCGGGCCATCGTCCGCATTGGCGGCGGCGGTCAGCACCGTTGCCGTGCATGTGCTGTCGCAGAAGAAGCTCGCCTGGGGCATTCTGGCCGAGCCCGTCGATGTCGACGTCACCGCCTCGCGGCTTGCAAGTCGCCGCGAGATCGCGGACGAGATGGCGAGCCGAATCGATGCCGCGGTGCGCGCCGGACATCTGCCCGCCCAGGATACGGCGCTCGCGGCCACCGCATTGTTGGGCGCGCTCCATGAATCTTTGGTCGGGCCGCTCGCGCCGGAAAATCTGGAAGACCCCGCAAGGCTGCGCGATGCGGTTCAGACCGTGACGCTACTCGCGCTGCGCGCGGTCGGCGTGATGGACGCACGCGCCCGCGGTCTCGTGGTGCAGGCGACCTTGCCGGCGAAGGCGCTGGTCGGGGTGTAGCGCTCGGCGGTTGCAAAACCTTAATGCTTCTCTGCGCAATGTTAAGGAGCCAGCAACCGGTTGAACCCAGACGCCCTTGATCATGGTCGCATGCAAGAATCCCGTGATACCAATCGTGATCCTGGGCTCGCTTCTGGCTGGGGCCCTTTACACCTGGTTCAGCGGCGAAGACATCAATTGGGATTGGCGAAATTACCATGAGTATGGTGCCTTTGCCCTGCTCAATGGACGGTTCGACATCGATGTCGAACCAGGTGGCTTTCAGACATTTCTGAACCCGCTTGCCTATTTGCCGGCCTATGTCTTGCGTCACCATGTGGGCGCGCCGATCTGGGGAATCCTGCTGGGTGCCGTTCATGGTCTCAACCTTGCTCTCATCTATTGGTTCTCGCGCAAGCTTCTAGGAAGTGCCGCCAGCGCCTGGACCATTTTGGCATCGCTCATCATCGCTGCATTCGGACCAATGACGCTGTCCGAGGTCGGCACGAGCTTCATCGACATCCTCACTGCCATGCCGGTTATCGCCGGCGTTGGCTTGACTTTGTCTGAAGGCGAAGAGCCTGCGGGCGAACAGCAGGGAAAGCGCCTCGTCATTGCCGGCCTTTTGCTCGGCGCTGCGGCTGGATTGAAGCTGACCAACATCACCTTCCTGATCGGCGCCGGGACGCCGTTGCTGTTGGTCACCCGTCCGCTCGCGGCCATGGCAAGGTTTGGGGTGGGCAGCATCCTCGGCATGCTGGCGACAGGTGGCTCATGGGCCTGGATGCTTTGGCAGCAATTCGGTAGTCCGGTCTTTCCGTTTTACAATACGATCTTCCGCTCTCCAGAGGCTCCGTTGGCGCCGATCGTCGATCTGCGCTTCTTGCCGCATGGCCTGCTGGACGCTGCCGCTTACCCGTTCTACTGGCTGGTCGGAGATCATCGCTCTTCGGAGTGGGCGTTTCGCGATCCGCGCTTCGCGCTCATCTGCGTTCTGCTTGCTGTTGCGATTGCCGCAAGCCTGTTTTGGAAAACGCAAATATTTCGGCAACGAGACAAGCAATTCTTGCTGTTTTTCGTTCTCGCTTACGGAGTCTGGCTGCTCTCCTTTGCGATCCACCGCTATGCGATTGCGCTCGAATTATTGGCAGCGCCGCTCATTGTGCTGTTGCTGTGCCGCTTGATTGAAGCGCTCTACCGCGACCAGATAAGGCTGCAGCCGTCACGCATCGCCGACATCGCGGCGATCATCACGGCGTTGGTGGTAGCAATCTGGTCGCAGCCTTCCGATTGGTTGCGCCGCCCCTGGTCCGACCCCTATCGACCGCAGCTTGCTAGCCTCCTGCTGACGCCGGCAACTTATTTGATGCTGGAAAAGCCGCTTGGCTACGTCGTTCCATTGCTGCCGGCAAGTTCACGGGTGTACCAATTGTCCGACATCCTGTTGCCTGTTGCGCCGGGTGGATTGTTCGACCGCCGTATCAAGTGGGGGCTCGCCAATCCGCTTGCCGGCGGCGTGTGGGCGCTGCATCTTCGAGGCAGCCCGCCGCGGCAGTATCTGCTCGACACCTACGGTCTCGAGTTCGACGCATCGCGCAATTGCGAACTCATCCCTGGTGCGGATGGGGTTGACATCGAGGCTTGTCCACTTGCGCCACGACCGCAGCCCCTTCTTGAGGGACGCTTGTCGACGGGAGCAGAGCAACCAGCGGATGCCGGCCTGACCAGGAACTGATCGCGCCTGCACCGCGCATTCCGAAATGACGGCGGAAAATAGCACGGTCGCTCACATCTCCGCGTCGCCGTCCGGGCCAACGGAGGCGATGCGCAGCATGTTGGTGGTGCCGGGAGCGCGGAGCGGCACGCCGGCAACGATGATCACGCGCTGCCCGGCCTTGGCAAAACCGTCTCTGAAAGCGATGCTGCCCGCGCGGCTGACCATGTCGTCCAGATCCTTTGCGTCTTCGGCGACCACGCAATGAACGCCCCAGACC
>Ga0210408_10004073_pt1 | contig 13172 bp, 24 predicted proteins | sample IncBWH4MmetaG_FD_155471 | JGI IMG/M metagenome (GOLD analysis project Ga0210408, IMG submission 155471) | Forest soil microbial communities from Barre Woods Harvard Forest LTER site, Petersham, Massachusetts, United States - Inc-BW-H-4-M | ecosystem: Environmental > Terrestrial > Soil >...
CCCTCGCATCATTTGAGGCGGTGTATTTCGCAGACTTCACGTCGGAAGATATGGCCGCTCTCGTCCTCGACGGTCATGGCAGGTGCCTGCCTCATTTTGTTGGGCTGAAAGCGCAATGGTCCTCTCGATAAACTCGGTCCAAGGCTGGCGATCTGTCGCTTGCTTCGCCGGCACAATCATCGGTGTCGCATCGGCGGTCGGTTTTTGCACAACAATCACTGTTTCGCGCGCAATCTGCGCTGGCTGGACATTAACGCCTAACGTCCGAACGCCCATTGAATGTAAATCCCGTTGGTCGAGCCAGACAACCTGCGTCGGCGGCGTCGCGACCATCTGGCGAATGATCGAGGACGGAACGCCCAGTTCGTTTGCAAATTTGGCCATTAAGGCCGTGGCTGTAGCGGACTGTTTGGTTTCCGTCCCACCCTTGTCGGACGCCTTGTGCCCCCCGATGAACGCGCCCTCACCAGCAAACTTTTGCTCTCCGGCCGCAAACGCCAGAACGCAGGCGGATGCGAGGCTGTTGGCGCTTCTTAGATGATCCATTGCTTTTTTGAAGATGAGCTGGGCTTCACCAGGCATAGCACCCATTTATTGCGGCTCTTGTCGCCGCTTTTGGCCATAAACGCCGAAATCTCTACGGCTCGATCATCAGAGATGATCTTAAGCCCGCTCAAACCCATCAGTGTGGTTCGATGGTGTCAGAGCGGGTAAAAAGATATTGATTTGATTTCGGCTTGCTGTCCCGATGGTATTGGCGCGCGCCGTAATCGATGATCCGAGACGAAATGAGGGTTCTTAGATGCCGTCATTCGATCCAGAACTCATTGCTCTAATGCGGCGTGTCTTAGATGAGGCTGTGGCAAGTGCTCCTCCAGAATTGTCGAGCACGTCTGCCAAGGCCTATTTGGCCGAGTGTATTTTGAAGGCGGCCGCAGCTGGCAAAACCAGTTACTGGGAGCTGATGACTGCCGCCACCGATCAAATTCAGACTCTGATCTCGATGATTTCGTGACGGGCAACCAGACTTCTCCCGCGCCCCTCGGCCACGGCCGAGATTTCTTCGCACAAAATAAGACAGCATGAGCGACGCGGCGCAGAATGGAACCATCGCCGAGATATTTCGAAGAAATCCGCATGAAAACGTCGACTGTGATAGAGCTTGGCCTCCGATCGACTTGATTTTGCGGAGCCGAAGCCATGTCCAAACCGGAAAGCTTCCCAATCGACAGGATCTACGTTCCCGTGAAGAGGAAGAAGGCTCTCAAGCCTGAGCTCGTTCATGAAATCGCCGAAAGCATTCTTGAAATCGGACAGCAAGCTCCCATTCTCGTGCGGCCCGACGAAAGCCGCTTCGTCTTGGTCGAGGGGCTGCATCGGCTCGAAGCCTGCAAGGCCCTCGGCGAAACTACCATTTTGGGACTTTTGGTTTCGACCGAAACTGCTCACCCGAAGGTGCTTCTGGCTGACAGCGTCGGAGTGGAAGCAGAGCGCGACAAGATGGCGCGGTTGAGAAGGCTGCGTCTCGAAAAGCAAGCTGCTGGGAGACTGGCCGCAACTGCGAAAGTTGGCGAGGAGACAGGCTCACCTTCGCAGAACGCGATCGGGACCAATCTGAAAACCCCATCATCAGGTCGGACCGCAGCCAGAACGCCAAGAACACTGTCGGAATGGCTCACGCACCAAAAGCGTGATGGTGGTCGCTATTGATGCCGGGCGACGGCGTCTGACCTTAAGCCCGCGCATGCAGAGCGGCTCGCGCCTGAGACTGGGATTTTGCTATTTAACATTCGGTCGTTCGCGTCTTCAGCGCGGCCGCCGAGAAGCTCACCTCGCCGGGCCGGCCGTGCGCGATGACGAGGATCTCCGGCCCGTCCCGGCGAAGACGATGCTTTCGCCGATCAGCGTGCGGCCAACGATACGTCCGTCGCAGTTGAAAAATGCTTTATATTTCGTTGCGTCGAGCCTCCAGCTTTGAGCGGTGAAGTTCAACCGTTCTTTGCGTTCTGGCCTTATGTTGGGCGGCATGGAGAAAAGACTTGCACAGCGCAGGCGGGTGCTGAAAGCCGGGGTGATCGTATGCCCGGGCGGCACCTTTAACTGCATGGTCAGGAATCTGTCCGAGCAAGGCGCGGCATTGGATCTGGAGAGCTTGATCGCTCTTCCCCATGATTTCACGCTGGTGATTCCGACCGAGGGCGCGCGTTACTTCTGCCAGGGCGTGTGGCGCAACGGGGGGCGCATCGGGGTCGCATTCGCTTCCCTACATTAAGCCGCCCTCAATCCAGATCGCATAATTTTGGCTTGCGCGTCGCATACCGGAACGTGATCGCCCCAGCAGACAATAGCGCCCGGGCGGCCGGGAACGCTCTTGATCTCAGCACAGAATGCCGGCGTGCTGATGCCGAGAGCCAGAGCAACTCCTACCAACTTCGCCGCAACGCGCCTCATGCCAGCCCCGAGAAAACTTGCTGAAGCATCCTGCAATCGGCAACGGCGGACAAGGCCAGAAATGAACCACCTTCTCCCAGGCCGACCCATAAATCTTTTACCGCGCTTGCCGGGCATGGTTAATTACAATCCGGGCGGCCCAGGTCGAACGTCGCCAAGCCAAAACCCTTTGCGTGACGATGTAAAACGCGTCATTCTGGTCGGAGCTTCTCGCCTTGCACGCCATCAATGGAACATTGGCTGTGCTCCGGGGTTTTAACAGGCATAAGTTGTTTAGTCACAATGTTTAGCGCGGCGCGCGATGCCCAAGCCAAAACCATCCAACGTCTTATCCGCGTTACCCGACAAATTGCTTTCGGAGCTCTTCGAAGACGCGGCTACGCATAAACTACGGGACGGCGAGGCGCTGTTTCGCGCCGGCGATGCTGGCGACGGCTGCTATCGGATCCAGAAAGGCTTGGTAAAAGTCGTGGTGACGTCGCAACAGGGAGAGGAGCGCATTATTTCGCTGCTGGGGCCCGACGCCATTGTCGGCGAGCTTTCGATGATCGACGGTGGATCACGCTCCGCCTCAGTGGTCGCGATTGCGGACTGTTCGCTATCGTTTCTCAGCCGAGCCAAGTTTCAGACGTATATTGACTCCCATCCCGATCTTACGAGCTACTTGATGAAGACGCTCGCGCGCCGACTTCGAGAGGCGGATGACGGCTTGGCCGCGACGACATTTCTTAGTGTCAAACAACGACTGGCTCGCGCATTGCTGAGTGTCGCTGAGTACGTTGGCGAAAAGAATGGCGAGGGCCGGATCCAGTTGCGCCTCAAGATCGGTCAAGGCGACCTTGCAGCGATGGCCGGCGTGGCGCGAGAGAACGTGAGCCGGACCATGAGCGAGTGGCGCAAGCGGGATATTGTCACGCGATCATCCAATTACTATTGCATCAACAATCCGAAAGCGCTGGCGCAGGAAATGGAAGCCGACAACTCTTTCTCGTAGCCACCAGCTGGCATGGGCCGGCTACCCCCACGCCCGGTTGATCCACGCCGAATCGGCCAGTCGCGGCAGAGATGACCGGCCAAGATCGGTGGCACCGGTTCGAACAGCTGAGCATGCGGTGTGCGCGCTGGGGCGAATTCCTACTCGAGGACCCGAGTTACAACCCGCAGCTGTGGCGCAACGGCGTGTCTTATTCCGCGCTGGCTTGGCCGCCAACACCAGTCGAACCACGTCTCAACAGACTTCCCGAAGCCCGCGATCTACCATTGGGCCTGTTAGGCTCGCTTGAGAAACGCGGCATACCCGCCGCCGTGCTTCCAGCGAAGCTCCCACGACCGCTTGTTCGCCCGTGCACGCGAGGTGGATAACGGGGACAGTCACTGGACTGCCGGGCTGGGACCTTTATGTTTTTCGTTGGAGCGGTGACATGCCCAGCGATTTGATAGGAGAAGTGATCCAACTACTTGAACAGCAGCAGAGCGCAGCTTTCGGCAGCGAGATCCCGCCTGTTGTGCCGAGCCTCGATGGTGGTAGACGATTCTCCGCAATCGAAGATCCCGATCACGACAGCCTCATAAAGGCGAGATATGCTTCAACAGTTCTGCGGATTGCTCAAACAGCTGATCAGCAGACAGCTGCGCGGCTGGTAAGCGGGCTCTCTCGCGATTTCCCCTCTCCTACCGAGCGTCCAGAAATAGCAGAGCTTCACTTCCAGGCAATCAACTCGTTTTCTGAATTGGCGACCGCGCTTTGCAATGAGACTGTCTCAAAACGGCAGTACCTTTGGAACGGCGCAATGGATGCGGCTGCAGCCTGGCTCAATGCCGTCATTCGTTTGTATTGATTGTCGACTTGCCGTCCAATGCCATCCGCCCCGCCTGGTTGAGAAGGCGAAGCAATGATCGCGCCCTTCTCAAGTCGTGCGGGAGATCATCTTCGCCTAATATTCGCACCCGTCGCGCCATATCCGCGCCCGTCACACCTACAGGTTGCGACATTAAGCTGCGAGAGCAGATCGACGTGCTCGGCAGGACGAAACAATGCGGAGAACGATCTGGTTCACTAGGGATCGCGACCGCCTCGCCGCCGCCCGCGCAGCCGCACTCCGACGCCACCTCCATTCTCGTCAATGATCTCGACGGCTTCTTCCAGGGCTCGCTGCACCACGATAAGCGTCGCGCGCCCCGGTTGATTTTGTCCGGACTCGAGCTGGCGGACGGTGACGATGCCCACCTGCGCCTCGTCGGCCAACTCGCGTCGATTTTTCCGCGCGCACGATCGAGCGAGGTCTTCCGGGTGTTGTAGATAGGTCGCTGTGTGGCTAATGTGCATCTGATCTCGGTCAAATCTCGTCTGATCTCCGAATTTTTTTGACTGTGCATGTCTCGTCCTCTTTTATGTATTTAGACCGAGGGGGCAGCTCATGCTATCTGCTGTTGTAGGAACGGGCTTCATTCTGAGCATTGGCGTGCTGATGGCTCATGCCGTCGATGCCTTTCGCAACCGACTGCCTCAGAAATCTTGAGAGCGTCGCGACGTTGCTAGCCCCGAGGCCCGACCTCCCAACCGCGCGGCTAAAATGAAAAAGGCCACCCGCAGTATGCCGAGCGGCCTTCCGGGCTCACAATATGTTCGGGATAAAATGGTCTCAGCCCCGGTGCGATGATGATGACGCGTGCTCGCAACGCTGACGAGTCGGAACATGGCGTTCCGAAAGCGAAACATGCGGAGCGTTGCATGTTGGCGACACCAAATGATTGCGGCCCACCGCTTACCGGAAGGACTCATCGCGGATGCTTGCGGTTCATCACCTTGATCCAGGCTGCTCGCGTCAGCCCGCACCCATTGCGCGCGATACCTTAGCAGTAACAGGTTCGGTCGGATGGGCGACATTATGCTCTGTGGCCGATTGAGCCAGTGGTGTTTCCATGAGTGCCAAAACATGGCGGCCCTGCTGGGTGATACGCCAGCCACCCTCCAGCCGCTCGACAAGACCTTGCGAGAAAATCTCTAGCCTCGGTATTCGAGCAGCAAGCCGCTTGGTCCGCTCCGACCAGTCCTCACCGCACGTGGCAAGAATTGCGACGTCGCGTTTCAAATCGTCAAGGCTTGCAAAGCCGTCCGGATAGCTCACCAGAACCTTGAGAACTGCGACTTGAAAATTCATTGCCGGAGCGCGCCGAAACAGGCTGCCAAAAAGCCACGCCCTGCCCTCTGTGCGACCGAATTCAAAGACGGGCCGTCAGCTCCTCGGACTTGTGCGACGTTGCGGTAGCGCCGTAAGAGCGATGCTAAGGTCATAAAGAGACATCGCAAGCCGAAGATTTAGCCAAGCGCATCTTCATTCGATTCCTCCCGAGTGTGTGAGTTTCAACACACCACATGCTCGTGAATCGATTTAATGTCTTTTGGTTTCCTCCCTGACTTGGGCGCCCGTCGCGAATGACGGGCGCGTTTTTCGATTAGCGGCGCCCTGGTTTCGTCACCGATGAGGAGAAACCATCGGAGGACGCCAGATGGTTGGCATGCTGTCGCTATAGCGGCGGCAAGCCTTGCGGTCGATCAAAGATGCCTGGGGGGTTACGAAAGAAGCCAAATGATCAGCAGTGCCATTGGGAGGCCTATACCCAACGAGCCGCCGATGATCAACGCAATCGCCAAAAGCAAACCTAGCCCAGCCCGCAACTCATGCCACGACATCCCGCTGCTCCTACAAGGTCGCTGTCCGAGAATTCACCTAACGGTTGTTGTCTGGGCAGGCTGTGTAAATGATTCGCGACCTAATGTCGTGCTTTCGGCTGGAGCAGCGATTCAACGCCGGTTGGCTTCCAAGAACGCAATAACCGCTTCGTGGGCGCGTTCGTGATTTCTTGACCACCAGCCCCGAGATACGTGGCAGCGCCTCGGTGGCCTTGGATAGGCACGTGTCGGCGGCTTCGGCGCGGCCGCTGTCGACAGCCAACAAAGCCGAAACGGCGAATATGACCGCGATACGCATCCGATGTGCTTCCAGCCCCGTCATGGAAAGTTAGAACACAGAATTTCTATGTGTCGAAAAAGGTAAAAGCTCTTGGGCCTGACATCGGAGGCAAGCCAAACCGCTGTCATTTCGACGGAGCCTGTGCCGCCGAACCATTTACCGATTGCAAGCGCACATGTCTTGTGATCACTCGCCAGAGACTTGAGATTTCTCGCCACAACTACTGCACGTTAAAAGACGTCTTTCGCGCGTATGCATGCAGGTAAGTGGGGCTTCCCCTAGTGGTCGGCTTTTGTTGAGCGCTTTGCCGAAAATAAGCATGCTTTCCGACGAATTTTTCCCTCCCCCGGAGGCCGGGCAAAAAGCCTACCTCCCTCAAAGTACGCGGGTCGGCCTCGAATTCCGACGTGGAGGTCCTTTTTTGAGTTGCAAGGTTCGCTGTCGGTCTGTTCAACAAGTGGGCAGGGTTATGTCGGTAGGGATAGACAACGTGGTCCGCCGGTAAAAACGGTGGAGTGTCACCGATGCAAGACATGAAGGCGCATTTGGAAAAGCTCCGTGCCGACGCTGCGGAATGCGCATTGATCAGCGACCGTGCGACCGGCACGGTGAAACGAGAACTTTTCAAGCGATTGGCCCAACACCTGAGCGTTCTCGCTGACGAAGTAGAGCGCGCGATAGCCGCTAAAGCGGCTGGCGAGAGGTAAAGCCGTCAAGCTCCTCACGTCCTGCCATCGCGGTGCCGCTTCGCAGGTCGAACTTCTCAGAGGGCAAGAAATCACTGGGGCATTGAGGTCCGTCCCAGGATGATCTTCTCGCCTAGCAAGTTGCCCGTCCTTAGATTGAGGAAGTGTGCGCTCGCGCAAGCAGGGCAGTCAACAGTCTCGTAAAGCTGGGATCTGCCTTCATCTTCCTTGCCATCTTTCCAAGCGAACGAGGCTTGCACCTTCATGACGGTGTTTGGACAACGATATACAAGAAAGCGTTGCATAGTGTTCGACTTCGTGAAGCGCTCTTCTATGACAGGGATCGTACGCACGTTCTGTGCATTTTTGAACCGAGCGCTCGCGTTCTTGGAAGCCAACCGCCGGTAGGGCTTCGCGGCGCATCCAGACTACTTCCTTTGCGCCGGGCAAAACGGCGCAATAGGAACAACATCGCCGGACCAAGCTAGATCCGTCACTCCACCACGGAAGCCTCCTGCGATGGGGAGACCCACTTGTGGCCCCAGCCGGTGATGCGTGCTGGGGCCTTTTTATGCGAACGCCTCGGGAGCTCGAGGTTCTAGTGGAACTGGGATCATCTTCTTTTGACTGCATCCGCTAAGTTGGAGTTGCGTCCATGTTGCGTGCACTTTCGATCGAGCCCGAGAGATTCGACCGGGATATTTACCTCGTACTTGATGACTTCGGTGCTCGGGACGGGCGAGCCTGGCGCGAGACCAGTGACCGCGAGACAGTGATCCAGTGCCTGCTTGCGGGCGAGTTCAGCGATCCGATCCGCATCATTGTCTTCAATACCGTTGAGGGATGGTGCCGTGATGTGACGGTGGACATCGCCGATGAAGTGCGCCGACGCTATGCCGAGATGGACGATGTCCCCGACTCGGTTCTGCAGTTCACGGAGACCAACCGGCGCTGACGGTTACTTGTTATTTTCGGACAGACTGTACAAAGCTCGCCCGCTTTGATTTTTTTCTCCCAAAGAGCCTCCTGCTCATGTGGAGACCCCACTGGTCTCGGCTATGCGACGCAGGCCGGGGCCATTTTTCCTGGGCGCAATCAGACTACTTCCCTTGCGCAGGGAAATCGGCGCAATAGGAACAAACATCCCGACGAAACTTGAAGCGTTACTTCCAGTCGGCCTCGCCAACTGATGGCCCAGGTATTTTTCCTGTGCGCGCCTCTTTTCGCGGAGATCGCAACTCGCTCAGGCAAAGCGTTTGCCAAAATGCAACACGTGGCCACGATCATGCGCAGGCGTTGAGATTGTGATCAGGGAACCTCTGCGACTCGGACTAATCTGCGTGCAGAGTTGAAACTTGGAAGGCTGCTCCAATGCCCTACTTCAGTTTTGATCTCGTCATCGGCGAAGTATTCAGAAATCAGGGCATCATGATCCTCGAAGACGCAGAAATCGCGATCGATAAGGCTGACAGCCTAGCGGAGGAGATTTGCGTCGCGCGTCCTCAATTGTGTTCTAAGGGATATGCTGTGCGCGTTACCGACCGAGATGGTAGTGAGCTCTACCGTACTCCGGTCGAGCAACTTCGCGGCTGAGGTCGTTCCCTCGCAGACACTGAGTAATCATACAAGTATCGCGTGATGGATGCGCGCGAGCCGTAAGTGGCTGGCGGAGCGGTGGGCTTGGCCTTGTTCGTCGCAAGCCTGTAAGCCGTCGCAAGCCTGTAAGCCTCGTTGAGAAACATGGTGCCAGCCATGATTGGCCGCTCAGATGAGGTGCACGCCGCCAAACGGTCCGGCCCATGTAAATCGTCCGCTCACTGACGTTCATCATGGCTGTCGGCTTGCTTCACGGTTAAGCCCTGCAAATTTGCAGTCCCGCGCCTCATGAGTGGTTCACCACCCATCGCTGAAGAAACGCGTATGTGGGTATCTTTATTTTGGACCGGAATAGGCGTTCCCCGCCAGCAAGCGTGGGGCGGCACCTTCACCCAGTACTTCGATCGGCGCCCGCCTGATACGGCCGCTTGCTCACCAACCGAAACAAGTCAGGTCCGATCTCGCCACGCTCGAACGGATTCACGAATGTGCTTTTCGTCCTGTTTGGCCCCCTTCTCGCGCTTGTACATGCAGCTCGTGCATAGGCGCTGCTCCCGCTGGAACCTTACGGCCGCGGACTGGACCTGAGCCTGTCTGCCGACCACTACCCGCACCGAGCATTCGATGCAGAAGAAGCGGTCCTTTGCTTCTGTAGGCATTGATCATCTCGTGCCAACACGGCCCGATTTTGGTGCAGGAGCGCACGATGCGGGACCGTGTCCGCCGCGCACGTTCACCGTCCCGCAAAAAAATGCGACGCGGAACAACCCGAATTCAGTCCGCTTCGTGCGGTTCCACTTCGAGATGTTCCACCAGCAGCCGGCGATAGTGGGCGGCCATCTCTTGGTAGTGTCGCTTAGAGATAGCATCCGTCGCTCTCTCTGCGCGACGTTCGAACATGTCGGCTTTCTCGCGGAGTACCGAAAGGTCAGACATCATTACCTCCTCGTTGTAGCTGCGGAGGGCTCTCACGACGTGAGGGACTCATTTTAGGTAGGCTTATGATCTGGAGACGCCAGATGGCTTGCAGGTGAATTCGTCAGACCTGTTATGAAGTCCGGTAGGATGTCTCGAATGAATCCATCACCCGCTCCATCGCGGGATGCTTGCGGTTCGCGGCCTCGCCGTCGATGACGAAGCGCCGCTGCCGGTTGTTCAGGGCAGTTTCGACGATCCAAGGATATCGCTTTGCCCAGTCGTAACCGCCTCTGGTGATCAGCCTCACGCGGTCGCCGTCGCGCTCCACCCGCAGTCGGTAGCCATCCTACTTCACTTCTGGAGCCAGTCGGAGCCGGTCGGACCCTTTGCTCCTTTTGGGAATGCAGAACTCAAACGCCTTAAACACGCGCCGATTATAGGAATTCGCCGCAGTTTTGCGTATCTTTTGCCACGGATCGGAGCTCAAATCGCCATTCCGAGGTGGATCGTGCAGGATAGTCAGGGCCGATGGCTGTTGTCCGGACTCCTCGCGGTTAGGCCCCTTTTTCCTGGGCAGAGTCCGGACCGGGTAGAAGGAAATCATCCATGGCGAGCATCGAGAAATTTCCTGGAGTGGATATGGCCAAACTTGAAGCGGAAGTGACGGAGGTTTCGCGGGTCGGCGCGCTCACGGCTGAGGCGGTGATGCAAGAATATGAGTCCGCAGCCAAAGAGATCGAAGCGATGGGGGCTGAGCTGATCAGCGCGGTGAAAAAATTCGAGGCGATGACTACTGATGTGAATAACGTGATCCGTGACACCGCAGAGGCATATCGCCAGGAAGGCAAGAAGATGTTCGAGCGTATAGAGGAGAGCGCGCTGTTTACCGAGGACGTTCGCAAGACATGCGAAGATGTTAAACGCAGGATGATAGAGGGTTAATGGCGGCGTTCAGTAGCCGGTCAGCGCCAGTTTGATTGTCTGGACGATTTTCGGAATCCTGACAGTACTCAAATAGACATGCGGACAGCTGAAAAGGACAATATTGCGGAGGCGATCAACCATGTGTTGCGCGAGGTGCGGGCCGCGCGTCGTGACCTCCAGATGACTGGCTTCTGCCTGCAGCAGGCGGAAGCCTTTCGCAGGATTGATCGAGCGAAAGCCAGCCTGCTTGATCTGGTGGAGTGCCGGAACCGTCAAAACAAGCACTCGCCGCCTATGTAAGCGTCACGGAGTCGCAGCTGCTTCTGTTCCCGTGGTTACGGCGCGTTTTTTCTAATCGCATGCGACGAGCGCGCAACCGCCTTCGGGCTACGACCAGGCCAGTCCTGGCCGTAGAGATATGTAGGGCGGGATTTCGTTCCTGCTCATCCAATTCCTTAAATTCGTCCAAGGGCCGGAATTACACTAAGCGTGGGACGTTTGCAGAAAACGGAGGTTGCACATGAAGAAGATTGTGGGTGCAATCGTGGCGCTGACCATGACAGCGATGCCTGCGTTGGCGCAGAAGGGCTTGTCTGAGAAGCAGAGGGTTTTGTTGGAAAACAGCTCTCTCGGCGAGACGGTGATCTACTGCGACAGCACCGGCGCTCCATCCCGCTATGATTATAAAGGTTCAGAGCGATACAATCGTCGACCTAGAAGTGACTGACGACGATGGCGGCAAAGTAATCACCCGTGGCGTAGATTGGAACCGCACGCGGAACGACCAACCGAATACCTGGTGGCGTCGGATCAAGTATTAACCCGGACAAAGGCCCGCGCACACCGCTGTCGCGCATCTCGGCGAAGGCGATTTTCTGGGGCCACTGTATGCCCCATGATTACTGTTTTTTCAATCTACCGCTCATGGTGGATCGCGCTGAATGGTTCGATAAGGTTCAAACACTCGTCAAACGCACGGAACTGGTGGCCCAGAACGTCATTGGCTCGCTATGAACCACGTCTTTCTCAGTAAGTCGCGGGCATTATGTTGCTTGTGACCGCGTTTGCGCTGGCAACGCCGAGCATCAAGTCCGTCAACGTTTCGCGCGACGAGACCGCACTGACGCGATGACCTTTAATAGGCGCGGCGGTGTCGGGCTTACTCTAAAGATTATCCCGGCCTACGCGTAGCGCACGCCGCGGGCGCCCATCTCACGAAGGGTGATTTTCGTGGGGCGAAAATCGGCAAGCGGAGCGAAACTGATGTTCCGGCCAATTGCAGATGGCCTGCTGAATACGGAATCTTTTAGCAGTCGTTTCGCTCGGCTGCGCAAACCCGGTGTCCCTCGGGCGTTAGTTCGTACTTGCCATCTCGGCGAAAAAGCCAGCCGGACCTGACCATCTGTTGCGCAGTGTTCAGCCTACAAAGTGGGTGGCTGCCGCCGGGGTGATAGAGGCTGTCATCGCGCACGATGAGGTACCCGTATAGCTGAGCCTGACGCAGCGCTCTGAGCATGTGTGGCTGCTTGTTCATTTACCCATCAAGCGCAGCTGCGCCGAAGGTTCCCAAACTATGCAAAAATATCCAGCCTGATCGCCGCATGCCTGCGCCGCCCGCGCGGCGATAGAGCAAGGTTTTGAGGCTCTCGGCGGGCTTCAGAAAGCCGGTGGATAGTCCAATTCCAGCCGCACCTCTACCACGCCCTTCCTCGAACAAAGCACCTGCGAGTCCCGCTGCGCGATCTCGCGCCAGTCTTTCCACGAACGAGGTGGCCCTCAATGCCCGCCTTAACAAAACGGTTTACTGTGGTGCCAGTGGCCCAGCGTGATGAGGGTTGGCTTGCTGGCGATAGCGAGGCGGTCGAATGCGCCACCGCCGATGATGCGGCGAAGGTTGCGAAGATACTTGCTCGCAAGCCCGGCTATTGCGCTGCCGTCGCATTTGCTCGGACCGGCGATATCACCACGGGGAAATACTACGAAGCGGAGATAATAAAGCGCGTCGGCGACCTTCTGGCGGAAGTACCCAGATCAATCGATCCGAAAAAAGGGCCGTAGCGCACGTAGACGCTGCGCGGGGCGCCGTGGCCATCAGACGATCTCCCCGGAGGCACCTTGGGGATCGGCACTGGCGGTCGCAGTCGTACTAAGGACGCGGGATGGCGATGAGCACGAGCTCACCAGATAAGAGAGCCTTGGCTATGACGCAGTGAAGAATGCGATGGGTCTGTCCCAACCCTCGTGCTAATCTCGGCCCGTTCAAAGTTTGCAACGCAATCCCGCGGGAGACCTCAATGTCGAAAGCAATTTTCATTGCGGCTTTTCTGATCGCCGCGGCGCCCTGCTTTGCTCAGCAGGTTCGGGTGATAAACGGAGACATCGAGCACATCTATGGACCTAATGGGCAGCTCCTCGACGATGCGGAGCTTCGCGCAAAGAATGAGCGCGCGCAGCGCCAGATGCAGAAGCAAAAAGCCAATCCAGATCAAGGCCCAGTCAATAGCGAGAATTATCAACCACCGATAAGCGCCTGGAGAGATCCGAAAATTGACCCCGGCCAGTTGCCGGAGAGCGCATGGGGGGATTCAAAAAATCGCCAGCAGCCGCAGAGCTGGTGGAGTGA
>Ga0210408_10004074_pt1 | contig 13170 bp, 8 predicted proteins | sample IncBWH4MmetaG_FD_155471 | JGI IMG/M metagenome (GOLD analysis project Ga0210408, IMG submission 155471) | Forest soil microbial communities from Barre Woods Harvard Forest LTER site, Petersham, Massachusetts, United States - Inc-BW-H-4-M | ecosystem: Environmental > Terrestrial > Soil >...
AAAACGTGGGCCCCGAGTACCCTGTGTGCCGGTTGTGTGCTGAATTGCGGACTGGAGGCTCCGACACGATGATTGACGCGAAGCCCATTTATCGGCACTTCTCCGCTCGGGTCCCGCAAACCCGCTTCATTGAGCTCGTCACACGGATATCCGCAAACCGTCCAGCTGATCAAAGATCAGTAGCTTTATCTTCTCTTGCATCATTTCCCAGGCAAATTGCATGGGCACAGGATTTCTGAAGACTATATAGCCCTCCAAATCAAGCGTTGATTGGAGCCCTAGCCGGCGGGCGATCAGCGCCCTGTTCTCCTCCATGACGGAGATCCGGTCGAGATGTTTGCGAAGCAGGTCGCGTGAACCATTGGGTTTTTCTATTCCGCGGAAGTCGCTAAGCTGCTCCGCGACTTCCCCCAGAGTCTTGTGGAAATGAAGGTCCTTGCATTCGATTGCGAGAACTCTCCCGGTGTTGGGATCCCAAGCCAATGCGTCGACATCACCGTAATCTCGGTCCAGCGACAAGCCAAGAAGCTTCGTGATCTTATAATTCGGCTCGCACTTCCAACCGAACTCCTCCAACTTCGAAGCGACCTCCTTGTTGAAGGCAGCTCGTTCGACGTTGTTTGAGTGTCCCATCCACTTCCGCATCTCCATCGATTTGACTTGCCAGTCCGGAGTTTCGCCGTCATGAAACGAGCGGAGCAGAATAAGGAGAGCTTCGCGAACAAGAGCTGGAGCGACAATAATCGTCGGGTCTTGTACATCTTCAAGTGGAATCAATGGTCTGCGCACTAACGAAAGGCGCCGGCGGAATCTCCAGGGATGCCAGTCCTTATCTCGAAATCCGGCTGGAGCTGACATCCATTGCGCTCGAATCGGCAAGGTGAGCAGATCTATGGTTACCGCGACGTCCTCCGGTGCAGCACTCGCCAAGCCCGCAAGCAGATTAATGAGTTCGGATCTGCGGCGCTCAAACCACAATGAGTTGAGCTCAACACCGATTCTCTCCAATTCATCAACCAATTGTCTGAGATTATCGACGGATACTCCATACTCACTCTTCCATGCGTCCAAAAAACGTGCCTCAAGCAGCTCCGAAACGGAAGGCACCACCGGAGGTTCGACATATATGCGCCCAAAAGCATCGACTGCACTACGAACTTCACGCTCGCCCCCGTTCTGAACGAAAGGGTAATAAACCGTATCCATGAAAGTGTGGTCGATATGAATGTCGCCGAGTGGAGTGATTTTTACTCGTGGCGCGATCGCACCCCAATGAACTGCGTCGGACCAGCCTCCGACATGAAATACGAACATGACCTTCGCCATCGCGCGAGAAAGGTCAAGCTCGCCCGGAGCAGCCCCGCGTTCGGCCGGACATTCGCAAAGTGCGGCTTCAATTAATATCCGCGTAGCGACCGAACATCCATTCATCTCGGCAACGTGCTCAGCGATCACGTCAATCGCCTCGTTGCCGTGGAGTCCAATAACAGCGTGCGACGTTCGACACCACCACTCCCGATTGATAGCTGCTGATTCGTGGTTCTCAAGTACAGATTCGATGAACTTAAGTCGATCAAATGACTTCAGAAGTGCACAAAGTTCCTCCAGCACGCATTGGCAAGCACGGTTCAGAAAAGCTGTACATTCATTCGTTCCCGTTATCTCGCTGCCCACCCCTTGCTGCACTCTGAACGCAAGCCCCAGTCTCGACATAGCGTCGTCCATCTGATGAGTAGTCACTGGTTTGCCGGACATTCCCCGAATCATGTCGCGAAAATTCTGTGACCGAATGAGATGACGTGCGCGTGAATGAGGAGAAGGGCATATTGCCTTCACAACTTCGCCCGCCTCTTTGGCCTCTAGCGGGGTTCTCGCGAGTTCAGAGGCTCCAAAGACCAGCGCTTCGACAAGTAGCCGCTCAGCAATGTTCTCGGGGCTGCCTAGCGCTCTGTTGAAAGCGTCGCCTATTCTGATGCTGATGATCCCACTCGTACGATCCACAGATGTATCGAAAGCCACTCCGAGTTCCGCCTCGGATGGGACATCCATCAGCTCGGTTGTAACCCCGATGATTTGCTGAAAACGAATCTTAAAAGTGACCACTCTGGGAAGTAGGTCCTCAAAAGCTTCATTGAGGGCCGGGGCCGCCCTCTGCAGCCATGCGCACAACATCCTCCAGTGTTCGAAGATGTCTTTTGTTTGCGCTTTATTCTCGTACTGAATTTCCACCCACCAAAATCGCTTGGCGGTGATATAAACGGCCTTCAGCTCGCCGTCATGGAGAGCCCGCTCGTCGATATAGAGAGGAGCATTCTTGTCGTCTTCGAATGTCGAATCTCCTATCCGTCGTACCTGCCTGAAGACATTGTCTTCATTCAATGCGACCACGGCATGGTGCATTGTTTGTACGGACCTGCGCAAGTCAAGGAGGGCGTTCTGTTGCACATAGATGCGTCTCTCAGAACTTGAATCTCGGAAGCTTTCAGGAATCTCTCCGTGCGGAACAAGATGCCCCTTCAAGCTATTTGCCCAAGCGATCAAGTTCAATAGACCATTCAAGTTCGAGAGGGATATTCCTGCGGCGTCGACTGCAGCTTTCGAATCGAGGATTCTCCAGACGTCAATGGCACTGAAATCTTCCATCCAGGCCATGGTGAGAGCGTCCGGTATCGAAAGATATTCGATGCGCCAATTCTCTGGTGCACTTTCGCCCATTAAAACCGATGCTCTTCCGAGGCCACAATCGATCACCAAAGTGATTCCTTCTCGGAAACCACTCTGTTGCGCCGCTATCTCCGAGGCCCTCTCGATGCTCTCCATCACCAAATGGGACAATCCCATCGAAGCGGGTGACACTTCCAAGAACCCTGTATGTTCAAGACCTTCGAGAGGTTCCTGCACAAGAATCAAATTAAGAAATCTTCCGGAATCGACTTCGTGAAGCACTGACTGAACGAACCGGTCTCCCGGAACTTGGAGGTCAGTGCGAATTTCGTGAGTTGGCGGAATCAGCCGTGCTGAGGTCAGCAATTCCCAATATCCTCGCGCCAGCTCGAGCTCAAACTTTGCAGTTACCCCGAGAGAAGCCACCATCTCAAGGACGTATCGAGTCACAGCGGACCCAACAGCTGTTGGCAGGGTCAAGCAGATCAGATCGCCTAATTGAAGCAGGGGGTACCGTTCCATTAAGGTGTGACCGAGAGATTGGCCTAAAAGCTCACTTTCGGGCAGCTTGAACAAGAAAGGCTGGAGGTCGTCGAAGCTAATTCGGCTGATTTCCGAGTCATTCTCGCTAAAAAGCACCCACTGGGCCATCTGCCCTAGACTCTCAGAAATCTCCTTCGACAATTCAGATCGGGGGACGATCTCGCCTACTATAAACGGTGAAACGCCGGCCCTTCGGGCAGCCGCATCCGAGAGCGTGAGCAAAGCAAAGATCGAGCGTCGAAAGCTTGAGAATGGTTCTTTCTCTGGCATGTTTTCAATCACGTCTAGAACACGCTGTAGGTAGAATCCGTTAGATTCGCGTAAACCTTCGAACACTGTAAAGTTCCCATAGCGGCAATAAACTGAAGTGCTGAAAAGGTCTTCTGCGGGATCCTCTAAACGACCGCAAATTCCATTTCCGAGAGAAATGAACGCGGTTTGAATGAAGATCGATTTGGGATTTTGTTGCCCACGGGCACGTACCATCGCGATGTGAAGTAGCGCTTCGAGGCGATAGGCGTTTGCTTGAAGCGATGGCGAAGCAAGCATTGACCCGACCGTGGCCGCCAGGCCAAATCGGTCCATTTTGGCGAGTTCGGCGGAAATTGCTCTTTGTTCTTCGTCGATATCAGCGATCGTCACATTCGATGCGGAGAACATTCCATGTAACGCAATTAGTTCTTCGGGTTCCATCAGTTGACAGGATAGTACTCGATGGTCGATCGCTACAGTGCAAAACTCGGCGCAGCTGATTGATCCTGAGATGCCCTGAATTCGTGATTACTAAACCGCTTTGGGCGATATTACCGCTCTCAAACCCCAATCAATCCTGCTCTACCCGGCGCTCGGTGGGCCGGCTGCGTGCCCCATTGCGGGCCGGAGGTGAACCATGGCCCGCAAGCAAGGGCAGATTATTGCGCGCGGACAGGGTACGTGGCTTGTCCGCATCTACCAAGGGCGCGATCCCCAAACGGGGACGCGCAAATACCTAAATCAAACCATTCACGGTCCACTGCGCGAGGCACAGCGCTTCCTGAACCTCAAGCTTCAGCAAAGAGGCAACACAGGATCGCCACGCGCCGCGGCCATCAGCCTCAACCAATTCCTCGACCAGTGGCTTACAACCGTGGCCCGGCCGAAACTCCGGGCACGGACTCTCCACGATTATGAGACGCTCCTCCGGCTCTACATCCGGCCGGTCCTCGGAACACGGCTGATTGGTGCCATTGGGCAGATCGATATGCAGGAACTCTATGCACAGATGTTCGAGCGGGGATTGTCGGCCCGAACCATCGAATACACGAACGCGGTGCTGGAGTCGGCTTTCCGCCAGGCAGTTCGCTGGAGAATGTTGGCCGAAGACCCCTGCGCCGGCGTCGATCTGCCGCGGGTGAAGCGGAAGGAGATGGAAGCACTCAGCGTCGAGGAGTGCCGGCAGTTCCTGGCGGTTGCCGCGGAATCGGAGTGGCATGCGTTGCTCGCGCTGGCGCTCACCACCGGGATGCGGCCAAGCGAATACCTCGCACTCAAATGGAGCGATATCGACTGGCAACGAGGAACGGCCAGCGTTAGCCGGACCATCCAGGTTTCGGGATCGTCATGGGCATTCGATGACACGAAGCGCAAGCGGAGCCGACGGATTGTAAAGCTCCAGAACTTCGTGCTCGAGGCACTTCGAGGCTTGCAGAACAAGCAGGGAATTGGCGTAGAAGGGAACTGCTGCTCGGCGCACAACCTTATCTTTGTGACCGAGGCGGGAATGCCGCTTACTCAGCGCGTTGTGAAGCGGGCGTTTCGCCGGCTGCTTGCGAACGCGGGAATTCGGCCGGTGCGGCTTTATGACCTACGCCACACGGCGGCTACGTTGGGGATTGCAGCCGGAGTTTCAGTCAAAGTGATCTCTGATCTGTTAGGGCATGCAAGCATCTCCTTTACGCTGGAGCGTTATTCGCATGTCTTGCCTTCAATCCAGGACGAAGCTGCCGCGCAGGTGGAGAAGCTGCTGGTTGCTTAGTTCTTTCCAAACTCCCAAGGGAGTAGGCCTCGTTCTGTAGGTTCGGACTGCCGAGAGACAACGAGACTGAACGTCCGTCAGTCTCTCTGGCTTAAGAACGGCTTTACTTAGGACCGTTCGTCCGGTTGGGACTCCTCCAGAAACTGTATCCGCGGCGGTAGTCCTTTCTCTTCGCGCTCAGACTCTTGCCGTCGTACTTCAAGGTAGGCATCTTCGGGATCTCGGAACTTCTTCTCCTCGTTTATCCGCAGCCGCTCAAAGAGCCACTCCTCTGTGAGTTCGACATCGTTCATGAAAGAAACGATATCCTGGCTTGCTCCAGCCCGAACGCACTGGATCAGCGACTGGTAGTAGGCCACGGAGTCGTGTTCGACGCAGAAGCGCTTCGAAAGTTCCTCCAGAAGGTCAACCAGCCTCTGGGAGTGTGCGTTGATCAGATATAGGCACTCATAGACTGGAAAGCGTAGAGAAGGCGTGCCTTCGCCGGCGTGTGCCATGGCGGTATGCCAAAGGCGTTCCCGTTCGTCCGTCTCAGAGCGGTCACGGAAAAGCTCTAAAAAGAAAGGATTTGTGTCGCAGCCGCTCGCGTCGGTGCGTTTAGAGGCAGCCATATCGTCGCCTTTCATGAGAGGGTAACGGTCTTCAGTAGTAGGCTAAAAATGCTCGTCGTTTAGTGTATACACTAAATTTAGTGGATACACAAATTTCATCCTTAAAGGATGAAGGCGACAGTCTCTGTCCGGCTTGGCCAGCGAATTAGAAAAATCAGAAGAGAAAAGGGTTGGCGGCAGATCGATCTCGCCGAACACTCGGGCGTGCACGAAGTTCACATTTCCGACATCGAGCGGGGTGCGCGAGAAATCTGCCTCAACAATCTCGTGGCTCTTGCGAAGGGGCTCGGTGTTTCAGTCTCAGAACTCGTCAAGGGCATTGACGTCTAGCTCACGGCCATGGCCAGCAGATAGCGAAGCGTACCTTTCGATGCCAACTTGGCCGGTGCTCGCCAGGCAGGTTGAGCGTGATCGAGTACGAAAACAGCCGCTCATTGAGCTTGTCAAAACGCGAGGTGCTGAACTCTCGTCAGTCTCCGCTCCACGGAATCGCAAATTAAACCACACCTGGGCGGGCAGTGGCCAAGTATGCCACGTTTGTGCTGCTTTCCCGCCATTTCAATGACCGAGAACATGAAATTCCCGGGTGGTGAGGGAAGGGAACTGGCCTCTGATAAGAGGTCATTTCCCGGGACCAGAGATGGTCCCGGGATTCTTGCAAGGGTTGCTATCTAAGGGAAGCGGGACTAAGGGACTAGGGAACAAGGCTAATGCCAGCGTTTCGCAAACGCAACGCCAGCACATGCTCAGAGCCCCAGACTGGCCGACGCGTTCTCGCGGAACATCTCGCCAGGACGGATGTAACGCCGCAAAACGCGGCGCGAGCGGTGACGAGTCGTCCTTGCAATAGCGCGTTCAGACGATCCGTTCAACGCTGCCTGCGTCGCCATCCCAGCGCGGACGCTGTGCCCGGCGATGTTGGTTGCGTTCATGCCGGCCCTCATCGCTGCGGTTTTGAAGATCTCCGCGATTGAATCGCGATGCAATCCGGTGGAGGCTACGTTGCCGTGACGATCGACTCCGCGAAAGACGGCGCCGTTTTTGATGTTGGCGGCTGAGAGCCATCTGCGCAGCGCTTTGATCGGGCACGTAACGTCGTGTTCGCCAAATGGAATCGCGACTTTTTCGCCGGCCTGCTCCTGATCGGCTTTCGAACGGGGCACGTTGATCACCACGCCGGAATCCGAAAAGCATAGGTCAGATACCGCCATCGCACAGAGTTCCGAGCGGCGAAACGCGCCCGCGAATCCCGTCAGGATTAATGCACGATCGCGCAGGCCGAGAAGATTCTTCGGACACGCCGCAAGAAGACGGAGGATGTCGTTTAGCAAAAGTGGATCTTTGCATTTCTGCGCGACGCCCAGAGTGCGGCGAGCACCTTTGAGAACTTCGCCGACCACAAAGTGCTTGGTCGACGCGGGAGAGTCTTCGAATCCGGCCGCCTGGTGGGCTTTCGAGATGGATGCCAGGCGTCTGGCAATCGTCGCGGGCGCAAGGCGGGCGACGACGCAGGACGCGATGTAGAGCGCGATGGTCTGAGGAGAGGCTGGGAGGGACGAGAGTCTGTGAGCGGTGCACCAGGATTCGAAAATCCGGAAATCGGACTGGTAGGCTTTGCGAGTGGAAGGGGCTTTGGCTGCACGGATGAGATCGTTGGCTTTCTGGATTAGGTCTTGGAGATCGGTAGAAAGATTAGAGCGGTTGATGAGTTTGTCTTGCATGGAGGACTCCGAGGGGACAGGTAGAGACGGAAAGGGTGGAGAACGGCAATGCCGCCCGCGAGAGGGGGTGTGATTTTGAGATGAAGGGGTTTTGTGGAGGTGAGGATTAAGCACTATAGATAAGGCGCTAAAGGCGGAGAAAGGGCACGGGCGCTGAACCTGCGTTAGTCACCCATCCCTTATCCAGGCGTAAAACCAATCGTAAGCGACCGCCATGTGTGCCACACGTGCGCCGCATTTAACGTCATAGGCGGGAATACCCTATGCCGGGCTGAAAAGACTGCCATTGAGAAGCGGTAATAAGGGATGTGTAAGACGCTGTAGCTTGTGTACCAGGGCACGATATCATGGACAACTTGGAAGGTGACAAACGAAGATAATAGAATCTTCAAGAAGTTGTCGCTGACGCAAGGGGTAAAGCAAGCGGTTCTGGGCGAGGCACTTCGATGGACGATCAAATCAATAGGGCGATCCGCATTGGCGAAGATAACGCCGCCATCATTGATCTCTATAAGAATTTCTGTGCCAACCTTCAAGTCGAACGATTCGGTGGAACAGGGATCGTCGAAATGGAAACTGGGTTGCCGATTGGTTCCCGGTCATTAAAATGCCAGCACGCGAGTGCTGGAGGTATGGCTGGCATGGACCTGAGGATGATTGCTCTTGATTTTTACGACCGGAACTGCAAAGGCTGTGAGAAGCGGGTGCCGGTTCGCATGCCCAACCTGAGCGATGTCGTTGCCGAACGGGATGAGGAAATTCAGGAGCAAGAACGACGGGCCAAGCAACAGCAGGAAGCAAGGCAGGAGGCATACCGAAAGCGTAGCGAAGCTCGCCAGCGAGCGAAGCTGGACTGCGATGAACCGACGGCAGGTTTAATCGATGCAATCGACCGTCTGGATGAAGGCGGCGCTCCCGAGGTCGGCGAAGTACTTGTCGAGTTGGCGCGTGTAGCGTCTCATGCGTTCGATCCTCGAGTCACCGATCTGCTTTACAGCCTCGCAGAAAGCTCGGAGTCGATCATTGTCAACGAAAGCGTATTCAAGACCTTACGCATCGTCTCAAACGACATGAAGAGGCTCTGTTCGCTCGCGCTGAAATTCCTGGCAAAGTATCCCAACTCGGTTGCGGCTGACATTGTTGCTAAGTTTGTGGATGAATCCCAAACATCTCTGATTCCACAAGCTCTCCCTCATCTCACCTATCTCGCTGGGCCGGACGAGCATCCTTTCCTCGGCCCACCGCGACGGGAGGAGCCGGCTGGATTGAAAGCGGTCTATCGAGTTACTCCGAAGCTTGTTATCGAGGCATTTGAGAATGGTCTGGCGAGTCAACAGAAGATCGCGCGGATCAGAGTTGTGAACGCACTCTCAATTCTTCGCGACCTCGATCCGAAATGCGGAGTGTCTTTGATCCCGCTCCTGGTTGCTTCGACGGAACTGTCGGATGATGGCTATTCGATTGGTTCGGCTGAAGCATGGGTTCAGGACCTCCTCGCGGATATGCTGGAGACAAACTTCGAAGAGGCGGACGCACCTCTGAGTGAAGCCTTTCGCAGGCTGGATTCCGAGAAATCGGATGCCGGACTCGATCAAGTCTACCTTCGGATGTTTCGTGGGTTTCGTCACCGCGAGCGCCAGGAGCGACGGATGTCTCCTGCGCACGAAACGATCTTTGCTCGGCTGGTGAGCATTCTGTCGACCAAGAGCGCCGAGCAGGGTTCGACTGATCTCCTTGAGTTTCTTCGACACGATGCGATCCACTACGTCGATCTCATTGAGCGCCATTTGGACGGGTTGTTGGGAGCTCTTGCGATCCTGAATGAGGAACGTACCAGCGAAGTAGCCAGTTTCCTTCAACTCGAACTCCCACCGAATCCGCTCGCTGTCCTGGAGGCGTCGCGGCGGAAACAGCATCTTTATTGGCTTGCTTCGGCTGTGGCGAAGCTCTTGGGCGAAGCGGCAGAGCAGCGGCCCGAAACTATCGGCGAAGCGCTAGTTGACACACTTCAGAGAGTCAACGATGTCCATGACGATCTTCGTGCCAGCCTTGTCGAGGCGATTGGCATCATGGGACGCAATCGCGCGGCCCTACCCAGGGTGCTGCCACTTTTGTACGGATCCCTCACGGGGCGTTCCGCACTCGTTCGGGCCGCTGCCATTCGAGCTTATGGAGATGTACTGGGTCGAGCACCTGAGGATCTTCCCCTTCTACTTCACGAAACGTTCCTAACGTCGCTCACAGATCCATTCGTGATCGTCCATTCGGCCGCGGTTGAGCTGTTGGATCACCACCGGCTTCCGCATGAGTATGATGAGCGGTTGGAACTTCACGTTTTGCTCCTGATCGAAGCTCACGGTCGAGCTTCGGGTAATCGGAATCTCCTCAAGACAGCTTTGGATGTCTACCTCGACTTCCAGCGCGGCAAGCCGGAGAGAAGTCCCGATACCCTGTGTGACTGGATCATCGAACGCATCGGACGTTGCGAATGGTACGAGGCCGATGACATTTTGAAGTGGCATAGTGCAAGTCTGTGGCACCGACCGAAGTTCTTGCAGCTTCTTCTTGGCTACCTCAAGAATCCGCAGATGAGCGAACATCAGACGGCAAACCTGTTAGAAGTCCTGGAGAGAGTTCCTTCGCCCACATTGCGCGACAGCGCGGCGGAATTTCTCTCGGCGTTCAAGAGTTTAGTCGACACCGGTTCCTACGCCGCTGACGTCGGAATCGAAATCCTAACGTGCAACGGACTCTGGGATGAGGCACTGGCTCTAGCCGAATACGAGGAAGCGACGCTAGGTAATAGCGAGTGGGAGCGCGCTCGGAAATTGGCAAGCCAGGAGCGTGTTCTCGGTTGTTCCATTGAGACGCTCGCTTATCGTGGCGATGTCAAGGCCATGCAAGCGGCCATTCCAAAGCTAAAGGCCATACAGGATCAACGTAAGGAAGATGAGAAGAAGAATGCGAAAAAGCGGGACCCACTCTTCGGTATTGTCCGCCAGGACTAATGCGCGCGAGGCATTGTTCTCAGCTGTTGCGGATTCTGCGAACGCGAGTGCGGCGTTGCTCGCAGCATCGGCGGAAGTCCGTGATTTTGCAGAGCCAGGTTTCCAATCGACGGCGGCAACAGAAGAGTTTCGTTACTTTGCGGTTCTCCTCGAGGCCTGCGCTCGTCTTGTCGCCTGGAAGACCTCCGTGCGCGACTGTGAGACCGACGCAGAACGTTACCTTCGCGGCGCAAGATTCCTGTTGAACGAAGCAGCCGCGAAGGGACTCCAGGTTCCGACATCAATGACAAAGCCTGCTCAGATGATTGCGGAGCTTTCCGACGTTTCAAAAATCGGCGAAGTATTCCGCGACGTTCTAGCAGTCCCACTTCCCATCACCTTCCCTCTGGATAATGCAGAATCCTTCAGGGCACGAGTAGCGAGAGAACCGCGCGAGGAAGTCCCGCCCGTTGTTGTTGCGTTCACGTCCTTCAGTGTGAATGGTCAACAATTCAGAAAGAACCAGCGGCTGAACCTCAACATAGGCTATGACCTTGAGGTGGAGATCGCGCTGTCCCGATGGCCCCAAGGCGAAATTGACCTCCGTTTAGAGCCTCTCTCGGTAGAACCTTCCGACACCTATAGTCTTCCCACCTTCGTTTTTGGCAAGCCCGAAGGGTCCGCACCCTTCAGCTTCCGTGCTTCGAAGCGAATGCTCATCAAGCAAGCCGCTTCCTTCCTGGCCCGTCCCATGGCGTTTACCTATCGAGCAACGTTTTCAAATACGGACGACGTCACTACCGAGGGTCAACGGCATCTCACAGTCCGTTGCTTCGACCCAAAGAGTGACCCACAGAGCGGCTACGAACAAGTTGATCAAAAGCTTGTAGCGATTCGAGATCAAGCTCGGAGATATCCTGCCGTCAATGATGCGGAGCTCAATGCTTTCCTTGTCCTCATGGCTGGGGTTGGTGGTATTGCGGGACAGTCCCTTCAAGACAATCTTTTCAAGGGAGAATGGAACGAAGCGTCATTTCAGAAGGAAATGGTCGCTCGGCTTCGTGCAAGACCGTCGATCGGATCTGCCGTGGATGAGCACCCACATGCCTCTGGTGGAATTACGGATCTTTCCTTTCTTGGTGTCCGCCTCGAACTGAAGGCCATTAGCGACCATCCAGTGACTCAGACCGATCTCGAAAACCATCTTCCGCAAACTGTGCAGTATGTAACTGGTAGCGACAAACGCTTCGGTATCTTGTGCATCCTCGACACACACCCAAAGACTGTCGCATCTGGGAGTGTGGCTGACGATATTACCTTCGAAGTTCGGACTGGACCGTCAGGGGACGGACTACCAATCGGTATCGGCGTTGTCGTTATTCGTGGAAATCTGAGCAAACCAAGTTCTCTCTGACACGACAGGAGATGACGCAAAGATTGCCTCGCACGCTATGTGCCCTATTGCGGGCCGGGGTGAGCGATGGCCCGCATGCACGGGCAGATTATTGCGCGCGGACAGCCGCTCACTTGATACTGGATGATGTTTCGTGCTCGCAGCTGGCGGCAAAGGTCGGATGTATGGCAGATGACTTCTCAGAACAAGTCAAAAAGGCTCTGGCTTTGCGGGCGGGCGGCCACTGTTCGAATCCCGATTGCCGGGTGCTGACAAGCGGACCTCAGGAAGATCCCGCGAAGGCTGTCAATCTCGGCGTCGGCGCGCATATCCGGGCAGCATCACCGGGTGGTCCACGTTATGATGCAGAGCTCGCACCGGAAAAGAGGTGCTCTCCAACCAACGGAATCTGGCTTTGCCAGAACTGCGCCAAGCTGATCGATAACGACCCTCAACGATTTCCTGTGGAACTACTTCTCTGCTGGAAGAATGCCGCCGAAGGAAATGCGCGCGACCATGTCGGGAAGACCCCGCTTCACCCGAGTTCGCTGCTGCCCGGACTCAAATTGAAGGACAAAGTGCGCATCGATCCGATGATCCCGAGATTAGCTGGCAAGCCTTTATGGATACTTCAATCTGCTGAGGGCGGAGTTTACTTTTTTCTCCGAGAGGGCACTGTCGAGGAGGTCGGAATCCCAGCGACCTTCATCGAAAAATACCATTCCTTCGGCGCGACTGGTCCGGGTCTTGTCGAGCTGACGGGCAGACTTCAATGGATCTCCACTCGCCAAGTCTGGGAGATTTGTCCGGAAAAACCTGCGAGTGGTCCCGGCGGAGAGTACGGTCTGGGCAAATCCGTTGACTTCAATTTTCCGCGAAGAGCGGGGCTTCAAGGCAATTTCGGATGGTCGCGGCAGGACAAGTTGCCCCTCCGGCTAAGCCAGGGAAGATCCATATTCTATGACGGTGACGGAAAATACCTGAGGGTAACTGGACCTGATGTCGACCAAATTCTGATTTCAGACTCGCAATAACAATCGCGGTTCGCTGCGCGTGGCCAGGTCAAGCTTCGATCTTGGCCCACGATGGCAGTTCACGATGCCGGCCTAACCGCGATTTCTCATAGGTGCAGATTTGAGTGGGCGCGCATCCGCGATTTGAGCCGTGGTGTTCATTTTTGAGGCTGGGGGCCGGTTCCGCGGGTAAGATTTGGCCCTGCGCAGTGCGATCTGCATGT
>Ga0210408_10004075_pt1 | contig 13169 bp, 11 predicted proteins | sample IncBWH4MmetaG_FD_155471 | JGI IMG/M metagenome (GOLD analysis project Ga0210408, IMG submission 155471) | Forest soil microbial communities from Barre Woods Harvard Forest LTER site, Petersham, Massachusetts, United States - Inc-BW-H-4-M | ecosystem: Environmental > Terrestrial > Soil >...
GTCTGGAGTGACGAAAATGACGCAAAGCCCCATTCAATGCCGCACCCACGGCGCCCGCCGCCGCCGATCAGCTCACCAGTCGTGGTCGCCGCCATCGACAAAATCCCGAATTTCCGCAGCCTGCTAGGACCTTGGCCTTGCGCGCGGCGATGAAGATCACAAAACGCAGGCTCCAAGCTCAAGTCGTCAAGGTTTCTCACTTCCCCCAACGCGAAATACGCGCCCAAGCCGAAGTCTACCTCTGCGCCCACCGCGAAACCTTAATCGCAGAAGCGCGGGTGACAGTAGATTTGCAGCGGCTTTCGCTGTTCTATGTCACGCTCAAAATGGGGCTCGAAATGATCGTCGGATATGCTCGCGTTTCAACAGACGGACGAACCCTCGACGCTCAACAAGCCCCTTACTTGCGGCCGGTGCGGAGAAGGTATTCGCTGAGAAGGTTAGTGGCGCAGTCACAGAGAGAAAGGCACTGGCTCGTGCAATCGCGCCTCTGGGCCACGGGACGTGTTGCTAGTGACGCGATTGGATAGGCTCGCAAGGTCAACCAGGGACCTCCTCAACGTCCTCGACGCAGTTGGGAAGGCTGGCGCAGGGTTCAGATCGCTGGCGGATACATGGGCCGATACAACAACCCCGCATGGCCGCCTTATGCTGACCGTCTTGGGCGGCCTTGCTGAGTTTGAGCGGGAGCTGATCAAAGCTCGAACTGCGGAAGGCAGGAAACGAGCGCAGGCCAGGGGAATGCGCTTCGGTCGCAAATTGAAGTTAAGTCGCCACCAAATCCTCGAAGCCTTAGCTCGACGGGAAGCCGGGGAAGCCCTCACTGACACTGGCCGCAGCTTCGGGGTTTCCCATTCAACTATTTCCCGGCTTCGCGATTTTGCCACCGAGGAACGGTATTGCACAGGGCAGCCAGTGACAAAGTTCCAAGTGGCTCAGAGGAACCCAGACATGCGAAGGGATTTATCGCGTAAGCACTGGTCACCTCAAAGAGGGCGCGAGGATCGCGGGCCAGTGTGACTAGCGTTGTGTTGCGTCTAGGGGCCTCGATCCTTCCCCTTGGGTCGAGGCCCTCTTCTATGCTCAGCCAGTTGGACAATATGAGTGACAGGGACATAGACGGCCGCAGTGCACTAAATCGAGGCCGGAAGAATGGGAATGCAAGGCTTGTTGAAGCGGACGTTCACGACATCCGACGCAGGTTGAAAGCAGGTGAACGTGGATTATCAATTGCTAGAGCTTACAAGGTTTCACGCCAAGCCATCCACAACATCAAGATAGGAGCCCACTGGGGTTGGCTCCCTGAAGAACCTTGAGCTTGGCCTTTCGCTTCGACCTGCGCTTGCTGCGTCATTCGCGGTTTTCGCCTTCGGTCTGATGATGCTCAATGACCTTTTCATACACACCTTGGCTTCTTTCGATCGCCTTCTCTAAGAGGCTGGCAAAATCCTGACCATTCAAACCGTCGTTACGGCCACCCCAAGTTTCGCATGCCGATATTGCGCCGCTGTATTGTCCCGCATAACCGCCATCAGAAACTCAAGCGGCTCAGCGTCAGGAGGGACCTGAAACCCTTCCCCGTTCATTTCATCAACAAGTTGTTGTTCGCGTTCAGCGGCTAAAGCACCTGCCGAACAATTCTTCTGGGTGACGCCATGTCAGAACCGATCGTCTTTGCCGCCCCGCCGACATCGCGCTTGCGTACGATCCGATCCGCCCGAGTTGGATCATCGAGGGAAAGCCGGAGGCGCGCTCGCGGCGGCTCGCCGAGAGCGCCGACGGCACCTCCTCGGTGATGGCGTGGTCGTGCACCGCCGGATGCTTCAGGTGGTGTTATGCGGTCGATGAAACGGTGCACATCATCTCGGGCGAGGTCTTTGTTACCGACGGGAGCGGGGCAACTCGCCGCCTTGGGCCCGGCGACATGGCATTCGTCCCGGCGGGCCATCCCAAACGAAGTGAGAAAGCTTGCGGTGTGCCGTCACGGCATGCCGCGTCCATTCGGCCACGTGCTGCGGGCCTGGAACAAGGCGGTCGATATCCTCACCGGATTTTCCGCGGGCGAGCCCCAGCCGGGCAACCGTCCCGCTGCGCAGACCGGGGCACGCGTCGCTTCCGCGTAGCGGCGCCGTCGTTGACAAGCCGGCAGCGTCTCGCTTAAGCAACCGCTGACAGCGGGAATGTTGCCTATGAAAGTCCGTAACTCATTGAAGTCGCTCCGCGGCCGCCATCGCGACAATCGCATCGTGCGGCGCAAGGGACGCGTCTACGTCATCAACAAGACGCATCGGCGCTTCAAGGCCCGCCAAGGCTGATCCTCTTGCCGTGGGCTGAGCGCAGCGGAAGCCGGGCTTGCCTGATCGTACGCGGGGTTGGGCGGGGGGCTGTGCCGTGCTGCGCCTGAACCATTCTGACCATCCTGCGGTGCTGCCCATTTCGGCCGCAAAGTTCACGCGTCTGTGAGCATTTTTCGGGCTTGCCGCGCTCCCGCGCGTGCATAGACTCCCAGTATGGGCTCGCGATTCTCCTCACTCGCCGTTGCCGCCATCCTGGCGGCACCGCTCGTCGCCGCGACTCCGGCAGCCACGCAGGTCAAGCCCGATGCGCCGGCCGCTCCCGACTGGGCAAAGCCGCGGGGCGACGCGCAGCGTCCCGAGCGCGGCGAGCGCACCTATAACCTCGATACGTTGTTCGAGGCGCTCAAGATCGCGCCGGATGAAGCCAGCGCCAAGGCGCTCGAGGACCGCATCTGGGCGCTGTGGATGGTCTCCGGCAGCGACACCTGTAACTTGCTCATGGGCCGGGCGAAGGCGGCGGCGGACGGAAAGGACTACGGCCTCGCTATCAAGCTCCTCGACGCCGTCGTCGAGCTTCGGCCCGACTACGCCGAAGGCTGGAACCGGCGCGCCACAGTGTATTACCTGCAGAAAGACTATTCCCACTCGCTGGCCGACATCCGCGAGGTGTTGGCGCGCGAGCCGCGCCATTTCGGCGCGCTTTCCGGCCTCGGCGCCATCCTGCAGGAAATCGGCGACGACAAGCACGCGCTCGAAGCCTATCGCCGCGCGCTTGCCATTGATCCCCATCTGGAACACGTCGGCGAAGTCGTGAAGACGCTGACTGAGAAGGTCGAGGGTCGCGCGATCTGATGCGGGCCTTGCGTGTCACCCTCGCGGCTGTCGTCGCGGCGATGAGCGTCAGCGGCGAAGCAATCTCATGACGCGTTACGGACATGGAGTGTTTCGCGTCGCTTGCGGTGACGCCGCAACCGGATAGAACACGTCATGGCCGACATTGCCGCCGACAAAGCCGTGATCCGCGAGCTGGTGGAAAACTGGGTGCTGTGGCGCGATGCGCGGCTGTGGGACCGCTTCCGCACCGTCTGGCACGCCGACGGCCGCATGATGGCGACCTGGTTCCAGGGAAGTTTCGAGGACTTCATCAAGGCCAATGACGAAGGTTGGGCGCGGGGCGTGCGCATTTTGCATTTCCTCGGCGGCAGCGCGATCGGCGTTGCCGGCGACCGCGCCATCGCGCAGACGAAGATGACAATCTCGCAGCGTGCGCCGGTGGAGGGCGTGGTGTCTGACGTCGTCTGCACCGGCCGGTTCTACGATTTCTTCGAAAGACGCGATGGCCGCTGGGGGCTGGTACTGCGCCAACCGATCTACGAGAAGGACCGGATCGATCCGGTCGATCCGTCGGCCGAACTCACCCTCGATCAGGATCTGCTCAGACGCTTCCCGGAAGGCTACCGCCATCTCGCCTATCTGCAAACCAGGGTCGGCTACCAGGTGAAGCCCGACATGCCCGGCATCGAGGGGGCGGAACTCGACGCCCTCTACGCGCGCGGAGCGCGCTGGCTGAACGGAAAGCCGGTGCTCTGAACCCGATCTCGGCCCGGCCGGGGAGCGACTTGAATGCACACGCTCGCCGTTGTCGCTGTCCTGCTTGGCGTCGGCGCCGCCGTCACCTTCATTGGCGTCCGGCTGATCGAGCGGGCGCACCCGCCGCGCGGGCGCTTTATCGAGATCAACGGCTTGCGCCAGCACGTCGTCGAAATAGGCGAGCACGCCGGCGCAGCGGATGCGCCGGCAATCGTGCTGCTGCATGGCGCCGGCTGCAACCTCGAGGACATGCGTCTTGCGCTTGGCGAGCGCCTCGCCGCCCACTACCGCGTCATACTCCTCGACCGGCCCGGCCTCGGCTGGAGCGAGCGCAGAGGCGACGAGGGAAGCTCACCCACCTATCAGGCGGCGATGCTGAACGCGGTGCTCGATCGGCTCGAGGTGGGCCGCGCCATAGTGGTCGGCCATTCCTGGGGCGGGCTGCTTTCGCTGACATTCGCGCTGGACTATCCGCAACGGGTTGCCGGGCTTGTCGCTATCGCGCCGCCGACTCATCCGTGGCTTGGGCCGAAGACGTGGTTCAATTCGGTCTTTTCGATCCCCGTTGCCGGATGGTTGTTCGCCCACACGCTGACGCTGCCGCTTGGCGCCCTGCTGATCGGACCGGGTTTTCGCGGCGCGTTTCGGCCGCAACCGTCGCCGCCCGGCTACATGAAGCGCACGGCGGCGCGCCTGCTGCTGCGGCCTAAGACGCTCCTTGCGAATTCGGCCGACATCGCGCGCCTCAAGGCTTTCCTCAAGCGGCAAGCCGGGCGCTACGGCACGCTCGCCACACCGACCATCGTCATTACTGGCGATTGCGACCCGGTGGTCCCAGCGCAGCACCACGCGATGCGGCTCGCCACCGCGGCGCCGAGCGCCAGGCTCGAGATGCTGCCCGGCTTTGGCCATTTGCTGCACCACGCCGCGGCCGACCGGATCGTCGCCGCGGTTGAGGAACTGATCAGCCGTGCGTGACGCGTCACGACTATGACCTTGGCAAGACTTACGCGGCTGCTTCGTTGTCCGGCCCGATGAAGGCGACGCGGATCATGTTGGTCGTGCCGGGCGTGCCGAACGGCACGCCGGCGACGACGATGACGCGCTGGCCGGCCGACGCAAAACCTTCTCGGCACGCGATCCGGCAAGCGCGCTCCACCATGTCGTCCTGATCGCGTGCGTCCTCGGCGATCACGCAGTGGATGCCCCAGGCGATTGACAGTTTCCGTCCCGCGGCGACGATCGGCGAAATGGCGACGATCGGCGGCTGCGGGCGCTCACGTGAGAGGCGCAGGCCGGTCGAACCGGAACTGGTCCAGCAGACGATGGCAGAGAGATCGAGCGTCTCGGCCACCTGCCGCGCCGCCGCGGCGATGGCATCGGCGCCAGTGCGCTCGGGCTCGGTGTGCAGGACGTGGATCGACGACAGGTAGATCGGCTCGCTCTCCACTTCCTCGGCGATGCGGTTCATCGTCGCCACCGCTTCGACCGGGTACTGGCCGGAGGCGGATTCCGCCGAGAGCATCACCGCATCGGCGCCGTCGAAGATGGCAGTCGCGACGTCGGAAACCTCGGCGCGCGTCGGCACCGGCGCGGTGATCATCGACTCCAGCATTTGCGTCGCGACCACGACCGGCTTGCCCGCGCGGCGGCAGGCGCGCGTCATCTCCTTCTGCACGCCGGGGACCTTCTCCAGCGGCATCTCGACGCCGAGGTCGCCGCGCGCCACCATCAGCGCGTCGGCAAGGTCGAGGATATCGCCCAGCCGCGTCACGGCCTGCGGCTTCTCGATCTTGGCCATTACCGCCGCGCGTCCGCGCGTGATCTTCTTCGCCTCGGCGATGTCTTCCGGACGCTGGATGAACGACAGCGCCACCCAATCGATGCCGGCATCGAGCGCGGCTTCAAGATCGGCCAAGTCCTTCGGCGCCAGCGCTGCCAGCGGTACCACCGTGTGCGGCAGGCTCACTCCCTTGCGGTTCGACACCTTGCCGCCGACCTCGACGCGCGCGACGACGCGCTGCGGGCTCGTCTCGGCGACGACGAGGCGCAGCTTGCCATCGTCGATGAGAATCGTGTCGCCGACCTTGATCGCGGCGAAGATTTCCGGATGCGGCAGATGGACGCGCGTGGCGTCGCCCGGCGCCGGATCGGAGTCGAGGATGAAATCCTGGCCGTTGTCGATCTCGGCCCAGTCGTTCCTGAAGCTGCCGAGCCTGAGCTTCGGCCCCTGCAGATCGACGAGGATGCCGATAGGCCGGTTGCACTCCGCCTCGACGGCGCGGATCGTGCTCACCAGCTCACGCATCTTCTCGTGCGTGGTGTGACTCATGTTGATGCGGAACACGTCGGCGCCCGCCTCGAACAGGCGGGCGATGATGATGCGGCCCGACGAAGCCGGCCCGAGGGTCGCCACCACCTTGGTGCGGCGCCGCCGCCTCATTTGCCCTGGCTTCCGGGCGCGAGCGGCGCGCCCTTGGCGCCGGGCGCGCGCACGCCGGCCGGCGGTGGAGCGAGCGGATTACCGGGGCGCAGGGGGTGCTGCGGGGTCTGCTCGCTCGATTCCGTGAGCTGGACGGTCCAGGCCCGCTGCTCGCCGGTATCCACTTCAAAGAAGCCGGTGCGGTCGTAGCCGCGGGCAAGGCAATCGCCAATGCCGCGGATGGTGAACTCCTTGTCGCGGGTGCACATGAAGGCCGTTCCCATCCATTCACCGCCGCGGTCGTAGTCGATGGCGTAGATATAGTAGAAGCGCGCGACAAGGTTACCCTTGAGCACGGTCTCGCAGCTGCGGGAAGGCAGGTTCCACCAGCCTTCGGTGGTCCAGCCGTCGGCGTCCTTGTAGCCGACCGCGACGCCGACGCGGCTTCCGGTGTTGTTGCAAAGCCGGAAGTCGGCCGCCGCCGCGCCGGCCGAGACCGCAAGCCCGATCATCGTGACCACGCTTAGCATCAGGGCGCTCGCCGCCAGACTTGGAAAACTCGCCTGCCTCATGGCTGGTTTCACGGTCCGGGAACGAATTCACTGGCCGTCAACGACAATGGCACGGAAGTCGGTCACGTTGGTGAATGTCGGACCGGTCGTGAACAAATCGCCGATGGCGTTGAAAAACCCCGTGGAATCGTTGTCAGCGAGAAACGCGGCGGGATCGAGGCCAGCGGCGCGGGCGCGCGCCAGGGCGGTCGCATCGACGAACGCGCCGGCGGGGTCGTCGGCGCGGCCGCCGCCGCCATCGGTTCCGTCGGTATCGGCGGCGAGCGCGGCTATGCCATCCGCGCCATCGAGGTGGATCGCAAGCGCCAGGGCATATTCCTGGTTCGGGCCGCCGCGGCCCTTCCCGCGCAGGGTCACGGTAAGCTCGCCGCCGGAGAGCACGACGGCCCTACGGCCCTCCCGGCTCAATGCGCGCGCCAGCTTTGCGTGCTCTGCGGCGACCCTGCGCGCTTCCCCCTGCAGGCGGTCGCCGAGCATGACGGTTTCATAGCCGGCGGCGCTGGCGCGCTCGGCGGCCGCGTGCAAGCTGTCAGCCGGCCGCGCTACGATGCGGTAGCTCGATCGCTCGAAGATCTTGTCGCCCGGCTTCGGTGTCTCGTTCGCGGCATCGCTGAGGGCGTGCGTCACCCGTTCGGGCAGATCGAGGCGATAACGGGCGACGACGGCGCGCGCATCGGCAAGTGTCGTCGGATCGGGTACCGTCGGACCCGAGCCGATGACCGCCGGGTCGTCGCCGGGCACGTCGGAGATTGCGAGCGTCGTGACTTCGGCCGGAAAGGCGCGCGCGGCGAGGCGGCCGCCCTTGATACGCGACAAATGCTTGCGCACGGTATTCATCTCTCCGATCGCGGCGCCGCTCTTGAGCAGCGCCCGCGTGACCGCCTGCTTCTCCGCGAGGGTCAGCCCGCCAACCGGCGCGATCCAGTTCGCCGAGGCGCCGCCGGAAAGGAGCACCAGGACCAGATCCTCGGCATCGACCGCATCGGCGAGCGCGAGCACCCGTCTGGTTGTAGAGATGCCGGCGGCGTCCGGTACCGGGTGGCCGGCTTCGATGAGCGGAACAAGTTGCGTCGGCCGCCCATAGCCGTGGCGGGTGACCGCGAGCCCGGCGAGCCGTTGCCGCGGCAGCAGCGCCAGATAGCGCTGTTCCGCGACTTCGGTCATCGCGCCTGCCGCCTTCCCGGCGGCAAGAATGACCAGCCGCCCGCGCGCCGGCGGCTCGGGCAGGTTCGCAGGCAGCACGGCCGCCGGGTGGGCGGCAGCGACTGCGCTGCGAAACAACGATTCGAGGAAGGCGCGCGCGGTTCTATCCATCCTGTCCATCACGATCCGCAAGCGCCGTATGGAATGGCGCCAGCCGGGTCTCTATGTTTCCATACCTAGCGCATGGTCCGGAAAAGTGGAGGCTGGTTTTCCGCAAGATCATGGTCGCTGGCAAGCGAGGAGCGGCAATCGTTTCGACGAGCAGCGATTGCCGCACCGACGGAGGAGATCATGGCCGCCGACGAGAAAAGCCGCATGGAACTTGAAGCTGCCGTTTTCCGCCGGCTGGTCGAGCACCTGCGCGCGCGTACCGACGTGCAGAACATCGATCTCATGAATCTGGCCGGCTTCTGCCGCAACTGCCTGTCGAACTGGATGAAGGATGCCGCCGACGAGAGAGGCTTGCCGATGACGAAGGACGAGAGCCGCGAACTCGTCTACGGCATGCCGTACGAAGAATGGCGCGCCAAGCACCAGAAGGAAGCGTCCGCGGCGCAAAAGGCGGCCTTCGAAAAAGCAAGCCAAAAACACTAGATCGCTTTGTGTTTGCTCTGCGCGCGGCAGAGGAGGCACGACGGCCTGTGCAGTGCTGTGGATGAGCGCGCCCGCGCTTGACCTCTGCCTGCCTGCTTTCGAAAGCTTGCGGCACCGTCATCGCGAGGAGAGCCCGATGTCGACCGCCGCCGCCGTCAAGGACGATCAACCCGCCCATCGCTTTGCCAAGGACCAGCTCAAGGCTTTCGTCGAGCGCGTCGAGCGCCTGGAGGAGGAGAAGAAGGCGATCGCCGACGACATCCGCGATGTCTATGGCGAAGCCAAAGCCAACGGCTTCGACACCAAGGCCTTGCGCACTGTCGTGCGTTTGCGCAAGCAGGACCTCAACGAACGCAAGGAGCAGGAGGCCATTCTCGAGACCTACCTGCACGCGCTTGGGATGTTGAGCTAGCAGCGCGTCGTTGCGAGCCAACGGGTCGGGCCCGAAGTGGCTGGCCCGATGGCCGGCTCCACGAAGCAAGTCAGTTGCCGCCGCCAAGATTTTGCGTTGCTTCGTCGCCCTTCGGGCTGCTCGCAACGACTGGACAGCAGCGCGTCATTGCGAGCCAACCGGCCCGGCCCGAAGTCGCCGGCCAGATGGCCGGCTCCGCAAAGTAATCCAGCCAGGACGACGAAGGGTGCTTCGTCGCTGCGCTCCTCGCAAAAACGTGGGCGATCAGTGCAAAGACGCGGTGCGCGTCGGGTAGGTCACGGTCGATACGAACACGATCGCGCTGCCGCTGAAGTGATCGTGATCGAGGCCGGGATTCGGCTCGGCCGCGAATGTCATCATGACCGAACTCGCTGGCTTGACGATCTGCGCCGCCAGCGAGCGGAGGTCGTGGGCGCCAAGGGTGGCCGCGGTGAGGAAGCGGCACACGCTGGGCGACAGGACGATGGCGCGCAGCCACGGATCGTTGAGCCGCTCGCCATCCGCCAGAGCCGACGAAATCCGGTTGGTGACGGTAAGAATTGCGGATGCCGGCCGGTCGCCGACCCGCTTGACCGCGATCGTCATCTCATCGCCGCCGGCGCGCGCGGCAAGCGCCGCAGTGACAACGGTGCGCGGCTTCTGAGCGCCGACCGGGGCCGCAGGGACGGGCACGTCGCGGCCAGGCGGCTCCGCGTAGGCGAGCGCCAGCCCGGACGGCGCGCGGTCGATGGCCTCTTCCGACCAGGGGGTTAGCGAGCCGATGGGGTCGGCATCGGCGATGGCCACCCCCGCGCGGCGCGCGGTTGCGCCGCTCGCGAGCGGCTTCGTCGCGGTAGGCGCCGGTTGGGCCGCCGACACACCGTCGGGCAGGCCCTGCCAGAAGCCACGAGCGATGATGATGTCGTGCGGCGTGTCCGCGGCGACGCGGGTTGGCGTCTCACTCGTTTCTTTCGTCGGCGCAGGCGCCGGTACGGCCTCAGCCGCCGGAGCCGCGACCGCAGCAGGAGCCGGGGCGGCAGCCAGGGCTGCTGCCGGAGCGGCCGCGGGAGCAGGCGCCGGGGCGGCGGCAGAAGCCGGAGCAGCCGCCGCGGGAGCCGGAGCCGCTTCGGCGCGGCGGACCAGGTGGATCTTGGCGACCGCCTGAGCAAGCTTGGTCTTTTCCGCCGCGATCTTGTCTTCGGCGCGCTCGACAGCGGCAACCACAGCCGCCTTCGCCCGCGTGCGCAACGGGATGGCCGCAGCCGGGGGTGACGCGGGCTCGGCGGGAGCCGACGCGGAGGCGTCCGCCTCCTCTTCGTCGTCGTTGTGCTTGCCGATACCGAGAAGCTTCATGAACCGCTTGACGCCGCGATGCTCGGCGCTCGCCACTTCGACGTTCACGCCGGCGCTGCGGGCGGCATCAATCGACATCTCCGACGGGTTGCTGCCGTGCCGCTTCACATCGGCGAGCGCGACCGCATAGCCGGCGAGCGGGCGACCATCGGTCGGGACGTGTACCGTGCGCCCGTCGGGGAAGACGCGGCTGAGCTGCTCGCGCGTCATCCGCGGCCAATGCCGTATGCTGCCCGTGTCCAGATGGACGAACGGCGAACCGGAGGTCGGATAGAACCCGACGCCGCCGCGTTGCAGGCGCAAGCCTGCGGCGCGGAGCTGATCCAGCGGCACGCCGGGGATATAAAAGTCCATCGCGTGGCCGAGCATGTGCTGGCTGAAGCGGGCCACACCGCGGCTGCGGTGGCGGAGCATCGCGTTTGTTTGCGGCGAACGGTAGCCGCACACGACCCAGACCGGCTCCTTCGCCCCCGTCTCCCGGTGCACCTCCCAGATGAGATCGATGAGGTGCGGGTCCATGCGCGTTTGCTGGTTGCGCCGCCAGTCGCGCAGGAACCAGTTCAACTTCTCGATCGCCGCCTCGTCATACTGGCCGTTGCGCTTGAAGGTGATGGTGATGTCTTCGTCGGTGTGGATGTGATGGAGCGAAATGCTGCGCGTGTCGCCCTCAGCGATGGCGTTCTGCAGACCGCGCGCGCCGGAGAGGAGGAGCAACGCAGCAACGCCGCACGAGAGACCGGCGTGCGTCGCGGACATACGACAGCTTTTCAGGCGGTCCCCACCACCAGACACTGGCAATCTCGCGTTGACCCGTTGACTGACGCCATCCGCCGCAACAGCCCGCTGCGGCGAATACCCCTAACGCAGTGTTAACTTGGGAAGGGTTAACGCGAACTTTTTGGCCACCCCACCCCCGACCCGAATACGACTACTCGCCCAGTGTGGCAAAATATGGCCACCGGCATCAACCCACTTGGCGGGGAGCGGGCGCAATTGGTACAAAAGAAGAACATAGTTAAGCCTTGGTATCTCCGGGGCGCCTGCCCCCGGCTCGCTCATCGACCATGAGCGATCGGGCAAAACATGATAAGGTGATGCCTGCCAATCGCTTATTGGCCGGCGCCGACCGGATGCACCGCCGCTGTGCCGTTGCGGGCAGCGCTGCAATTCCGGCACGCGCCGGGGCGATCGTGGCGGCTAGACAAAGAAATCAGGAGGCACGCCCATGTGGAAAACTCGGGTCAGCACTTACGCCGTCGGCGCCGCGGCCTGCCTGGCTGCCGTGGGCGGTCTGGCACAGGCGGCGCAGAAGCCAGCTGGAGGCGGGGGTGGCGCTCATCCTGCCTTCCACGCCGTCGGAGGTGGCGGTCATCCGGCGTTCCACCCGAGCGGCCCCGCGCGCCTCAACGTCGGGCCCGCTCACATCGGGACGCCTCACATCACCACGCGTCACATCGGGCCGGTGGGGACGACGCACCTGCCAACGACGACGCACTTGCCGGTAACCACGCTTGGCACGCACGCCCTGATCACCAACAACAAACTGACGCCGACCAAGATCATCGCCAACCCGGCTCTCGCCCATCACCTGGCGACGCTGAAAACCAACCCGCACAATTTCGCGCAGCACCGCAATCTTGCCGCCAACAGCGCACTGCATCCGTTCCTCGCCCAGCACATGAACATGCAGCACTACCATCATCATCTCGGCTGGGTCGGCCCGCTGTTCTGGCCGTTTGCCTACGGCAGCGTCTTCTTCTTCGCGCTGTGGCCGGATGACTATGGCTTCTACGACCCGTTCTGGGCTTACGGCTACAACGACATCTACGAAGGCATCTTCTCGCCCTACGTCTACGACCACTATGTGCAGGGACCTGGCGCGCCCGCGCGGATGACGCAATTGGCGCAAGGCATGGCGGACGCCTGCGCCACCGAGGCGGCCGAAGTGACCGGCTGGCCGATCGATCAGATTCAGGCGACGGTCGAGCCGAGCGATCAGCAAAGGGCCTTGCTCGACGACCTCGGCAACGCCGTCGTGCAGGCGAGCGACACCATCAAGTCGAATTGCCCGACCAGCGTCGCGTTCACGCCAACCGGCCGGCTCGCGGCGATGCAGCAGCGCCTGCAAGGCATGGTGCAGGCGGTGAACATCGTCGAGCCGCCGCTCGGCAAATTCTATGATTCGCTCAACGACGAGCAAAAAGCCCGCTTCGACGCCATGGGTGCGGCCACGGCGGGTGCGGCCACGGCGGGTGCGACCACGGCGGATGCCGCCACGGCCGGGCAGGGGCGGCGCAACCAGCCGCCGGCGGAGGGAGGAAATCCGCAGGCCGCGTGCGGCAGCAATGTCACCGCCTGGCCGGCCGACAAGATCGATCGCGTCGTGCAGCCGAACGACGCACAGCGGGCGAAGCTCGACGCGCTGCAATCGGCCGCCGCACAGGCCGCTGATGCGATCAAGGCCGCCTGTCCTTCCGGCGAATCGCCGCACACGCCGCCCGGCCGACTCGCCGCGGTCGGCAAAAGGCTGCAGGCCATGCTGCAAGCCGTCGAGACGGTGCAGCCGGCGCTGCAGGATTTCTACAACTCGCTCGGCGACGACCAGAGGGCGCGCTTCAACACGATGGGTCGGCAACTCTCCGCGGTCGAGCAGTGAACCAAGGTTGTCGCGCGTGAAACTGGTCGCTCGGCGTGCCGGCGACCTCCATCAATCGACCATGATCTCG
>Ga0210408_10004076_pt1 | contig 13168 bp, 14 predicted proteins | sample IncBWH4MmetaG_FD_155471 | JGI IMG/M metagenome (GOLD analysis project Ga0210408, IMG submission 155471) | Forest soil microbial communities from Barre Woods Harvard Forest LTER site, Petersham, Massachusetts, United States - Inc-BW-H-4-M | ecosystem: Environmental > Terrestrial > Soil >...
ATCGTCTCGCGCGAGGACCTGCTCGAGCGGGTGTGGGGCTACGACGTGTTCCCCTCCACGCGTACGGTCGACAATTTCATCCTCAGGCTCCGCAAGCGCTTCGAGCGCGATCCCGCCAATCCGCGGCATTTCCTCACCGTGTGGGGAGTCGGCTACCGCTTCCTCGCGGAGGGTGAGCCGTGAGCGCGCGCATCCTGCGTATCGGCACGCGCGCCTCGGCGCTCGCGCTGTGGCAGGCGCGGCACGTCGAGGCGCTGCTGCGCGCGCCTCCCGACGCGCCGCCGGTCGAGCTGGTGCATATCAAGACGACCGGCGATGCGCAGCGCGAGGTACCGTTGTGGCAGACCGAGGGCCGCGCCTTCTTCACGCGCGAGATCGACGCGGCGCTCAGCGCCGGCACGATCGACGTCGCGGTACACAGTCTCAAAGACCTGCCGACGGCGCTCACGCCGGGGCTCACGCTCGCCGCGGCGCTCCCGCGCGAGGATCCGCGCGATGCGCTCCTCTCCCGCAGCGGCGCTCCCTTGAGTGCGCTGCCGCCGCGCGCGCGCATCGGCACGAGCAGCCTCAGACGCCGCGCGTTCATCGCGCGCACCCGTCCCGATGCCGTGCCGGTGGAGCTGCGCGGCAATGTGCCGACGCGCATCGAGCGGCTGCGCGGCGGCGACTACGATGCGATCATTCTCGCCGCGGCGGGGCTGGCGCGCCTCGGGCTGCAACAGCACGTCACGCAGTATCTTTCTGCGGAGGAGTTTCCGCCCGCCGTGTCACAGGGCGTGATCGGCGTGTGTGCGCGCGCCGACGATGCCGCCACGCTCGCCCGGCTGCGCGCGCTCGATGATGTGTCCGCGCGGCTCGCAGCGAGCGCCGAGCGCGCTTTGCTGGCGCGCCTCGAGGGCGGTTGCCAGGTGCCGCTCGGGGCGCTCGCGCAGATGCGCGGCGAGGTGCTGCATCTGCAGGCGGCGGTGTGCGCGCTCGACGGGTCGCGGGAGCTGCGCGCCCGTGGTAGTCAGACGGCCGCGCGCGGCGCGGTGCTCACGGCCGGCGACGCGGTGGCACTCGGGGAGCGGGTTGCCGATGAGCTGCTCGCCGCGGGCGCGGCCGAGCTCATCGCACGAGAGCGCTCGGTGCTGGCGGTGGCGGCGCCATGAGCACGAGTGCTTCCCGGCCGGTCGTGGTGACGCGCCCTGAGCCCGCGGACGGACCGCTCAGCCGCGAGCTCCGCAGTCTCGGGCTCGAGGTGCTGTCGTGGCCGGCGATCAGCGTGACCACCGCCGACTCAGGTCCGCTCGAGGCGGCGCTCGCGAAGCTCGAGTCCTTCGGCTGGATCGTATTTGCGAGCCGCCAGGCGGTCGCGGCCGTGCTCGAGCACCGGCCGGCGCCGCCCGCGAACACGCGCGTCGCGGCGGTCGGACGCGCCACCGCGCTCACCCTCACGCAGCGCGGCTGGCCGGTGCAGCTCGCGCCCGAGGAGGCGAGCGCCGCAGGGCTGCTCGCCGCCTTCGCCGCGCAATGGAGCACACCGGATGAAGGCACGCGGGTCCTCTATCCTGCGAGCTCGCGGGCGCTGCCCACGATCGCCGCGGGCCTGCGGGAGCTCGGCGCCGTCGTGACCCAGGTTGAGGCCTATCGCACCGATGCCGCGGCCCTGGATGTCCGTGAGTGCCGCGCGTGGATCGAGCGCGGCGGGCTCGGCGCGGTCACGTTCGCAAGTCCCTCCGCCGTGACCGAGCTCGCGCGCGCGCTCGGGGAAGCGGACTTTGCACGGCTCCTCGACCATGCCCCGCCGGTCGCCATCGGCCGCACCACCGCGCGCGAGCTCGCCGCCCGCGGCCGCAACGCGACTCTCGCCGAGACCGCGACGTTGCACGGACTCGCACTCACCACTTACCGCCTCATGCAAACGAGAGCCTGAACATGCCATTTCCCGAGGAAAGACCACGTCGCACCCGGCAGTCGGAGGTCTGGCGCCGTATGGTGCGCGAGACCCGCTTGAGCAGCGATGCGCTCATCTATCCGCTGTTCGTCGTGCCCGGCCGCTCGGTACGCCACACGATCGAGAGCATGCCCGGGATCTTCCAGCTTTCGGTGGACGAGGCAGTCAAGGAGGCGAAGTCCGCCGCCGCCGCCGGGGTTCCGGCGGTGCTGCTGTTCGCCGCGCCCGCGGAGAAAGACGCGCGCGCCAGCAGCGCCCGCGACCCAAAGGGCCTCGCCGCCCAGGCGATCGCCGCCATCAAGGACGCTTGCCCGGGGCTCATCGTATGGGCGGACGTGTGCCTGTGCGGCGCGACCGATCACGGGCACTGCGGCCACGTCCTGGAAGGTGGGACGATCGACAACGATTCCTCGATCAAGACGCTGGCGGAAGTGGCCCTCAACTACGCGCGCGCCGGGGCGGACGCGGTGGCGCCGAGCGACATGATGGACGGCCGCGTACAGGCGATCCGCGCGCTCCTCGACCGCGAAGGTCTGGCGACGACGCCGATCGTTTCCTACGCCGCCAAGTACGCCTCCACCTTCTACGGGCCGTTCCGCGAGGCGGCCGAGTCCGCCCCCGCCTTCGGCGATCGCCGCTCCTACCAGATGGATCCGGCGAATGCGCGCGAAGCGCTGCGCGAGGTGTTGACCGATGTCGCGGAAGGAGCGGATCTCGTCATGGTGAAGCCCGCCGGACCCTATCTCGATGTCATCCGCCAGGTGCGCGATGCGGTGCGGGTGCCGGTGGTGGCGTACCAGGTGTCGGGGGAGTTCAGCCTCATCAAGGCGGCCGCACAGCGTGGCTGGATCGATGAGCGCGCCGCGGTGCTCGAGACGCTCACCGGCATTACACGCGCCGGGGCCGATCTCATCATCAGCTACTTCGCCGTGGAGGTCGCGCGATGGCTGCGCGCTTGAGCCAGGACGGAGCCGCGGCGCGCACGACGCCGGCGGGCGCCTTCCTCGCCGCCTGCCGCCGCCAGCGGGTGGCGCATCGGCCCATCTGGATCATGCGCCAGGCGGGGCGCTATCTCCCCGAGTACCGCGCGCTGCGCGCCAAGGTCGACTTCGAGACGCTCACCAGAACGCCGGAGCTCGCGGCGGAAGTGACGCTGCAACCCTTGCGGCGCTTCGAGCTCGATGCGGCGATCCTCTTCAGCGACATCATGACCCCGCTGCAGGGGATGGGGGTGGGACTCAGCTTCGAGCCGGCGCCCGTGGTGCGCGAGCCGATCCGCACCCGGGCGCAGATCGATGCGCTCCCGGCGCTCGATCCCGCGCGCGACGTGCCGTTCGTGCTCGACACGATTCGGCTGGTGCGCGCCAACGTGCCGCGCGCGGCGCCGCTCATCGGCTTTGCCGGCGCGCCGTTCACACTGCTGTGCTATCTCGTATGCGGCCGGCCATCGAAGGAGTTTGCGCCGGCCCGCACCTTCCTGTTTGCGCAGCCCGAGGACGCCGAGCGGCTGCTGACGCGCCTGGCCGATGCCATGGCGGCTTACTTGAGCGCGCAGGCCGCCGCGGGCGCGCAGGCGCTCATGCTGTTCGAGTCGTGGGCGGGACTGCTCGGGGTGCGCGAGTACACGCGCTTCGCGCTGCCGGCCGTGCGGCGCACGCTCGCGGCGCTCAAGCCCCTCGGTGTGCCACTCATTTATTATCTGAATCAGGGCAGCGCTCTCATGAGCGCCGTGGCCGGCCTCGACGTGGACGTCGTGGGCGTCGACTGGCGCTCGCCGCTGACGGAAGTGAGGCGGCTACTCGGAGCCGACAAGGCGGTGCAGGGGAACCTCGACCCGGCCGCATTGTTCGCTCCCGCGGCGGAGCTCAGGCGGCAGGCCGCGGCGGTGCTCGCGGAGGCGGGCGAGGCACCCGGTCACATCTTCAACCTCGGGCACGGCATCTGGCCGGACACGGACCCGGATGCCGTGGCGCGCCTCGTGGATTTCGTGCATGAGCACTCCTAGCGAGACACTGCCCGGTGAGGCCGGCGCGGGCGATTTCGCCGCGACCGCGGCCGCCTACTTTCGCGATCTGCAGGCGCGCTGCTGCGCCGCGTTCGAAGCCTTCGAGCCCAAGAGCCGCTTCGCGCCGCGCAGCTGGAAGAAGCCCGAAGGGCATCGCCTGCAGGGCGGCGGTGAATCGCGCCTGATGCGCGGTGAGGTGTTCGAGAAGGTCGGCGTGAACGTGAGTCACGTGTGGGGCGTGCTCGCCCCGGAGGCGCGCGCCCAGGTCGCGGGGGCCGCGGAATCCGCGGGCCGCTTTGTCGCCTGCGGCCTCTCGCTCGTCGCCCACATGACCAACCCCTACGCGCCGGCGATGCACCTGAACCTGCGCTATCTCGCCACCAGCCGCGCCTGGTTCGGAGGCGGCTCGGACTTGACGCCCACCTTCCCCTTGCCTGAAGACACCGCGGAGTTTCACGCGGCGCTGCGCGCGGCGTGCGATACCTACCGGCCGGACGCCTATCAGGAATACCAGGCCTGGTGCGACCGCTACTTTTACCTGCCGCACCGGCAGGAGCCGCGCGGGGTGGGGGGCATCTTCTTCGACGATCTCGCCGCGGGAGCGGCCGGCGTGGAGTTCGCCTTCGTGCGCGCCGTCGGCGAGGCGGTGCTCGATGTCTATCCGCGCATCGTCGCGCGCCGCAAGGACACGCCTTACGATCAGGCGGCGCGCGAGCGGCTGCTGTGGAAGAGGGGACGCTACGTCGAGTTCAACCTGGTCTACGACCGGGGCACCCGCTTCGGTTTCAGTACCGATGCGGACCCGGACGCGTACCTGATGAGTCTGCCGCCGCTGGTGAAGTGGTGACGGGTGCGCGCAACTTGTGCGCCTCCAGCCAGCTGACCGGAGTCGACCGGAAGAGCCGCACGGTGCTCTCGCTGGCCTTGCGCCAGTGCTCGCTCAGCGCCGCGGCAATGGAATCGAGGGCCTGTGCCGGCGGCTGCCACAGCTGTCCCCACATTTGTCGCATCGCCACAGTGCCTTCCTTTCCGTCGAGTCCTCATTAGAGGCCGGGAGTGTGGCCGAGTTCCGCAGAAAACTGTTGTCCATCAGCGACGTGCCGCATTTAAACCGCGACCAGCCGAGGCGCCTCTAACTCAACGATGACACTTGCGCAGGTCGAGGGCTCACCGATCGACTGGGAGGGGGCGCTGGTAGAGCGGGCCCGTGCCGGGGATACCCGCGCCTTCGAGAGGCTCTACCGCGAGCACGCCGGCCGGGTATACGGCCTGTGCCTGCGCATGACACGCGAGCCGCACACGGCGGAGGACTGCACCCAGGAGACCTTCATCAATGCCTGGCGCGCGCTCGCACAGTTCGAGACGCGCAGCTCGCTCGGCACGTGGCTGCACCGCATCGCGGTCAACGTGACGCTCGCGAAGCGCCGCAAGACGGCACGCGAGGAGCTGGTGGCGGATGTGGAGGTCGAGGAGGAGGGCGCCGAGCCCGAATGGACACTCGAGACGCCGGTGGAAGTGCAGGAGATCGAGGACGCGATCGGGACGCTGCCGGAGGGTGCGCGGGATGCGCTGGTGCTGCACGCCCTGTACGGTTACTCGCACACCGAGGCGGCGCAGATGCTCGGCGTGGCCGAGGGCACGTGCAAGGCACAGCTGCACCGTGCCCGCAAGCTCCTGCGGGAGCGGTTGAACGTGGAGGTTGGCTGACATGACACAGCGGGACACCAGGGGCGGCGTCACGACGCTGCGCGACCTGCCGCAGGGCATCGAGCCCGCGCGTGACCTGTGGCCGCAGATCGAGGCGCAGATCGCCGGCCGCGGCGCCGCAGGTGCAACCGCCGCCCCGGGCAGCGCCCGCGGCGGAGCGGGCAGGGCCGTGCGGTGGCTGGCGGCGGCGGCCATGGTGGGCTGCGTCGCCGTCGGCGTATGGATCGGGCGCAGCGTTCTTCCGGGATCGCCGCCGCCGCTGGTGCAGAGTGCGCGGCCGGCGGATGGAACGATGCAGACGGCCTGGGTCACCGACCCGCGCTACCAGCGAGAGCACGAGCGGCTCATGCGCGCGCTCGGTGCGCAAGTCGCCTCGCTCCCGCCGGCGAGCCGCGCCAAGGTCATGGCGAGCCTGGCGACGATCCGTCAGGCCAAGGAGGAGCTTGAGAGCGCGCTCGGCAAGGACCCGGGTAACGCGCTGCTGCAGGAGCTGCTCGTGAACACTTACCAGGATGAAATGCGCGTCCTCACGGACGTACGCGAGGCCAGCGACGCTGGCGAGGGGATCTGATCATGCACACCAGTCACCGTCTGCTGCCCGCCGCGGTCGCGCTGCTCGTGAGCGCCTGGGCGTGGGGCGACACTCCCGGCAATTTCGAGAAGGAGGTCGCCGCGGACGCGCACGGCGTCGTGCAGATCTCCAGCACTAACGGCACGATCGACGTGAGCGGATGGGATCGTGCCGCCGTGAGCGTCAAGGCCGAGCTCACCCCCGACGTCGAGCACGTGGAGGTCACGACCTCAGGAAATCACACCGTCATCCGCGTGTTGCAGCGGCCGCACGGAGCGACGGGCTCGTACAACTCCGGGCACGATGAGACGCACCTGCGCGTGCAGGTCCCGAAGGGCAGCGAGCTCGAGGTCTCGAGCGTGAGCGCGAACGTGACCTCCGGCAGCGTGCTCGGCACCCAGCGCCTGAAGACGGTAAGCGGCGACATTACCGCCGAGATCGGACCCTCGGACATCGAAGCCAAGTCGGTGAGCGGTACTTTGAAGCTCCGCGGGAAGGGACAGCCGGCGAAGCTGCACTTCAGCACCGTGAGCGGTGACCTCGAGCTCAAGCACGCGGCCGGCGACCTCGAGGCGACCACGGTGAGCGGGGAGGCCACGATCGAGCTCGATCCCGCGCACTCGGTCCGGCTGCGCAGCACCTCCGGCGACATCACCTTCGAAGGGCGTCTGGCGCACGGGGCGGATCTCGACGCGCAGTCGGTGAGCGGCGACCTCAAGGTGCGTGCCGGCTCCGAGGACGGCTTCGCGTTCGAGGCCGCGAGCGTGACCGGCGACATCAGTGACTGCTTCAACGTCGAAGCCGAGCGCACCGGTCAGTATGGTCCCGGCCACAAGCTGAACGGCACGCGCGGCGGCGGCAGCGCGCACGTGCGCCTGAAGAGCATGAGCGGCGAGATCGAGCTGTGCGATCGGCGCTGAACGGCCTCAAATGCTGACGGCAGTTCACCACGCGCGGGGCGTAGAATAGAAGCGCGTGCCCCCGCGAAGACCTCCGACCTACACCCGCGAATCTCCGATCGCCGCGCCGCTGCTCGAGTGGCACGAGCGCGAGGGCCGGCACGGCCTTCCCTGGCAGACGGACCGCACGCCGTACCGGGTGTGGGTGTCGGAGATCATGCTGCAGCAGACCCAGGTCGCGGCGGTGCGGCCGTACTACGCGCGTTTCATGCGCCGCTTCCCAGACGTAGGCACGCTCGCCGCGGCCAGCGTCGACGAAGTGCTGCACTCGTGGTCGGGCCTCGGCTATTACGCACGGGCGCGGAACCTGCACCGCGCGGCGGAGCTGATCTGCGCCGAGTTCGGCGGCGAGCTGCCGCACAGCTTCGCCGAGCTCGCCCGACTCCCGGGCGTCGGGCGCTCGACCGCCGGGGCGATTCTTGCCCTGAGCTTCGGGGAGCGTTTCCCGATCCTCGATGGCAACGTGCGGCGGGTGCTGTCGCGCTACTTCGGTGTCGCGGGCGGCCGGGCCACGGCGGCCGGAGTGAAGCGGCTGTGGGAGCTGTCCGAACGCTGCACGCCGGCCGCGCGCGTGGCCGAGTACACGCAGGCGGTCATGGATCTCGGCGCGACGGTGTGCGTGCGCTCACGGCCGCTGTGCGCGTGCTGCCCGCTCGCGGCGGACTGCTTCGCCCGGCGCACCGGCCGGCAGCACGAGTTCCCGGCGCCGCGCACCGCGCGCGCGCGGCGCGCGCGGCGCGTGTTCATGGTGGTGGCGCTGCACGAGAACGGCAGCGTGCTCCTCGAGCGGCGGCCGGACAACGGGGTGTGGGGCGGGCTGTGGTGCCTGCCCGAGTTCGACACCGCGACGGCGGCCCAGGCGTTCATCCGCCAGTCGCTCGTGACGAGCGTCCCGGAGCCGCAACCCCTGAGCACCGTCGAGCATGCCTTCACCCACTTCAGCCTCAGCATCAATCCGCTGCTGGTGCACTGCGCCGGCGCCGCGCCCGTCATGGAGGAGGGCGCCAGCCTCTGGTATAACGTCCGCGCGCCGGTGCGCATCGGTCTGCCCGCGCCGATCAGTGCCCTGCTCCAGCGTCTGGCGCACCGATCGATGTTCGATGCACCTGTGGCGGCGACCTAGCCGGGAGCTCACGTGTCGCGAGTGGTCCAGTGTGTGTTGCTGAAGCGCGAGGCGCCGGGGCTCGACCGGCCGCCTTATCCCGGGGATCTCGGCCGGCGCGTCTACGAGAGCGTGTCGCGCGAAGCCTGGGCACAATGGCTCAAGCACCAGACCATGCTGATCAACGAGTACCGGCTGACGCCGATCGAGCCCAAGGCGCGCAAATTTCTCGAAGCGGAGATGGAGAAGTTCTTCTTCGGCGCGGGCTCGAAAGCGCCGGAAGGGTACCAGCCGCCGAAGACCTCCGGCAGCTAACGCCCGAGAGTCGCCTGGTCAGCGGCCGTGCCGGCTGGGCTCTTAGAGATGGATCAGGCCGCGCTTGTGCGCGACCGCGACCGCCTCGGTGCGGCTGATGGCGTCGAGCTTGGTGAGGATCGCCTTCACGTGGGTCTTGGCGGTGCCTTCGGTGATCGACAGCCGCCGCGCGATGTCCTTGTTGCTGCGCCCCTCGGCCACGAGCTGCAGCACGTCGAGCTCACGCTGCGTCAGGCTCGGCCTCCCCATGCGTTGCAGGGCTTTGGCGGCCACGGTGGTCGAGGTGTAGGGACGGTCCTCGCTCACCGCGCGGATCGCCGCCAGGATCTCCTGGCGCGGCGCGTCCTTCAGCAGGTAACCCTTCGCGCCCTGGGAGAGGCACTGGAAGATGTCCTCATCGCCGTCGTAGGTGGTCATGATGAGGATGCGCGCCTTGGGATGGATCTCGAGCACGCGCTGCACCACCGCGACGCCGTCGCGCTTTGGCATGCGCAGGTCGAGCACCAGCACGTCGGGGCGGTGTTGCTCGTAGCAGGCTATCGCCTCGTCGCCGTCGCCCGCCTCGGCCACTACTTCCATGTCCGCCTGCTGGTTGACCATGGCGGCGAGTCCGTCGCGCACCACCGGATGATCATCCGCCAGCACGACGCTGATGCCTTTCTTCATGACCGCAGCCATCAGGCGGCCCGCCTGGCCATGCGTACGCTCACGCGTGTGCCCTCACCCGGCTGGCTCTCGATCTGCCACTCCCCGCCGATCGCGCCGGCGCGCTGGCGCATGCTGGAGAGGCCGAAGCCCTGGCGCGCGTAGAGCTCGGGCCGCTGCTCCATGCCGACGCCGTCGTCGGCGATCGACATGATCCAGTGCGCTTCCTCGTCGCGGGTGGTGATGCGCACGTTGTGCGGATGGGCGTGACGCACCGCGTTGCTGACCGCTTCCTGCGCGATGCGCAGCAGCTCGTGCTCATGCTCGGGCTTAAGGCCGGGGATCACGCCGCCGCCGTCAAAAGTGCAGGTCACGCCACCCGGCACGGTGGAGCGTTCGGCCAGCTGCCGCAGCGCCAGCTCGAGCCCGGCGCGCCGCGTCTGATCGAGCCGCAGCGCCATAACGGAGCGGCGCGCCTCGGCGAGCCCGTCGCGCGCCAGGTCGCGGATGCGGGACAAGGTGACGCCGAGCTCCGAGTTGCGTTTCTTGCAGGAGGGAAACTCCTCGACCGCCCCGAGCTGCATCAGGATCCCGGTGAACGCCTGCGCCAGGCCGTCGTGGATTTCCTGGCCGATGCGCGTGCGCTCCATGAGCACCGCGGCTTCCTTGGCGGAATAGGCGAGGCGTGTCAGCTGCACGGCGAGCGTCGCCTGCTGCGCGAGCGCCACGAGCAGGCCACTCCTTTGCACATCGCGGGCGTCCCGCCCGAAGGTGAGGATGAAGAAGCCGACACTGCGCGCGCCGAACACCAGGGGATAGAGCACCGTTCCGACCGCGCCCTCACTGCGGTGAAAGGCCTGCACTCCGGGCCAGATCTCCTCGGTTTGGGTGGCGTAGTCCACGTAGTGAGGCTCGCGCAGCTGGCCGAATTTCTCGGTGAAGGTCGAGCCCGCGACCGGTACCTTGACGGCGTAGGAGGGCTCGGCGAGGTGACCGTCGCGCACGTGGGCGATGATGCGCCACTCCTGCAGCGAATCCTTCAGGACGATGACGACGCCCGAGATGGCCTCGAACTGGCGCGTCGCCTCGAGCAGCATGTGACCCATGAAGCTGTGCAGGTCGGTCTCGCCGGCGAGGCGCTCGAGATTGCCGCGGATCACCGCGTTGGCCTTGGCGAGCTCGGCGAAGCGCTCCTCGGCGGCGTGCTCACGCTCGTGACGCACGGTGTCCACGAGGCGCTCGCGGTGCAGCGCGGCGCCGATGACCCCGGCGGCGGTCTCGAGCGCGGCCAGCTCCGCTGCGTCGACGGCGCGGCGTTGGCGCGTGTTGTCGAAGCTCACCACCCCGATGAATTCGCCGGCGACGAAGATCGGCACGATCGCCTTGGACTGCGTGCCTATGCCCTGGAAGGCGACCGTGTGTCCGTCGGGGGTCTCGCCGTTGCCGAAGCACACGCTGCGGCCGGCGCGCAGCTCGGCGCACAGGTCGGAGAAGTTACGCTCATCGCAGGCACAGCTTTGCGGATCGTGGAGGGTGGGGACGACGCCGTCGGCGGTCCACTCGCTCACCAGTACGAGCAGCGGTTCCCCGTTGGGTCCGGTGCGCGTTTCCATGAGGTTCACGCGATCGACGTGCGCCGCTTCGCCGATCAGGCCGAGCACGCCTGGAACCGCGGCGCGCACATCGGCCGCTTCCAGCAGCAGGCGGCTCGCCCGGGCGGTGGCGCTGAGGAGGCGCTCGCGGCCCTGCAGGGACTCGTTGATTCGGGTGACTTCCTCGGTGCACGGGAAGTCGTTCGGGGGCTGAAGCAGGTTCGGATTTGCGGCCATGGAGCTCTAGAGTTGCGATTTCCCTTGGGGCGACTGAGAAGTTTAGCGCGCTGCGGGCCCGATCCACGCGCACGTCACGACAGGCAGGCACCCGCGTCACTCTTTAGAGAGATCCAGCATGGCAGGGCGGGACCGGGCGCCCGCCGGGAAGGTCTTAGGCCGGCTCCGAACGCGCCGAAGAATCAACGGCTTAGCGCTGTGATTGCTTGACGACCTGCCCGCAGGCCGGTCTAATACGCGGCCTTCCACGCAGGCGGCCAGGTAGCTCAGTTGGTAGAGCAGCGGACTGAAAATCCGCGTGTCGGTGGTTCGATTCCGCCCCTGGCCACCACCAAATCAATCGCTTGCGCATCGGGCACCTCGCAGGAAGTGTCCGGAACAACCAAAAAACCACCAAAAGTTTCCCGCCGCATGAAGGCGGCGAGCTGTTCGCCGAGCGGCGCGACGCCGCGCCGGTCGAATGAGTGGCTGTAGGTGTGGAGCGTGATCGAGGGATCCGCATGGCCGAGGCGCCGGCTCACCGCGACCACATCGGCACCGGAGGCGATGAGGAGTGAGGCGTGGGTGTGCCGCGCGTCGTGGATGCGTATGGAGCGCAAACCTGCCCGACGGAGCGCCGTGTGCCACACCCTGGAGCGCCAGTTGCGGTCGTCGATCGGAAAGACAAAGTCCCCTGGCGTGCGCAAGCGATGGGTCTTGAGCTCGAGGATCAGGTCGGCCGGCAGATCGACCCAGCGGGTGCCGGCTTTGGTCTTGGGCACGGTCAGCTCGCCCGTGACAGCAGAACGCTGCCGCCGGATGAGTACCCGGGAGCTCGCCCAATCGATGGTCGCTGCCGTTACACAGCTACACAAGGATCGCCAGTTCGGAAGCGCTGCCGATAGGGCGTACCTACAGCGCGTACGCCGCATCTAGGAGGTTTGACAAGAAGCCTCCGGTCCGTGCGTCCGGCGTGCCGACGATCATCGCGCGATCCAATCCTTGGTTAATTGTCTCGCAGGAGGTCTCTGGCAACAGCACGCACGCGTGGCAAGCCGCCAGGTTAGCAAGGCGGGAGCCCTGTCCTCCGAGATGCTCTGAACAGACCGGGTCGGCGGAACACCATGACGCACGGTCCAGGGCGCGCTTGACCACTAAGCTAAGTCGCTCTGCACGTCCAAGCCGAACGAGCCCGCCCAACGTCCCTTCGGCGTCGCCGGCGGCGGTGTAGATGAGAAACCCAGCCATAGGAGCCGCGGCGTCGGAGGAGACGTAGAGGCGCTCTCGCAACGAAGCTGTACTGTAACCACACTCGAACACGAGTTCGTTGATTAGCACATGCGCCAGACTGTGGATGAGAAGAAAGCGGGAAGCCCACTCCGATGTGGCGGGTGCCAGAGGAGGGAGGGACTGTGAGACTCCGGCAAGGCGGTTAACGAACGCGTCGTCCAGACGTCCCCGCAGCCACCCGGAATTCCGTTGCTGCCAACTGTTGAAAGAATCCTCTTCGACCTCTAGGTAAATGCCCTCACCAAATACCTCGACGGCCGGCAGCCATCGCTCCTCTGCGCTGCTGGGTTGAGCGCGGAACAGCTGAAGCATTGCCGTGTCAGGCATTCCAACGAGCGGGGTGGAAGCGGGCTGCAGGCGGTCGAACCCGTAGAACACGCGGGTTTCCCGCAGCCGCTCAACGAGATTCACGCGAGCAAACCACTGGCTCAGCTCCGGCGCGATGGTCGTTGGCAGAACACGAAGATCCTGAACGCGATCAGGATCATTGACCTCGTTCCGAATGATGTTGAACTCAGCTCGTCGAAACGTCAGGAGCTCAGATTCGGGATCGCGTGGTGGGGCTGTTCCTGTAGCGGCCGCGGGTGTCGCTTCAAAAAGGGCGGTTAGTGCTTCGACGACCCGGTCTAGCTCCATGTCAATGGAGCGGTCAGCGAGGGACTGTCGGACCATGGCAGCGGCTTGTCGGCGCATGCCCATGTTCCATATTGTTCGAGCGCTTCCGAGCGTACTCTGCTCCCTTTCAATTTCACGCATCGCACCGCGTAACTCGTCATCTCTGGGTTGGAGATCGGGCAGTGTGATAGCAGATACTGTACGGTGAAAGTAAA
>Ga0210408_10004077_pt1 | contig 13164 bp, 19 predicted proteins | sample IncBWH4MmetaG_FD_155471 | JGI IMG/M metagenome (GOLD analysis project Ga0210408, IMG submission 155471) | Forest soil microbial communities from Barre Woods Harvard Forest LTER site, Petersham, Massachusetts, United States - Inc-BW-H-4-M | ecosystem: Environmental > Terrestrial > Soil >...
AAATCGCTGGCTTCATAGGGTAAAGGCCACGCCAAGTCCTGCGCTCCGCCTTCCTCGTCCCAACGGTCGAGAGCGGTTGCCATTTCTTCTCCCGACGTTGGCCTTCGATCTTTCTTTTTGACCATGCTGTTGTATTCACTTTTTCTCACTATCCTAATTCAAAGCCTGTCGCCTTGATCGCGATGATGTTCCCGAATGAGAAAAACGGTATGCGCGTCAAGCCACTCCTTGTTTCCAAAGAGGCTGCGCAACGAAGCGGCGGTCTGCCGACGTTGATTCCGCTCAGATGATCCTCTCGGCCACGACCGAGCGTACCGGAGCATCTGGCGGCGCAATTGAAGAAGTTGCGAGTCCGTATACCGAGTGTGGTCGTCTACAAGCCTAAGCGGAAGTGACGGCATGATGCTTCACTCCAACGGGGCGGGAGCGTAAAACTCTCAGTCGCCGGTAGATGCCCAGGATGGGCCGGCGATGGTCCCAGCATGCTCCTCCGGTTCCAGAGTCGTTGGCTAGTATTGCTCACTTTTCAGAAATATAGTGCGCAAAAGAGCGGCCCGGGGACACGGTCGCGGGCGCAATAAATTGGCGCGTACGGGTTCCCTTACTCGCGCTGAACGAATTCGCGATGTATCTCGCGTCCTGACGCGTTGACCACGGATATCTCAAGGTCCTGGTCGTAGCGGAGGCTCTCGTCGCGGAAGTGCTGGGCAATTTCTCTGCAATGCCCAATCGCTTCTGCATTTGTCTTGAACTCGATCCCAACAGGCAAAAACATAGCTCGCCTCCCCAGTATTTGAATCTGCCAGTGGCCTGTTTTGAAAAGTGAGCAAAATGGAACAGCGCCGAGATAGCGATTGGTTCCAAGATGGCACAATCAGCGCCCCATCAGAGGGGAAGCATCATGCGCCTTCTTCAATTAAAGGTCGCCGACGACCACATTCGGTACACCCACTCGCAACTGCTTCAATTACGCTTTCAGGTGCTGCGGTGCGCTCGGTCGCTACCTCGCGGATCGTCTCAGCGGAATGATCGTCGGCAGATCGCCGCTTCATTGCGTAGCCTCTTTAGAAGCAAGAAGTGGCTAGACGCGCATACTGTTGAGGGTTCGCAGTAAGGCCGATGGACCACAAAGGCATCCAGTATCAGGTCGTACAGACAGCCAATCCAACCGGCTTTAAATGGATCGTGCACCTCGACGAAATTAGGACCAAGACGGGCGTCTCTTACTCAAGGGGGAACGCCATTTTTCACGCGGTGCGCGCCATCGACAAAGCCGTGAGCGCGTCAGCTAAAGCGAAGTAAGGCCGCCCCAGCTGGCGGCCTCTTTCATCACGGGCCCTCGCCTTCGTATTTGACCCAGTCTGGCTTCTCGAGTGTCAAACGAAGCGCCAGCTCGGGGCTGAATTCGAGCTGGGGCCATCTTTGGGGAGAAACCACAGATGGGCTGCGGCTTCTCTTGCAGTCGACCACAGCCAACCGCAGCGCGCTGCTCAATTTTGCTCACTACTATCCTAGCTTCCCAGATGGAGTGTCCAACAAAACGGCCCCAGTGCTGCGGTCGCAACCGTTTGGCACGTTTCGGATGTGCCGCTCCTGCCGAACGAAGGTCGGTTATCAGGGTAAAGCGGAAGTGACTCGAACACCTTCAGACCGACCTGACTGACCCAGATGCCGGAGTCCCATTTTCCCCTGCGGGACCCTGCAGCCGGTCAAATTGCCTCATTACCAACTACTTCATTTCGGCGTTGGAACCGCTATAATTTGAGGCGCGCTCGTTCATCGGAGCTGAGGGAGGCTCCCGTGGGGAAGTCAGGGAAATCAGCCAATAACGAGTTCGATCCCCAAGTTTTTCTCGCCATGGTGGGGGCGGGTAAAACGATCCTGAAAACTAAAAAGAATCAGCACGTCTTCGAGCAGGGAGACGTGGCGGATGCGGTTTTTTACATTCAAAAGGGCCGGGTCAAGCTCACTGTCCTATCCGAGCAGGGGAAGGAAGCGGTCGTCGGAATTTTGGAAGCGGGCCAGTTCTTCGGCGAGGGCTGCCTCAATGGCCATCGATTGCGCATCGCGACCACGACGGCGATGGAAGAATGCGTGATCACCTCGATCACCAAAGAAGCGATGATCGGCGCCCTTCGTTCCGAACCGAAATTTTCCGAGCTGTTCATGGCGTATCTCTTGACACGGAACAGCCGGGTCGAAGAGGACTTGATCGACCAGCTTTTTAATTCAAGCGAGAAGCGGCTCGCCCGCCTTCTTCTGCTGCTCGCGCATTTCGGAACGGAGGGCGTACCTCAGCCTATTTTATTGGATATCAGTCAGGAAACATTGGCTGAGATGATTGGGACGACCCGATCCCGCGTCAGCTACTTTATGAACAAATTCCGCAAGCTTGGACTCATCAGCTACAATGGAAAGATAAAGATTCATAATTCACTGCTAAGCGCCGTCTTGCATGAAAAGCCCGAGATAGAGCGGGATGATTCAACCAACAAAGTCTAACGGCCCGGTTGCTCGATGAGCGGACTATCAATAAGCATGCGTTTTCGGAATGTCGTTCTCGTGCAACGAAAAGCCTCGCTGGTTCGCGGGGCTTTTTCTAATTCGCGTCCTACTTTGCTGGCGTCCTTTTCTTCGAACCTAAATCAGAGATTCTGACATGATACTCATCGTAGCAGGCGCGAGCGCAACCTCTCAGTTGCCCGGGAAACGAATTGGGTGATTATCGGAAAAAGTCCCGCAATGAGCAGGGCACTTTTGCTCTGACATCGCGGGGCGTAAGGTTAAGACTTATCGATTTGTCGGGGTCATCATTGCAACAATGCCACTGAGCGGCTTGTAGGATTGCTTGGCAAGGTCGCCGTACAATGCGCCAATCTTCTGTGACTCAGTTACGAACGTCTCGTAAGCCGTCTTCGCGAATTCGGTTTGAATTTCAATCGCCTTGTCGAACGATTTCACGGCCGAGAGCTTCTCAACAAACAACTTGGTGTCCTCAAACGATTTCGTCGTGTAGTTACCATAAGCAGTGGCAATCGCTTGAAAGCCGCTCGGGAAGATGGTGGCTGACGAGGTCCCTGTATCGACTTGTTCTTTGCCATTATGTTGGTGGGCGAAATTCTCATTTGAGTTGTTCTGGTTTGAATTCGACATTTTAGAGTTTTCCTTGTTTGTTTAATAGCGAACCAACGGTGCGCGCCGCCAATGGTTGCTCCAAACCAGCAGTTCCCGCTTGTTCGTTAGGCGGTGCTTGTGTGTTCGTACGATGATCTTGGAACTCAGGCTATGCATCGCGTCAGCAATGCGAACCGCCATTTTGCCGTTTAACTATCGCCTGTCATGGGTCCTCCTTCCAGACGTTGGCCGCGCCGTTCTCAATAGGACGATGCGTTCTGCAATCTTGGCAGCGGCCAGACATTCAACAAAAACACTGCCGAGATTGCGGTAAGGACAATTAGCCTGCGGAACGGGATGCGAGCGAGTGGATTGGTTTACTCAAGGAAGTCAACCATGCCACAGAGCAATCGCTACCCAAGTACGGATGAAACAGGCGAACGGGTACCTGCACGCCCGCACGACTCCGGCAGTCAGTCTAACGAGACGGCTGATGGTCTGGATTCTGCCACTGAAGCGTTGCGGCACGCGGCCGAAGACACGGCCTGCGGCGCCGCGCCGGATGATATCGAAAAAACGCCAGTGTTCGATCGGGCCGGTCTGGCGCCGAGAATCTGAGTGAGAGTATCATGGCGACCAAAGGGCGGGCTCGGCACTAGCAATGTATTGTTCCAGGTGTTCCCATTTTTCTTAATCTGCATCTTTGGAACAGTTTGACGTCCTTCGCCTTGACCTAGCGGAGGAGCCATGGCCCGCTTTTGGAAGACAGCCGTTTTCATCGTTGTCACAGCCTATTTCGTGATGGACGGAGTGTTATTTTACGCGGCGCGGCCGATGACCGTATGGATCGCCAAAAGGAACCTTTTCGAGCGAACGCGGCTCTGGGTCGTTTCTTTGCGACCTTATCCTGCGCTCGCGCTCTTGGCGGTTCCGGTCATCATCCTGGAGCCGGCAAAGCCTCTGGCGGGATACTTGATGGGAACCGGCCATTTCGGCGCGGCTGCGGTTACGTTTGTCACCGCTGAAGTATTGAAGCTGACGTTCGTCGAACAGTTGTTTCAGCTTAATCGAAACAAGCTGCTGTCGATTCCCGCTTTCGCTTTCGGATATCAATACTGGCGACAAATGATGGACTTGGTAGAATCGATGGAAGTTTGGAAGGCGTCGCGAAGATTAGCAGAGCACGCCGGACATTTGCTTCGGACTCGTTGGCTTCAATTCAAGCGAGTTCATCACCTTCAATTCCGCTTGTATTACAAGTAAAGCTCCATGTTCAGACGCGGCCGAATTGCTATTTGAAGTAAGAAAGGGCGGCCATTGGCCGCCCTCCCTGCGTTAGAAACGCGTCACTAACAGTGTGTCGTCTCAGACGTGCAGACCAAGGAAGCCTGCAACAAAGATGACAACTACCACTACGCCGATGATGTAGAAAATGTTCATTGTGTATTCCGATCGAGGTATGCGCGATTTCAAAATGGAAGCGCGGCTGAATAGGAAACGTCTGGGCCGGACGTACGTTCCATCATCCGCTGACAGCCGTCCACCTCGGGCTCGCGCCGACATTGATCAACCGTCGCGCACAGATCTTTGCTTGCGGCCGCGACGGCAACGAAAGGTGGTCAATTTTATACGTTCAATGTCTTAGGAAATCGAGCGGGTACGAAGGTATCAGGCAATAACTGGGAGCTGGAATCTAGATCTGTTTGAAACCATCGCTGTTTAATAGTGGAACGTCTCTCCGTGCAGGTTGTTGGCTTCGTGACCGATCTACTCGCAGTGTTCAGGATGCCCAAAAGCAAAACAACATCTACCGGCCCAATGACAATGCAACCCGTCGAGCGCGGCTCGATGCCGACACAAGGGCTGCCTATGATGCCAACTGTGGGAAAGGCAGCGAAGACGCCGCACCCGAAACAACAGCCAACAAGGATGGAGGCGGTCCGCGCCGCCAAAGCGGGAATAACGCGAAGAAACTCCCTGCGGAAGCAGCGGGACGCCCAAAAGGGCAACATACTGCGCTAGTTTCTGAAGTCGATGTCCTGATGGAGGTTGTGAAGGTAAGACAGCCCCTCGACCATCAAGCGGTGCTCGTCTTTTTCGCCCTCGATGTATATTTTCATCAGATGCTCGGAAAGCCGTTCACGGGCTCCCTTGGTCTCGGAGCGGTTTGCAAGAGCGCCGTAGATGATCAGCGCGCGATCGACAGGTAGAATGTTCATTGGATTTCCCCAGGGCGGTTCGAGCCACTGAATAGGTAAGGCTCATTGCTCCGTATCGTTCCGGGAAAATAGGCGCAAATTTTTTGAGGCGAATAGGCTGGGTCTATTTGGAAGAGGAGCAGATAAGCAGCGAGCCGTAACGCATCTACGCGCGGCAAACAAACACTTCAGCGGTCGGAAGCGATCCGCAGGGACGAGTGGAAAGCGAAATTGGGGTCAACTTGGCTGACTAGTGTGGTCTGCTCGTCTCATCGAGAATTTCCAAAGCCGCCCGCCCCGGCCACAGCCGTGCCGTAACCGAAGAAACGTTCAATTGGTAGGCGTGTTCTAATTCACTAAGTTTTTGAAAGTGAGCGATATTGACCAGCGACTCCGGAACTCGGAAGAGCAAACTGGCTGCATCACCGCCCCGCCATCGGCAACTATCGGTGACAGAGAGTCGGCAATGCTCCCGCCCCAACGCAGGGAAACATCGTGCCCACATCCCAACAATTCTTGACTGCTATTGAGCGCCCTCGCTGTTCTCGTTGCCAAGCGCGGATGATGCTGGAACGCGTTTCACCAGGGCCAATTGGTTTCGAACAGCGCTTGTTCGAATGCCCCAAGTGCGATCACGTTGAGACAAGCCTGATCGCATTGGACCCTTTCAATCCAATGCGGCCGGTTGGCTCGCCTGCGAACTCAGGGCGCCAAACTGAGGGATAAATCCGGCGGCCAAACAGCTCGACACACAAAACAAGGCCCGCAATGGTACGGTCACCAAATTGACGGCAATAGTTGGCGGGGCGGGTCAGTAGTTTTGTCGGACCACTAGACCCACCCCGCGTACTTATGCCGTCACTTCACTACTTGATGCAGGTCTTGTCAGCCGTCAAAGCTGTTTCTGCGGATGCGTGTGTCGGATGAGCGGTACCGATAACCTTCCAGTTGCCACCCGCGGCAGGCTGGGCATTGACAACTTGACACTTCATCGTCGCGGTATCTTGAGTCAGGTAAAACGAGGAAGCACCTGATGGCGGAGCTTGACCGACAGTCTTGTCCGGTTCAGCCGCGAAGGAAGGTGCGGTGAATGCGAGAATAGTGACCGTCGCTAAGAGGATCTTCTTCATTGTGTCTACCAGTTGTCGTGCGTCCATGATTGGACAAAGGGCAAATAGAGTCAGCCGATGAAGGTTCCTGCGATAGCGGATTTGTTTTTGTTACCACCCAGTGCGGAATCATGAATAAGTCAATGGTTTCCCGCTGCGACTGCTAGCGTCTCCACCATGCTCCGCCCCAGCTTCCTCCCCATCGGCTTCTTCCGTGGACCAGTCTGATGACGAGAAGAAGCAGCACCGCGCCAATCGCGGCACTAATGATCGCCGAGACAATGCCCGAACCGAGATGGATTCCGAGCTGCGGAAGTATCCAGCTCGCAATAAAGGCCCCCACGACTCCTACGACGAGATCTCCAAGAAGGCCGAAACCGGCGCCCTGGACGATCTGGCCCGCAAGCCAGCCCGCGACGAGGCCGACAACCAATATGACGAGAAGACTTTCGCCGGATATGTTCATTTTTGCTTCCTCCACGATCGGACAGCCAAGCGGTGGTGCCACCGGAGGTTTTCAGAATAGCCCTGAGCAAAGACGGATACTGTGCAATATTGCTCAGCGACAGCGGAAGATAACCGATAGGTTCTCCTGACAGGCCCCCTGCGAACTTATGCGACGCGTCGAATCGGCGACTGGCTTGACTATCAGCAATGCAGGTTCGTCCAGGAAATCTCACTTTGACCATCAGGACTACACGGAGCACCGTCTCGTTCAGTAATCCGTTCATCCTTCGGAACCTGGAGGGCGTTCAGCCTGCCGGTGAATATGTTGTCCTCGCTGACGACGAACTGATCGAAGGACTGTCAAGGCTTGCCTATCGGCGATTGGTAACGCTGTTTCAGACGCCGGCGATTTCGCTTCGCAACGACAGACTCAGTCCTTTTCGATCAGCCAAACGGAGCTGGACGCAGCGCTCATGAAGGACAAAGATCAAACGGTCGTGATGCATTGAGCGCGCTTGAACCAGGTCGCGATTTATTGCCGCGTTTGCTCATGGATGCATCCGCGGTTTAAGAAGCCCGGGTTGTCGACCTGGACGGAAAGATATCGATGCCCCTGCAATTTCCGAATTACAGTCGAAGTTATGACCGGACCCGGCAGGCTGTCCGTTTTTGGGGATATGACACCTCGATCGAATATTCGTTCTTTGTCACCGTCGGTGCTCTTTTGCGGGTGGACCCGCATCTCAGGCGTGACGAAGAGGGCTTTCTCGGTGCGTTCGATGCGAATCGCGATCTGATTTGCCAGACGGCGGCAGCGGTCCATTCGCGGGGTCGAAAGAGTTACGAACTGGTTGGTACGGATTTTTAGGCAGGTTCGCTGCGGATGAGGTATAATCAGGCAGCGAGGACTTCATGCCAAAAGGGGCAAAGAGCCTATTTGATCCAAAGGTCTTTCTCGCCAAGGTCGGCGAGGGCAAAACCATCTTGAAATTTGACAGGAACCAGGTCGTTTTTGCGCAAGGAGACGCCGCAGATACCGTTTTCTATATTCAAAAGGGAAGGATCAAGGTTCTCGTTGTCTCCGAGCAGGGCAAGGAAGCCGTGGTCGGAATTCTGGAACCTGGACAGTTCTTTGGCGAAGGATGCCTCAATGGTCATCCGTTGCGGATTTCAACAACCACAGCCATGGAAGAATGCCTGATCACCTCCATCGCGAAAGACGCGATGCTGACGGTGCTTCACAGCGAGCCAAAGTTTTCAGAATTGTTTATGGCGTATCTCCTGAGCCGCAACAGCCGCATCGAGGAAGACCTGATCGACCAGTTGTTCAATTCCAGCGAGAAGCGGCTCGCGCGCCTCCTCCTTCTTCTGGCAAATTTCGGAAAGGAGGGCATCCCACAGCCTATCGCAGCACATGTCAGCCAGGAGACGCTGGCGGAGATGATCGGTACAACACGCTCCCGCGTCAGCTTTTTCATGAACAAATTTCGCAAGCTCGGCTTCATTACCTATAACGGGAAGATCGAGGTTCACAATTCGCTCCTGAACGCGGTCTTGTATGACAAGCCTGAGATAAAGCGGGACGAGTGAGGCGTCGTCCGTGCGCAAGGATCGGAACGCCTTGAAGCGCCTGCGCGTTGCGGCGAAAGGAAAATGACAGAGGATTTTGCCGGAGTGAGCAATATTGACCAGCAAATCCGGAGCTCTGAGGAGCATGCTGTTTTTATCACCGCCCCTAGAGGCATCTACCGGTGACTGAGAGTTCGGTAACGCTCCCGCCTTGGGAGGAGCGCGACTATGTCTACAAAAGCAGATCAGCTCAAAACCACATTACAGACCAGACTGACGCGCGAAGCCGCGCGGCTCAAAGAGGCGGCGGCCGCGCTCCCGGTTGGTAAAGAGCGCAATGCCCTCATTAACAGGGCCCGCCAGTTCGACAATGCGTTGCACTTCAACGACTGGCTGGCCGCGCCCGGACTCCAGCCGCCACGATAGAGAAAACGGCCCCAGCACGGGGGAAGAGCTGAGGCCGCCATTCATCGGATGCTATGGGGGCATTCGCATCCGGTCGTGCATCAACAAGTGACCCGGGCAGCAATGGTTCCGGGCAGCCCGTCCTGATAGCCAGGATAACCGGACCTTCGGGTTTCGCCTGCTTAAGTCAGAGAGGCCAGTGGCACGTCGAATGCGTAGACGAAACCGGCCGGCTCATAGGTCAATCGCACGTCGCCCTTGAGCTGCTTGCCGAGCGTCTCGATCAGGCGTGTCCCGAAACTGCGCCTTTCGGGAGCACGGACGGCCGGGCCGTTCCTCTCGGTCCATGTCAAGAGCACGCGTTGCGCCTGTTGGTCCAGTGTCCAGGCGATGTCGACGCGTCCCTCTGGCACCGACAGGGCGCCGAACTTCGTGGTGTTGGTGCAGAGCTCGTTGAGCGTCATCGCGATAGCGATCACGGCGCCCGACGTCATCTGAATCTCGGGTCCCGCAATCGAGAATTTCGGTTCATCCGGATTGTCGAAGGCTTCGGTGGCGCCGTGGATGATCTTGCCAAGATCGGCGCTGGTCCATCTTGCCTGCAGAAGGAGATCGTGAGCTTTCCCGAGCGCCAGCAGCCGGCCCTCGATGGCGCGCTGGGCGTGTTCGGCGCCTTGCACATTGCGCAGGCTCTGGGAGGCGATGGCGCTGACTGTTGCGAGCGTATTCTTGATACGGTGGTGCAGCTCTTCAAGGATCAGCTTCTGCAGCTTGTCGGACGCCTCACGTTCTTTGGCATCGATGCCGGCTTTGGCAAGCAAGCCTTGGGCATTGATTTCGGCCTGTTCAAGAAGGAGCCGGAGGCTGACGTTCTCCGCCTCCAGAAAGTCCAGCTGCGGTTCTGCGCCACTCGCTGGGGAGTTGTCAGGTCGGAGATCCGCTTTAAGCATCACCAATCATATCACCATCGGTCGGGCGCCGCACATCTTTGGCGGACGCGGTTTCTGCGGCAATCGGGCCATTTTGGCCGTATTCGGTGCGAAATCGCCAGCGTCAGGCATGGCCGATCATGCTCCGCATCTGGGCGATCATTTCTCCGGCTTCGAGCGGCTTGCCGAAGAAACGGCTGTCGGCAGGAAGATCGATATTTGGTTGCTTCAATCGTCCCGATACGACGATGATCTTGATCGACGGCCAGCGCTCATGAACCGCGTGCGCCAGTCCCAAGCCGTCCATGCTGCCTGGCATCTGGATGTCGGTCACCATCAGCGCGATGTCGGACCTGGATTCCAGTATTGCGACGGCTCCGTCGGCATCCACGGCCTCAACCGGCGTGTAGCCGGCGTCTTCGACCATGTCGACCGCGCGCATGCGTAGCATCATTTCGTCCTCAACGATCAGAATGACGGCTGGAATGCGTGAGCGATCAAGTGTCATCGGACGGGCGCTTTCAGGAGAGAGCGGCGGACACGGTCCACGGCCTGGACGGGCGGTGGACATGGGACAAGCATCTCGAGGCCCAAATGATCCCGACCGGCTTAACAATGACACAACAAGCCCGTTGCAGCCAGCAATCGGTTTGCATGCTTCCGTTGGTCACATGCGCCTTCTTTATCTCTCGGGCATCGTGATGGAACCAAAGACGGGTTCGGCTGGGGCTCGTTATTCGATCCTTTGAACCCCATATGAATGCCTATCCTGATCTACCATCGAGATTGGTCAGAATGCGCGGCGCCGTTCGCGAGGTAATGCCGATGCGAACAAGCGCCGACAACAGGAGGATCCTATGTCACTTGCACAATTTAGCGTCGATGACGGACCGCATGCCATGGACGGGTTACGGCTGTTTGCCCAGGATGGCTCTGAACAGATCGAGGCGTTCATAGGCCGCAAGGTGATGGACGTCTGGGCCGACTCTGTCGAGCACCATGCAGATCGACAAAGTCTGTTCCGTGATCAATACAATGCGCTTGGCAAGGTGAACCTTGCAGCGATCAGGCGGATTGTGAGCGCGAAATACCAGCGAGGCGCCGCGTCCAACCGCCAGCATCCCTTTGTCGAGGTCCTGTTCGCGGACATCACAGAAAGCGGCGAGGCTCTGAATCTAAGTGAACTTGTGCGCAAGCCTTTGCCGCCGGCATTTCATCGGCTGACTTGAGCCCGAATGGCCCCTGCTGCGAGCGTAATCCAGATCAAGGGAAATCATCGCGGCGATCTTAGAAGGACTAAAATGATGAAAAAACCTGTTCTCTCAATTGACGAGCCAGAGCCGAAGAAAATACTTCGAGCCGATCGGCCTCCCACCGAAGGGTTCGTGACGATCGTCGACGGTCATTTCAAGTCAGAATTTGACACTGTCGAGGCGGCTGAAGCATCGGGTCGAAAACTGAAGGCGGCTCATCCGATGCTTCAGATCGAAATCTATGATGCGGATAAGAAGATCCGTACTTTGCTGAGCGAACAAACCTAGCTCGCCGCGCCGTCGGGGGCTGCCTCCTCAGCGGCAGTTTTGACAGATCATCAGCTTGCGCTTGAGCTTCGCCTCGTCGTCCTGGTCCGCCGCCTGCTGCTCTTCCCAGCTGTCCTTTGGTTGCGTCTTGCCGTTCTGTCCGGCCGCCGCCGTGTCGAGCGGACCGACGATGATTTCCCGCTTGGTCCGCGCGGGCTTCCTCACCGGCGGCTCGCTCGCCTGCGCGTCGTCGGTCGGCGCCGTGCCGAGCCCGTCCCAGGCGATCGGCGCTGCGGCCGTCGGCGCGCCGGCCGCGGGGGCGCAACCGTTTCCGAAGGCACAGCAATTGGCAAGCAGCAGCGCGAGGGCCAGGAACGCAATGCATTTTGAAATCATCGAGGCGCCATCAAAAGCATCAAAGGCATGAGGTAACGGCCTCAAGACTAGCACGCCCGCGCCGCGGCAGTGCAACTAATTCAGACCGCCGTCAAAAGCCAAGCAGCGCAAGGCTGACCCAGCTGAATGCAAATATCGAACAGACCAGCACGGCAACTGACGCCAAGGTCGCAATAGCTTTAATGGATCGCATGACCGGAAACCCTTCGAAGCCAACGATCAAATTCTGTTCGACGACTGGTGCTCAATCATGGCGAGAATTGGCCGTGCTCAATAAAGCGTCCGGTTGTGGCCGCGCTGCTACATCAGTGACATTTTGCCCGCAAAAAACCCGCATTTTTTGCACTTAGTAAGCGAATCGGTGGGGATATGGCGGATGTATCGTGTAGCGGGCGGCGAAATCAGCAAGCTCCTGGCGACGGCCGTTGCGCTGGTTGTGCTTGGCATCGCAGCCGTGTGGCTGGGCCTTCGTACGCCCCAGCCTCAATCTGCCGGTGATTTTGAAGACTGCACCGAACAGGTCCAGGCCAGTTCGCCCTCGGATGACGAGCGCGCTGCCATGATGACCGCCTGTTCCGCGCGCTTTGCAGGCCGGCGAAAGCCAGGCGGCGGCTATACCTATTACGATTTCATGCAGGACCGGAATTTCGACATTGCGGGCCCTAATCCGTCGGCCGAGGAACGCAGGCGAATCGATTTCGCCTACATGGCTTTCCTCGATACCCAAAGACGCGGGGCGATGTCCGCCGGACTGGCAGGAAGACAGTACGAGCAGCTCCGTGCGGATGTGGAAAGCGCGCGTCAGCCGGTCGGACCGCCGCTCGCCCTGACGCCGCCCAGGAATTCAATTCCAATCCCGGCAAAGCGCCCGGCCGACCGATCGCGATCGGTGCATTGCGAGGACGGTTCATTAAGCTGCAGCTGGGCCAAACTTTCGGCGGTGGTGAAGAACGCGTTTGCGTCTTCCTCTTCCAAGGCCAAGCCGTAGGGCGCGGCTTTCGGCCGCTCAGCGGCCGGTGAACCCGTAGGGTGAACTTCAAGTAGCGGCGTCTACTCGTCGCCGAGGAAGTGCAGGATCGCGAAATTGAATTGCCGCGGGTCTTGCAGAAACGCGAAATGACTGGTGTTGGGCAGGATCAACAGCCCGGCATGAGGGATGGTCGCCGCGATATATTCGGTATGCTCGCGCTTGATGGCCTCGTCATGATCGCCGTCGACGATGAGGATCGGCGTGTCGATCGCCTTGAGCTGCGCGTCACTCCAGTTCGGCTGCTCGGCCCACATCTTGCTGATCTGCTCGACAAAGCTGTCGTACTCTTTCGGCGTCGCCGAACGGGCGGCGTATTCGCGTCCCGCGCGCTCGATAAAGGCGGCAAAGGTCGGGTTCTTTTCGACGCCGTCAATAACGCCTGACGTCACCGTATTGGCGGCAAAGGCGAACACCTTGCCGACGCGCTCCTTATGTCGCAAAGCGAGA
>Ga0210408_10004079_pt1 | contig 13162 bp, 11 predicted proteins | sample IncBWH4MmetaG_FD_155471 | JGI IMG/M metagenome (GOLD analysis project Ga0210408, IMG submission 155471) | Forest soil microbial communities from Barre Woods Harvard Forest LTER site, Petersham, Massachusetts, United States - Inc-BW-H-4-M | ecosystem: Environmental > Terrestrial > Soil >...
GTAACCGCTAAAGTTCAGCGTCTTCGGCGACGGGAGTACGAACCCAGGCCCTTCCCCGTTAACGACTGCCAGCGCCACCACGCCGTCACCTACGGCCGGCAACGATTCAGTTTGTTGACGCGGATCGTATGTTGGATCAACCAACAGAGCGGCATATTGTAATCCCAGGTGGACTGAACCTTTCCACCGGCCGTCATCTTCGATATTGGCAAACGGCTGACCTGACTGCTGGCACAGACCCCATCGCCCATCCGTCTTCGCGTACAGCAAAATTCGCTGCCCGGGTCGAGCCTCCGTGACACGACCATCGACTATGTCTACCTTGTAGTCCCGTTCGGTGATGTCCGTCTTGTAGGGACTCTCCTGATATGCGGCGGCAATCTTGTTGAAAGTAACTGTCGGAGCTGAAATTCTTGACGAAGAGTGGCATCCGGTCAGCACAGAGTACGCCAGCAGCACTGACAATGTTGCGATATGTGCGACTATGTGCGGGCGCGACATCATTGATCTCCCTTATGATCAAAAGTAAAGCGGCAAAAGCTGCACCCACCACAACCCGTTGTGCACATAAAAACAATCTGCTGGTTTGGACCAGCGTTTCTGATCTGTCCAGAGATCGTCTCGATTCTTTCTCGCCCTCATTGCGCCACCGGCGGAATACGGGTGAACCCGATCGAAGCTGCGGACTTGGCTTTATTTGACTGCAACTGTTCAGCGAAATGCAGAAAGTCAACAGCAACGATTTTTACAAGAAAACTGGGATTAAGAGTCGCAATTGCATGGGCCCCCCATTAGACCGCCAAAGGCGCGAGGTGAGAGGCATCCTGCAGAGCGCTCGGACCGAATTTTACCGCACAAACACCCGGTGTGCACCAACTGACTTTTCGAACAGACCCAATATGGTCCCGGCTGACTTCGAATCGCGAAACACGCTACTTACTACTTGCGATCAATAAAGCGAACACTACAGGGAGGTATGCGATCGATGCAAGCAGCAATCGTCTCGCGTGTTGGTTCGACTTTTGCAGAGCGAGAACAGATCCGTGATAAAGAAACATGGATCCCGCGAACAGAGCTCCGAAGGCGTAGATTGCATCCGCGTGTCTGGAAAGCGCTGGGAACAGGGTTAACGGGATTAGAAGAAGAAGGGGGAGGACAATCATCCAATTAACAAACCCGCTCCGGAGAATCCCCGATGGCAACATTCGATAGCCGGCTCTCCGGTAGTCGTCGCGGTACATCCAGGCTATTGCCATGAAGTGGGGGAACTGCCAGAGAAAAAGAATGCCGTAAAGAAGCCAAGCTTCTGAACTCAGATACCCCGAAGCGCCTGCCCAGCCGATCAATGGCGGCATCGCTCCGGGTATTGCTCCGATGAGAGTACATACCGGTGATTTTCGTTTGACGGGGGTGTAGATCAAGAGATAGGCAAAGACAGTGAACAGCGCAAGTGCGCTTGCAAGAAGATTCACCCAGACCGCGAGGAAAACGCAACCCAGCCCGGCCATGGTAACCCCGAGTGCAAGTCCCGTGGAAGCTCTCAAGCGGCCTGCAGCGAGCGGACGATGGGCGGTGCGACGCATCTGTGCGTCGAAGCGCCGTTCGACGTATTGATTCAGTGTCCCGGTGCCGCTTGCTACAAGTAGCGTCCCGACGAGCGTGCCTGCCAAGAGTGAAAAAGGAAAAGGGCCCGGTTGATGTGCATGACCCAAATAGAAACCAGTAAAGGTCGCGAGAGCGATAAGGAAATTGACTTCCGGTTTGGTGAGCGTCCAGCAATCCGAGATTGTAGAGTAAAGGCGCGTAGCAAACGCGAGCGTTTTGCCCGAGACTTGGACACTTCCCGCCGGACCGGGGTCTCTGCCATGAGTGAATTCATCCTCGGCCTGTTCTTCTAACATGAATGCTCCCTTGCTCTGTCTTGACCGCCGCTTGACCGCCGCCGCTTTGGCCTAAAACACCGGCAACAGTCGGACCGGTGATCATTCCCATAGGTTGTCAGCTCGGACAATTCTATTCAGGTGAGTTTTAAGACACGGCTTGGCGGTCGTTCCTAGAAACTCAAGTCGGCCGCAAGTGCGATCGCGTTATTAACTTTGATGTTGATACCCGGCGCGAAAGCGCCTAATTCTGTCACGGCGCCAATTCGTCATTACCAACCCCTTCCTTACAAACCCTCGAAGCTGCCGGTGGCTTTGATGTGAGAGCGAACCCTCTGAAGGATGGAGGCGTCCCCGTTTGCAGATTCAGCAAGGCGCTGGTAGTAGGAGAACTGCGGACTGACTGAGCCCAACCGTGATCGTTCCCTTTCCAGGGCAGATTCGATTTCGCTATACTGGTCTTGTGACATAGATCAATCAACCAACCTTACTCTTGCTCCTGCCTCAGCGATGACAGGACGACCGCGGCGGCGTCCACGCAACTCTTCGGAGTAACCTACAAATCTTCCCTTTGCGGTCCATCCAGCGGAAAGTAGAACCCCGTCTTGACTGAGCAAACATCGGGGCAGCCTCTCGGCCATTCGTACTCCCGCGGCCCGATGAAAAGCTTGACTCCCGCCTCTTCAATGTCGATCCTCACTTCGACTGCCGGATGCAAATCAAGGATGGGAAGAATGTCATCGTCGATAGCGTAGTGTTCGCTAGTGATGCCATCCATGGTCTTGACCTCCATGACGCCGCTCTTTCGACTGAGACGCAGTTGGCAATCAGCCGCATTGCTTACCACGGTCGGAAAGGAACCTCTTACCTCAGCACAGAACGATGCTACCCCTGGAGGGCGCAAAAGAGAATTACATGTTCCTACTAAATCGCAGGCTTCAACGTGGGCATCCGACATTCCGCGTCGATCTGCGCTGCGCCCAATTTCAACGTATCTCCGCAATGTGGCGCGATGAACGTGGCTGGGGCTCGGATCTAATTGGAAGATGTAGTTGGAATCGCGTGCGTCGCTCATCACGATTTGTCGAAATAGCAGTCTCAAAGTGCTAATAGAAAGATGTAATGTTCTGGGCGCAAGTTCAGCGGTAGCATCGCCCTGTGTCAAGACAGGTAATGCAGCCAAACGGAATCCCGAGAACTCTATGAGCCAATTCCCATGTTCCCCTTTTCTCGCTCGTCTCTCCACTCGTCGAACAAACGTTAGAGGGCGCAATGGTTCGCCAGCAACAAATATGAGCCAGCAACAGAGAATGGACGCGTTGGAAGTGGAGAGTAACGCAGTACAGGGACTCATGTGTCAACTCATCGAAAGGAATGAGTACCTTCGCATGTGCTTTCGAATGTCATGAAGAACGGTTTTCCGTGGCTTGGCCAGAAGACAAGCGGCAAAAGCGAATACGCCAGCAAGGAGGAGTTTGTCAGGGTATTCGAGTCGGAACGGGCAGGTTTGCAAACGCTTGCTCTATTGCTCACTGCGAATTCGGAGGCCGCAAAGCGATGCCTGATTAGTGCCTTTCGAGAATGCATCACAGGGAACTCAGTTGCTAGGGGATGGGTACTCAGTTGGGCACGTCGCATGGTGATTTGCAATGCCATCAGCGTCGTCATTGGCCCCGGAGGTCAGTCGTTCGTCAACACGAACGACGACGCAGACAACGCACTAGTCTCATTCTCTGCAGATGACCTGCTTGGTCCAAACGCAGGGGCCGAATCAATATGTGACCTTCCCGAGTTTGAACGGTTTGTTTTCGTCATTTGCGTTCTCGAACGTTATTCGATACATGATTGCGCGTTGCTTCTAGGCAAGTCACCTCGAGAGGTAAACGACGTGCGAAATCGGGTCAGCAATCAAGTTGGACAAATCGACGAACTCGGCGAGAGCTCAGAACGTTCTAGCGATGAGTTAGAACGTTCTGTCCGCGACGGAGGAACAAAATGAGCACCACTCCCTCCAATCCTGATGAGGCAAATGTCTCACTAGCTCGAGTACCTCGCAAAAAGGGACTCTCAATCGCGGGATCTAAAGTCGGCAATTCCCTTGGCTCACCGCTATTGTCACCATCGATCATTCCCGAAGGAACTTGCGCGTGTGATCGCTCTGAAGTCTCTGATGATGATTTGATCACCGCAGCACAACACGGGGATCAGAAGGCATTTATGGAATTGTGTAGGCGGCATTCTGCTGTAACGAAGAAGATGATATTTAGGGTCGTTCGGAATCATGAGGACGCAGAAGACGCACTCCAGGACACTTTGTTGCGAGCATATACTCACTTGACGTCCTTTCGACGGTCCTGCAAATTCTCAAGTTGGCTCACAACTATCGGGGTGAATTCTGCATTGATGATTATTCGGAAGCGAATGGTTCGCAAAGAAACCTATGCGACCACGAGCAGTCTGGAGACGGGAGCAGTGGCACCACAGGAGCCCGTGGACCGCTCACTGGGGCCAGAAGGGGCCTATCTGAAACAACAAGCTATTCTTCTTGTAAGGCGAGCAGTTGAGAACCTGCACCCGAGCCTGCGCTCCGTTATCAACCACTATTACGGATCTGAATGTTCGTTAGAAGAGGCCGCGAAGGCGCAAGAGATCTCTTTGGCTGCAGCGAAGTCTCGTCTTTTGCGAGGGCGGATCAGGCTACGTTCTTCGCTTGCGAGGAAGGGAATTGCAAAATTCGAAAGTTGAGTTCGGCCAGCCGACTTGTGACACTGTCGAGGTTCGAATTCAGTGGAGGCCAACCGAGGCCTACGTTTCGGTGCCGTTCACAGCCGAGTTCAGGCCCTCTACACCGCAATCATGTTCCAAGGCTATACCATAAATATGTAATGCCCCGTTTCCGAGGTAAGCGCTTTCGTGGGTTGGATTTAGCGGTATAATGCCTTGGGTTGAGGAACCTTGCAAAGCATGTCCCGATTTTACCGTTAACGCTGGTCCGTAAAACGCCAGGTGCTTATTCCGAAGGAGGTATTCTTCATGGAACCGACGAATGAGCTTGTCTATATCGTTGACGATGAGGCTAGCGTCGGAGATGCGTTGTCCACGCTGCTGCGGTCTAACGGCAAGCGCGTGCGGCTCTTCACGTCTGGACGTGACTTCCTTGATTTTGCCCGCCGAGACTCTTGCGCTTGCCTCATTCTCGATCTCAAGATGCCCGGATTGGGCGGCCTGGAGGTCCAGAAGCTGATTTCTGCAAAGACATCAATACCTGTGATCTTCCTCACAGGGCAAGGCGACATCCCTTCGACCGTGAGAGCGATGAAGGGAGGGGCGGTTGATTTTCTGACCAAACCGGTTGATGAAGAAGCGCTCCTCGCCTCGGTGGAGCGGGCTTTGCGGCAAGATCGCGCGAGCCGTCAAGAGGCGGGGGAGCATTCCAGGCTAGTTTCTCGGTATGAATCCTTGACACCACGAGAACGAGAGGTCCTTCCATTGTTGGTAAAAGGTTTGCTCAACAAGCAAGCAGCTTTCGACTTAGGGATCACCGAATACACCGTCCAAATCCATCGCGGACACATTATGCGAAAGATGGAGGCCGACTCTTTTGCAACATTGGTCAGGCTGGCGGGCAAGCTCAAGCTCGAGACGACCAGCGCATCTAACGGGAACACGTAAGACAATGGCTTCGCAATATTCGGTTGAGTCCTATTTAGATCACTCGGGGGTTCCGATGAACATGCAAGACCGAACGATCGCGGTGATAGATGACGATCCCCGAGTTCTTGAATCGCTCGTCAATCTCTTGAGGTCATTTGGATACAGCGCGGAAAGCTACAACTCCGCAGAACACTTTCTGGAATCCGGTGCCCTTTCAAGAACGAGTTGCATAGTCACGGATGTCGAGATGCGGCAAATGAGCGGTCTCGACCTTTTGCAATATTTGAAAAGAAGCAACTGCACCGTCTCCGTAATCATCATTACGGGAAAGCCATCGGTGCGGTCGGAGGCGTTTTATTTGGAAAGTGGTGCTGTGGGCTTCTTCAGAAAGCCGATTGACGGAGATGCTCTAGTCGAATTGATCGATTCAGTTTGTGTTTGAATTGAGCTTATCTTCCGGCTCCCGGTTCCGTAAGCTCAATCGATTATTGGAGATATGGAACTCGACGGCACTGTAGATTTGAAGCCTCCCCCTATTGCGGCTCACCTCGAGGTCATGTTGGCCTTTCCGTCGTCGACGTTTTTGGGGCCGAGGAATAATCGGAAGTGGGCTCACCTGGTTCTCTGGACGGTTTACCATGTGGCAGGAGTCCGCTACGGGAGGGCTTTGAGGGTACGGCCCGAGTTGCACGGGCTGATGGGGAATATCGCTTGATGCTGCACCACAAACTTGCGATGCGGCGATACTGGGAAATAGCGGTGGAACCTTGAGGTGAACTTACCGCTATCTCAAGCGAGTTCCACGACGGCTTAAATCCATGAATATGCATGAACAAGATCTGCCGTTCGCGTGGCGAAACATATAGTTACTAGCTCACTCCAATTCGTCAATTCCATAAATATGTATCTCAACTAAACGGTGTGCTGGCGTTTCCTCTGCTCTAATCTCAGGATATGGCGCGTTTCCAAACCCAGTCTCCGGAACACTCAGCGGACGTCCTCCCGCCGCAGTTAGGAGTGTTCTCGGATTCTGCAGGGCGCTAACCAATCTGCTGTGACACCCATTATTGAAGCGGCCAATTTCAATGAAGGAATCAGACTCCAACTCCGCTGCGGCGCCGCCTCACGGCAAGGGATCTGCCGACGGAACGCGAACAGACTATTGCCGCATCGTGGATGGCGTTCCGGGCTGCATTTTAGTCGCTGACGCTGAAGGGCAGATTGTCTATGCGAATAAGTTCGCTCTGGCTACATTGGGACAGTCGCTGGAAAACCTTTTAGGGGCCGGGTGGCTGAAGAGCCTCAATAGCGAGGCCACCAATAATGCCGAGAAAACGTGGCGGCGATGCGTACAAGAACGGAAACCCTTCGATGCGATCTGGCGATTCCGTCAACATGATGATACATACAGATGGCAACACCTCAAGGCGGAACCAACCACCGACAATGATTCCACTGCAGTCAAATGGTACATCCTTGGCGTTGATGTCGACGAACAGTGCAAAGCTCAAGAAGCTCTGAAAGCGAGTGAACAGGAGGCCCGAGAGATTCTTGACCGCGTACCGGCTATGATCTCCACTCGGACCGAAGAAGGCTTTGCCTATGCCAACAGGCGGCTTTCCGACTACGTTGGAACAGCTATCACGGATTTTCGCGACGGGCCCTATCTTGAGTACATACATCCCGATGACCGCAAGGCTGTAATGGACGATCACATACGAGCGTCGGACAAGGGGCCAAAGGACGTCATCTATCGCTTGCGCGGTAAAGATGGGATCTACCGTTGGTTTCATACACGTGCAGAACCATATTTTAGCGAAGACGGAAGCGTGTTTCGCTGGTACGCGCTAAATACGGACGTCGATGACCTTTACCGTTCAAGGGAGTTGCTTCGGGAGCGAGAACTTCAACTCAATCTTCTCACAGAGACTCTTCCCGCACTGCTGTGGAAAGCCGCATCAGACGGCGCGATCGTCTACATGAACAAGACTGCAATTAAATACTGCGGTCGGACGCTTGAAGAAGTGCAGCAAAGGGGGTGGAGTGATCTTGTCCACCCAGACGATCTTGCGGAGGTATTGGCTCATTGGAAAAGTCTGCTCGAAGATGGGGCTGGAGCTGACACCGTGCTTCGACTCTTGGGGTCCGATGGCCAGTACAGATGGTTTCATACAATCGCCACCGGTGTCCGTGATGATTCTGGAAAACTGATCGCGCTTCATTCCGTGATGCTTGATACAACTGCCCAAAAGAATGCAGAACTGGCTCTGATGCGATCTGAGCAGCAGATGCAGAGAACAATGGATACGGTTCCCTCAATGGTGTGGTCGATGGCGCCTGATGGCAGAGTCACGTTCATTAATCGCAGGGTTCGCGATTATACCGGAATGTCTCTTGATCAGATGCGAGAGTGGGGACCGCTAGAAATGATACATCCTGAAGAGCGAGAAATTGCAGGTAAAGAATGTCAGAAGGCGTTTACAAATGGTAGTCACTGCGAAGCTGAACATCGAATTCGAAGATCAGATGGCTCGTATAGGTGGCATCTGGTCCGCGCAGAACCCCTGAGGAATGAAGATGGTCAAATCGTTCAGTGGTTTGCCGTGTTTATAGACATAGACGACCAAAAACGTGCCGAGGAAAGACTTCGCGAACTTCGCATTAACGCGTCAGACACCTCGAGGACTTCGATGGGCGCAGAGATTTCTGCATCCATTGCACATGAGATTAATCAGCCCCTGACCTCCGTTCTCGTGAATGCCCAGGCATGTGCACGTTGGCTCAAAGTCGTTCCTCCAAAGGTTGAGGAAGCAGTTGCATCCGTTGACCGCATCGTGAGAGATGCACGCGCCGTCGATGCGGTAATGCGCAATGTCCGATTGTTATTCAAAAGGCAGCCAGCTGTGAAAGCCCCATACAATATGGTTGACCTCATTCAAGACGCAGTAAGCCTCATCACGGAGGATGGAAACCGCCGGTTCACCAAAATTGACTACGATTTCGAGGAACCAGCCATGATGGTGCTCGCGGATCGTTTTCAGATTCAACAGGTCATCATCAATCTGGTTGGAAACGCAATTGAGGCGATGCAAGACAGTGATCGAATGCCTTCATTGCGCGTTCGTGTCGAGCGAGCGGCTGATGGTCGGGTGCTCACTGAGATCATCGATAATGGATGTGGACTGCCAGTCCACAGGGTAGATAACATTTTCGACGCTTTCGTCACGACCAAGAAGAACGGGATGGGCATCGGGCTCTCAATCTCACGTTCTATCGTCGAAGCTCACGGCGGACAAGTTTGGGCGGAGAACAACCCGGACGTTGGAGCTAAGTTTAGTCTTCTACTGAGTGCTCCAGGCCAACGCTAGCAAGCGAGTGACCTATTTCCAAAGAAGTTGTCAGGGTTACTCGATCCGAAGGGTGACATGAATGCGCCGAATTCGCCTTTCCATATTTTGCCGGCTTTCAAAATGACTTGAAAGCGGTCGCATGCACTCCGCATTGGGATGTCGTGTAAGTGATCATATGATATATCCTGCCGAAAACCTTTGACAGAACGCTGCTCTTCTTCCTTCGGTGAATTCAAGCATTCACGCCGCCCCAAGGTGAGAGAATCCTCCACGCTGTCTGGGCTTAGATAACTCGTCATGCCATTGCATCTGTGCGCTACTAGGAAGATGTAATACCGTCTCCATTAGCGCTTGGGTAGTATGAGCATGTTTGGTGGTCGAGACGGCGCGAGTTGCTTCGCCATGAGTGACGCGATCTGGTGTTGATCGAACGACTGAGGTGCGGCGCACAAGTCTCCATTTGTGCTGAGGGGACTGGCCAGACTAGCTTAGGGTACCCCTTCGGGTCGGCACAATTCGTATTTAGGTACCACAACGAAAGGGAAGAACGTTGGAGGAATCGATGTCAGAAGTGCAAACTCTGGAAGTAAAGAAGCCGAAGGTGCTACCAAAGCCCAACAGCGACTTTTATCGGGTCTTCGAGCTGTTGTCTGATGCCGAACAACAGACGGTCTTGAGGGTTCGGGCGTTCATGGAAACTTCCGTCGCCCCAGTCATAAACGATTTCTGGGCGCAGGACACATTCCCGTTTGATCTTATACACAGCTTCCGGGATCTTCTGATTGCGGGAGCGGGATACGACGGATATGGTTGTGCTGGGGGTAGCAATCTTCTGGCCTGCTATATCGCCATGGAGATAGCTCGAATCGATGGCTCCTTCGCCACCTTCTTTGGTGTGCACAGTGGCCTTGCAATGGGATCAATCTTCCTTTGCGGGTCGGAAGAGCAGAAGAAGAAGTGGTTACCGCCGATGGCGCGACTGGAGAAGATCGGATCCTTCGGGTTGACTGAGCCTCTGGTAGGCTCTGGGGCATCACGTGGCCTTGGGACCACTGCACGGCGCGAGGGAGACACGTGGATTCTGAATGGCCAGAAGAAGTGGATTGGTAACTCTACGTTTGGAGACCTGACCATCATTTGGGCGAGGGACGTAGCCGACAGCCAGGTGAAGGGGTTCATCGTTGAGAACAAAAGCCCCGGCTTCAAGGTGGAGAAGATCCAGCACAAGATGGCGCTGCGGGTAGTGCAGAACGGGCACATCACTCTGGAAAACTGCAGAGTGCCTGAAGAGAATCGCCTGCAGAACGACACGTCCTTCCGCGACACCGCCCGGGTACTCCGCATGACGCGCGGTTTCGTCGCATGGGAGGCTGTGGGGTGCCAAATGGGCGCCTATGAAAATGCTCTGCTGTACGCACAGACACGCGAACAGTTCGGGAAACCAATCGCTTCCTTCCAACTTGTTCAGGACCTCTTGGTGAAGATGATCGGTAATATCACCGCGTGTCAATGCATGGTGGTCCGTCTTTCGCAGTTGCAGGATCAGGGCAAACTCGCGGACGAACATGCCTCCCTTGCCAAGGCGTTTTGCACTGTGAAGATGCGCGAGACTGTTGGCTTTGCCCGTGAGCTTCTTGGAGCAAATGGAATCCTTCTCAACTACAACGTAGGCCGCTTCGTCGCTGATTCCGAGGCGATCTATTCGTACGAGGGAACGCGCGAAATGAACACTCTCATCGTTGGCCGCGCTATCTCGGGCTTCAGCGCGTTCATTTAGTCAGACCGCGTCTGTCGTTAACGTGTGAGAGGCATCAATGATATACACCCATTCCGTTGGCCGCGCCCTGCAATACTTCCCGCAGTACACGGCTTTGCTGCGGAACGGCCAGAGCGTAACCTTTCGGGACCTGGACCTGAAAGTGAGAAGGATTGCCGCGGCGCTTCGGGGTCGCGGTTTGCAGAGCGGAGAGCGACTTGCTCTCTTAATGCCGAACGGGGTTGACTACATCGAACTTGTATTTGCCTGCGCTCTGCTTGGGGTGATCGCAGTCCCCATCAATACCCGTTATGCCGGCGCCGAAATCGATCGGCTGCTCGAAGATTCGCAACCGCGTGGCCTCATCCGGTATTCGAAGTGTCTCGTTCCGACTGCGCGAACCGATTGGGAGCTCGTGATCGATTGCGAGCCGTTTGGCGAGATTGACGGACCACCGCACGAAGGAGAGTTTTACGATCCTGACGCGATTCTCGTGCTGCTGTATACGAGCGGAACGACAGGTCAGCCCAAGGGGGCTGCGCTTACGCACTCGAACGTTTTCTCAAACATTCATGATCTGAACTATTGGCTGGAATACCGGAAAGACGCTGTCTTTCTTCATGCATCGCCAATGTTCCATATCGCCGATTTTCCGGCAATGTTTGCGGCTCCTGTTTTCGGCGCCGCGCAGACAGCTTTACCGCGCTTTGACCCCGCATCGTTTTGCGCGTCCGTTCAGGAAAACGAAGTGACGCACTCTGTGCTGGTCCCATCAATGATCAATACGCTTTGCCAGTTTGAAGAACTTCATAGTTACAACCTGGAATCGCTGGATGTGCTGGCCTATGGAGGCTCACCAATCGCTCCTGCACTCATAAAGGACATACGCAGGCTACTTCCGAAGACAAAGCTGCTGCAAGTCTACGGGCTGAGTGAGGCGGGTTTTCTCACCGGGTTAACAGATGCTGAACACACAGATGACAGGGTTCTGTCGTGTGGACGCGCTTGCCCGGGCATAGACCTGAGAGTCGCCAAGCCCAATGAGAAACAAGCGGTTCACGGCGAACCGGGGAACCTAATAGCGCGGGGCCCGGGCATCATGACAGGTTACTGGCATGACATCGACGAAGACTTGCCGAAGGATGAGTCTTCAGTCGACGAAACCACAAAAGCATTCTCTGGCGGGTTCTTTCAGACCGGAGACATAGGCTTTCAAGATAAAGACGGTTACTTCTACATCGTTGGTCGAGCAAAAGAGATGATCGTCACCGGCGGGGAGAATGTCTACTCCGGTGAAGTCGAAGCCGCTATCTATGAGATTCCCCAAGTCAAGGAGGCCGCGGTGTTTGGCATCCCGGATGAGAAATGGGGAGAACTAGTGGTCGCAACCGTTGTTTTGCGACCGGGAACCAACCTGACGGCAGAGGAACTCAAGCAGTACTGCAAAACACGGATCGCCTCATTCAAGGTTCCACGCCATATCGAGTTCATGACGGAGGAACTCCCCAAGTCCGGGTCAGGCAAGATTCTGAAACGAGTTTTACGGGAGAAATACTGGGCCGGGCAATCCAGGCGAGTGTGATGCGCTGGGGTCCTCAAGTGAGTTCGAAAACCGAAGCAGATCCAGAACATTGGGTCGAGCTTCGCTCTTCAAGATGACGAACAAATGGAGATGTTGGGAAGCTTATGCGCGAAAACAGAATCTTTTCAGGAATTAAGGTAGTTGACCTTGCGAGCTTCATCGCAGGTCCCGCAGCAGCGACAATCCTGTCCGACTTCGGCGCGGATGTGATCAAGGTCGAGCCGCCCGACGGAGAGCTATGGAGAAACGGGCATAGGATCCCTCCACAGCCGCATTCAGACGAGCCTTATCCCTTTGAATTGGCCAATCGAAACAAACGTGGTGTTGCGCTTAATCTGAAAGCTGCGAGCGCTCAGCAGGTTCTCGAGCGGTTAGCCAAGTGGGCCGACGTGTTCATCGTCAACACGCCGCATGCCGCGCGCCAAAAATTGAAGCTCGAATATGACGATGTCGCGCAGTGGAATCCGCGTCTGATCTATGCGGATCTCACAGGATTTGGGGAGAAAGGTCCAGACGCCGCTCTTCCGGGGTTCGATCTCACGGCCTTCTGGGCGCGAAGCGGTTTGTTATTTATGACGCGCGATGCTGGAGAGCCGCCGACATGGCCCGTGGCTGGTAGCGGCGATAATGCGACTGCGGTCGCCATTTATGGCGCGATCGTGACCGCTCTTTATCGTCGCGAACGCACCGGCAAAGGATCCTACGTCACAACTTCGCTACTCGCGGCAGGTGTCTGGTCGGCCAGCGTATTCATTCAGGCCGCTCTATGCGGTGCGAGTTTCTATGGGCTGCATGATCGAGCACATCCCGTAAATGCAGGTTTGAACACGTATCGTTCTTCCGAGGGCACCTGGTTCGTCTTGGTAGTTACTCCGGACAAGGTACCAGCGATTCTAAAAGCACTTGGTCGTGAGGATATCCTGACGGATCCGCGATTCTC
>Ga0210408_10004082_pt1 | contig 13154 bp, 12 predicted proteins | sample IncBWH4MmetaG_FD_155471 | JGI IMG/M metagenome (GOLD analysis project Ga0210408, IMG submission 155471) | Forest soil microbial communities from Barre Woods Harvard Forest LTER site, Petersham, Massachusetts, United States - Inc-BW-H-4-M | ecosystem: Environmental > Terrestrial > Soil >...
AATCTCGTCAGCAATCGCTGATGTTCCCAAACCAAAGACGATAAGCGCTGTGAGCCCGATAGTCTGCATGACTTCCCCTAGATTGATCGGGGTTGAACTTCTGCGCTGCACAGTGGGCGGTCCAGCAGCAGTCGACGTTTAGGCACGATCTTTCAGTTCCGAGGTCCCTGCGCTCCCAGTCGACGCGCCTGTCGCTCACGCTTGCCGCGCGCTCATCCAATCGCTCGGAAGCGGCAGCGTGAACTCACAAAATATCATACGCTGTGCGTTCAAGCACTGGGAGGAAGGGGCGAGGGCGCCTGCATCTACGGCCGCATCAACGCGTCCGCAACACCGCGTCGAGCAAGGGTTTCGGGCGGTGAAGCGTTCTCCGCGTTCGCAATGAACGGTGGCTATGGAGTGGACTCCGGTCCTTCCCGAGCCGACCCGCGTACGCGCGCTCTCCGCCCAACTGTGCCGTTCGCGGTCGCGACCCGGAATGTCCGCTTAACGTCGACTCCGGACCGTCGCTGGTTGATCGAGCCTTGTTCGCTTCCGCCTATTAACCTCGTGCTGCGGCTTCTCGCCGCACCTGGTCCGCCGGCTTGTCCTCCCGGAGACCGACGTACACCGTGTGACGCAAGAGACCATCGGCTGTCCATGTCAGATAGGTGATCTCGGCCACAAGCTTTGGTTCGACCCAATGCACACGCGAGAGAACGAGCGGCGATCCGAAGCGTGTTGTGCGGGGCGGTGGGACGATTTGGCGCGGCTGAGCGGCTCCAGGCGGCGCCGCAGATCGGCAAGGACCGTATCAGACATCCCAGTGCCCACCCGGCCGGCATAGATAAGCTTGCCGTCATCGGTATAGTAGCCGAGTAACAACGCCCCGAGATGCGGCCGCGTTCCTTCCGGGTCGGACCAGCCGACGATGACGAACTCTTGGCGGTTCAACCATTTCGCTTTGCGCCATAGGCCCCGGTTTCGCGGCGCGTACCCGCTTAGCGAAAAGACCCGGTCGTCTCGGATCTAATAAAGAGAACGTTAACCATAAGCGCCAAAACTCGGATCGTCGCGCGAATCGGGTGCTCGGGCGACGCGTGCAAGTTGGACTGAAGCCGGTCGCGCAGCGAAAGACGACCGCGAACCGGAACAGGTGCGCGGGTCCGGTTCCTGAGGGGGTTCCTAGTCAGTCCACTCATTCAGCCGCAGAGGCGGACGCCCGGCGAGAGAGGCAGGAAATGCCGATTAATCTGAAGGCCCCCCAGCTGAAGGAATTAAAGCCGCACATCATGGTGTGCGGCGTAGGCGGCGCTGGAGGCAACGCGGTCAACAACATGATCGCCTCCGGCCTGTCTGGGGTCGACTTCATCGTCGCCAACACCGACGCGCAGGCTCTCGCCTCGTCGCGCGCGGAGCGAATCATCCAGATGGGCCTTCAGGTAACGGAGGGTCTAGGTGCTGGCGCCAGGCCCGAGCTCGGCAAGGCGGCAGCCGAGGAAGCGCTGGAGGAGATTTGCGATCACCTCGCCGGCTCACACATGGTCTTCCTGACCGCCGGCATGGGCGGGGGCACCGGCACAGGCGCAGCCCCAGTCATCGCCAGAGCGGCTCGTGAGATGGGCATCCTCACAGTCGGTGTCGTCACCCAGCCGTTCCATTTCGAGAGCGGCCGCCGTATGAAAGTCGCTGACGCTGGGATCGCTGAACTGCAAAGCGCAGTCGACACACTGATTGTCATCCCAAATCAGAACTTGTTTCGCGTCGCCAACGAGAAGACGACCTTCCCTGATGCTTTCGCGATGGCCGATCGAGTGCTTTACACAGGCGTCGCCTGCATTACCGACCTGATTGTCAAAGAAGGCCTCATCAATCTCGACTTCGCGGATGTCCAGTCCGTCATGAGCGATATGGGCAGAGCGATGCTGGGGACCGGCGAAGCGACGGGCGAACGCCGCGCAGTGCACGCCGCCGAAGCAGCGATCGCCAATCCGCTCATAGACGATATCTCGATGCGGGGGGCCCGAGCTCTGTTGATCTCCGTCACAGGCGGCGACGATCTGACGCTGTTTGACGTGGACGAAGCGGCGAGCCGGATTCGCCAGGAGGTCGACGACGAAACCAACATTATCCTCGGCGCGACCTTTGAGCCTGCCCTCGATGGTTTAGTGCGGGTGTCGGTCGTTGCGACTGGCGTCGATCGGGTGGCCGTTGCGAATACGCACGTCGAGACCGAGCAACTCCCGGTGCCCGTCATCGCATTCCCAGAGCCCATTGAGCGGCGCGGGGTTCACCCGCCCCACCGCTCACTGCTGGAGAGACTGAAGTCTCCGCTACGTCTCGCGTCATGATGGCGTCTAATGGAGCTTGAGCCATAGTTAGGTCGGCTAGGGAGCACGCGGCGGAACGGGTGCGCGCACGCGGCAGTTATCGGTGTGGGACCGGCCCAATGACCAAACTGACGATGCCGGCTACCCCTTCACGGTAGGCGCAATCGGTTCCGATGCAGAGCCGCCGTGTCCGCATCGCGCTCGGTGCGAAATGGCCCCGTCGGAGTCAGCTCGCCATCGAGAACCCAATACCAATTTCCTTTCGGGTTGCACTGCAGGCACACGCGAACGCCGTCGACGAAAGCATGCTCGCAATCGGCGATCGGCTCGCGCACTGAGTCGCAACTTGCGCGGCGTTGGCCTCGACGTTTTCATTTGGTGTTAGAGCAGTCGCGACCTTTAACACGCACGCACAAAGCCGTCGCGTCAGCCTTCGAAAGGCCAGCGACACGCAGGGCGTAGATCGTCTCGCCATTCACCTGTGTCTTATGAACGCCGATTGTCGCGCCGTTGAGCGCCGGGGCGTATTTGGCGTTGAGCCGCGTGGCGGCCACCTTGGCTTCCGCCTCCGATTTTGGCGCGGCGAACTGAATCGCCCAGTCGCCCGATTTGGAGGCGGTCTGATTCGCCGACGCCCCGAGTACGCCGGCCAGGGCGCCGAAGAGCGTGACTGGATGGACAGGTTCTTGGGCGGCGGCAGACGCCGCGATCGTCTGCGGCGCGGCTGGGGCCGATGGGATCATCGACGCACCGGGACGCTGCGGCTCGCGCCGCATCTCCGTGGCGGCGCTGGGCGCGGTCGCGGCAGTCTTGGCGACCATCCCGCGAACGAGAGTTTTTCGGGAAAGCTTCGTGGGCCGGTCGAGATCCGGCTGTGCGCCCGGAACGACCTTGCTCTCGACCCATCGGCAACCGCCTCAGCAGGCCGCTGCGGGGCATCGGAGGGCGCGGCTACGCTGGCCTGGGTGGCGGAGGGCGCGGCTGTGGCCTCCGGCAGTGCCGACATCGTGCGCGCAGGGTTGGATTCGGCGGATTGCGACACCCCGGGCCGTGAGTCGGCGATCTTATTAACTGCTACGACCGACGGGACCGGCGCCGTGGGCGGCGGCCCGACAGGCGTCGACGCCGCCAAGTCGTTCGGCGGCGGCTCCGAGGCCGCCGACGAGCGTGTGGCGGCAGGTGAGGCGTCAACATGAACGGCCGTCGGCAGTTCCTCAGACGGCATTGTCACATCAACCGTTTTTATTGCCCACTACTTGGCTAACGGTTGGACTCGGAATCAATAAATTCAATACTTTAGAGAGTCGGCAAGACCCGGCGAGAGAGGCTTTTCTTGCTAGATGTGACAATGCCCCGCTGCGTCGCGTCTCGATAATGCTCCATCCGCCTGGACCGTCGTTCTCTGCGATGAGCCCCGGTGTGGGACCACAGCGCGGCCATTATTTCCCCGACCGAGAGCAGATCGGCGAATCGGTCATGGAGGGCACCAAATCAGCGTAGCTCTTTGCAGATTTCACCAGGCAACGTTCTCCCGACCGCAGAGTGCCGACATCGGGTTCTCTCTGCTGTCGCGAAATACTGCAACGAGCGCCTGAGGTCCTCGGCGCAGTAGCCTCGTCCGATGACGACCATGACGTTATCCATGCGCTCATCCTGCTCGGGCAGGATCTCCGGCGACTGCACTGTCTTTCGTACGCTTTGCAACAACATCCGTCCGGCGGGCGTACGCGCTACCCCCTTGACGCGAAGCACATCGTCGCCGCGTGCGTGGAGCAAAGCCGACAGCCAGACGCTGAAAGCGGTCCAGTCGATGGACGTATCGAGAAGCAGCTTGGTCGCAAAGATCGGCGACTTTGCGGCTTCGTCCGACAGCTCGGGCATGGGCTCCGGATCCGCGTCGTCGCATGCCGGCAGGCTGACGACAGATCCGCGAGCGGAGCCCGATATCACTGCTCCAGGGTTGAGGCGGCGCAGAGTGGCGAGCAGGCGGGTCACCCCCGGCTGTGCCGCATCGATCTTGGTCACGACCAACCGATCCGCAACCTCCATCTGGGCGCGTCCGAGCCTTTCGCTGCGCAACTGCTCGAGGGCGTGCAGCGCGTCCACGGCCACTATGATCTCGCTGACAACGATGTGGTGGACGAGGACGGAATCGTTCCGGACGGCCTCCACGATTGGCCGCGGATCGGCGAGCCCGCTGGTCTCAAGGACGATGCGCTGGAGCCGCTCGTCGCTCGAGTCGAACCCGCTACGCGCATCGCAGACGTCACGCAACAGGTGGACGAGCTCCCTCTGCGCCTCGCAGCAGACGCAGCCTCCGGCGAGCACCACGAGGTTCGGGACGTCGCCAAGAATGGCGGCGTCGACGGGCGTCTCGGCCACCTCGTTGACGATGACGAGGGCGTCCTTGAACTGACCATGATGCAGCTGGTGCCGCAGCCAAGTCGTTTTGCCTGAACCGAGATACCCGCCAAGGACGGTCATCCGCATGCGGCCGTCATCGCGGGTCACGTCAAGGTGCCTCGCTGCCAGTGCGAACGAACCGCGCATCGAGCGGGTCCACGGCCCCGCCCGCGAGCCGTTCTGCGGCGACCCACACGCCATCAAGGTCGTCCACGATTGTCTGGCTGCCAGAAAGCGTCGCGATCTGGAGACCGGGAATGAGCCCGCCGTCATGGGCCGTCAGGCCGTATGGGCGCAAGACGGCGTTCAGCACTTGGGCGCGGCGGAAGCGAGCCCGAATCCGATCACCCGGATCGGTCGCTCCCGCGTCGGTCCAGTGTCCAGGGGCCGCTGGGTAGCCACAGCTGGCGCACATGGCGTCTGACCTCCTGTCACAAAAACAAGTTCGGCGGCGGAAACCGGGCCACCGCCGCATCCTAGTCAAATGGCCGGCGGCCGTGTCGCGGCGGTAAACGGATAGCGCCGGCGGAAATCCTCCGCCATCTCCTCTAATGTCAGCCATCTCACGCCATCGTGTCGATTGATGTGCTCGATCAGCCGCTCCAGCATGAGGATCACATGCGGCCTGCCGCTGACATCCGGGTGGATTGTCATCGGGAAGACGCCATAATCCATCTCCCGGTAAACCCAGTCAAACTGGTCCCGCCACATCTGCTCGATGTCGCGCGGGTTGACGAAGCCGTGGCTGTTCGGGACCTTCTTCATGAACAACATCGGCGGCAGGTCGTCCACACACCAGTTGGCTCCAATCTCGACGAGATCAATCTCCTTGCCGTGCACCATCGGCCGCATCCACTCCTCGGCGCGCTTGGAGTAGTCGATCACGGTCCAGCTGTCGCCGACCCTGGCGTAAAATGGCTGAAAGTCGCGATAGCCCTGGCTGTGGTCGTACCGGAAACCGTACTTCAGCAGGAGAGCCGCGGTGGAATTGGACATCTCCCACCAGGGCGCCACATAGCCGCGCGGCTTCTTGCCGGAGAATTTCTCGATCAGCTCGATCGATTTGACGAGGATGGCCTCCTCTTGGGTAGGTGTCATCGCGATCGGGTTCTCGTGGGTATAGCCGTGCGCGCCAATTTCATGGCCCTCGGCTGCAATTCGTTTCACCACGTCGGGGAAGGATTCAATCGAGTGTCCCGGGATGAAGAAGCTCGTCTTCAGCTTGTATTTCCGGAACAGGTTCAAGAGCCGGATGTTGCCGACCTCGCTTGCGAAAACGCCGCGCTGGATGTCGGACGGGGACTCGCCGCCGCCATAAGAGCCGATCTGTCCGGCCACCGAATCGACGTCGGCGCCAAACGCGCAGAGGATTTCCTTGGCCATTTCTCTCCACTTTCCATTTCAGTTGGCGTTCATTTGTGTCTTTTGACAAGGCGATTGCGCAGCGCGCCTCAAGGCTGAGGGTCCGTTTCTCCGCTCGCGTCAGACCCCGATCGGCATGTGCTCGGGTGAACGCGTTACCGCGCGCGGCGCCGTCAGCTCCTTCCACCTCGACAGCGCTTTGTTCACGGCTGGGAACGGCTTGCGACGAATCTGCTTGCCCCGACCTGGCCGGGCCTGATCGTTCTTCCCGTGCGACCATACGACCTCCCCGCGCGAGAGCACATAACGCGGCAGTCCGCTGACCTTGACTCCTTCGAATACGTTGTAGTCGATGATCGATTTCTGGTTCGAAGCCGATATGGTCTTGCCCAGCTTAGGATCGAAGACGCAGATGTCGGCGTCCGATCCGACCAGGATCGCGCCCTTCTGTGGATAGATATTGAGGATTTGCGCGATGTTGGTGGAGGTCACGGCGACGAACTCGCTGGCTGTAATGCGCCCGGTCTCCACGCCTTTGGTCCACAGAACGGACAACCGGTCTTCGAGCCCGCCGGTGCCATTCGGGATCTTAGTGAAGTCGCCGACGCCGGTCCGTTTCTGCTGGGTGGTGAAAGCGCAGTGGTCGGTCGCCACCACTTGCAGCGAGCCGGCCGACAGCCCTGCCCAGAGCGAATCCTGATGGCTCTTGCCTCGGAATGGCGGCGACATCACGCGACGAGCGGCATGGTCCCACTCGCGGTTGAAGTACTCGCTCTCGTCAAGCGTCAGGTGCTGGATCAGCGGCTCGCCGTAAACCCGCATGCCCTTTTGGCGGCCGCGGCGGATCGCCTCGTGCGCCTGCTCCGAGGAGGTGTGAACGATATATACGGGAACGCCCGCAGCGTCGGCGATCACGATCGCGCGGTTGGTCGCTTCACCCTCGACTTCTGGAGGTCGCGAATAAGCGTGGGACTCGGGACCGGTCTTGCCTTCCCTCATGTATTTCTGTTGCAGCGCGGCGACAAGGTCGCCGTTTTCCGCATGCACCAGCGGAAGGGCGCCTAGTGCCGCGCAACGCTGGAACGAGGCGAACATCTCGTCGTCATCGACCATCAAAGCGCCTTTGTAGGCCATGAAGTGCTTGAACGTGTTGATACCCTGGTCGACAACCTGCGCCATCTCGTCGAAATGCTGCTGCGACCATCCGGTGACGCACATATGAAATGAATAATCTGATGACGCCTGTCGGGCTGCACGCTGCTGCCACTCCTTGAGCGCCGTCATCATCCCACCCGGGCCTGGGATGACGAAGTCGACCACGGTGGTGGTGCCGCCGGACAGAGCCGCAAACGTGCCGCTCTCCCAGGTCTCCGCGGCCGTCGTCCCCATGAACGGCATTTCGAGGTGTGTATGCGGATCGATACCGCCAGGCATGATATATGCGCCTTCGGCGTCGAGCACGTTATCGCCCTTGAGATTATCGCCGATGGCTGAGATTCGTTCGCCCTCGATGAGAAGATCGGCCTCGTAGGTTCTGTCGGCGGCAAGGACTGTACCGTTCTTGATGACCGTAGACATTGTGACCTCCCGTTTGTCGTCGCGCATTCAGGTCATAGATTTGTGATCAGATTTCAGGGGGCGGCACCGCTCCCTTCCGTTCGATGATCAGCTTGTAGGCCCCTGGTTCACGGTGCTTGGCGAAATTGAAGATAGTCTCGCGATAACGCTTACCGAGGTCGAGGTCGGCGCGGGCGGTGATCACCTCGTCCTCGAGCGACACGGCTTGGGCCACAATCTCGCCGGACGGGGCGATAATGGCGCTCTCCCCGACCATTTTCGAACCCTCCTCGGTCCCGCACTTGGCCGTCCCCACCACCCACGTCGCGTTCTGGTAAGCGCCCGCTTGCATGCTCAAATGGTTGTGAAAGCTGGTTAGGCCGTCGATGTCGTCGAAGCCTGTGTGAGCGAAGGGAGTATTGTAGCCGAGCATCACTATCTCGACTCCCTGCAAACCCATGACGCGATAGGTCTCCGGCCAGCGCCGGTCGTTGCAAATGCACATGCCCACCACGCCTCCGAAACCTCGCCAGACGGGAAAACCAAGATCGCCTGGCGCGAAATAGCGCTTCTCCAGGTGCTGATACTGCCGGTTCGGTTGCGGCTCCGCGTGGCCGGGCAGATGGACCTTGCGATATTTGCCGATTATGGCGCCCGATTGGTCGACAATAATCGAGCTGTTGAAGCGGCGCTTGCGTCCGTCCTCGACCGCCAGCTCGGCATAGCCCAGATAGAAGCCCACGCCGAGCGTCTTGGCCGCGTCGAACAGCGGCATGGTCTCCGGACCCGGCATGTCGCGCTCATAGTAGCTGTCTAGCTCGACCTCGTCCTCCAACAGCCAGCGCGGGAAGAAAGTCGTGAGCGCCAGTTCCGGGAACACGACAAGCTCCGCGCCGCGGCCTTTCGCCTCGCGCATCATGGCGATCAGGCGCCGGACCGTATCCTTGCGCGGTGCCGATTTGGAAATGGGCCCCATCTGCGCTGAGGCAACCTGGACGATCCGGCCCATGCCACTCTCCTTGCCTCACTGACTTGCCGAGTCGGCTGTCTCGACCCACGCAACGCCGTCAAGCAAACTTTCGCACAAAAGAAACGCAACCGCATTCGTCATTGCTAGTTCGTTGTGTCCGAATAGGGATCTTCCGCTGCGCCCTTGTCGACGCTCGTGAGAATGTTGATGTCCGCGGGGCTCCAACTGGCGACCACCGGGTCCCCATTCTCGATGGGAGCGGCAGAAAAGTCGCCGTCAGGCACATGCGCGACAAAGACTCCGCTACCGAGATCGATAAAAACCTTGACGTAGCTGCCCTGGTACTCGGTCGCTTCAACGACGCCGCGAACCTCATTGGGGGCGGTCGCACCCTTGTCGCCCACGCTCGTTCGCAATTTGATACGATCCCGGCGCACAGCAAACGATAGCGGCGATCCCTCGGCAAGGGGCGCCTCGTTAGTGGCCGCCTCGAATTGGGCGCCATTCGCTCCTCGCAACCTCAGCTGTCCTTCGCCCACGTGGACGATCGTTCCCGTCAAAACATTCTGACCCCCCATGAAACGGGCAACATAGGGAGTCTTCGGCCGGTTGAAAATGAAATTGGCGCTGCCCGCCTGGTCAATGCGGCCGGTATCCATCACCACTACCATATCCGCCAGCGCGATGGCCTCGGGTTGAGTGTGTGTCACGTGGACGAAGGTGATACCCAGCTCCTTCTGCAGGCTCTTCAGTTCACCCCGCATGCGCAACCGCAGGAATTCATCGAGCGCGGAGAGCGGCTCGTCGAGCAGGAGAACGCGCGGATTGGTGATCAGGGAACGGGCAAGCGCTACGCGCTGTTGCTGCCCGCCCGAAAGCTGCGCGGGCGTCCGGTCCTTTAGCGCCTGCAGCTGCACGCGATGCAACATCTCCTCCGCCCGCTGACGGCGCTCGGCTTTCCCGACGTTGCGCATCTTCAGATAGAAGGCGACGTTGTCGAGGACGGTAAGATGTGGGAACAGGGCATAGCTCTGGAACATCATGGCCGTTCCGCGTGCGACCGGAGGCCTGCCGACCACCATTTCCTTGCCTATATAGATTTCGCCCGACGTCGGCGTTTCGTGGCCGGCGATCATGCGCAAAATGGTTGTCTTGCCGCACCCCGACGGCCCCAGCAGGCAGCAATAGGAGCCATGCGGTATGGTGAGATTGATTTTGTCGACAGCGGTCGTTGCGCCGAAGGTCTTGGTGAGGTTGACCAGTCGAATTTCGCCGGTTTCGTGACTTGCTGGACGAAAGCTCTGACGATTCATTTCGAGCCTGATCGTCTACGTTGGATGGCGACGATTGAGGTAAGCGCGATGGCGATGGCGGCGAAGGAAACGAATGTCGTCATGGCCCCCAGCGCGTAGAGCGCCGGCGACGTAACGTTCGTCGTCATCGTCCAGATTTCGAGCGGGAGTGTGTTCTTACTGCCGACCGTCAACCAGCTGCGGGGAAATTCGTCGTACGACAATGTGAAGCCGAACAACGCGACTGCGATCATGCCTGGAAGGACGATCGGAATCACGACCGACCACACCGCCTGCCAGCGGCTGGCGCCGAGGTCGTAGGCTGCTTCCTCGTAGGAGGGGTCCAGTCGGCCGAGCACGGCGAACATGATGAGGAGGCCAAACGGAAGCGTCCAAGAGAGATGGGCGCCGAGCGCTGAGCTGTACCAGGCCGCGGGCATGCCGAGGTAACGGAACGTGACGAGCACGCCGATCGACAGGACGAGGCCGGGGACGATCAGGCTTGCAATTGCCGTGTAGAAGATGACGGTGTCGCCGATGAAGCGACGGCGGAAGGCAAAGCCGGCGCTGACTGAGATCACGACGGTGAGAGCCGCCACGATCAGAGCCAGCGGAAACGATCGCTCGAAGGCGCCGACGACGTCCCCGACTCGGCGCGGGTTGAACAATTCATCGAACCACATCAGAGACGGATCACGCAGCGGAAAGACAAGCGCCGCCGACGGCCCCTGGAAGGAGAGGATCAACACCGCGATCATGGGCCCGTATAGGAAGATGACGAACAGCGCGAACAGCGTGGCGAGCGCATAGAATGTCCAGGGCCTAGGACCGTAAGAGCTCGGTGAAGCAGCCATCCTACCGCACCAGTTCCTTGCGCACGTCGACCAGGCGGAAGATCGCAGCCGCAACCAGAAGCACAACGACTAGAAGGATCACGGCGTTGGCGGCCGCGCGCGGATAGTTGAGGAACTGGAGGTCATTGAAGATTCCCGATGTCGCCGAGCCTGAAAGCCCCCCACTGATCACGGTTACAACGAAGAAGTCACCCATGGTCAGAGTCACCACAAACAAGGCGCCAAGCGCAATGCCCGTCTTGCTGAGCGGCAAGACGACGTTCCAGACGACGCCCCAGCGCGTGGCGCCGGCGTCAGTGGCCGCCTCGAGCAGCGATTTGTCGATGCGCGCCATGGAGTTAAAGATCGGCACGATCATGAATAGAGTAAACAGGTGGACGTAGGCGACGACCACCGAGAAGTCGGAGAAGAGCAGCCAATCCAATGGGTGGCTCACGATGCCGACCTTGATCAGGCCCGAGTTGATCAGCCCCTCTTTACCAAGCACCGGCCGCCACGAGATCATGCGGATGATGTTCGAGGTCCAGAACGGCACTGTGCAGACGAGAAACAATCCAATGGCCGTTAGCAGATTGCGAACATGAAAGACCAGAAAATAGGCGATCCAAAATCCTAGTACAAAAGTAATGATCAGCACAATTACTGTAAATTTCACCGTTGACAGATAGAGCGCCCAGGTGGTGGGGCTGCTCAGCAGGTCGACATAGTTCTTCGAGGTGAATTGCGGCACCATGCCAACGAGCATCTGGTAGTGGAAAAAGCTGACCAGGATGACGAGCGCCACCGGAATGGCAAAAAAGAAGAAAAGCACGAGCACGAGCGGCGCGACCTGCAGATAGACGAACCGCGGCGACTTCTGGACGTCTCCGGATGTCATTTTGAGATGTCCTCGCCCAGCAACATCGGCTCCGGTGGCGCGAGCGGCAACCGGAGCCGCTGCCCGTCTAAGGGGTTCGGCCCCTAGGCAGCGCTGAATGCATTCCACTGAGCGATCATGAACTCGGCCTGGTCCATGAGGTTGTTCCAAACGCCGACTTTGGAAAAGCGCTCTTCGTACGAGCCGCCGTCACGCACGGCGCCGGCGGAGTCGGTCTTCTCTCCCGTCGGGCTAGTGATGTCGGCGGTTGCCGGCTTGCCTTCATAAAAGTAGCCACGCTCGTTTTCGGTCAAGGCTGCCTTCGCGGTCTTCGGATTGGCGCTGTAGTAGCCTTGTTTCGCGACGAACCCGCCGACCCAACCGGAATTGTACCAGTTCACATACTCATAGGCGGCGGCGAGCTTCAGTCCGTCGAGATGGGCCATCAAGCCAAGGCCGTTGCCCCAGCCGCGATAGCCCTCTTTCAGAGGCTGGTAGACGCACTTGACGCCTTGCGTCTTCACCGCAGTGACGGCCGGCGACCACATGGACTGGATCACCACTTCGCCGGCGGCCATCAGGTTCACGGACTCATCGAAGGTGTTCCACAACGCGCGGAAATGACCACCCTTCTTCAGCTCGATCAGCTTGGAGATCGTCTTATCCAATTCGTCCTTCGTCGGATTGCCCTTGTCGGCGTACTTCACGACGCCCGCGGCCTCCATGGCCATGATGGCGTCCATGATGCCGATGGCCGGGATGTTCTGGATCGCGGCCTTGCCCTTGAACTCAGGCGCGATCAGGTCGGCCCAGGTGGTGATCGGACGACCGACGAGGTCAGGCCGGATGCCTAGCGTATCTGCATTATATACTCCAGGGACGAAGCTTGCCCATGCCGTCGGCCCCTTGACGAAGGACTTACCGTCTTTGGCGTCGCGATACATGAACTTGATCGGTGAATCCCCCTGGCGTGAGACTTCCTTCCCTGCGAACACGCCTTCCGTATACAGCGGCGTGAGGTCGCCCCAGTTCTTGATCTTGGCGATCTCGACCGCCTGGGTCACGCCCTGCGGAATCATGATCTTGCTTTGCCAGATCTCCATGTCCGCAATGTCGATCGACTTCGGATCGTTGACCATGCGGTTGGTCAGACCGGGGTGATCGACCACCGACATGTCGACCTTGAAGCCGAGGTCCTTCGTCGCCTGCTTGGCGATGTCGGCGAGCGTGGAGTAGGACATGCCGGTGTGGTTAAGCGTAACGTCCTTGAGGTTCTGCGCCCAGACTGTCGGGAATCCGGTCACAGCCGTAGAGGCCGCGATGGTGGCGCTGCTTTTCAGAACCGAACGCCGCGAAATCCTGCGCCCGGCGAGCGACGCGCTGTCCTTGTTCATTTCAAGCTCCCTTGAGGGTTTGGCCGGCTGCTTGTACAGACAGCCTCTGTCGTTGCGAGCGCCAAACCCGCCGAGCGCGATGCGCGCACAACCGATTGCGTGTTAAGGTGCTCCTTGATGAACGAGTAGAAGGCACGTCGCAGCTGGTGTCAACGGC
>Ga0210408_10004083_pt1 | contig 13153 bp, 10 predicted proteins | sample IncBWH4MmetaG_FD_155471 | JGI IMG/M metagenome (GOLD analysis project Ga0210408, IMG submission 155471) | Forest soil microbial communities from Barre Woods Harvard Forest LTER site, Petersham, Massachusetts, United States - Inc-BW-H-4-M | ecosystem: Environmental > Terrestrial > Soil >...
ACCTTGAGCAGCGGCACCATCATCGTCAGCGGCGCGCTGGCTGATTCCGGCACGCTGATGGCGAGTGGGACCGGGAGCCTGGTGGAGATCACGAGCGGCACGGTGGTCAGCGGCGGCGCGGTCGTGGTCGGCAACGGCGTCGTCGAGGTGCTCGCCGGCGGCACCGCCAACATCGCCTTCCTCGCGGGCGGCAGCGGCGGGCTGGTGATCAATGATTCGCCGAGCAATGTCAGCGCCTTCACCGGCACGGTGTCCGGCTTCGGCGGCATGAACCATACCAACCACAAGCAGTTCATCGATCTCACCTCGGTGGGCTTCGCCAGCGGACAGATTCATCTCAGCTACACCGCGGCGGCCGGCAGCGGCACGCTGTCGGTGATGGGCGGCGTGACGCTGGTAGCGCAGATCAAGATGATCGGCAGCTACACGTCGGCGAACGTCAGCGCCAAGGCCGACAGCAACGGCAATGTGGAGATCGTCGATCCGACGGTGCCGAATGGCGGCAGCGTCGCGCGGGGGCCCATGCAAGCCCTCCCGCAGCACGGCATCGATCTGCCGGACATCGCCTTCAGCGCGCAGACGACGCTCGCTTATGCAAAGCACGTTGCCGGCGCCGGCGGCACGCTGACCGTGAGCGACGGCCGGCACACCGCGGCGATCGCGCTTCCTCGGCAGCTACATCGCCGGAAGCTTCGTCATTGCCGCCGACGGCCATGGCGGCACGCTGGTCACGCAGGCGTTGCAATCAGAGCAGCAGGCGCTGCTGGCGCACCCGCCACACCGCTGATCGGCGCTCGCCCCTCGCCGGGCGCACCATGGACCGTTCAGTCAGAACCAGATCGCCGTCCTGCCCGCGCTTGTCGCGAGCAGGCACGTAGGCGCGCGCAATCTTTTCCGCTGCGCCGACACAACGACGTCGATGACCGGAATGCGTCTGCAATACCTCCAGTCGTGACGAACCATGGCTTCTTGTCTTGATTTCTTCAGGTCAAAGTGTTGGCAGTTCTTAAATTCCTGCAAGACGGTTTGTTCGCCTTGGCGCACGGGTCACCACGACTCCGCAGCAAGCGACGCTATTGTCCGGCGCGGACCCATCGGTCCAACGCTACATTAGGGGGCGCGCTTGGCTTTCATTGGTCCTTATCCCACGACGTTCAGCGGCAACACTGGCGCCATGGTGGTCAGCCATACCACCTTCAGCGGCGGCGTCACCAACACCGGCACCATCGGCGCCGGCGGCATCTCGGTTAGCAGCAGTACCTTCCTCAGCGGCGGCATAGTCGATACCGGCGTCATTTCCGGCGGCATCCGGGTCGACGGTCACAGCAGGATACTGGCGAGTAGCGGCACGGCGATCGCGGTCATCAACGCCACGACGCTCGGCGGCGGTATCAGCAATGCCGGCATCATCTCGGCCACCGGCAATGGCGTGCTGGTCTCGGCGGTCACCGCGTTTGCCGGTGGCATCACCAATAACGGCAGCATCTCCGGCAAAACAGGCATCGATGTCGCAGCGACCGCGTCGTTCGCCGGAGGCATCGCCAACGGTGCTGGCGGCACGATTGCAGCGAGCCGCGTTGGCGTCTTCGTCAGCGGTGTCACGTCTTTCGTCGGTGGTATCGTCAACCGGGCCGGCGGAACGATCTCAGCCAGCGCGACAGCGATAGCGGTCGATAAGGTCAGCACCTTCAGCGGTGGCATCAACAATGCCGGCGCTATCTCGGCGGGTCGCGTAGGCATCGTCCTCGCTGGCGTGTCCCGCTCCGGAAACTCCGTCATGCTGACGGCCCTCGGTGGCATCAGCAATAGCGGCAAGATCTCGGTGAAAGGTACCGGCGTCGCCGTCGGCGCAGGGGCCACCCACTCCGGCGCATTTGTTACCTTCGCGACCTTCGCCGGCGGCATCACCAACAGCGGCACTATTTCAGGCGCGATAGGACTTTTCGTTGGTGGCAATGCCGGACTCAATCAGGCGTTCTTGGACCAAACGCCGATGGAATCCCGGCCGGCGACTGCGCCATCCGGTGACGCGGTCGTCACCATATCGAGCTTCTCCGGCGGGATCGACAACCGCGGCAGCATCGTTGCGAACCATGGTCCCGGCATAGTTGTTGCCGGTATTGCTCATTCCAGCGGGTCTTTCACGCTCGCGACGTTCGCCGGGGGCGTCCGTAACACGGCAACGATCTCCGCAGCCAGCCTCGGCATCCTCGTCGAGGGTCAAGCATTCAAGAATGGGTCAGTAATCATTTCGACATTCGCCGGCGGCATCGGCAACAGCGGCAGTGTCTTGGCCTCCGCTGAAGGCATCATGGTCGCCGGGCGAGCTATCGGAAGCAACGCGACCGTCACCATATCGAACTTCGCCGGCGGCGTCAGCAACGGCGGTACCGTCTCGGCCGGCGCTGACGGAATCGCAGTCGGCGGCCTTGCCAGTGGAACCAACGCGACGGTCACCATTTCGAACTTCTCCGGCGGCATCAGCAACAGCGGCAGGATTTCTTCGACAACGGGTTCTGGCAGCGTCGTTGGCGGTGTAGCGCGCTCCAGCGGATCATTCACGCTGGGGAACTTCGCCGGCGGCGTCCGCAACAACGGGACGGTCGCGGCGGGCGTTGACGGCATCTTTGTCGGCGGCCAGGCATTCAACAACGCAACTGCTGTCCTTTCCACGTTCTCCGGCGGCATCAGCAACGGCGGCAAGATCTCTGCGACGACCGGTTCCGGCATCTTCGTCGGCGGAGTAGCCCGCTCCAGCGGGTCAGTCACGCTGGCGACGTTCGCCGGCGGCATCCGCAACAACGCTACGATTTCGGCCAGCGCCAACGGCATCTTTGTCGGCGGCCAAGCATCCCAGAATGCATCCGCCGTCATTTCCACTTTCTCTGGCGGCATCAGCAACAGCGGAACCATCTCGGCCGGCGCGGCTGGCATCCTCGTCGGGAGCAGGTCAGGTTTCGGCACCGCGGTTTCGACCTTCGCCGGCGGTATCAGCAACAGCGGCAAGATTTCGGCCCGTGGTGACGGCATCCTGGTCGGCGGCCAAGCCGCCGGAAGCAACACGCCCGTCATTGTATCGAGCTTCTCCGGCGGCATCAGCAACACGGGAACGATCTCGGCGGGCGGTTACGGCATTGCCGTCAGCAATGTTGCTGTCTTCGCCGATACCCAAGCCGGCGGCATCAGCAATACCGGTACGATCCGGGCGCACCGTGGCGGTATTTTCGTCGGCGGTGTGGCCGACACCGCTCACGGCTCCGTCGCCGCCTCGGCCTTCGCCGGTGGCATCAGCAATGCCGGCACGATATCGGCTAGCGGCATCGCCATCTTCGTCGGCGGCCAGGCAGGGGCCGGCGAGTCCGTTACGCTGTCCATGTTCTTCGGCGGCATCGCCAACACCGGCACCATCGCGGGGCCCGTCGGCGCCATGAGCGGCCGCAAGGCGGCCATGGCGTCCATGGCGCGATCGGGACCCGGCGTCCTCGTCGGCGGCCGGGCGGGATCGGGCGCATCGGTAACGTTGTTGGCCTTCTCCGGCGGCATACGCAACAACCGTACAATCTCGGCCGGCGGCAACGGCATTGTTGTCGGCGGCCGGTCGACCGGAACCGGCGCGTCCGTCACGATATCGAACTTCTCTGGCGGCATCAGCAACGGCGGCAAGATCGCCGCCGGTTTTGACGGCATCATGGTCGGCGGCACCGCCAACAGCAACGCCTCCGTTGCCATATCGACCTTCGCCGGCGGCATCACCAACACCGGCATGATTTCCGTCAGCGGCGCCGGTATCTTCATCGGCGACAACTCACACAATGGCGCTGCCACGGTCTCAAGTTTTTCCGGCGGCATCAATAACCGCGGCTCGATTTCGGCCGGAGATACTGGCATCGGGATCTTCGACGTTGGCTTGTTCGCCGACGGCATCAAGAACACCGGCAAGGTTACGGCCGGCTCCTCGGGGATTCTGGTCGTCGATGTCGTCACCTTCGCCGGGGACGTAAGCAACACCGGCACGATCTCGGCACGCAACAACGGCATCGACATTCGCGACGGTGAAACCTTCTCCGGCGGCATCACCAACAGCGGCAAGATCGCGGCCGGCGGCCTCGGCATTGCGGTCACCGGTACTACCTCGTTCGGCAGCGCTGGCGCCGGCGGTATTACCAACAGCGGCGCAATCGCGGCTGCTCGCGGGGGTATCCTTGTGGAGGCGGTCCCGACATTTGCCGACGGCATCGACAACAGCGGCATGATCTCGGCCGGCAACCAGGGCGGGATGAAGTCGCGGAACCTGGCCTTGCCCGGCCTCAGCAACGGCGAAAAAGTCAGGAAAGGCGTGCCTACCGGCAACGGTATTTTGGTTGACGGCGGTTCGATCTTTGCGGGCGGCACCACCAACAGCGGTACGATCTCCGCGTTGCACACTGGCATACTCTTGCGCGGCACCACGACTTTCACCGGCGGCGTCACCAATAGCGGCGCGATCAGCGCCGGCGGTCGCGGCATTGCAGTCGGCACGGGTAGCAGGGCGGCGGCTGCCGGGGTGTCGACCTTCGCCGGCAACGTCCTCAACAACAGCAAGATCACGGCCGCGACCGGCGTTGCTGTCCTGGGCGGCAGCATTGTCCTTGGCGCGATCGTGGACAGCGGCACGATCGTGGCGACCAGCCACGGTATTCTGATCGACAGCGCGAGCGAGATCCTGGCCGGGAGCAATACCGCGATCGATATCGCTGGCCGCACCTTCACCGGCGGAATCACCAATTTCGGCGTGATCTCCGGTTCGGCAGGCATCGAGATTGCCAGCGCCCACGCGGTCAGCATTTTCGACGCCGGCACGATCATCGGCGCCGGCGGCACCGCGATCGAGTTCACCGGCAGCGGCAATACGCTGACGCTCGGCGCCGGCTACAGCATCAGCGGCGCCGTCGATCCCTCGGGCAGCAACACCTTCCAGCTTGGCGGGAGCGGCTCCGACCGGCAATCAGAACGTGTTCTCCGGCGGCAAGGCGATCGGCACAGTCATAGCCGGCAGCGGAGGACAGTTCGTCACCGGCGGGACGGTTACCGGCACCAGGATCGCGAGCGGGTTCCAGCAGATTGGATCGAAGGGCACGGCCACCAGCACCACGCTCGACGTCGCGGCAAGGCAGGACATCGTTTCGGGCGGCGTGGCAATCGGCGCCACGATGATCGGTGGCCAGAACCTGCAAAATGTTTTCTCCGGCATCGCCAGCGTCACCACGATCCGCAGCAGCGGCGAACAGCATATCTGGTCGGCCGGCGCCATCGCCATCGGCACCACGATCAGCAGCGGCGGCGCCGAAGTCGTGGAATCCGGCGGCATCACCAGCAACACGCGCGTGTCGAGCGGCGGCGTGCTGACGGTATTCGCCGGGGGCCTTGCCGATCCCACCACGATCTTCAGCGGCGGCACCGAGATTGTCAGTGGCCGCGACATCGGCGCGAACATTTCCGGCGGCACGCAGGACGTCTTCGGCGCCGCGACGGGCGCAACGGTATCCGGCGGCCTCGAGATCATCGAGACCGGCGGCACGGCTTCGGGAACGACGATCAAGGCCGGCGGGCTCGCGATCGTCGAGTCGGGGGGCACGCTCAGCGGCACGACGACAGTGATGAGTGGCGGCGCTATCGAATTCGTCGGCACAAGCGCCGGCGACAGCGGGCTGAAACTCCTGAGCGGCGCCACGAGTGAGCTCGGCTCCGGCGCCTTCCTCAGCGACGCTCAGGTCGGCAAGGGTATCACCCTCGTGATCCTCGGGGGCGGCACGGCATTCGGCGGCACGATCTCGGCCGGCGCCCTCGCCATCATAGAGTCCGGCGGTGCGGTCACCAGCGACGGGAACGGCAATCCGCTGTTCATCAATAGCGGCGGCACCTTCGAGTTCCTCGGCACCGGCAACACCGGGGCAAACATACAGCTTTTCTCAGGCGCCACGCTCGAGCTGGATTCCGGGGTGTCCTTCGGAGCTACCGGCGGCGACTTCAATGCCGGCATCACCGCAATGGTCTTGAGCGCCGGGGCGCTGACGCTGAGTGGCGCCACGATCAGCGCCGGCACGCTGATCGAGACTTTGAGCAGCGGCACGATCTTCGTGGACGGAGCGCTCGGCAATTCCGGCACGCTCATCGCGAGCGGCCCCGGCAGCCTCGTAGAGATCGCGAGTGACGCCGTGGTCGGCGGCGGCGCGGTCGTGATCGGCAACGGCGTCGTCGATGTGCTGTCCGGCGTCACTGCCAACATCGCCTTCCAGGCGATGGGCGGCGGCGGGCTGGAGATCGCGGATTCGCCGGGCAATGTCAGCGCCTTCACCGGCACGGTGTCCGGCTTCGGCGGCATGAACCATACCAACCACAAGCAGTTCATCGACCTCGTGTCGGTCACCTCCGCCCCCAACACGATCAGCCTGAGCTACCTGCCCGCCGCCGGCAGCGGCACGCTATTCGTCTCGAGCGGCGGCGCCGTCGTGGCCCAGATCAACATGATCGGCAGCTACACGTCGGCGAACTTCAGCATCAAGGCCGACAGCAACGGCAATGTGGAGATCGTCGATCCGACGGTGCCGAATGGCGGCAGCGTCGCGCCGGAGCCCGCGCAAACCTTCCCGCGGAACGGCATCGATCTTCCGGATATCGCCTTCGGCGCGCAGACCACGCTCGCCTATGCAAAGCACGTTGCCGACACCGGCGGCACCTTGACCGTGAGCGACGGCCGCCACGCCGCGAGCGTCGCGCTTCTCGGCAGCTACATCGCCGGAAGCTTCGTCATTGCCGCCGACGGCCATGGCGGCACGCTGCTCACCGCGGCGGAGCAAACGCAGCAGCCGCAGCTTACGCATCCGCCGCACGGCTGATGGGTCTGGGGCTCATCCCCGCCGCAACTCAAGTCGTCAGCCGTTCGTCGTCCCAGACCTTGTCGGGCATCGGCAGGCCGGCAAACATTTCGCGGGTCGGCGGCTTCTCCGGCGCAATGCCGAGCGTCTCAAGCACCATCACGAGCTGGCGCACGTGCTGGCCCGAATGCCAGGTGGTCCGCTCGAGATACTCGTGCAAGGTCACGTCGCCGTAGTAGACGTGGGCCTTGTGGGAAAAATCGCTTCCGCGGCCGGGACCGTTCCACCAGGCCTGGAACCGCCCTACCACGTCCGCTCCATAGGCCAGTAGCTTGGCCTTGGTATTCATCTGCGGTGGCGGGACGCGATCGTAGGCACCTTCCCTGAGCGGCAGACCCTGGACCTCATGTTCGAGGAACGCGTCGGCGATGTTGAAAATGTGATAGGCGAGCTGCGCGTAGCTGCGCGGTCGATGCGGCAGCAGGCGGCCGATCTTTTCCTCGGGGATTTGGGCGAAGAGCCGCTGCGCTGCCGTCTGGATCGCGACGAGCCGGCCGGCAAGCTCGGGCACGGGGAGCACTAGCGCCCCTCCCCACGCGACGCCGGCGACGCGCGCCACCTCGCGCAGCACCTGGCCGTTCGCCCAATCGTTGCCACGGCGCACGATGGGGACCGATCTGATGCCGAGCGTTGCCAGTTCCGCAATCGCAGCCGTGTCCTCCAGAACATTGATGGACACGAAGGAAACGCCGTGCTTGGTCAAAAACTCCTTCATTCTGAGGCAACTGGTGCAGCCGGGCTGCCAATAGGCCTTGATGATGGAGTTGTCGGGAGATGAAGGCGCCATGGGCAACGCTCATCGGACGTCGGCGCCATGACTATACTTCGCGTTGCCCGCAGGGAAAATTGCCAGGCTGGTTGCAACTATGCGGGAACTGGGCCGTACATACGGTGCGAGGGTGCCCTGCCCGATGCGTTCGCGGCTGGCCCCGACAAAGAACCAACCACCGATATTTTTGAGGAGAGCGCGCCATAGCCGCAGAACGAATCCAGCGCAGGCTCGCGGCGATACTCGCAGCCGACGTGGTTGGATATAGCCTGCTGATGGCCGGTGACGAGGCCGGAACTCTCGCCGCGCTTCGCTCCTACCGCGAGCAACTGATTGAGCCCGAGGTCGCCGCGCACAGCGGCCGCGTGGTCAAGCTCATGGGCGACGGCGTGCTGGTCGAATTCGCCAGCGTGGTCGACGCCGTCGAGTGCGCCGTCGCCATTCAACAGCACATGGCGGCGCGCAACGCCGATCTATCGGAAGAACGCCGCATCGTTTTCCGCATCGGCATCAATGTCGGCGACATCATCATCGAAGGCGATGACATCTATGGCGACGGCGTGAACGTCGCGGCTCGGCTGGAAGCGCTGGCGGAACCCGGCGGAATCTGCATTTCCAGATCGGCGCGCGAGCAGGTGCAGAACAAGATACCGATCAGCTTCGCCGACCTTGGCGAGCGCACCCTCAAGAACATCGAGCGCCCGGTCCACGTGTATTACGTGATGCTTGGAGGCCAGCAAGCCGCGGGCGAGCCGCCGACGAGCACCGCGTCCTCTGCAATGGCGAGCGAGAAGGCCTCGATCGCGGTTCTGCCATTCGTCAACATGAGCGGCGATCCCGAACAGGAATACTTCGCCGACGGCATTTCGGAAGACATCATCACCGCCCTGTCGAAGCTCTCGCAACTCTTCGTCATCGCCCGCAATTCGTCCTTCACCTTCAAAGGAAAGGCCGTCCACATCGGCGAGGTGAGCCGGAAGCTCGGCGTGAGGTTCGTCGTCGAAGGCAGCGTTCGCAAAGCCGGCAACAGAGTGCGCATCACGGCACAGCTGATCGACGGCGCCAGCGGCGGTCATCTCTGGGCCGAGCGCTACGACCGCAATCTCGACGATATTTTTGCCGTTCAAGACGAGGTGACGCATGAAATCGTCGCGGCTCTCGCCCTGAATTTGACTGATGCGGAACGCAGCCGAATTGCCAGCGAACCTACCGGCAATCCCGAGGCGCACGACTACTTTTTGCGCGGGCGCGAGTGCTGGTGGCACCCGTCGAAGCAAACGAGTATCGAGGCCAAGGCGATGCTGCAGCGCGCCATCGAGTGCGATCCGAGCTTTGTGCCGGCTTACGCCTTTCTCGCTGCCGTACACACCCGCGACTACGTGAACGACTGGAGTGACTCTCCGGAGGAGTCGCTACGCCAGGCATTTGAGGTCGCGCGGCGGGCAGCCGCGCTGGATGACCGGCATGCCTATACCCACTGGGCAATGGGCGGCATCTACCTGTGGAGCCGCCGGCACGACGAGGCGGTTCGCGAGTTTGAAAAATCGATTTCGCTCGATCCGAACTTCGCCCTTGGCTACATGATGCTCGGGCTGTCGCTGTACTACGAGGGCAAGTCAGAGCGGGCGCTCGACGTGTTTGATCGCGCTTTTGCCCTCGATCCTTACCACCCTGACGTTTACCTGCACTTCCAGGCGCAAGCGTACTTCCAGCTGGGTCAGTTCGAAAAAGCGGTTGAAATCCTGAAGCGGCGGCTGGTCCGCAACCCGGACACGGATATCTCGCGCGCGCTGCTCGCGTCGAGCTACGGCCATCTCGGTCGCGGCGATGAAGCGCGGCGGGAGTGGCAGGAACTGCTGCGGATCAACCCGAATTACTCAGTGGAGCACCGCCGCAAGGTGCTGCCATACAAAAATCCCGCCGATTTTGAGCCTTTCGTCGACGGCCTCCGCAAAGTCGGTTTGGCCAAGTAGCGCCGTGTATTGCCCTGCCTATCGCCGCGCCAGACTTGGCCCGGGGCTGGCGTAGGCCTGCTGCGGCGCCGATTGCGCCTCCGCAGTTGCCGCGGCCCGAAGTTCTTGCCTCGCTTGGCGATTGAACGCGGCTTGAACCGAGACGAAGAAAACAGGCACCATCAGCAGCGCCAGGGCCACGACGGCCGTCATCCCTCCCATCACGCTCGTGCCCAGCGCCTGCTGGCTTTTTGCGCCGGCGCCGCTGGCGACGATCATCGGCGCCACCCCGAAGACAAAGGCGAGGCCGGTCATGACGATCGGCCGAAAACGCATCCGGCACGCCGCGATGGTGGCCGCCCTGATCGGTTGGCCCTGCTCGCGCAACGCCTTGGCAAACTCGATGATCAGGATGCCGTCCTTGGCGGCAAGGCCGATGATGGTCACGATGCTGACCGTGAAGTAGACGTCGTTCGGCAGCCCGCGCAGCGTGGCCGCCGCCACCGCACCGAGGATGCCGAGCGGGACAGTCAGTAGAACCGCCAGCGGTATCGTCCAGCTCTCGTAAAGTGCAGCGAGAACGAGAAACGCCAGCAAGGCCGACAGCATCAGCAGGAAGGGCGCTTGCGAGCCGGAGAGCTTCTCCTGCAGCGACTGCCCGGTCCAGTCGTAGCCAAACCCGCGCGGAAGCTGTGCCGCGAGCCGCTCCATTTCGCCGATCGCATCGCCGCTCGTATAACCGGGCTTGGCCGACCCCGAGATACGGACCGAGGGGTAATAGTTGAATCCGACGATTTGTGACGGCCCCACCGACCAACGGGCCGTGGCAAAGGACGAGACCGGAACCAATTGCCCGCGGGCGTTGCGCACATTGTAGGTCAGGATCTCATCCGCCTGCATCCGTGCGCCGCGGTCGGCCTGCACGACGACGCGCTGCATGCGGCCGCGGTTGGGAAAGTCATTGACATAGTTGGACCCGAGATTGGTCGAAATGGTGTTGTTGATCTCCTCGAACGTCACCCCGAGCGCTGCGGCCTTCTCGCGGTCGACGATAAGTTCGATTTGCGGCGCGGGCGAGAGGCCTTCGACATACACGTCCTTGAGGACGGGACTCGCGGCGGCAGCGGCCAGCAGTTGATCGCTGGCGCGCATGAGCGCCGCATAGCCGCGCTGCCCGCGGCGGAAGCTGAAGCCGCTGGAATTGCCCAGATTGTCGATCGGCGGCGGCTGCAGCGCCGAAATCTTCCCGTCGCGCAAGGGCGCAAAGGTGCGATTGATATCCGCCACGATCCGTTCGGCCGACTCGGCCTCGCCGCGTTGTGACCAGTCCTTGAGCGTAATGAAGGCCTGCGCCGTGTTCTGCCCCTGACCGAGAAAACTGAACCCCGTGAGGAACGTGAGCGTGTCAACGGCGGGGTGTTTGACCAGGTAGTCTTCGACGCGCCTGACCGCTTCGAGGGTGCGCGGGAACGACGCGTCCGGCGGCGTCAAGACGTCCGTGGTAATGAAACCCTGGTCGTCAATGGGCAGAAACCCGGCGGGCAATCGCCAGAACGCCAGGCCGACGGCGATCAGCATCGCCGCATAGATCATCATCAGGCGGCCGCTGCGCAAAATCGACCATTGCACCCATTGCGCGTAGCGGTTCTTGGTCTGCTCCATCCGGCGATTGAACCAACCGAACACGCCGCGCGCGGAGTGCCCGCGGCCGACGGCAACCGGCTTGAGAATGGTCGCGCACAGCGCCGGCGTGAGCGACAACGCCAGGAACGAAGACAACCCGACGGCGGCGATGATCGAGACCGAGAACTGCCGGTAGATGATGCCGACCGATCCCGGAAAAAACGCCATCGGCACGAACACCGACATCAGCACCAGCGTGATGCCGACGATCGCACCGGTGATCTGCTTCATGGCCTTGCGGGTCGCCTCCTTCGGCGACAGCCCCTCCTCCGACATGATGCGCTCGACGTTCTCGACCACCACGATTGCGTCATCCACGAGGATGCCAATGGCGAGCACCATGCCGAACAGTGCGAGCATGTTGATGGAAAGCCCGCACAGCAGAAGTGCCGCGCCGGTGCCGAGCAGCGCGACCGGCACGACGATCGTCGGGATCAGCGTGTAGCGGACGTTCTGCAGGAACAGCAGCATCACCAGGAACACCAGCACCACGGCTTCGACCAGCGTGACCAGGACCTTCTTGATCGAAGCGATGACCACCGGCGTGATGTCGTAGGAGATGTCGTACTTGATGTTGGCCGGAAAGAACTTCGACAGCGCCTCCATCCTCGCCTTCACCGCGGTGGCGGTGGCGAGCGCGTTGGCGCTGGGCGCCAGGAGCACCGTAAGTCCCGCCGCCGGTTCGCCGTTCCGGCGCGTCGTGAACTGATAGCTCAGCCCGCCGACTTCGATGCGGGCCACGTCGCGCAACCGCACCGCCGAACCGTCGATATTGGAGCGCAGAACAATAGCCCCGAACTCATCGGGCGAAGCGAATTGGCCCTTGACCAGGACCATCGCCGATATCTGCTGCCGCGGATTGCTGGGCTCGACCCCGATGCTGCCGGACGCGACCTGCGCGTTTTGCGAGGTTACCGCCTTGGTCACGTCGTCTGCCGTCAGGTTGTACCCGACCAACCGGCTCGGATCGATCCAGATGCGAAGCGCGCGCTCGGTGGAGTAGAGCGTCGCCCGGCCGACCCCCCGGGATGCGGCGAATCTCACCCAAAATGTTTCGCACCAGGAAATCGCCGAGCCCTACCTCGTCGAGGCTGCCGTCCGTGGACCGCAGCGTGATGATCTGCAGCACTGCGCTCGAGGCTTCTTCGATCAGAATGCCCTGCTGAATGACGGCGCGCGGCAGGCGCGCCTCGACGCGCTTGATGCGGTTTTGCACCTCGATCGAGGCCGACTCGGAGTCGGTGCCGGGAACGAAATTGGCGGTGATTTCCACCTGGCCGAGGGAATCGCTCGTCGATTCGAAATTGAGGATGCCGTTGGCGCCATTGAGTTCCTCTTCGATCAGCCGCGTGACGCTGTTGTAGAGATTTTCCGGCGAGGCGCCGGGATAGCTGGTGCTGACGGAGATCGAGGGCGGCGCGACGATGGGATATTGCGCGACCGCCAGAAAGGGTATGGCGAGCAGGCCGCGGAGGCAGATCAGCAGCGCGACGACCCAGGCGAAAACCGGGCGGTCGATGAAGAAAGCGGGCATCGGTCAAATCCCTCAGCGCGTTGACGCGCTCGCATCGGCCCCGGCCGCGCGCGGCAGTTCCTCCCCGGCGCGCCCTTCGTCGCGCCAAGGCTTCGGATTGACCCGATCGCCCGACTCGAACTTCTGGAAGCCCTCCACGATGACGCGGTCGCCCGGCTTGACGCCGTCGAGAATGGCGCCACGACCATCCTCAATCTGGCGCCGGCCGCGGCGTTCGACCGCGGCTTGCTCGACCTCGTGGACATCCTCGTTCTCAACGAGACCGAGCTTAGCGCGATTGCAGGCACCGAGATTGGCGAGA
>Ga0210408_10004084_pt1 | contig 13150 bp, 17 predicted proteins | sample IncBWH4MmetaG_FD_155471 | JGI IMG/M metagenome (GOLD analysis project Ga0210408, IMG submission 155471) | Forest soil microbial communities from Barre Woods Harvard Forest LTER site, Petersham, Massachusetts, United States - Inc-BW-H-4-M | ecosystem: Environmental > Terrestrial > Soil >...
ATGAAGGGACGGGTGCGCCGCATCGCCATCGTGGCACTGGCGCGCAAGCTGATGGTGGCGCTCTGGCGTTATCTCGTGACCGGCGTGGTGCCGACCGGCCGTGCTGCGTCCGAGCCCCTGAACGGCCGCGCAACGATGGCCGACGTGAACCAGGAGAGACGTGTGACCGCAACCCATCCTGGGCCAACTCACACCCGCTGTGTAGATGGGTTCCGTCTTTACTGGGCCTTGCCTTCGCCCGTGAAGCGTCCTGGACCGCATCGAGCACGGCGCTACACTCGCAGAAAAGGACTATCTCACCCCTTGACCAAGGGTAGGAGGTCCTACTCTGCTGGCGAAGGCGGGCAAGCCGAAGCGGGGCGAGCAAGGCGGCGGAGCGATCAGTTCCGGTCTGGCCCGACAAGGCAGTCGTGCGTCTGAGGTGACGGTCAGACCTTCAGTGTTCGCGGATATGACGATGCGCGGAAGACCAGACGCTTCGGAGCACGACCCCGTCTTCGAAATCAGCGCGATTGAGGTCATTTATACTGAGGGCGAGCAAGGCCAGCCGATTCCGCAACAGGCGCCTTCCGCCTTCGATGCACTCGAGGCCCGACTGCCGACCCTGAAAAACAAGCGATTCTATGGGACGATCGTTGACGGGAGGTATCGTGCCTGCGTTGCAATCGACGACGATACGCGCCGACTTGAGCTGCCGCGCTGGATCATTCCAGGGGGTCGCTACGCGGTACGCAAGATCGTCGATTGGGAGAAGCATCGCGACGAGATCGGACCCACCGTGGGCGCCATGCGAAGTCGTCCGGATATCGACCTGACGAGGCCGTTCATTGAATATTATCGCAGCCAGGCAGAACTGCGGTTACTCGCACCGGTCCGATAGTGGATCAGCAAGCGTAGCTCGTGGGTGGATTAGCGAAGCGTAATCCGCCTCCTTTGTTTTGGTTCGGCGCAATACGCTTCGCTACACTGGGCCCTACCTGTCCTGCTCAGAGAGTAAGAGCACGGAACTTCGGAGGTCGGATGGGCGAACCAACACGAGTGAGGGTCCTTCTGTTATCGCCCCGCAACCGACTCCTGCTGATCAAATACCAAAACATCGGCCCAACCGGCGTACCGCGCCCATGTTGGACGACGGCTGGTGGTGGCCGCGGGTCTGACGAGTCTGTCGAGCGCGCGGCCTTGCGGGAGATCAGTGAGGAGACCGGTCTGTCGCTTGTCCGACTTGGGCCTGTGGTTTGGTATGGCGAAGACGGCCAACGAAGTGCGGATTGAGGAGCACTTCATTCTTGCCTTCGCTCCGACCGAAACGATCAGCGACCGTGGTTGGACCGAGCACGAGCGCAATCAGATTATCGAGACGCGATGGTGGACGATCGAAGAACTTCGAAGAACGAGCGAGACGATCTATTCCGTTGGCATAGCGGACCTGCTCGACCCTCTATTGAGCGGGAATTACCCAGCTGAGATCATCAAGCTGCCGCCAATCTGATGCTGCGCTCCTTATGATTTCCAATGTGAATTAGATGTCAGACACCACGATCCATCGCCCCCCAATGGCGAAAGCGGAAACGTCCTTCTTCAATGACGACATACTCAAGTTAGAACATGCAAAAAAGCCCGGTGGGCTTGAATGGGTCCGCCGGGCGATTTGCAAGTACAATTTGGGATTCGAAATGCGCACACATTGCCAGAGTCATTTTTGCGTGTATGTTCGGTCGCGAACAGAACGTGGTGCAAAATTTCAACGCTGGGTTTTATTCAGTCGCTGCGCGATATTTCCGACTCGCTAAATCATTTTCCCGATTCACGAATTGTTTCAGCGCCCACCAAAACTTGCTGCGCTTTCGGCGCGGCGATCGGCGCCAATCGATTGCCGCCTATTCCGGTCCGGGTTTTCACACCCACGGACATCATTTGCTGCTTCGGTAAAAAGACAATTTCCCCGTGTGGGGAATTTTTGCGCACGTAAGCCGTTTAAGACGTAGGTCCACTACCAGGTAGGTGCTTCATCTCATGGAGTTGCCCGCACCATACTCGTTGGCAGGCGTTTTTCTCGTTGGCATTCTGGTCGGCTACATCATCAGGGAACTTATTTCCGCCAGACGTCGGGCGAGAGCCCGCTACCGACGCCATGATTTCAAAGGATCGTAACGACCCCAACGGCGGGCCTCTCCGCGCCGAACGGCAGCTCGTAGGGTGGGTTAGCCTTCCGCATAGGCTCGGCTCTCCACCGAACTCCGGCGGGACAATGCGGAAGGCGTAACCCACCAGCGTCGGTGTGGAAACGCCGTGGGTTTCGGTTCCGCCTTCGCTCTTCGAGCGTCGGCGGCCAGCTCAACCCACCCTACGTTTTCTTCGTACCCGCAAAAGCCTGCGCAGCGCGAATATCATCGAGCGTCAAGCGCGGATGATCGGCAAGAATAGTTTCCGACAAGAGGCCTGCACCGAGTTTTCGGAGAATGAGTTCGACCGGAATGCGCGTGCCGCAGATCACAGGCTTGCCGTCCATATTCTCAGCCTTGATCTCGATTCGTTCGTGACGCATGCGCTCTCTCGATTTCAGAAGTCCGCGCGTAGGGCGGATCAGCGAAGCGTAATCCGCCTGTCTATTTCGGCGCTCCCTACACGTCCTGCGATAGATCCGGCCGGTTGGCTCCCGCCGGGAGCTTCATGCTTCTCCAGCGACAGCGCGATCCGCTCCAGAAAGCCGTTCATCCGCCTGGTCTCGGCGACCTGCTGCTCGGCGGCGCGAGTTCAGGTCCGCTGCCGCAATGGCGCTGCCTGCGGCTCGCCGGCGTGACGGATGCGCGCGCCCGCGCCGGGCTATGGCACGAAGGCGGCTCGCATCGCGCGACACAGACCTGCGTCCGCGACATCGATCTCGATATCAACATTCACGTGCGAAAGCGGCGGCAGCCGTAGCCCGCCTGGCATGGGACAGGCTGCCAACTCGCGCCGCATCCGGATCAGCCGAAAACGATCCGACGCAGGTCCCGATCACCGCCTTCTCTTGGTGCCCCTGCTCTCGCTGGGTATGCCGATGCAGGTGGTGGTGCCGTCGGTCTCCCTGGCGGAGACGCTGCAGGGAGCGGTTTTCACGGGCGCAAGAGGAACCTCCTGCTCCGGATCCGGTACCGGAATCGGTGGGTGGCTGGCAGGAGGGGCCATGCCCACCGTCGACGGCACATAAGGTGGCGGCGCGACGGTCGCCTCGGGTGCCTGCTGTGCAATTGCCGGGAACGACATGAGGACAATAGAGGCGACTGCGACGGAAACACTGAAGCTGGCCAAGCGCATCGGAGCCTCCTTGAAGCTATGCCAGGGCGTGACGGGTGGAGATTCGTTCAGAACGACCAGGCCTCGTTGAAGTTCCCCTCGCCCGTCACACTTTTGCGTCCCCACCTGGGTCCGGCTTCCCTCTTTCGGTGCGACGCAATACGCTTCGCCCATGACCTTCCCCATTCGCCGCCCGATGCCCTACGGCCTCGTCATCTTCGATCTCGACGGCACCCTGGTCGACAGCTTTCCGTTCTTCATGCGCAACCTGAACGAGGTCGCCGACCGCTTTGGTTTCCGCAAGGTCGCCGTGCACGAGGTCGAGGCGCTGCGCCATGGCTCGACCTCGGAGATCGTTACCAAGCTGGAAATCCCGCGCTGGAAACTGCCACGGGTCGCGCGTCATTTCCGGCAGTTGAAGGCGGAGCAGGCCGAAACCATTGCGCTGTTTCCCGGCGTCGCCGACATGTTGCAGGCGCTTTCCGCTGCTGGCCTGCGGCTCGCGCTGGTGTCCTCCGACAGCGAAGCCAATGCCCGCCGCAAGCTTGGGCCGGCAGCGCCACTGTTTGCACATTACGACTGCACGGCCGCATTGTTCGGAAAGCCTTCGCGCTTCCGCCGCGTGCTCAAGCGCGCCAAAATCGATGCCGCGCGGGCGATCGCGATCGGCGACGAGACCCGCGACATCGAGGCCGCGCGCGCCAACGGCATCGCCTGCGGCGCGGTGACCTGGGGCTACGCGGCGCCGGGGGCATTGCGGGCGCGCAACCCCGATCTGGTGTTCGACGAGATCGCCGACATTCCGCGCGCCCTGCTCGCGGACGCAACCGGCGCTCCCGCTCACTCCGCCAGCGCCGCTTCGACGAAACCGTTGGGATCAGCGCAGAACTCGCGCATCGCCTTGAAGTGATCGGTGTCCTGCACGCTCACCGGCGCGAGCCCGTATTTGGTCAGGCGCAGCAGCGTCGCATTGGGATAGGCCATCAGCACGGGCGAATGTGTGGCCATCACGACCTGACAATGACCGCTGTCGTCCATCCGCCGCATCAATTTCAGAAACTCGATCTGGCGGGCCGGCGACAGCGCCGATTCCGGCTCGTCGAAGATGTAGATGCCCTGGCGCTGGCAGCGTTCCTCGAAGAAGCGCAGAAAACCTTCGCCATGGGAGTGCGAGAGGAAGTCGGGTCCCATTTGTTCGGCTTCCCGCGCGGCCTGGTCGAGATATCTGGCAACCGAGAAAAAACTCTCGGCACGGAAGAACCAGCCCCGGGTGATCTTTGGCAGCCAGCTCGCGCGCAGCGCTTTCGAGAGCGCCCCGCCCATCTTCTCCATCGCCGAGGAATGATCGACCGGCATATAGCCCTTGCCGCCGTCGGCTTCGTCATATCCAGCCAGCACCGCGATGCCTTCCAAGAGCGTCGATTTTCCCGTGCCATTCTCACCGACGATGATCGTGATCGCACGCTCGAAACGGAGCTCGAAATCGTCGCCGAGAAAGGGCAGACAATAGGGATAGGCGGTGCGATCCGGGATGCGCGCTGGATCGAGCCACAGCCGCTTCAGATACGGTGCGGGCAGGTTGATGGCGCGTTTGTTTCGCGAACTCACGGGGCCCCATACTGCTGCAAGGTCCGGGGTCGTTGTGACACGGCAAATGGAACACAACAAGAACATTCGCGGAGATTGCAAGGCACCGGCTCGCGCCGCCTCAGGCCAGCACCTCCAGCACCAGTTCCATGGTCATCAGCACCGGATTGTCACCGCGAACCAGCCGGCCCTCTGCGAGGCCGCCGGTGTAATCGACCAGCGCGACGTCCAGTTCGGCCGCGAGCGCGCCATCCGCAGTGAGCGCGATGATGCCGGCGGTCACCGTCAATTCGGTCGCAAACGGTTCGACGATGCGGCCGTCCGTGAAGCGCGCGCCGATCGTCGAGCCGACGCCGCCGCGAATTTTTGCACGCGCAATGCCGCGCTCCCGGCAGAAGCCTTCGAGCGCACCCGCAAAATCCTGGTTGGGCTTCAACCGCAGCGCGAGCGCCGGGCTTTCCGCGCGGGCGCCGCTCGACGGCGTGGCGACGGGACCGAACAGCTTGAAATTGGTTTCGGGATCGGACTCGGCGGCGAACACCGCGCCATCGATACCAAACGCGTCCACCTGAAACGGTTCGGCGACGATGGTTTCCTCGGGCAGGATGTGGCCGCCACCGGCGCGACCCTCCGCTTCCGTCCAGAGGCCATGGCAGTGGAAGAACGGCGTGCCATCGCGTGTACCCAGCGTCATGGTCGCTGTGGTCAGGCGCGTCACGCCATCAGGCCGAAAAGTGTCGCTATAGAACGCGGCGTTTGCACCGGTCTTCGACAGCGCCGGCATCACATAGGCGAACGGGGCGAGCGCGCCGCTTGCGATGTTGAGCGCGCCGCCGGAAAAACCCTCTGCGGCAAAGCCGCGCCGCGCGGCCTCGAGCAGCGGCAGGCCAGCCTCAAGGGTAAAGGAAAAGCTGCGTCCTCGCGCGGCGACCCATTGGATGCGTTCGGCCGCGGGCGGCCCTGGCTGCGTGATGCTGCGCATCGCCTAACCGCCAGCGAGCTTGGAGACGTCGAGCAGGCCCCGCGCCTCCAACTCGTCACGCACCAGGCGTTTTGGGATCTTGCCGTAACCCGATTTCGGCAGGGTCTCCCAGAAGAAGAAACGTTTCGGCATCTTGTAGCGCGGCACTTTCGGCGACAGGAAAGCGGCCATCTCCGCTTCCGTCACCGACGAGGCGCCGTCGCGCGCGACACAGACGGCGACACCGACTTCGCCCCACATCGGATCGGGCACGCCGAGCACGGCCACCTCGCCGATCGACGGATGGGTCAAGATCTTCTCCTCGATCTCGCGCGGATAGATGTTGGAGCCGCCGGAAATGTACATGTCCGAGGCGCGGCCGGTGATATAGACAAAGCCCTCCGCATCCATGTGGCCGAGATCGCCGGTGCGGAACCAGCCGTCGCGAAACGCCTTCGCATTGGCCTCGGGGTTGTCGTAATACCCCGAAAACACCGCCGGCCCGATGACACAGATCTCGCCGCTCTCGAACGGTTTTGCTTCGCGGCCCTGATCGTCCTGGATCGAAACCTGCATGCCGGTGCGTTCATAGCCGCAGCTGCCGATCCGCGCCTGTGGCCCGTCCTCCTCCTCGTGCAGCGCCGCCGGCAATACGGTGATGTTGCCTGTGACCTCGCCGAGCCCGAAATATTGCACGATCACCTTGCCGAGCTTCTTCAGCGCCGTCTTCTGGTCCTCGCGATACATCGGCGCGCCGGCATAGATCACATGGCGCAGCGAGGAATGGTCGAACCGGTCCACCGCGGGATGCTCGACCATCATCTTCAGGATGGTCGGCACCACAAAGAGATTGCTGATGCGATGCGCCTCGATCAGGCGGAACGCCTCGGCAACGTCGAATTTTTCGCTCGGCAGCAGCACCGTGGTCGCGCCCCGCGCGGTCTGCATCAATTGATGCACGCCGGCGCCATGCGACAGCGGCGCGACCACCAGCGAAGCATCCGCTTCCGTCGTTCCCGGCGTGAGGTCGGCGAGATGGTTGGTGATGACAAAGCCCATCTGGCCATGGGTCAGCACGGCCGCCTTGGAGCGACCCGTGGTGCCCGACGTAAAGAAGAACCAGCAGGGGTCGTCATGCTCGACCGCTATATTGTCGATCCTGGCGCCGGTATGCGCCGCCGTCGCCGCACGCAGCGAGGTCTCGCCGAACGCGCCCTCCTCGCCAATGCGCCAAAGGAAGGCAAGCGACGGGCTCATCACCGCCGCGGCATGTTCGGGGAAATCACCGTGGCAGAGAAAAGCCTTCGCGCCGGAGGCGGTGGCGAGATAGGCGACCTCGTCGGGCATCAGGCGAAAATTGGTCGGCACCCACACCGCGCCGAGCCGAAACGCTGCAAACATCGACCAGAACATCTCCTCGCCATTCTTGGAATGAACGAGGATACGGTCGCCCTTCTGGATGCCGCGCGCGGCAAGCGCGGCCGCGAGCGCGGAGACCTCGGCATCGATCTCGCGCCAGGTCCAGGATTTCTCGCCCCAGACGAAGCCTAAGCGGTCGCCATGGCGGCGCGCATTCTGGGTCAGCATGTGCGCCAGGTTCATGACCCGGCGCGACATGCGTACCGGCACCACGGAGGCGCCCGCGCTGCTCATTTCCGTCCCATCCAGACGCCGGCCGCGATCAACACCACGCCGACCACGCCGGAGGCGATGGCGTGCTTGACATGAACCCGCGTCGCGCCCGCCTCGTAGCCTGGGAAGAAGCTCGGCAGCTGGTCGGCGGGAACCAGAACATAGACGGCGGCGACGACGAGCAGGATGACGCCGAGCACGGTCAGCACGAGCTTCATGGGAGTTTCCTCTTTCGAACGGGGGCGATTGCGACGCTGTATGTCCGCTCTCTTTATCGCCTTCCGGCGACCCGTCGCAAGGGCAGTGCGCAATGCCGGCGCGTGCGCGTACCAGCCATGGAGGTTCAATCGGTGCGAAAAAATTTCGCCGCGAAGACCGGACCCTTGTGGTCTATAAGCGTGTCACCATCGATGTCTTGGGGGTGTTCATGCTCACGCGCCGCAACCTTCTTCTCACGTCCTTGACCGGCCTGCTGGTCGCGACAGAGTTTGGCCGAACGCACGCCCAGTCGCCCGCTCCGAACGATCCGGTCGCGATCATCACCGCCATCTACACCCGCGTGGCCAAAGGCAAGGGCGACGGCGGCGGTGGCTTTGTCGTCGAGAACAAGGTGGCCAAAACCAAATATCTTTCAAGGTCACTGGTCCAGCTCTGGGCGAAGGCCGACGCGCACACGCCGAAGGATGACGTTGGGCCGATCGATTTCGATCCAGTGACCAATTCGCAGGACCCTGATGTGAAATCCTTCAAGGTCGACGCCGAGAAGCTCGAAGCCGATAAGGCCCTGATCGCCGTCACCATGACAGGCCACGGCGCGCCACGGAAGGCGAAAGACCAGGTCGTTCGTTACGAGCTGATGCGCGAGGGCAAGGACTGGAAGATCGATGACATCAAGGGCGCAAGCGATGGCGAGCCGTGGTCGATCCGCGCCATGCTCACGGACTCGCTGAAAAACTAACCCGCGGGGCCGGACCAATGGGCGACGTCATCGACAACACGACACGAAGTCGCTTCGAGCTCGAGATCGACGGCGGCATCGCCTTTGCCAATTATCGCCTGACGCCGCAGGCGGTCATCATCACGCATACCGAGACGCCGTCGAACCTGCGCGGCCGCGGCATCGCGTCCGAACTGGTCAGGGGTGCGCTCGACTTGATCCGAGCGGACGGACGCAAGGTGATCGCGGGATGCGGCTTCGTCGTCGACTATCTGCGCAAGCATCCGGAATATGCTGACCTTGTGGCCTGATCGACCTCAAGCCGTCATATCCAAAGGCCGCGCTGCGCATTCCGATCGCGCCGCACCGTGACACTACGGGTTCTCACCGCAGGGCAATGCTTCGTTAACCCGTTCGATGGAGGGAAGGAGTATCAATCATCCGACGCAACCGCGGCGGGCGAGAGCGGAGGACAACGGCGATGCTGTTAGGGATTCTGTTCGGGGCGATCCGGCGTTATTTTCGTTACCATGGCCTGGCCATCTGCATCGGTCAGCTCGACGATCGCATGCTCACCGACATCGGCTGCAGCCGCAACGAGCTTTATGCCGAGGCCTGGGTTCGCGCGAGCAGAGCGGCGCGCTGAAGCACAAGGCTTGGCCGCGCGAAAGGCCCGCGTCGCGACGCGGGCCTTTGCGTGATCGTGTAACCGCTCAAGCTAGTGCTTGATCTCTGGCGGCAGCTTGCCGCCATTGGCGGCGAGCTTGGCCATCACTTGCTTGTGCAGCCAGACATTCATGGTCGCGGAATCATTGGTGTCGCCGGTGTAGCCGAGCTCCTTGGCAAGCTCCTTGCGCGCTGCGAGGCTGGAATCGATATCGAGCGCCTTCATCAGATCGACGATCGAGGTACGCCACTCGAGCTTCTCCTTCTGGGCCGCGACCGCCTTGTCCAGGATCGCGGCGACGTCGACGCTCTGGGGCGGCGCGGCAGGTGCAGCCGAAGACGCCGCGGGCGCGGCTGATCCGGAAGGCTGCGCCCAGCCTGCGCCGGTGCTGCCGCTGCTTCCGGCTGCGCTCCCGCCGCTCGCAGGCGCAGCATCGGCCTTGCTGCCGAAGATCCCGCTCATGATTTTTCCAAATATGCTCATCGAATGCTCCCCAATGGGCCCAGTGGCGTGAAAAGCTTGAACGTCGTGTCTCCGGTGTTTGTTCCCGGTCGGCTGGTCGCCGGCCGGCCGCGCCGAGACCGCAGGCCATATTTGAACGGCCCGGACCACCGGCCTGGAAAGGCTAGCGGGCCAAGTCCCGCTTGCCAATGAGTACTCCAGGCGATGGATCAAGCTTAGCCGCGGCAAAATGACGGCGGAATGACCAGCGCGATTGCGCTGCGTTTGGGTCGCGTTCGTTTTTTTTCACCGAGGCGTGAGCGACGCGGCGTCGCTTTCGGCGTATGGTGATTCGATCCGTTCGCGACATGGCCCTGCTCGGTTCTCGTGTCTGGCCTGATCGTGACCGTTTCCAGGAGCGCCCGCTGGCGCCGGTGCTCGGCGCCCGGTCCGGTGCGACGCAAGGGAGCTAACGACCATGGCCACGCCATACCAAGGCAATGTCTCTCCACAGGCCGAGCCGGCCCAGGACGCGGCGGCGGGCTATTCCATACGAACCATCAGCCTCTCCGATCTGCACGAGGCATTGCGGCTCGGCTGGGAGGATTTCAAGGCGATGCCAAGCCATGCCATCATCCTCTGCGTCATCTATCCTGTGCTCGGCCTGCTGATCGCACGCTCGGTATTGGGCTATGCGGTGATTCCGCTGCTGTTTCCGCTCGCCGCGGGCTTTGCCCTGGTCGGTCCCTTCGCTGCGCTCGGCCTCTATGAATTGAGCAGTCGGCGCGAGCGCGGCGAGGAAGCCTCCGCCTTTGATGCGCTCGACGTGCTGCGTTCGCCTTCCTTCGGCGCCATGCTCGGGCTCGGCACATTGCTGCTCGCTTTGTTCGTGACCTGGGTCGCAACCGCGCAGGCGATCTATGTCGCCGTGTTCGGCTATGGCGGCGCCACGGGATTTACCGATTTCGTAGACCGCGTCTTCACCACGCCGGAAGGCTGGTGGCTGATCGTGGTGGGCTGCGGCGTCGGCTTCCTGTTTGCGCTGCTTGCGCTCTGCATCAGCGTGGTGTCCTTCCCCCTGATGCTCGACCGTCACGTCGGCGCCCTCGAGGCCATGGTGACGTCGCTGCGCGTCGCCGGACAAAACCCGGCGCCGGTCGCGGCATGGGGCCTGATCGTCGCGGCCCTCCTGGTCGCGGGATCCCTGCCATTCTTCCTCGGGCTCGCGGTGGTCATCCCGCTGCTCGGCCATGCCACCTGGCACCTCTATCGCAAGGTGATCGCGATCGATCCGAATGCGCGCCCGATCCCGCCGCGTCCGCCCCGTGAGCGTAAGCCGGCAGCGGACTTTCCCGCCAACCTGTTTCCGTGGCGCCGCAAAGACGGCGGTCAGTAACACGGCACGAACAAGGAACCGCCGGTCAAAGCCTTTGACCGGCGGTTCATGTTGGATACATCAAGCAACGCTAAGCTTTCTTAATTCGTTCCATGGTCCGATTGCGGCTTCATTCCACGTGGCGAGCCTTGTTTTGGCCGCGGTTGATGCCAACATCACCCGCGGGAGGGTAGCCTTGACGAATCAGGATTTGGATTAGCAAGCACAGATGACCGTCCGTCTCTCCTTCCATGCCGTTGCCATCAGCGCCATGCTGACACTGTCCGGCACATCCGCTTTCGCGGCGTCGTGCGGCTCGGGCAGTTTCGATGCCTGGCTCAGCGACTTCAAGAGCGAGGCCGCCGCCAAGGGCATTTCACAGAATGCGATCACTGCGGGCCTGAACGGCGTGACGCTCGATCAGAGCGTGCTGTCACGCGACCGCTCGCAGAAAGTCTTCAGCCAGACGTTCGAGGAGTTTTCCGGCCGCATGGTGCCACCCCGGCTGCTGCGCGGCTCGAACATGCTGAAGCAATACGGCTCGGTGCTGTCGCGCATCGAGCAGGCCTACGGCGTGCCCGGCGAAGTGCTGGTGGCGATCTGGGGGCTGGAGACCGATTTCGGCGTCAACATCGGCAAGTTTCCGACCATCCGCTCGCTGGCGACGCTTGCCTATGACTGCCGGCGCGCCGACGAGTTTCGCGGCGAGTTGATGGATGCGCTGCGCATCATCGATCGCGGCGACCTCGCGGCATCGGAGATGCGCGGCGCCTGGGCGGGCGAGATCGGACAGACCCAGTTCATGCCCTCGTCATGGATCAAATATGCCGTCGATTTCGACGGCAACGGCCGGCGCGACCTCCTGCACAACGTCCCCGACGTGCTGGGCTCGACCGCCAACTATCTGGCCGGCTATGGCTGGAAGCGCGGCAAGGACTGGGAGCCGGGCAGCCCGAATTTCGCGGTGCTACAGCAATGGAACAAGAGCGAGGTCTATGCGAAGACCATTGCGACCTTCGCGACCCAGCTCTCGCACGCGCCCTGAGGCGCGCCCCTGCAATCAACGGAAAGGGCCGATCGGACTGCGACCGGCCCCCCCTGCCCCTCAACGATCCCGCCGAGACGGTTCGACGACTACTTGGCCATGCCGGCGTGCATCGCCTTCGAAAGATGCATGCCGCAGGCGCCCATCTTGCCGTTAAGCATCGCATCCTGCGCGGCCGCCATTTCCTTCTCGGCCGCCCACTTGCTGTCGCCATCGGCCATGGCCTCGACCGAGGACTCGGTCTTCGTCAGATTGTCACTGCTGCAGCCGGCCGCCATCCTCTTCGCGGCTTGCGCAGGCACGACTGCGAAAGTCAGTGCAGCGATTGCGGCTGCTCCGATTATTGTTTTGATCATGAGCTTTCCCCATTTCTGTCGAAAAACAGAACCAGCGTCATTGCACGGTCCTGCAGAACGATTGATCGCCGATGACCGGAACGTTTGGGAATGAATTTCGCGCGACACAGATGTGATCGACGCGGGTTGCAGAGCGCGTATGCGGATTCTGTCTTTTTCGTTACAACTCGGTAACTGATGCACTGCAAAAGCGAAGCGCGCGGAGGTAGAGCAGATTTCGTTCGCGCTCTACATGCAGTGCGCTGACGACACGACCCGCGCGACGTCGAAGCTCCACGCATCGAAATGATGGATTCGATTGCGTCGCGGATGCGCGCTGGTTCGCTGCAGCCCACCTCGTCGTCAGCGGCTCACGCCCGAGCACGTGCGGTTCGAGCCGATGCCTCGATCGCGAATCGGACCACGCCGAGCGTCCTTCAGTTCCTGTCGGCCCAAGGCGACGGCACGAACCGGATTGCTATCGCCGTCGGAGGTGCGGTTCGACCATGATGCCTCGGCTCGGGCCGCGGGCATGCCCTTCGATAGACCACTTCGCACATTGCGCGCCGCGGCCCTGCGGGTCTCGATCATGCGCTCGGGCCATCGCAGTTCATCCCTGGAACGGAGCGCCCCCCCGGGGGGCAGCAGTTACGAAGTGAGCCTTCCGTTGGGTCGAAATGAACATACATTCATTTAAAAGCGGAAAGTCGCATGCGAATCACGCATGAGACTGCCGGATCGCAGCGCTCCCGGCGTCGGTCCGGCCCTGTCATGTTCCCCTGATTCGAGCAGCCGGAACCCGCGCCAGGGCTAGCCCACGACGCACTCTGATCGCGAGAACACAGCATTTTGACGGGCTTTCCCCACTATCCGGGCGCGAGTTCCCATTGGATG
>Ga0210408_10004086_pt1 | contig 13148 bp, 13 predicted proteins | sample IncBWH4MmetaG_FD_155471 | JGI IMG/M metagenome (GOLD analysis project Ga0210408, IMG submission 155471) | Forest soil microbial communities from Barre Woods Harvard Forest LTER site, Petersham, Massachusetts, United States - Inc-BW-H-4-M | ecosystem: Environmental > Terrestrial > Soil >...
TGCGCCCACGGGGAGGTGAGGGGGCGCAGCACGTCCACGAACAGCACCACCCGGGTCTCGTCGGTGTCGTTCCACACCTCGTGGTTGAACGTGTCGTCGAACACCATGCTCTGACCCTCCTGCCAGTGGCGGAAGTCATCGCCGACCCTGATCCGGCAGGACTCGGCGTCGCGCGGCACGATCAGCCCGAGGTGGTAGCGCAGCACGCCCTTGTAGGGGCCGCGGTGGTCGAGGATGTGCTTGCGCGGCGAGAGGATCGAGAACATCGCCGTCGTCATCCCCGGGATCTCGCGCATCAACGCCGCCGTGCGGGGACACATCTCGACGCCGAGCTTGGCTTCGAAGCCGTAACCGTACAGAAAGAACGTCTTCCAGCGATCGTCATCGGTGATCTCGATCTGGTCCTTGGAGATGTCCTGGAAGTTGGCGAGGTCGTCGCGATCCTCGAGCAGCCGCTCGGCCTCCTCGCGAATCACCCGCCAGCTCTGCTCGACATGCTCGACCCATGGGAAGCGCTCCAGCGGGAAGAACGTCGCGTCACCCACGAGCGAGCGCCGGCCGATAAAGCGCTCGATCGGCGCCAGGATCCGTTCGCCGACGGCGATCGTCAGCTCGACCGTGCGCTCCCATGCGGACTTCGACTCGTCTGCCATCGCGCGCTCCTATCCGTCCAATCGGAATTCAACGCGACAGTCTAGGACCACCGCCAGACATACGCTGCCCGGCGAGGGTCCACTGCAAAACCTTCCTGAGGTTCGAGGGTCGAGCGGATCAAAAGGACGCAGGGAGCGCTTGTGGCGTACTACGTACGCGAGCGACCGAGGACACAGACCGATCGCGACGATCAGCTGTGCTCGTCGAGCGGCCGGCGAAGGCCATCGGACGTCAGGCGGCCTCTCTCAGGGCCGCCATCTCTGGCGACTCCGCGAGCTTCTTCAACGCCCGTTGCTCCAGCTGGGAGGCTCGCTCGGCGGAGAACCCAAGCCGCTTGCCGATCGCGGTCAGCGTCTGGGGCTCCTCGCGCCCGGTGCCGAACCGCAGCGTCAGCACGGTGCGCTCGGTGTCGGGCAGCTGTGCGATCGCCTCGTGGACGATCCGCTCGCGCTCGTTGTCCCAGGCGGTTTCCTCGGGCGCCTCCTGCTCGGCGGGCAGCAGATCTCCGAGGGCGGTGTCGCCGTCCTCGCCGACCTGCTGGTCGAGGCTGACCAGGGCGGCGCGCTGGTGGCGCACCTCCTCGACCTGCTCGATCTCCAGTCCCGTCTCGGCGGCCAGCTCCTCGACGGTCGGCTCGCGCCCGAGCCTGACCGACAGCTCGCGCTCGACCCGTCCGACCTTGCGCGAGCGCTGCGCGACGTGCACGGGCAGCCTGATCGTGCGTCCGGAGTTCTCCAGCCCGCGCTGGATCGCCTGCCTGATCCACAGCGTGGCGTACGTGCTGAACCTGAATCCCTTGCGCCAGTCGAACTTCTCGCTGGCCCTGATCAGCCCGAGCATGCCCTCCTGCACGAGGTCGGCCAGGGGCAGTCCCTGATTCTGGTAGCGCCGCGCGTTGGACGCGACCAGGCGCAGGTTGGAGTTGACGAGCAGCTCCTTGGCCTGCAGGTCGCCGCGCTCGATCTTCTGCGCCAGTTCGATCTCCTGGGCCGGGGTGAGCAGGGGGTAGCGCCGCGAGTGCGCCAGCAGCTGGTCGACGGACTCGGGAATGAAGCTGTCCAGCGCGGCGGTCGCGGCGCTGTCAGCCGGTTTTGCTGGGGTTTTGGGGGTTTTGCGAATTGTGTCTGCCATGGTGGGGCCCTTCTAATCCGATGCTTGCAGTCGGAATTATACGCCGCGATAGTTGCGTTGTCAATTATTCTTTCCGGACCGCCGCTCGGAGTGTCGTTCGACACCGTGTACGCCGCTCCCTGCCGCCGGTTTTTGCCTATCAGCACTCTTTCTGTCGGCTTTTCTTCCCCGCGGCCCATCTTTCGGGCCTGTTTTGGACGTCCGTGCGTGCCGCGCACGCGCGCGTTCACGCCCCTGGGAGCACCTACAACCCGTCAGACCGGCCCAAGTCTCGTCTTATCTACCCATATTCGGGCCCGTCCTATCGCCCGTGCCGGGGGCCGGGCCGGGCGCAGGGCGATGGACCGTCCTGCGCTCAGGCCATGCCCGGGCTGAGCGTGCGGGGCATCCTCGATAGTCCTACACTCTCGGCCGATGAGCTCCGCGGACCTCTCCGGCCGGGTCGTCGCCGTCACCGGCGCCTCGTCCGGCATCGGCGAGGCGACCGCCCTGCAGTGCGCTCGGGCCGGCGCGGCCGTGGCCCTCGCCGCCCGCCGTGTCGATCGCATCCAGGAGCTGGCCGAGCGGATCCTCGCCGACGGCGGCCGCGCGATCGCGATCGCCACCGACGTGGGGGAGGAGGATCAGGCAGGCGAGTTCGTGCGGCGCGCCCACCACGAGCTCGGGCGCCTGGACGTGCTCGTCAACAACGCCGGCGTGATGCTGCTCGGCCCGATCGCCGACGCCCCCACCGAGGAGTGGCGCCGGATGATCCATGTCAACGTGTTCGGCATCCTGTACTGCACCCACGCCGCCCTGCCGCTGATGCGCGAGCAGGGCTCGGGGCACATCGTCAACGTCAGCTCGGTCGCAGGCCGCGTCGCGCGCATGGGGTCGGGGGTCTACAACCTCACCAAGTTCGGCGTCGGCGCCTTCTCGGAGTCCCTGCGCCAGGAGGCCGTTTCGCTCGGCATCCGTGTGACCCTGATCGAGCCCGGAGCCGTCGCCACCGAGCTGGCCGCCCACAACCGCCCCGAGGTGCTCGCCCAGATGGCCAAGCGCTTCGAGGGGGTCACGCCGCTGACATCGGAGGACATCGCCACCGCGATCCTCTACGCGATCGGCCAGCCGCCGAACGTGAGTGTCAACGAGCTGCTCATCCGCCCCAGCGGGCAGGCGGGGTAGCGCCCCCGCTGCGCGGTGCCGCCCGCGGACCCGACTTGCACAGACCACTCTCCGCCACGCCGCCGACTGTCCGGATTACCTTCCGGGACAGGCCGTCCGGCCCGCGGGCCGCGGACGGTATGCGTGCGCCGAGCGCCGCCAGACCCAGTTGCGACGGGCCGCCGGACAGTATGCGAACATATGTTCGTGCGCTGGTCTAACCTGACGCTGAGCGAGGACGAGCAACGACGGCTCCCGGGCTATCGCGACGAGGCGATCGTACGCCGCTTCGACGCGCCCGAGGCGCTGGAGACCCGCTTTTACGAGGTGCGCGCCCGGTCGCGCATGCCCTTCCGCTGGACGATCAATCCCTATCGAGGATGTGCACATTCGTGCATTTATTGTTTCGCCAGGCCAACCCATAGATATCTCGACTTCGACGCCGGTCGCGACTTCGAGCGCGAGATCGTCGTCAAGGTCAACGCGCCGGAGGTGCTGCGGGTCGAGCTGGCGCGCCCCTCGTGGAAGAGGGAACACGTCGCGCTGGGCACCAACACCGACCCATATCAATGGGTCGAGGGGCGCTACCGGCTGATGCAGGGCATCTGGGAGGCGTTGCGCGACGCCGCCAACCCGTGCTCGGTGCTGACGAAGTCACCGCTGCTGCTCCGCGACCTTCCGCTGATGCTCGAAATCGCACAGCGCACGCAGATCAGCGCGAGCCTGTCGATCCCGACGCTGGACGAGCGCGCCTGGCGTGCGACCGAGCCGCACACCCCGAACCCGCGCGCGCGGCTGGAGGCGGTCGCCGAGCTCAACCGCGCGGGCATTCCCACCGGAGTGCTGATAGCGCCGCTGATGCCCGGCATCAACGACGCGCCCCACCAGGTCGAGCCGCTGCTGGCGCGGGCCGCGGAGGCCGGCGCGACGAGCGTCGGCGCAGTCGCGCTGCATCTACGGGGGGAGGTGCGCGACGTGTTCATGGGCTGGCTGCAGGCCCAACGCCCAGACCTGGTCGACCGCTATGAGCAGTTGTACAGTCGCGGCGCATACGCTCCGCGCGAGGAACGCGAGCGCCTGGCGGGCCTTATCCGCCGCGAAGGGCGGCACACACCCCGTGGGTTCAGACGCATGCGGCGACCGCCTCCGCGGGCGCCTGACGCATCGACCGTTCCGCCGCCTCCGCCACCCCAGCAGACCCTGTTCTGAGTCGAGATTGCGCCCACAACAGTCTCGCTCGCGGGAAGGTTCACCGATACGCGGCGTCTGAGGGCTTGAAACGCGCTCGCGTCAATACCCGAAGATCAGGAGACCCATCGTGAGAAGTCCATTTACGCTCGCCGCCGTCGCTTCGACGGTCGCCCTGCTGGTCGCCGGCTGTGGCAGCAGCACCAGCAGTACGAGCACCGGCAGCGCCGCGAAAAGCACGAGCACCGCGAGCAACTCGCCCTACGGGGAAACGCAGGGTAACTCGGCGGCCGCGAGCACGACGGGCTCCACCTCGACTCCCGCCGGCACGGGAGTGCTCATCGTGAGCAAGCAAAGCCACCACGGCACGATCCTCGCGGCCGGCCCGAAGCGGCTCACCGTCTACCTGTTCGAAGGCGACCACGGCTCGACGTCGGCCTGCACGGGCGTGTGCGCGCAGGTGTGGCCACCGGTCACGAGCGCGGCGGCAGCTACCGCGAGCGGAGCCGCGCTCACCGCCGACCTGGGCACGATCAAGCGCGCCGACGGCACCACGCAGGTCACTTACAAGGGCCATCCGCTCTACTTCTACGCGAAGGACAAAGACAACGGCGACGCCTACGGCCAGGGCGTCAAGAGCTTCGGCGCGGACTGGTACGTGCTGAAGCCGAGCGGCAACAAGGTCGACGCCTCCTGAGCGCGAGCCGGCCCTCGCGGGCACGAGGCTCAATTCATCGGTGTGAAATGATTGGCGGAGTGCCGGAATGCCGCCGGGACAATGACGAGAAGGAGGACAGGCGATGAGAAGCGCAACATCCACTGACAGGCCGGTCGGACGGGCGGTTCGCCGAGCGGTCGCGCTGAGCGTGGCGCTCGCTGCGCTGCTCGTCGCCGGCTGCGGTTCGTCGAACAGCAGCTCCACGTCGAGCTCGTCCTCCACGCCCGCCGCTCCGGCCACCACCCCGTCCACCTCGTCGTCCTCGGCGGGCTCGTCCTCCGGTGGCGGAACCGCCGCCAAGGGTGCGGCGCTGAGCCTGCAAGCCAACCCCGAAGGCGAACTGAAATACAACACGAGCTCGCTCAGCGCCAAAGCCGGCGCCGTCTCGATCGACTTCACGAACACGTCCTCGCTGCCGCACAACGTCACGATCGCATCGTCCTCCGGGACCGTGGTCGGCGCCACGCCGACGTTCCAGGGCGGCTCCAAGAAGCTGACGGTGAACCTCAAACCCGGCACCTACAAGTTCTTCTGCTCCGTTCCCGGGCATCGCCAGGCCGGCATGGAAGGAACGCTGACGGTGCAGTAGCGGGGTTCGTGCGCTAGCCGGCTGTCAGCACGGTCTTGACGCTCTCGCCGGCGAGAAAGTGCTCGCGCAGCACGCGCGGGGCGTCCTCGAGCGAAGCCACGGTGGTCGTGACCTGCTCGGGATGCAGATGCCCGCGCGCCATCAAATCGAGAACGGCCGGCATGAGCGCGCGCACATGCGCGCGCCCGACATGCAGGGTCGTGTTGCGGATGTACATCTGCAGCATCGGGATCTGCGCGCTGCGGTGCAGTCCCCCCGAGCTCGAGCACACGCCATCCGGGGCGGTGGCCGCAAGGGCGTGGGGGAGGCCGTCGACGCTGACGTCGGCGACGAGCGGGAACGGCCCGCGCCGTCGCAGGGCGCGCGGGTGCAGCGCGTGCATGCCCAGCCGCTCGGCGTGCGCGCGCACCCACGGGCGGCTGTCGGCGAAGTAGACGTTGCGCGCTCCCATCGCCAGCGCGATCATCCCCGTATACAGCGGACAGCTGGGAGTGAACAGCGAGCGGGCTCTGTGGGCCGCGAGGATCAGCACCTCCGCCTCGGGATCCTCCTCCAGCAGGGCGGGCAGGTGCGGGCCGATGTGACGGTATGCGTCGCACACATTATCGGCGACGCTGGCCGCGGCCACCGGGTCGACGCCCTCCGGCAGCCTCACGAGCATCGCGTCGGCGTAGGGCACCGCCAGCTCGTCGGAGAACGCGCCGCCCCACTGTCCAGCGGCGAGCCCGAACCCGTACATCGACACCGGCGGCACGCTCGCGCAGCTGGCGGTGTGCCCGCGGCGGCAGGGCTCGCATGTGCCGCAGTTGATCTCGAACGGAACGATCACGCGATCGCCGGGTCGCACATTCTGCACCTGCTCGCCGACCGCCAGCACCTCGGCTACGCATTCGTGGCCGAGATGCAGCGGCAGCAGGATCTGGGTTGCCCCGAGCGCCACCGGGCAATCCATGTCGCAGGTCGAGGAGGCGATCGGATGCACCACGGCGCCGAGCGGTCCGGGCGGGGGAGGGGCGGCCACCTCGCGCCAGCGCAGCCTCGCTCCCGGCGCGGCGAGGAGCGCGCGCATGCGCGGGCGCCGACGCGCCCGCATCGCGCGATCGCCGGCCGTCGCACTCAGCCGTCGCAGCCGCCGGCCGACGTCGCGCTCGAGCAACGTGCGCATCGCCGTGGCGGCGCTCGGGGAGAGCATGCCCGCGTAATGGCGCAGCGGGCCATACGGGCGGCGGCGGTTGCTTCGCTTCACGGGTAACGCCGATCTTACTCCGTGCCGTGCGCCCTCAGGGGCCGCGCTCGGGACCCCGGCACCGCGACCGGCAGGTAGGATCGAGTCATCGAGTATGAGCATCGGCGAGGTGATCACAATCGCCCTCGCCGGACTGGCGGCGGGGACGATCAACACCGTTGTCGGCAGCGGCACCCTGATCACGTTTCCGGTGCTGCTCGCGTTCGGCTACGCACCGGTGACCGCCAACGTCTCGAACACGGTCGGGTTGGTGCCGGGATCGGTCTCCGGCGCGATCGGCTATCGGCGCGAGCTCTCGGGCCAGCGCTCCCGGGCGATACGGCTGGGAGCGATGTCGGTGCTGGGCGGCGTCACCGGGGCCGTGCTGCTGCTGGTGCTGCCCGCCGCCGCATTCAAGGCAGTCGTCCCGGTGTTCATTGCGCTCGCGCTCGCCCTCACACTGCTGCAGCCACGCCTGAGCCTGTGGCTCGTCAAGCGCGAGATCGACCTCGACCGCCGCGGTGCGCTCCTAACCCCGCTCACGATCTACGCGATCGGGGTCTACGGCGGCTACTTCGGCGCCGCGCAGGGGGTCCTCCTGCTGGGGGTCCTCGGCGTGGCGTTGGCGCAGGACCTGCACCGCACCAACGCGCTGAAGAACGTGCTCGCGGGGCTCACCAACGGCGTCGCGGGCCTGTATTTCGTGTTCGCGGCACACGTGGAGTGGGCCCCCGCGGCGATCCTCGCCGTGACGTCGATCATCGGCGCCCAGCTCGGAGCGCGCTACGGACGACGCCTGCACCCGGACGCGCTGCGCGCACTGATCGTGGTGGTGGGGGTGTCCGCGATCGTGCGGCTGGTGGTTGCCTGAGCGAGCGCCTGCACCAAGGGTGCGGCGGGGAGTAGCGTCCTGCCCATACCCGGTTGACGTTGACCGCTCCCGTACGCCTATCCTTGCTGGCGCGCGGCTCAGCCGCGGCGCAGCAGCCGCCCAACGGCGGCCATCATCTCGGCGGTTCGCTCGTCCTGCCGGCCAGGCTCGGCTCCGATCACGCAGGTGTGAGCGTGGCCGTCGAGCAGCCCGAGCGCGACCTTGTCGAGGGCGGCCTGGATGGCCGAGATCTGGGTGAGGACGTCGATGCAGTAACGGTCCCCCTCGACCATGCGCTCGATGCCACGGACCTGGCCCTCGATGCGCGCCAGGCGGGCGAGCAGCTGATCCTTGGTCGCTGTATAGCCCCGCGTGGGTGTGGCGGGTATGGCGGCTGTGGGCGTCATTGCCCGGACATCTTACCATTACCCCCTATAGGTATACTACGGTCGTTGTGACGAGCGAGGACATGATGCGATGACCGATGGTCTGGACGTGATCTGGCATGGCCTGAGGGACTCGTTGCTGATGGCGTGGGCGGTGTGGTGGGCGCTCGTGCTCGGGTTCGCGATCTCGGGCATCGTGCAAGCGTGGGCGCCGCGCGAGCGAATCGAGCGCGCGCTGTCGGGCTCCGGGCCCGAGCCCGTCACGCTCGCGACCGGCCTCGGCGCGGCGTCGAGCTCGTGCTCCTACGCGGCGATCGCGATCGCCAAGAGCCTGTTTCAGAAGGGCGCCTCGGCGACCACCGCGCTCGCCTTCCAGTTCGCCTCCACGAACCTTGTGTGGGAGCTCGGCCTGGTGCTATGGGTGCTGATCGGCTGGCAGTTCACGCTCGCCGAGTACCTCGGCGGGATCGTGATGATCGGCCTGATGGCCGTCCTGTTGCGGGTGTTCGTGTCTCCCCGCCTCGAGACGCAGGCGCGTGAGCACGCCCAGCAGGCCGACAGCGGCCACCAGCATCGCGCCGCCGGCGAAGAGCTCAGCTGGCGCGAGCGGCTGACATCCGCGTCGGCGTGGTCGGACGTCGCGTACAACTTCCGCGGCGACTGGCAGATGCTGTGGAAGGAGATCACGATCGGCTTCTTCCTCGCCGGATTCATCGCGCAGCTCGGCAACGGCTTCTTCAACAGCCTGTTCCTGCGGCACAGCGGCGGGGTGCCGGGCGCCGTGGAGAACGTGATCGTCGGCCCGATCATCGCCGTCCTGTCGTTCGTTTGCTCGATCGGCAACGTCCCGTTGGCGGCGGTGCTGTGGTCGGGCGGGATCAGCTTCGCGGGCGTGCTGGCGTTCCTGTTCGCCGACCTGATCGTATTGCCGATCATCGCGATCTACCGCAAGTACTACGGCACCGCATTCGCGCTGCGGATCGTCGCGCTGATGTTCGTGACGATGGTGCCGGCTGCGCTGATCGTCGACGGGCTGTTCAGCGCCGCCGGTCTGATCCCGACGGGCCCTCGGCCCTCGCGGGAGGACATCTTCGGCACGATCGCCGTCAACTACAAGCTGTTCCTGAACGTCCTCGGCGTGGCGATCTTCGCCGCGCTGTTCTGGCTGACCACGCGTCGTGGCGCCACGGACCCGATGTGCGGGATGAAGGTCGATCGCGCCAAGGCGCTCAGCAAGGAGCTCGGCGGCGAGACGTTCTACTTCTGCTCCGAGCACTGCTTGCACGCGTTCGAGGTCGACCCCCACGCCAGCCGCGCCGGCGCGGCAGCGACCGCCCATGCCCACTAGCGACCGCCCATCTCAGCCATCAGCGCAAGACAGCGCTCGTCACCCCGAGGTTGGATGGCACGACTACGCGTGTCGGCGATGCTCCGTCGGCTCGCCGCGTGGCCTTCGTTTCCCCGATCCCGGGCCGACCATCTAGGCTGGGTGGGTAGATGACCTACGCCGCCCGCCCCGTTGGGATGAGTGAATGGCCACTCCGGTAAGCCGAGTGCTCTCGAGCTCGCAGCTGGCCATGCTTGCCGAGCATGGCCAGGAGCGAAGCGCCGAGGTCGGCGAGACGCTGTTCGAGATCGGCGACGAGAGCTATCCGTTCGTCGCGATCATTGAGGGAGAGATCGCGGTGACCGATGCCGCGGGTCAAGAGATCGTCCGCCATGGCGCTGCGGGCTTCCTGGGGGAGATGAACCTGCTCTCCGGGCAGACCGTCTTCCTCACGGCGGTCGTGACCGAGCCGCTGCGCTATATCGCGGTCGATCGAGAAGTGCTCAGGCGGCTGCTCTTCGAGGACAGCTCGCTCTCGGACCTGCTCCTCTCCGCGTTCGTCGAGCGGCGCGAGCTGCTTCAGCAGCGCGAGGGGATCGGAATCGAGATCGTCGGTCCGCGCGAGTCGAGCGAAACGCGCCGGCTGGTGGAGTTCGCCAGACGCATGCGGCTTCCCCATTCCTGGCTCGTTCCCGAGGACGACCTGCAGGCGGCGGCTCTCCTCGAGCCGCTCGACACCGCCGATATCCCACTCGTTCGCCTTCCTGGCGGCGGCGAGCTGCGACGGCCGAGCAACGGCGAGCTCTCACGGGCGCTGGGGATCGGGCTCGAGCTCGGACAACGCGAAGAGGTCGACCTGCTCATCGTCGGCGGTGGGCCCGCCGGCCTCGGCGCGGCGGTCTACGGCGCCTCGGAGGGCCTTGACACGCTGGTGATCGAGAGCATGGTCCTCGGCGGCCAGGCCGGCGCCTCGCGCAGGATCGAGAACTACCTCGGCTTTCCAGCCGGCATCAGCGGCACCGAGCTGGCCACCCGCGCGGTCGGTCAGGCGCGCAAGTTCGGCGCCCGGACCGCGACCGGGTACCGTGCCCGCTCGCTTGAGCCGGGCGCCCAGCAGCACCTCGTCAGGCTGGAGGAGGGCAATCAGGTGACGGGGCGGGCGGTGCTGCTTTGCACCGGCGCCGAATACCGGCGCCTGCCGGTGGCCGACCTCGACCTGTATGAGGGGATCAGCGTCTTTTACGCGGCCGGCCCACCGGAGGCCCAGCTCTGTGCCGCGCAACGGGTGGGGGTGATCGGCGGCGGCAACTCGGCGGCGCAGGCTGCGGTCTGGCTCGCGCGCGGCGGCGCCCTGGTCACCCTTCTGCACCGTCGCGCAGACTTGAGTGAGACGATGTCTCGCTATCTGATCGACGAGCTCGAGCGCTACGGCGTAGCGGTCCGCGACCAGAGTGAAGTCCGTGCCCTACACGGCGAGGAGGGGCGACTCGAGTCGGTTACGCTCACCGACGACTCAACATTGCCGCTCTCGTTTCTCTTCCTGTTCCTCGGCGCCTCTCCTTGCACCGACTGGCTCGGCGAGATGGTCGCGCGAGATGCCAACGGATTCATCCTCACCGGACGTGACGCAGGGGCGGAGGGCCTGTTCGAAACCAGCGTGCCGGGCATCTACGCTGCCGGCGACGTACGCGCAGGGTCGATCAAGCGCTGCGCGACAGCGGTTGGAGAAGGCGCGACAATCGTGCGATTCGTCCATGAGCAGCTATCGCCCACCGCCGTCTCGCGGAGTCTCACCGATGTGAGACAGTCAAACTTCACTCAGGTGAGACTGTAGGCGTATCAACACTCGTGGTCGCCGGCACGGGTCACCGGCGCCGCCACGTCGCGCAGGCCGCGTGCGACGAGCCGTGGGTGGTGTCTCAGTTTGAGATTCGCAGTTTTGCCGCTGGCGCTTTACGGGCTCGCCGCACTCGACGCTGCCAGCGCATCCAACGCGAGAGCGGCGGCCACGTGTATTCGACTGTGCGTTCCCCTGTTTCGATGGTTAGCATGACGCCTTCCTTTCGTTTAACTGGAGGTTGACAATGGCAAGCAGTGGCGGTGGACAGGCCGGGGATCACGGCGAGCCAGACCCGCGGGCAAGGCTCATGCAGGAAGTGGCGGAGGAGATGGATGCCATCGAAGCGGACTTTGGCGACAACTACCAGATAGGCCGTGTCATCACGGTCGTCGAGGTCATTAGGCCCAACGAAGAGGTCAACCTTCGTGTTAGGGCAGGGCAGCTTCCATGGGTCACGCTTGGGATGCTTCGCTTTGCCCAGAAGGCCTTGGAGGGTCAGATACCGGGTCCCCAATAGTGGTCACGCCCCGGCTGTTAGCGCAGTCGGGTCGCGGCGGACACGACCGTCAGCCGATCTGCTCGGCCAGCTCGACGATGATCCCCTCCGGGCCGCGGACATAGCAGAGCCGGTACCTGTCCTCATAGCGCTCCAGCTCGCCCACGAGTTCCGCGCCGCGGGCTCGCAGGCCGGCGACGACGGCGTCGATGTCTTCGACAGCGAACGCGATGTGGCGGATACCCGGGGTGTTGGCCGGGGCGTGCCGGTTGTCGTCGCCCTGGTTTGACGGCGAGTGGAACTTCGCCAGCTCGAGTCGTCCGTTGCCGTCCGGAGTTTGCATCATCACCAACTCTGCCCGCACGCCCTCGAGTCCCACCACGCGGTCCACCCAGCGGCCCTCGACCGGCCTCTCGCCCTGCAGCTCGAGTCCGAGCTCGAGGAAGAACTCGGTCGCGGCCGCGAGGTCGTCAACCACGACGCCGACATGCTCCATCCGTTGGATCGTCATGTGCTCGCCGGTAAGGATGCCACGCTCGAGCCCCTGATGACACGCGCCGGCAGGGCAAACCCACGTCTTCATCGAGTCGAGCGCGCGCCGAGCCGCGAATATCGCCTGGTGGAGGTTGTTGCGGGCGGAGACCGGGTCACGCCCTGCCCACATGCCCGCAGCAGCTCGGCGGCCTGGTCGACGTGGAGGCTGTTCAGGACGACGAGGAGGCGTCTCGTGTACGGTCAGCTGGTCGCCGCGCGAGAGTGCTGGTCCTTGGCCGGATGCGAGCTGCGCCCCGGTTGTCCCTCCCTTCAATCAGTGCTGGTCGTGGAGCACAGGGGCGTACGAGATCCCGACGATCGCGCCCTCCGGTGACTGCAGCCTGGCCACGGTCTGACCCCACGGCTCCTCGCGCGGTGGGTGCAGCAGCTCGTAGCCGGCCTGCTCGAGCTCCCGTGCCGCCGGGGTCACCGCTGCTGCGTCCGCGACATCGAACTCGATGCTGACCTGCGGTACTGGCCGCTCCGCCGGCCACTGCGAGGTCCCGAAGCATGCCTCCGCTGCCTGGGACAGCGGCCAGATGCCGAAGGACTTGCAGCCGGCGATGTGCTCGCTGTGGTGATAATCATCGCCGTGGCTCTCGAGCGGGAGCCCGAGCGTGTCGACGTAGAGCTTGCGACTGGCGCCCGGATCGGGCGCGATCACCGCCAGAGTTGAGAGGAACTCTATGTTCATTCCACCTACCTCCTCGTTCGCTGTGTGCTCGTTCTTCGATCCAAGCAGCCCGGGGAGTGTGCCCGCTCGAGACGCGAAGCGCTATTAGTCTGAACAGACTCCGGGATATGCCGACACGTGCGGCTCATCTCGGCTCCATCTTCTGGGCACCGTATACGAGGTCGGCTGGGACTGCTCCGTTGGTCAGTCGTCCTGTGTGGACGCGCTCGTGGTTGTAGAAACGCAGGTAAGCGTCGAGCTCGCGCTGCAGGCCGCGGTAGCGCAGATATAGGTAACGGGCGAACGCTGGCCGCCAGCACTCTTCGAGGATCGTGCGGTGCAGGCGCTCGACGTGGCCGTTGGTCTGGGGACG
>Ga0210408_10004087_pt1 | contig 13147 bp, 13 predicted proteins | sample IncBWH4MmetaG_FD_155471 | JGI IMG/M metagenome (GOLD analysis project Ga0210408, IMG submission 155471) | Forest soil microbial communities from Barre Woods Harvard Forest LTER site, Petersham, Massachusetts, United States - Inc-BW-H-4-M | ecosystem: Environmental > Terrestrial > Soil >...
CTCCGACGAAACCTGCTTACGGGCGGAGCGGCATCCGGCATGAGAGGTGGCCTGAGCTTGCCAAAGAGGCGGTTGAGTGGAACGTGGGAACCTGAGACTTCGATGCAAACGGAGAAGCCACAAGTGGAAGCAACCACGAGGGCGAGACTACGGAAGCGGAGTCTCAGGGTCGGACTGTCCCATAGTAGTGAAGAAGCGGGGTAATGCCTGTGGAGCGAAGGGGGCAGGTCACTCGCGTCCTAACCAATTTCGGTCAACTGGAAACAGGAGGAACCGAGTGGTTAGAACGGAAGGTAGCAACCTTCACTGGGTGGCACGAGCCGTGTGACTGGAGACAGTCAAGCACGGTTTTGTGAGGGGCTCGGGGTGAAATTCCCCGGGCCTACTCGGCCAGGAGTTTGGCCGCCACTGCTGAGGTTCAAACGGATTTCTGGGCAGCTATCCGTCGGCGAGTCGATTCAAGGCGTCTGCTTTTAAGACGACTTGTCTCCATTCATCGAAAAACTCGCCACCCAATGACTTGTAGAATTTAATTGCTGACTCATTCCAATCCAGCACTTCCCAACGCATGCCATAGGAGCCTTCCTGCCGTGCAATACGAGCAACCTGACACAGAAGCGCTCTTCCTATCCCTCGACCGCGAAACGCTTCCCGTACGAAGAGGTCCTCCAGAAAGATACCGGAGCCTTTACAGCTTGAATAAAAGCCAAAGAAGAGCGCATAGCCAATCGCTTCTCCGTCCCATTCCGCAATCAGGCTGCGGAACTTTGGTTGAGGTCCAAAGCCGTCCCTGGTCAGCGTCTCTTCCTTAATGACCACCGCATCGGGTTGGCGCTCGTACTCCGCGAATTCGCGAGAGAATCTCAACAGCAACGGCACATCGCTGACAACGGCAGGCCGAATTAGGAGCATCCGGGAGTTCTCCATTACGCAAATGTAGTTTAGTCACAATCAAGCCGATCGCAAACTGCCAGCACGGATGGCTAGCAGATGTCCGGTTATGGATACGGGCTAAGGCTGGAGCCTCTCCAGACCGGCGTGTGGGAAAGCTAATTCCGCCGAAAAGCACTTGATCCGATTATGCGTTCACTTACGCCGGATGGCCGCCTGCTGCCTTAGGTTTCGTGGTAATTGCAATTGATTGCATAACAATGTCGGCTCCTCTCGACGCGAGCAGCCTTGATTGATACGCTCGGGAAGAAGGAGCCGGAGTTCGGTTCGTACGCGGGACAGCCCGGTACCGGACATGGCGTGTAGTTAAGCGTCGTCCACTTGATAGGGCATCCCGCTCCCTCGTGAGAGGGAGTTCGAAGAAATAATCATGGTCGAAGTTTTGATCGAAGAGATGTTTGGGTCGGACTGAAACCGACCGCTAGATTACGAACGAACCGTGCTTGTCGAGGCCGATCAGAAGGACAACGAAGAAAGCGAAAGAAAAAACTCTTTCTAGTGAATGGAGAAGGAGAAGTGCGCTCAAAAAGGTGTTGACACTGCCGACATTGTTAGAGATGTCCGGTAATCCGACTTATTGGGACTTAACTGAGCAATGAGCAGCGGTCATTGGTGAAGAGGGTCTGTATCTGAGAATTTTCGTCTGACTGGCTTCGTGAGATTGCCGCGATTGAATAGGTCAAGATAGCTGTCGTAGATGTCACGCGTGGTATCGTCAGAAAGAATGCTCGTACCCCAAGCTCCCATCCTCAGTTCCTTAGACCGAAATGAATCGCAGCCTGCGCTAGGGTTATTCCTAGGACACGAAAAAGGCACATTGAAAACTCATCACGAATGTAATGGGGATACTCGTATGTAGAAGTCTTTGTGAAAGGTTCTGCTCTATCGTGAATGCAAAGAGAATCGGAGTGAGTGGGTATGAGCAAGATTTGGGACGCCCTCCGGGAAGCTGAACGGCTTAAGAATCAGCGTGTTTACGAACAAGGTCTACAGAACCACCGGGACGCGATTCCTGAGCGTCGGTCCACGGAGCGCTTTTTGGCTAATACGCCCCTTTTGGTCTACGGCTATGGAGCCACAGATGACCCGTTTCACGAAGGAACCGAAGCACTTTACGTTAACGCCCGCGGTGGGCTAATCACCCTAACTACCGCTGTAAACCCCGGCCAGACGCTTTTACTGATAAACAAAGTGAACCTGAAAGAGGAAAAGTGTACCGTAGTTCGCCGAGCGCCCACCTATTTGAATAGGACTGCTATCGCTGTTGAGTTTCTGCAACCAGTACCCGATTTTTGGCACACCACTCGCCCCTGAACACTCTCGCCCCAGCGGGCTCCGCACCCGAAAATTGAACAACTCCACGCGTTGACACTACAGGGTAGGCAGCCAAGCGGCCAGCCGGTTTTTAAAGAGAAAAGGGGACCCCACTCTAACTTAGAGCGCCTTTGTATATGTGAACTTTTTTGGATTCCAACGAATCGGTACACCAGACTTCACTTAGACCCGCGTAACCGCAGCGTAACCGAAAGGGGGCCTTTTGGCGCTTTTAGCGTTTCTGGCGTTACGTAGAATCAATAACTTACGTGTCTTCAATCAGGGGCGTGGGTTCGAATCCCACCCGCGCCTCCACGTTTTGAGTAGCGTTTTCATTCAGTTGACCGGCCCTTTCGCCAAGTGCGGCTGTGATGGCCACAGAAGAAAAATGTCCGCCAGTCCAGAATGTGCCCTCTGATTATGCGAAATTAGTCGAAGAGCTTGGAATGCTATGCAAAGACCTCAACATTCCGGATATATTCACAGGGCTTTCCGTAGGATTGAATATTGTGCCCAAAATGAAACAAACTTTTAAACCAGAACCGTACATTTTAATCTTGGATTCTAGAGTACGCGCAACTCAGACTCTACACTTTAGGAGCAACAAAGAGGCTGCGCAAAGATTGCTAGAACTTGAGAAAGAGAATGTTGATAAGCCGCACATCCAAGCTGTAATGGCCTCGGCCAATTCCTTGCAGGCTCTGCCAAAAGCCTACCCAAACTATTATCTTGACACCGTATCGTTCATTGCTTTCGTGAACAGGATAATTTCTAAGGAAAACGGGAAGCGCTTGCCAAGGTAGTTTGAGGGAAAAAAAGCCCGACTGGCATCGGGCCTATGGGCTGGTCAAGTGAAGGTGCTGACTCTCGCGCGCTACCACTCACCAAGACACCCGATCCTTTGGTTGCAAGTTGGCGCGGGACCGAGACAAATTGCGAAGCCTTGTCAGTAGAACCGCCAGCTTCGGTCGGTCTTCCTCCCTCACTGCCGTGAATTCCAGTCCAATTCCGACGTTTGGCTCCGCATACCGCACCACGACGTCGGCTCTGATATGTCCTTCTGGGACAAGAAAATCAAGTTTGGTCACGGCACCCGCAGACCATGGCACTGGGCTCTCGATGAATACACCTCTCGAGCTGATGCGCCGAACACGAAAGACGCCCTCGTGTCCATTACACTGCAATCGGACCCACACGTCCTCGGGTGCCTCAATCCGCGAGGTCAATCTCCTGGAAGGGGTTGTGCCTTGCCACACGCTCTGGCCTCCAATCTTGCGCCGCAGAGGGTTCCGTTCAATTTAAGGCTGGCCAAATGCTGTCCAATCTCCTGTCGGGGAATACACTCCGGCTTTCGACACGTGAGCCGTGGCAGCTGACATCGACCGCGTGGGCTATTTCATCGGGATGCGGCTTTCTCGGCGCGAAGGAGCAGCGCTCGTCAACGGCTTCCTATTCAGTTCCAATATCTCAGCGAATGTCGGGCCGGGCGGTCCAACAGTGTCATGTGGGATACGCTACGTCTTACGCACAGGCTTTGGCTGCGTGAAGGCTATGCGCCTGCCGCCCGCGTGCGGGGGCGAACTTCTTCGTCAATTGTTGCACGCACCATCGCCAACATCTTGTCCGAGATGTTAGTCATGTTGTGCGCCGTTGCGATGTGATCGGCAGCCGCGGCCAAAATCTCCTCTTCGGAATCGCCACGCGCTTCGAACTTACACCCCGGAACGAGATCGTTACAGTAAAGAACTTTTGACACAGTGAGTACCTCCAAGAAAAAAAGCAAAGGATTAGGATAGCGGGTTGGGTGCTTAGGGAGATGCTGGAATTGCTAAACGGACAAGTCAATGGTACTTCGGGTGACTTCCCAGCCCCTCAAAATCCGAAGGGAAGCGAAGCAGGCATCCTAGTGAGGTCCCTCTGGGTCCAACGTTCAGTTAATTCCTAGAACCCTGTTCGGGTATCTCGCCCCCTCAAACGCCGTGTGACGGGTACACTCGGTACGCTTTGAATGCGGGTAGACGATACTTAGTACCCCCGTACCATTGACCGTCTGTCATCCCTCTGGTATTCAATGCTGGTCTTCCGTTCGTTGATTTACTTCCCAGCCCGCCCGGAACGGGGCCCTGACCAGCGAGCCTCAGCCGCCATCCTTTGCGCAATCGAGTCTCCTGAATCAGCGGTAGCCGGCTTGTCCATCCTCTGCTTGGACTAGCGGCAGCTTCCGGGCCGAAGACCGCCCGAGAATTGGCAGGGGGAATAGCAGCAATGACGGAACGCCGCGAAGCTCCACGGATGAAAGTGAAAGGGCTCGCCTATGTCAATCTCGACCCAGACCACGGCGGCATCATTCTGAATATTTCCGAGGGAGGTCTTTGCTTTCAATCCACGGTCCCCGTTCAACGCACTGAGACGATTCGTTTCTGGTTTTCCTACCACAGTCAACGAATCGAAGCTGACGTAGGGCAGGCGCGGAAGGATGAGGCACAAACGAGAGGTGTCTCGCGATTCATCGAAGCCGGAAGCGAACTGGCGTGGACAGACGACACGCAGAAGAGGGGAGGGTTAAGATTCACGAATCTACCCGCAGAAGCCCGCGAACAAATTCGCGATTGGATACGCCAGCCTGCGCTGGTCAACGTCAACGAGAAGTCTGCCCCACCGTTTCCGTCATCACGTAAATCCCCTTTCTTGAGTGTGAAACGATCAGACACAAATGCTGCGCGAGGTGCTTCAGCAAGACTTGAGGCACTCTTTCGGCATATACAAACAGAAAGGCTATGGACCGGATACTCCGGTGGTTTGGTGGCCGGTGTTCTCGTCTCGGTCCTCGTTGTGGGCGTATTTTTGTTGCTGAGCCACAGTCGCGAGCTGGGTGACTTACTCATTCAAATGGGCGAACGATTTGGAGGAAGATCCTCGTCGCAGCCGATATCGCTCGGACCGCAGGCTAGCTCACAAGAACCACACTCGACTTCGCCAGGTCCACGGCCACTATCGCCGGAATCAAAGACTGTATCGGCAGAGCCACAGACAGCGGCACCAGCGCCGATTCAAGCTCCGCGGCCGGAAAAACTCCTTTCGACTGCAACGCCAACAGCAGCTAAGCCCGATGGAGTGAAGCTCGAAGCCGCGAGCCCTGCCACTCCTTCTCTTTCTGCCCCCAGCGTCAAGGCTTCCGATACTCCAGCGGTGAGTTCAACTGCTGGTCGGCCGTCGGTTCCAGGGATTGTCGTCGCCCCCGCTTCAGATCCCAGCGCAACCATGCTCCGGGCTACAGCTCCGGAAATGGAATTGGAGAACCGATCTAGTGCCCACATTGAGCCCGCCAAAGTGGAAGGCATCGGAATGCGTTCCGAAAAGTATCTCGAAGTCGGAAAGTTCAAAGAAAAACTGTTGGCGGACAAAACGAGCGGCCAATTATCTCAATTGGGGTTTCCTGCAACCGTCATTCAGTGGAACCGGTTTTGGGGAAAATCCTTTCAAGTCCTTGTAGGACCTTATGGAAGTGATCGTGAGGCTGAAGCGGCACACAAGGATCTGGCGTCGCTCGGTCTCACGCCCCGATCGTACGAAAGGGGAAAACGGGATTTCAGCTTACCCCTCGCACTGAAGGTCGGTGGCACACACCTGCCCGTCGGAGATTGCGTGGTCAGTTGGGAGTCGTATACTCCTAATGCGATTGTGAAGTTTGAATACGACAGAGGTGGGAATGTCACCGTCGAGGGAACGTGGGTGAAACGAGGTGCCAGGTACACTCAGAATGCATTCGTGTACGTAAAGAACAGGGACGGGTCTCGGACCCTTGTCGAAATTCGCTTCTCCGGCATGGGACAGGCCCTTGTTTTTGCCAGGGGAAGTAACTAGCCAACGAGTTGGAAGAGTCTGCGTCTACTTGGGAGTTGAGTATTGTCTGAATTTCATTCCGGGCTCCAGAAGTACAAGACGATACCTTGCGCCGCGTGCGGATTCTTTTGCCTTACAGTGGGAAGAATCTTTCCTATGTGCTCGCAGGAGCACGGCCACTAGTGCTATTCCAACTTGATAGAGCTAAATGAGCGGATGCGGTTGAGCGGGAGATGTAGGTTGGCGAGTTTGCGGTCATGCTGTACGAAAGATGAAGGTAGGCCCTTCGAAGCCGCCCTGTAGGGGGAGGCTTCAAACTGCGATAAGCTGCTTCGGTCAAAAGCCGCGGTGGTGAACGTTATGGTTAAAAGGCGTGACAGTCCGATCATGTCAAGTAGGGATAAGAGAGATGAGTGCAAACTAACCTCTGATGAAGCATCGAAAGGATCTACGACGACACCAAAACTGGAGTTTCCCCCGTGCTCTGGGAGCAGCATGGCAGATGCCTACGTACTGGCCATGCGGTGTCCGGTGTTCAGGAGGCATGACTCTTATTCGGGCTTTCGTACGGAACTTAAGAACCTGTTCGGTGATGCTAAGGGAAAAGGCACAAGCGGAGGCCCCGCGAGGCTGAATGTACCGATGCGCCGACCAGGCTCGGACTGCTCCATAGTAGTGACGAAACGGAGTAATGTCCGTGGAGCGAAGGGAGCAGGTCACCCACGCCGGGATCGAGTCAACTGGAAACAGGAGGAACTCACCGTTCTGGCGGAAGGCGGTAGCTTTCACTGGGTGGTACGAGCCGTGTGACTGGAGACGGTCAAGCACGGATCTGTGAGGGCCTCGGGGTGAAATTCCCCGGGGCTACTCGGCGTACCAGGCAACTGGTATTCCTACCGCGACCCGGTGATGGCATAGGAGTTCTCGAAAATCGATGCCTGTCTCTTTGCAGAGGAGTACATCTTTCTTCTTCGGGTTGCTGTTACTTTGTGCGAGCACGCTAATGTACGAGGTAATCCTGACACGACTTCTTAGCGTTGTCTCTTGGTATTACCTTGCCTTTGTTTCGGTTTCGATGGCGATGTTCGGAATGACAGCAGGAGCCCTTTTCGTACATTTGCGCCCTGGTGTCTTTACGGAAGAGTTGATACGTCGCCGAACCTACCAAGCAACTCTGGCAGCAGCAATCTCGATGCCCCTTGTCTTGCTCAATATGCTGGCCATTCCGCTCGATCTGTCTCTCGCCCTGCAGACCGCATACAGCTTTCTGTTATTTTCCACCGTGATTGCCGTTCCGTTTTTCTTCTCGGGCGTAGCTGTCTGCATCTCGCTCACTAGGGCACCGTTCCCCATGGGGCGGATCTACTTCAACGATCTCGCCGGCGCCGCTCTTGGATCCATCGCCTCTGTAGCGCTGCTTCGTGTCATCGACGCGCCAAGCGCGATATTCGTGATTTCGGCGCTTCTGTTTGTAAGCGCCGCGGCTTATGCCAGTTACGCCAAGGAGACGCAAAAACTCAAGACGTCGCTCTACTGGGCGGCAGCCATGTTGGCCCTTGCGGGGCTCAATGCTTCCACGATCTATGGCATTCAGCCCATATGGTCCAAGGGGACCATCGATCACCGCACGCGTATATTGGCTGAGGTATGGAACCCAATTTCCAAAGTTCGCGTGTTTCAACCGGAGTCGCGCCCCCCACTTATGTGGGGACCCAGCTCCCGAATGCCTAAGTTCGAATCGGAAGAAATCATCTTGAACATCGATAATGACGCTGCCACGGCGATCACGTATTTCCAAGGCAACCTCGAGCCCCTGCAGTTTCTTCGCTACGATGTCACCTCCATGGGCGCTCAGTTGCGTTCTGGTGGAACGGCGGCCATCATTGGCGTGGGCGGCGGTCGAGACGCAATGAACGCCGCCTTGAACGGGTTTCGCCGTATCGTCGGCATCGAAGTAAACAGCGCAATCGTGGATTTGACCTCCAAGCGTCTCGAATCATTTTCCGGCTTTAGCAAGATCCCGGGCTTTGAGTTGCACAACGACGAGGGGCGTAGCTATTTGACCAGGTCAGGGGAACGTTTCGATCTGATTCAGGCTTCTCTGGTAGATACTTGGGCCGCAACCTCCGCCGGCGCGATGACGTTGAGCGAGAATGCCCTCTACACCGTGGACGGCTGGCGGGTTTTTTTCGACCATTTGAAACCTGGAGGCATCATCACCTTCAGCCGCTGGTTTTCGGAGAGTAAGACGAACGAGACCTACCGCCTTTTCTCGGTGGCCCAGGCCATGCTGCTCTCCGAGGGCGTAACCAACCCAGGAGACCATCTCGCTCTGATTAAATCCGGAGAGGTTGCAACGCTACTCGCCAGCAACCAGCCCTTTACAGACCGGGACATTAGCAAACTTAAGGCCATCTGTTCTGAGATGGCCTTCACGCCGATCGTCATGCCAGGAGAAAAGACCAACGTGCCGGAACTGCGAAACATCTCTGCCGCTCGCACTCTGAAAGAGCTAGCCGCGTTACGGAACGCAAGTGATCTCGACTACTCGCCGACATTCGACACGTCGCCGTATTTCTTCAACGCCGTCCATCTCCGGAAGTTACCCTATTTCATCCGCACCCGTAACCAAGACTCAAACCTCCGGGCGATTCTCTTTCTGTTGGCTTTCATGTCGGCGGCCGTCGTTCTAGTCATCTCCACCATTATCGTACCCGCGAGGTTCTTGGTGAAACGGCAGAGCCACGGCCAGGCTGCCCCGTCGGGAGGCATCGCCTACTTCATCGCCATCGGACTAGGATTCATGTTTGTCGAGATGGGTATGATGCAGCAGCTATCTATCTTTCTCGGGCACCCGATCTATTCAATGGTGGTGGTTCTCGGCGGCTTGATTCTCTCGGCCGGGCTGGGCAGCCTGGCTTCAGACAGATGGCCGGTGGAGTCGACCTGGCAAAGCCGGATCCCGGCGATTGCGGTGTCCCTATTGGTGGTCCTTTATTCCGTTGCAGTCCTCCCGGTGATTCACACTTTCATCGCCGGGGTGCTTTGGCAGCGTGTCTTGGTGTGTCTGGCCCTGGTGTTTTCTTGCGGGTTCTTGCAGGGTTTCTGCTTCCCTGTTGGCATGCGCTGGATGACTGCATTATCACAGGAGCGGAACCTGCCGTGGATGTGGGCCTTAAACGGCGCAGCGGGAACTCTCGGCAGTTTCGTAGCGATCATCATATCGATGGACACCAGCATCAGGACATGCGTGTTGACCGGCGCGGCGTGTTACCTGCTCGCCGGCCTACTGATGCCGGCTAAAGCGGCGGATGATACGAGCCTGACCAAACAGTTCGCGAGCGCTTCCTGAGCAACCGTTCGCAGTACACTGAAGCGCCGCCATGTCATCTGAAGAATTCTGCATGAAACAAAGGTGTTTGCTCGTAAAGTTTCTCTTTGCGTTCATTGCCAACGCGGCACTCCGCAGATCTTTGAACTATTTTCGAAGCCTCATCCCCAAGCCCAATTCTTCGACTTAGAATAGTGAGAAAGTGGGTTTGCATCGTACGTTCGAATCAGCCGGGTCACAATTCGACCTTGCTGTCCTGTATTTGTGCCATTACTGGAGGATTCCATGGCGCACCTCAAATTCTTGATAGATGCGACTATCCTAGGTGAGTGGCTGGATGTGAGTCTGTGCTGTTTTGCTCCCCCTTCTAACCCGCCACATCCCGCGATGTCCCGTCACTTCCCACCACTGGGTTTGTTATGTACCCAATTACCTTTGGGAGATCGCTGAGCCGGGAAGCGAGGGGAAATACGTGTGCCGCCATTGCGTAGATGTGACGCTTGAAGGGGAATTAATCGCGGTCGGCTTGCAGTGCTTTCCAAGTCTTTGATCCGGCCCCGCTCAGGTGGTGCTGGCATGGGCCGGGAACGCGTAGGAACGCATGACAGGAACACATCTTTCGGTTTCTAGCGAGAAGTCCCTTGACTGTTACCCCGAAGCTGAAATCAGTGGTGCCGTGCTGCTCACACCCACAAATTACCTAGTTTGGCTCCTTGCCCAAAGCCCTGTCCATTTCGCGCTTGTACGCCTGATAGTCGGGGTCATTCACAAAGTTCCAGCGCCCATGCCCCTACGTGTGAGGCCAATTCTTCAGTTGTGGCCAGTTTGCGCTCTTCCTGCCAAAGTACGTCTAGCTTGCTGTGGAGAGTTCCCAAGCGCACTGCGCTGTGCGTGGTTGCGAACCACTTCCAGACTCTCATCCATTGAAAATAACGCTCTTGTGTCATCGCTCTGCCCTCAATTCGCTGTCACCCGCTAGTCGGCGCACATTCTGGACTTGATTGACGAGAAAGGCCAATGCGAGTGGGCTCAGCGCGTTAGGAAATTTGCAATAAAGAAGGCCAGAGGGCGATTGTCGGGTAGTGTGTGGGGCGCCCTCCAGCCCTGAAGCGGAGAGATAATGCAGGACGGTAAGCCAAGAAATTGTTTTAGTAGAGGGGAAACTCCATCCCCTACGCTGGCGGAAGTAGCTCAAGCCCGGCTCCGCCTATCGCGCCCCATTGCCTGGTCGCGGCCTCATTGCTTTTGGGTGATGTGCTGCTGAAAGCGGTCAGCCTTCACCCATTCAACCCTCGAAGCCTTTTCATCAATTCCTCCAGACGTAGGCGGTCTTCATTGCGCACTGCCGTGAATCTTAGTCCTAATCCACGTCCGGGCTCTGCATGTCGTACAACAGCCTCGGCCCTGATCTGACCTTCTTGAACAAGAAAATCAAGCTCGGCCGACATTCCGGCAACTGTGGGCGTGTCTGTTTCGATGAACAGGCCTCCCATGCTCAGATTCCGCACTGGGGCTAGATGCTCATGCCCGGCAGAGCGCCAATACACATAGACACCCCCGCGTGCCTCGACTCGCGAGTGAAGCCTTCTCGAAGGGGAAGTTTGTCGTTGCAAAATGTGTTCAACGGGGCTGGCCTGGTTAAAGTCTGCATCCACAGCGTGGTTCTTAGGGAGAGCAAAAAAGATAACCAGCCCCCTCGGTCAGGCGAGAGGAATTATCTCTCTCCCTGTTCTCCCCGCTCTTATCTTCAGGGTAAGAAGCCTGCACACCCATACCTGAAACCCCGTAGAGCCGGGGATCACTTACTTGAGATAAGCGGGACGCTGAAACAGATCAGGTCTGAGTTGCAGGCGCACACTTGTCTACCAGTTGTCTATTGGACGCGGACTCTGTACTTCGCAGCTTGCCAAGCGTAACCTGCACTCAGAAGGCCGAGCTAATGAGACTCCTAGTCCTCGTGACAGTTCTGGTGGGCATGGCGCAGGCTGCTGCCGCCCAAGTGACCACGGCGGTTGACGTGAAGGTAATCGACCAACGGTACAGCGCAACGGACTATACATACGTCGCGCCCGCCTATTTCTATTCACAATCCAACTCATACGGCGGATCAACAACAACCGCTGGATCAATCTCTCCATCGGTCGCAGTTTCATACCGTGTTCAAGGTGCAACATTCACTCTATTGCTGGCCGATGGCCGCGCCGCCATAGTCAATTGCACTTACAAACATTCGGCGGGAACCTTGGCCGAGTGGTCCGCTGGTACGAATCGGCGAAGTTGTCGCATGCCGCTTGTGAACGACATTAAGGCTGAGTTTCATGGTGACAACGCTAAGCTGATATGGCCCGTAAGCCTAGATGGAAAGAAAACACAGTCGGAAACATACAAAGTTCTAGCCATCCTGGACAAGCCCAGCGCCGCAACTTACCAGGTTCATTGTACGTTTTTATGGCTCGCTTGAAAAGGCGAGCGGATTTGACGTTGTGTAAGGGATAGTTTTTTAGACAGCCTTTCTATTATTTTTTTGGCGAATGTTTACGCCGCTTAAAGATGGGCTGAAGATATTTAAGAACGGTACAAAAGATCACGAAAACATTTCAACCAAAACATCAAAACCCGCCAATTGCTCGGCGGTTTTTGGTTTTTTTTTAAAATTCGATACTATTACTTTACCGTCATCGTCACATCGTCAAAGCGTGCGTCGGAGGTTACGGTGTTCTGGTAGATCTGCATATACAGTCGGACATATGCCTTGCCCGTCGGCACGGTATAGGTATTGCTGACATTCGTCCATGACGCGGCAGTCACGTTCGTTCCCCCTGTATAGGAAGCATTGGCTTTGTTTGCGTCCGTTATTTCGAGCACATACTGAGCAGCTCCATTTCCCGAGACTCGATATACCCAACCGCCGAAGGTGATGGTTTGGCCAGGCGTTACGGGGATATAAGTTGAGAAAAGCAATGGTTGCTGGCCGGACGCGGAGGTAAGCTCTGCGTAGTAACTGCCGCTGTGGGCATTTGCGGAATTGTTGACCGCGACGCCCGTGCCGTTTCCTGCCTTAGTCCAGTTCGCGAGGCCGGATTCGAAGCTGGGGTTGAGAACTGAGTTTGCGGTTCCTGCTGAAGTGCCACTCACTACGGTAAGTGTCACGGTCTTGGGCGTCCCCGCAGTCCCCGTTCCTCCTGCTGCGCTCCAGGGAGTTGCGGTCAGGGTGTAGGTGCCGGGAGTCGTGAGGAAGGGACATGCATGAATAGTGCTTGCGCTGCCGCCATCAGCACAGACGGCATAGGGAGCAATTGTTTCAGTATGGCTGTATCCTGTCTGGCTGATCGAGAAGACGACGGAGCCGACGGTTGCGGGAGAAGTGTTTGCGGTCATGCCGAGACTCTTGGGGAGTCCGGAGAGGGTGAGAGTTGAGTTGTTGGTGATGGTTTGGATGACGGTTGTCGCCGCTGCATTAGTGGTGTTGTAGAGGGTGAAGTTAGAAATGGAATTACCTGTCGGCGGAGGGGTGCTGGTGATCGTAAGTGTCACCGTAAGCGGCGTCCCCGCAGTCCCCGTTCCTCCTGCTGCGCTCCAGGGAGTTGCGGTCAGGGTGTAGGTGCCGAGAGTCGTGAGGAAGGGACATGCATGAATAGTGCTTGCGCTGCCGCCATCAGCACAGACGGCATAGGGAGCAATTGTTTCAGTATGGCTGTATCCTGTCTG
>Ga0210408_10004088_pt1 | contig 13146 bp, 12 predicted proteins | sample IncBWH4MmetaG_FD_155471 | JGI IMG/M metagenome (GOLD analysis project Ga0210408, IMG submission 155471) | Forest soil microbial communities from Barre Woods Harvard Forest LTER site, Petersham, Massachusetts, United States - Inc-BW-H-4-M | ecosystem: Environmental > Terrestrial > Soil >...
GCTGCCGGCGAATATGCCGATCACGCACGTCAGACGATCATGCATCAGTCTGGACGGATTGCGGAGCAAACGCAGAGCACGATCGAGCGGATCGTTCGCGAGCAGCCATTGGCAGTTGCCATCGCCGGGGCGGCGGCCGGCGCGGCTCTTGCAGCTGCTTTCCCAGCCACCCGAATGGAACGCGAAACGCTCGGCCCCGCCGGAAAACGACTGTCGGAAGCGGCGACCAATGCTGGTGAAAGGTTGAGCAAGGCGGCTTCCGCAGCCGGCGAACGGCTGATGAGCGCCGCGGAGGAGCGCGGTGTAAATGCGGAGGGCCTGAAGGAGGTGGCGCGAGACGTAGCCGGCAGCTTCGAAAAGTCTTTCAGTGGCGGTCGGCAAGATGATGGCCGCAGCGGCGGCAAGCAAGGTGCCGCGCCGAGCGGTAGTGGAACCAGTCCGTACGCCGCAGGCTCAGCGCGCCCAGCACCCGCCGGCACCCCCGGTCAATCGAGCAACTCAACGTTGGGGGCCGGATCGCGCCTCGACCCAAAACCTCCATCAGGTAGATGATGAGCTGGCTCGTGTCTGGTTTCTCCCTTCTCAGGTGAGCGCTAATTATGATTGAACCCAATCTCAACCAGCTGGAGCGAGAGGTCGAAGCCTCCCGGACCAAGCTCGCCAGCGACCTCTCGACGCTGCGATCGCCGGCGACCGCTGCCGAGTTCACAGAAACTCTGAAGCAGGAAGCTTTCGACGCCAAGGATGCGCTTCTGGATAAAGCCAAAGCCAAGGCCCAGTCGTCGATCGAGTCGCTGATCGAGGACGTCAAAGCCAGAGCCGCCGCCAATCCCGCCGCGGCTCTGGCGATCGGAGCGGGCATTGCTTGGCGGCTGATACGTCATCCGCCGATTGCCACGGCGTTGGTGGGAGCCGGCCTGATAAGCCTCTTCCGAACGCCGCCGGCCCGCCCGAACGGGCAAACTTCCGCCGATTACTTATCGCACGCGAAAACCCGGCTGAGGGAACAGGCAAGTGCGGCAGCCGATGTTGCCCAGGAACAGGCGGCCGCACTGACCGAGACTGTTGCAGAGAAGGTGACGGAAACTGCAGGCAGGATGAAGGAGCGGGCGCAAGACTTGACCGCGCAAGCAAGGTCGGCCGCAACCAATATCGCTCTCGATACGAGACAGCGGGCAACCGCCATGTTGAACGAGACGACAGATGCGCTCGAGCAGGCGGGCCAATCCTCACGGTCCGCAGCTTCGAGCGCTGTATCTCGCGCAAATGCCGCAATGGAGCAGCGGTGGCAGCCGTTACAGGCCGCAGTGAGCAACGCAGAAACGCGTGACAAATTTCTCCTTGCGGCTGCCGGGCTTGCAGTCTTTGCGGCTCTAGGCATTGCGTCGCGGCGCGTCGCGCGCGCATCATCTTACATGCAGTCGAGGGTAGGTGACATCACTCGCAGCATCATGCCTGTAAGTTAGGCGTAGAACCACCATGTAGAGCCCGCTCATGTACACACCGAGTCAGACCATCACAGTGGTCAGGTCGAGACGCAAGGCTCGCACTGCAGCAGCAGCGCCGACACTCAGGATGCTCACTCGTGAGGCGCAAACAGCGCGAATTCGTTTGACGCCAACGGCTGCTCGCTGACCAGGGTCTCGCCATGGCGGGCGGTGGGGCTCGTGATCGAGGAGGCCATGTGCTGAAGCAGCAACGCCAAGTCAGATGATTGAGAGCCGCTCATCGTTTTGAGAGGCCTTCGTGTGTTGGTCGGTGGAGACCCGGACTGGGCGGTTGGGGCGGCACAATTCGAACCTCCGTATTCCGAAATTACCCTACCCGGGCTATTCTAGCCCCCGCGACGCCCTGGAGAATGTTGGATTCCAGTTCCTCTCCCTCCGCCAGTCTATCCGGTGTCCAATTTTCTCCACTGGCCATGAGTGTCAAACATTCCCCATAAAGACCGGTTTGTGTACCGAAAACAGATTCTGCAATATTGCTGATGAGCGGCCACGCTGCAGCGCCGCCAAGGGTGGCCATCAATCTTCGCCCTCATCGACTCGATCTTCATGTGGCCCAAGAGCACCCGGGACTGTCTCAATATCGCCGCTGCCATCAAGATGTGAAGAGCCTTTGTCCGTCGTAAGGATTCGATGCCGTACTTCTTGGAGTCGAGCGCCGCCTCGGCAATCCAGCTTCTCAGCAGACGGTTCATTTGTATCGCAATCTGCTGTAGCAGCCAAAACTGACCGCGAATTAGATCAAGCGGAGGCGCGGAAGAGCTGGAATAGGGAGAGCATCACGATCAATATGCCCACCGCGATCATCAATGCACGAGCCGGCATGTGCTTGACCGCCCATCCGCCGAACGGGGCCGCCAGCACGCCGCCGAGCACGAGTGGAATGAGGTGCTCCAGCGGTGAGGCGCCGAGTTCCGCAAAGAATGTGGTGGCCGCCGCGACGGTCACGAAAAACTCCGTGGTGTTGACCGAGCCCACGGTCTGGCGCGGCGCATGCCCCGAGCCGATGAGCGTCGAGGTCGTCAGCGGTCCCCAGCCGCCGCCGCCGCTCGCATCCAGAAATCCTGAGAGAAATCCTAGTGGCGCAGTCCAGCCTGCAAGCGTTCGCGGCGCAAGCGCGATGCGCATCGATTTCCAGAGAATGTAGAGTCCCATGAGCAGCAGATAGCCGTAGACCCATCGGCGCGCGTTGGCGATGTCGACATTCGACAGAATCCAGGCACCCAGGACAGCGCCCAGCACGCCGGGCATTCCGAGGCGCGCTACGATCCGCCAATCCACATTGCGATGATAGATATGCGAAGCCGCCGAGGCGCCCGTGGTGAAAATCTCGGCGGTGTGGACTAGCGCACTCGCCTGCGCCGGCTGCAGACCCATGGTAAGCATCGCGGCGTTCGACAGCACGCCGTACGCCATGCCGAGGCGCCGTCTACTAATTGTGCAACAAAGCCGATTCCGAGCAGCAGCATGAATTCGGTGATCACCGAATTCCCCCCCTCTCCCTCAAATGCCGACCGCATAGGGCTCTGTGTGCCAAGATCGACGCAGTGCGTGTGCGGCCAGGCACTGCCACTGCGCGTAAACGCCCAGGCGGCGCCAGCAGGACCGACGAAGGGTGACCGACCGCGATCCGCGTTCTTGGGGCCGGGTCCACCCATGATGGCGGTGTTGCTGCCCGCCGACAGCGCGACGGACATGCCACGATTGGCGTTTCCCACTGCGCTGGTGCTGACCAGCTTCGGCCTCTGCTGGAAGACCTGTGCCGGCGCAAGTTGTCCTCGACGAATCGCCCCTTGCCGCGCGCGCTCAGCGTCGTCGGCTGCGCGCGCCTTCGGGTCGTTGGAAAAACCGGCATCTGTCCTTGGTCACAACCTATGACGATCGCCGCGTTTTCGCGCGAATCGAGCGTGTTGTTTCAAGCCCCGCCTGTTGGCCGCGCTGCAGCTCATGGCGAAATCATCGCGCTTTTCGTGGATGGGGGCGATGACCAGTCCGGTATCCTGCCCTAGTCGGATTAGTGACGCTTCCGACAGCTGTAAGCTCGCCTCGATGGTTTCCGGGACGGCGTCGGTGACGCCGATCGTATACAGATGGCGTGCATGAGCCACATTGCGGGCACGCGAGATGATGAGAATATCTGTTCTGAGCTTTTGCGAGTCGGTAATCTGCGACAACGCGACGCTGCGACAATTACACTCTGATGTGCGGATCAGCCGGTCGGACGCGCCGTAAACCCAACCTCAATAATGTTCACCGTTCCCGTGGTCGACATGCGCGATGGTGAATGGCTGGTTGACGCAATTCGTTCCTTGTATGGAACGATGTCTCCTCATAGAAAAGGCCCTACCAAGCGGCCCCAAGAAGGCCGCGAGAAAGCTTGAGCAAGCCAAGGAGGAACACGCCCATGATCACCACGCGTACACGCACGTCCAAACCGACGACTCGACGTAAATTCCTCGCCGGCGCCGCATTGACCGGGGCCGCCGCGGTCGCTGCGCCAACCATTGTCGAGGCGCAGGGGCCGATCAGCATGCGCTGGCAGAGCACATGGCCGTCGAAAGACATCTTTCACGAATACGCGCTCGATTTCGCCAAGAAGGTCAACGACATGACCGGCGGCGACCTCAAGATCGAGGTGCTGCCCGCGGGCGCCGTGGTGCCCGCGTTCGGGCTGATCGATGCCGTGTCGAAGGGAACGCTCGACGGCGGACACGGCGTGCTCGTCTATCATTATGGCAAGCAAACCGCCCTGGCGCTGTGGGGTTCGGGTCCCGGCTACGCGATGGACGCCAACATGCTGTTGGCCTGGCACAAGTACGGCGGCGGCAAGGAGCTTCTCGCCAAGCTGTATGCATCGCTCGGATTGAACGTCGTCTCGTTTCCTTACGGACCGATGTACACACAGCCGCTCGGCTGGTACAAGAAACCAATTACTAAGCCCGAAGATTTCCAGGGCCTCAAGTTCCGCACCGTCGGCCTCTCCATTGACGTGTTCCAAGCTATGGGCGCGGCGGTCAACGCGCTGCCGGGCGGCGAGATCGTCTCAGCGATGGACCGCGGCCTGATCGAGGCGGCCGAATTCAACAACGCTACGTCGGATCGCATACTCGGCTTCGCCGACGTCTCCAAGATATGCATGCTGCAGAGCTACCATCAGAACGCCGAGCAGCTCGAAATCACCTTCAACAAGACGAAATTCGATTCGCTGCCCGACAAGATGAAGGCGATCATTGCGAATGGGGTTGAGGCGGCCTCGCAGGATATGCAGTGGAAATCGATCGACCGCTACTCAAAGGACTACATCGAGCTGCAGACGAAGGACAACGTCAAGTTCTACAAGACGCCGGATTCGGTGCTCAAGAAGCAGCTCGAAGTTTACGATGTGGTCGCGGCCAAAAAGTCGGCGGAAAACCCGCTGTTCAAGGAAATCGTCGAATCGCAGGTTGCGTTTGCCAGGCGGGCGACGCAATGGGAACAGGACACTGTTGTGAGCCGTAAAATGGTGTTCGATCACTACTTCGGGCCGCAAGGGGTGGCGAAGAAGACCTGACGGCACGCTGGAGCCGGCTAAAGCACCATTCGGTTGCGCGACCGAATGGTGCTTTGTAATGTCGGAGCACCCACACGCTGAGTGGCCGCAACGCATGAACGTCCAGCGATTCTTGCACGCGATCGACGGCATCAGCACATGGGTTGGTAAGGCTGCGGCTTGGCTGATTGTCGCGCTGATGGCCGTCGTTTGCGTCGAAGTCTTCAAGCGATACAGCCTGAACATGCCGACGGCGTGGATATTCGACGCCGATAATATGCTGTATGGCACGGCGTTTATGCTCTGCGGGGCCTATACGCTGGCGCAGAACGCCCACGTCCGTGGCGACTTCCTTTACAGCTCGATGCGGCCGCGGATGCAGGCCTCGCTCGATATGGTGCTGTATGTAGTGTTCTTTTTCCCGGGGATCGCCGCACTGATCTACGCGGGCTCCGACTACGCCGCCGACTCGTGGCGCATTGCCGAGCATTCGAATGTGACGGCGGAAGGGCCGGCGGTCTACCCCTTCAAGACCATGATCCCGCTCGCCGGCGTGCTGGTGATGCTGCAGGGTTTCGCCGAGATGGTGCGCTGCGTCGTCTGCCTGGGGACCGGGGAATGGCCAACTCGGCTGAAGGACGTCGCGGAGATCGACGTCATCGAGGAGCAACTCGCGCACAGCGAATACGTCGATGAAGAGTCGCGCAAGATCGCGATCGAGCGCGCGCGCGAAATCGACGAGACCGCGCGCCAGCGCGGCATGGGCCCAGACATGAATACATGAGCGATCCCGCACTCGGTCTGTTGATGCTCACGCTCATCGTGATCGTGATCATGATGGGATTCCCGACAGCCTTCACGCTAATGGGCCTCGGGATATTCTTCGGCTTCATCGCCTTCTACGATCCCTCGCAAATCTGGACGGAGAACCGGGTTTTCGCCCTGATGGTCCAGCGCACCTACGGCGCCATGACCAACGACGTGCTCATCTCGATTCCGCTCTTCGTGCTCATGGGGTACGTAATGGAGCGGGGCGCGCTTGTAGACAAAATGTTCTACAGCATCCAGCTTGCATTTCGGCGTGTGCCGGCCTCGCTGGCCGTTGCGACGCTCATCGTATGCACGTTCTGGGGCATCGCCAGCGGCCTCGTAGGGGCGGTCGTGGTGCTGATGGGGGTCATCGCGTTCAACCCGATGCTGCGCGCGGGCTATGACGTGAAGCTGGCCTCCGGCGTCATCACGGCGGGCGGCACGCTCGGCATCCTGATCCCGCCGTCGGTGATGATCATCGTCTACGCGGCTGTGGCGGGACAGTCGGTGGTGAAGCTCTACGCGGCGGCGATGTTCCCCGGCTTCTTTCTGTCGTTTCTGTATCTCGTCTATGTCGTCGGCTGGGCGCTCATCAATCCGAAGATCGCCCCACGTCTGCCGGAGGAACAAACGCAGGTGCCGGTTCCAGCGTGGGTGCCAAAATTCCAGGCCACCTATTCGCGCAACATGCTGGTCGCGCTGATCAAAGCGCTACTCTCGCCGGCAAAGGCAAGGCAGATCGATGCGGACGGTCATGGTATCGGCTACTGGATGCTCATCAAGAATCTGTGCTTCGCGCTGGTGCCGTTCACGATAGTCGCCGGCACGCTTTGGACCGTCTGGTGGTACGTCGTCATTCATCAGCAAGTGACCGTCGAAGCCGTAGTCACCGGCGTGCAGCAACTCGGCACTCCCGGGCTAGGCACGGGAGCAGCCACGCCCGCCGAGCAGGGGCCAGCGGAAGGCTTTTACTTCTGGTTCTGGGGCATTGCCGCCGTCTTGGCACTGCTGCAGGTCCGTCACTACCGGAATATGGACGCGGAGCGCTTAGAGGTTGTGAAACTCCTGACCTCGTCGACGATGCCGCTCGGCATTCTCACCGTCGTCGTACTCGGCGTTATCCTGTTCGGAATGACGACCGCGACCGAGTCTGCTGCCGTCGGCGCTGCCGGCGCCTTTCTGCTCGCGTTCCATGCCAGGACGCTCGACTGGAAACGCACGAAGGAAGCGGCGTTCCTGACGGCCAAGACCACGGCCATGGTGTGCTGGCTGTTCGTCGGCTCGGCGCTGTTCTCCGGGGTTTTCGCGATCCTCGGCGGGCAGGCGCTGCTCGAGCAATGGGTGCTCTCGTTCAACATGTCGCCCGTGTCGTTCATGCTCCTGTCGCAGGCGATCATCTTCGTGCTCGGCTGGCCGCTGGAATGGACCGAGATCATCATCATCTTCGTGCCGATCTTCCTGCCGATGCTGAAGCACTTCAATATCGACCCGATCCTGTGGGGAACGCTTGTGTTCGTGAACTTGCAGGCGGCGTTCCTGTCGCCACCGGTTGCGATGTCGGCGTTCTATCTCAAGGGCGTCTCGCCGCCGCACGTTACGCTCAATCAGATTTTCGCCGGCATGATGCCTTACATGCTGGTCATCATCCTGTGCATGCTCATCATGTATATCTGGCCGGGGATGACGCTGTGGCTGCCCAATTACCTCTACGGCGGTTGAGCTTGCGGGCTGCAATCGGACTCATCGGTCTCTCAACAAAGACGCCCCGTTCCACCGCGCTATTCAGCGCCGCGGCGGCATTACATCACAGCCTGTCCTCAGCGGACTTCATCACCAATATTGCAGAAACTGGTTTTCGGCACACACACCGGTTTGGATGTGTCGATCATGGAGGGTAAGGGTCTGCGACGGCCGATCCACGATCCTCTGCGACAAGGGGTCGGACCATTCATTAAGCGCTGACGTTAGGTGGTTCCGTGAGCCGATCGATAGGGATGGAGTTCTCGGTACACACAGGTGTAGCCAGGCCCTATTTCGGTGGCTCCTCCTTGATCCTGTCGCCGCCCTTTGCAACGGGAATGACCCAGATTGGCGTCGCTACATCTGCGGAACTGAGGAGCGATGTATAGGGCCGGTTATTGGAGAGATCCTGATTGATGCCCCGGAGCGCGTCCTTGGCTGAATCCGGAAGCACGACCATGATATGCGGGCCGATATAGAACCATTCTTTAACCTGGCTGGGGTCTTTTGCCGGAGTTGCGCCCTGTCCCTGCCTCACCTCGCCCATCAGCATATAGGACAGTCCAACGCGATCGATGTCAGGCTTCTTCTCGGCCAGAGTCGCCATGAGCCACTTCATCATAGTCTCGTCCACGCACATCGGGTCGTGCTGAGGCCTTCCGGAAATGTCGGGCAGGCATGTCCAACCATTGGTGCCCTGGCGAAGCACCCTGCCATGAGACATTCCATCCTTCGGATTCGCGGGCCAATCAATCACGGCTGCGTGCTCCGTGATGCTGGCGGGGCCCGCGCTCAGCGCGTTCGCAATTTTCCATTCGTCAGAGTGCGCTGACGTCGTGAATGTCCCGGGAGGCAACGGGGCCGTCGCCGAAGAAACGTCCTCTGACCAGGCTATCGAGGAGATCGCAGCGAACCCAATCGCGGCATAAAGGGCACTCTTGACCATGAGAACCTCCTTCTTCGATTGCGTTTATCGCGGGCCACAGCAACTCGCGCCAGCAGCAATCATGGTATCAAAGGTAATCAGGCTCACGCGCGGCTGCCCCACATCGGTTGATGCTATTTTATCAGTTTTGCGGTAAGCTGAGAGAACCTGATCGACATCTGAATGGAATTACATCACTTACAAATCGTACGCTCTTCAATCGGATGGCACAGGACAACAGTCGTTATGGCCGATTTCTCACGCAGAATAATCCGGGGTACCGTCGAGTTTTCTCCAGCCGAAATCATCAGACACAAGACCGAGAGCTGGTGCGGGCTGCAGCTCCTTTTGCCAGACAAAGCAATCCATTGTCCAAGCGCGTGCTGCGGCAGGAAGCTTGATAAGCTACGGCCCCAGTATTGCAGAGACGTGGCGTCGCATAGGCATCTACACCGGACGGATTCTCAAGGGCGGAATGATCCTCTCGCGACTGAGGAAGTCAGATATCAAAGGCTCGAGAAATTGCGATTGGGTCTGACCTTTGGCGATGCGTAGGTAGCTGAGCAAAGTCCCCTTCTAGCCCAGATGCTGAGCATCCACGAGAGACGGACTGGATGTAATATGATCAACGACGTTGGCCTTCGTCCGATCATATTCTCCGTCAACTCAACTGCTGGCTCGCGACAATTCTCGCGCTATTCATCGCGTTCAGCCTGGACCTGAAGAGTCCGGCATGGGCGATGACGACGGTCTATCTGACCAGCCAGCCGCTTTCCGGCGTGATGCGCGCCAAGGCCGTCTATCGCGCCATCGGCACGTTCATCGGCGGCGTCGCCATGGTCGCCATCGTTCCCAATCTGGTCAATGCGCCCGAGCTGACGACGCTCGCGATCATCCTTTGGGTGGCGCTCTGCGTATTCGTTTCGTTGCTGGATCGCACGCCGCGATCCTACATGTTCGTGCTGGCCGGTTATACCGCGGCCTTGATTGGCTTTCCGAGCGTGCTCGAGCCGGGCACGGTCTTCGACACCGCTGTATCGCGCGTCGAAGAGATCACGATCGGTGTGCTCTGCGCCGCCGTCGTTCACAGTCTCATTTTTCCGAAAAGCGCGCTCTCGGAATTCGAACAAAAGTTGCGCAGCGCCATCGCCGATGCACGCCTTTGGATTGGCGAGGGCTTGACCAAGGCGCCGACCCGGCAACTCGAGATGGAGCGGCGTCGGATCGCTGTCGCTATTACCGAGCTCTATACGCTCGGGACGAGTTTGCGTTTCGACACGTCGCCGCGCCGTCCGGTCATGGGCTCGATCCGTGCCTTCGACCGCAAGATCGTGGAGCTGTTGCCCCTCGTCGGCGCGATCGAAGATAGACTCACCGTGCTGCGCGGGATCGGGCCGCTCGATGCCAAACTGTCGCGCTTGCTCACGGGCGTTTACGACTGGCTGCAGTTGGAAGTGCCCGGGGATGGCCAGCGCGCCGCGGAGCTGCGGGCCGCCTGCGCCGCGGCGCCGTCCGTCGGGCCGCAATCGCGCTGGGCGGCCGATCTCGTCACCGTCAACATCACAGTGCGGCTGAACGAGCTGATCGACTCCTGGCAGGCTTGCCTCGATTTTGTCGCCTATCTCGCCGAGCCGGCGCAGGCGCCGAGCGCGGAGATTAGAGCTGCCGCCGCGCAGATCGGCCCGAAGCCGATGCACACAGACCCCGGCATCGCGCTGTTGTCGGCGCTCGCGGCCGCCGTAGCGATGAGCATCTGCGCATTCTTTTGGATCGCTACCGCATGGCCGGAAGGCGCCGGCGCCATCGCCTTTGCCGCCGTGGCCTGCACGCTGTTCGCGTCGCTCGACGATCCGACACCGGCAATTCGCAGCACCGCGACGCTTCTGGGTTTGTGTATTCCACTTGTGATCGTCTATCAATTCTTCGTCTTCCCGGCGATCGACGGATTCGTTCTGTTATGTGCGGTGTTGGGATTCGTCCTGATCCCGGCCGGCATCATGATGGCGATCCCAGCTCATGCCCCGGTCGGCCTGGCCCTCGCCTTGGGCTTCACCATCGAAATCAGCCTACAGACGACCTACACCGCGGATCTTGCGGCCATCCTGAATTCCAACAGCGCATTTGTTCTCGGCGGTGTTGCGGCGCTGCTCGTGACGCGACTGATGCGCCTCATCGGCACGCAGGCGAGCGCGCGTCGCATTATCCGGGCGACATATCGCGATCTCGCCGATCTTGCCGGAGACGCGCGCGTCACGCGCGACCAATGGGCGAGCCCTATGCTTGATCGCGTCGCGCTGTTGCTGTATCGGCAGCCGCGCTTCGAGCCGCGCCCGCAACACGAGTTCGCCGACGCGCTCGAGGACCTGCGGCTCGGTGTCAACATCATCGAGACTCGATCTCTCGCCTCGGAAATGTCCGCTCGGGCCCAAGAAGCGATCGCGGCGATGTTCGCCGGCCTTGCGGCGCATTTCCGCGCTTTGGCACGCGGCCGTGTGGCGCCACTTGGCGACGATTTGCTACAAAAGATCGACCTCGCGATCGGCGAAGTGGCGGCCTGCGGCGCGAGTACGAGTGCTTGTGTCGCCGCGGTTGTCGGGCTGCGGCGGACGCTCTACCCTGATGCGCCATCTTATCGGCCGATGCAGATCCCGGCTGCCGCACCCGCACTATCCGCGTCGAACCAGGCTGCAAGCATTACGGGTTGGGAGAACATGCCGTGATTGGCGAATTCGACATTTACGGCGTGTACTTCCCCATTTTTGTGATTTCGGCCGCAGTCGCCTTTCTGCTTCAGCTTTTGCTGAAGCGGTTGCTGGATGCTTCCGGCCTCTATCGGTTCGTGTGGCATCGTGCGCTGTTCGACCTTGCGATCTATGTCATTTTGCTCGGCGTTGTGACGGCAGCGATGAGCATGGTGACGTTCGTATGAGGCCGCCGACTGTGAATTCCGGGGTAGTGCACCGATGAAGATCCTTTTCGCCTCCGCCGGCCGAATATTGGTCACGCTGCTCGTGGTGCTGGCGGCGATTGTGGTCGGCTGGCAGCTTTGGAGCTATTACATGCTTGCACCATGGACGCGCGACGGTCGCGTGCGCGCCGACGTCGTAACCGTGGCCGCTGACGTATCAGGACTCGTCAGTGACGTGTTTGTTCATGACAACGAGAAGGTGAGGAAGGGCCAGCCGCTTTTTCGCATCGATCAACGGCGCTTTCAATATGCGCTCGATCAGGCCAAGGCCGAGGTCGCGAGCCGCCTGGCGACGCTGGATCAAAACAAGCGCGATTTGGCGCGCAGCAAGAGCCTGACGACTCTTGCCGTAACTACCCAGCAGGTCGAGCGGAATCAGCAGGCCGTCGACGTTGCGCAGGCGCAACTCGATGCGGCAAACGCGGCGCTCGAAGTTGCGCAGCTCAATCTTGAACGTTCGACGGTATTGGCGCCGGTCAACGGCATTGTCACGAATTTCGGTCTGTTGCCGGGCAGCTACGTCAATGCCGGCGCGAGTGTTTTTGCGCTGATCGATTCCGACACGTTTCGCGTTGAGGGCTATTTCGAGGAAACCAAGCTACGGCGCATCCATATCGGCGAGGACGCGAGTGTCAAGCTGATCGGCGATGCTCGCGTGCTGTCCGGTCACGTCGAGAGTATTGCATCCGGAATCGAGGACCAGAACCGGAGCACGAGCACCGATCTATTGGCCTTGGTCAATCCGACGTTCAGCTGGGTTCGCTTGGCGCAGCGCATTCCGGTTCGCATCAAACTCGACGACGTGCCCGCCGACCTTGCTCTCGTCTCCGGCCGAACGGCCACGGTCTCCATCGGCAAGATCAGTTGGTGGCAGAAAGCTAACTTGGATCAGTAATATAACTCAATCAATGCTGACCTTGATTAACTCCAGTCGCCTCGTCGAATTTTCTCCACTGGCCATGAGCGTCAAACATTCCCCATAAAGACCGGTGTTGTACCGAAAATCAGATTCTGCAATATTGCTGATGAGCGGCCACGCTTCAGCGCCGCCAAGGGTGGCCATCAATCTTCGCCCTCCGATGTGGATTGCATGCGACCCTCCACGGGATCGTGACCATGCAATGTGGGGGACGTTACCACCGCTTTGATCGCGCAGTCTGGGGCTTGTGGTCTGTCAGACCGAGTGTTTGGCCAAGAACGCGAGAATGAGACTCGCGATCTCGTCGTTCATCTCATCCAAAGCGAAATGGCCAGCGTCGAGCAGATGGATTTCGGCGTCCGGCAGATCGCGCTTGAAAGCCTCTGCCCCAGGAGCAATGAACGAAGGATCGTTCCGTCCCCAGACCACCAGGGTCGGCGGCTTGTGCTCGCGCAACCAGGCTTGCCACGCCGGATAAGAGGCGACGTTCGTCCGGTAGTCGTAGAGCAAAGCGGCTTGGATCTCGGGTTGCCCGGGTTTCGATAGATGGACGTACTCGTCCGTCCAGGTATCGGGGTTGTAACGGTCGGGATGCGAGGTGCCTTGCGTATGACGCTGTTCAGTCGCCGCCAGCGATACAAAGGTATTGAATATTTCAAGATGCGCTTTTGGATCGGCCCAATACTGCGCGATACCAGCCCACTTTGCGCCGAGGCCTTCCTTATAGGCATTGGCATTCTGGATGATGAG
>Ga0210408_10004089_pt1 | contig 13139 bp, 12 predicted proteins | sample IncBWH4MmetaG_FD_155471 | JGI IMG/M metagenome (GOLD analysis project Ga0210408, IMG submission 155471) | Forest soil microbial communities from Barre Woods Harvard Forest LTER site, Petersham, Massachusetts, United States - Inc-BW-H-4-M | ecosystem: Environmental > Terrestrial > Soil >...
TCCGGGCGCCATTCTCCCGCGCACCGGTAGGAGACTATCAACATCGCAGAAGACAATCGCGGGTGTCTGAAGCAAGGTGGCTCCGTGCAGCCACGTGATTGTAGCGGACTTTCTGAGGTTCGCTTGCCGCAACAAAAAAAGGCGGGCAGCTTCGGCTGCCCGCCTGCGCCCAGGCCGCGATTGGGCCGGGCCTCTCGTTGTGTTTACCTTCCCGAAGTCGAGGTCGCTGCCGACTGTTGCGTATTCGCCTTCGGAATGCTCACGTAGCCGCTGACCTGGTCTTTGCCGACCTTATTGATCACCAGCTCTTCAGGGAGACGAGTGCCGGAAGTGTAGAAGAAGACCGGCTCGTTCAGTGCTCGGTTCTTCTTTTCAAAGCGCTTGTCTTCCACCGTCATGACAACGCTGTACTGGTTGCGTTTCTGGTTGATGCCCTTCAGCTCCACGGTCACATTTCCGATCTTCTGTGGCCTGTTCTTTCCAGCGATGGTGAATTCAACGTAATCGCGCTCGCCCATCCGGCGGAGTTGGTCGATCTCATCGTGGTTACGCGCAATCAGGGTCCCCATCTCGCTGCGTGCCATCTTCAGGTCTTCGCGCGTGGTGTCCAGGTCGGTGCGAACTCCGCCAACCTTGGTGTCCACGTTCTTGAGGTCGTCGGAGGAGGCCTTCGTCGCCAATTCACCCTTGACCGAGCTATCCAGCGCAGTCAGCTTCTGGGTGGTTTCGTCGTTGAGCTTGGCGGCTTCCGCGCGGGCGGTCTTCAACTGCCCTTGCGTAATCTTGAGCTTCTTGGTCACCACATTGAGGTCGCCTTGCAGATCCGTGTTGGCCTTCTCGTCCTGCGCCAGCCGGTCTTTCAATGACGAAACATCCTGCTGCACTGCTTGCTGGGTCGTCTTAAGCTGCGATGCCACGGATTGCTGGGTTGCATCAAGCTTGGAAGAAGCGTTCCAGCCAAACCACAAGCCGCCTACCGCAATAAGTCCCAGCACTACGATCGCGGGAAGCTGCCACGTTGGTGTTTCTCTGGTTTCGATAATGTGTTCGTCGGACATAGACAATCTTTTCTCCTTCACCTGTGGGGCGAAACTCCGTTTTGAGTACCGGCCCTTGGTGGGGATGAGTGCATGCCTCGCGCCAAACGCCCGCGCTTGCCCTATTGAACGTCCGCCTTCGTAAGTGAATGAAGGTATGGGTCTTGGTAAGCCAGGCCAGCAGACCGAGAGGGCAGGTCCGGCGTACTAGTCCTGGCAAAGATTACGCACCCGAACAGTTCGACCGTGGAAAAACTGACACTGCCGCCTTTTAGATCTGCAGGCCAAGGTCACGGAGCGCCAATACGAGTTGCTCGGAAGACTGGAATTGGACACCAATCATGCCAAGCCGCCGCGCCGCCTCTACATAGGCCGAAATGTCGTCGATGTATACGGCTTCCTCTGCTCGGACCCGGCACGCCCGCAGCGCCTCCCGGTAAATCAGGGGATTCGGCTTCGCTGCCCCAATTGCGCAGGAATAAATGCGGACCCGAAAATAAGAGAAGAAATCGTACCGCGACTCCATGTGCGGCACGTGTATCGGGTCGGTGTTGGATAGCAGCCCTAATCGATAGCTCTTCGAGAGCTTCTGGAAAAGTTCGTTGCTGAATACGGGCTCAGGATCCAGCACCAGGTTCCACGCTTCGGTGAACTCCTCAAATGTCGCCGGCCCGCCAAAGCGCTGCTTCACATGCAGATACCAATTCCGCGCTGAGATGCGGCCTTCCTGCCAATCCTTCCAACGTGGGTCTTGTTCGATGGCCGACCAAAGTTCCTGTGGCGACAGCGACGTTCCGGAAGCCAAGCCTTTCATGGCGCGCCCCACATCGATGCGGATCAGCACGCGCCCGATATCGAAAATGACCGCGCGAACCTTCCGGGCCGCCACGCCTACCGGGCCTCACCGCGAGCCACCGCGCGGCGCGCCCGCAATATGCTGATCACCACCGGAAGCACCGACGCCACCACCACCACCGCTATTACATAGTGGATGCGCTGCCCGATGTTGGGCACGGACCGTCCCAGAAAGTAACCGCCCAAAATCATCGCACCAACCCAAAACACGCCACCCGTGATGTCGAAGATCAGATACCGCGAATACGGCATGAGTGCAGCTCCCGCCACGGGAGGGCAGAACGTCCGGATAATCGGCACAAAGCGGGCAAAGATCACCGCCCGCCCGCCATACTTCTCATAGAAGTCGTGAGCCCTCTGCAGGTGGCTGCGTCGGAAAAACAGCGAATCCTCCCGCCGATAAAGCGCCGGCCCAGCCTTGCGTCCGATCCAATAGCCGATTTGATCGCCCAAAATAGCGCAGGCCATCACCGGAGCCAACAGCCAGCGCAGCGGAACCACGCCCGCCGCCGCAAAAATGCCCGCCGTGACCAATAGGGAATCGCCCGGCAGAAAAAAACCGACGAAAAGTCCAGTCTCCACGAACACAATCGTACAAACCAGCGGCGCGCCGCCGCTGCGGATGAGTTCTTTTAGTCCTTCGGGGTCGTAAAGCGAGCGGAGAAAGTGAAGGATCGATTCGAGCACGCCGCGTGGGTCCTCACCGGATTCATTGTGGCTCTCAGCGGCACAAGCTCGAAAGCTCGCTCGCGAGCGGCACTAAACACGCCACAACCAATACGGTAACAGAAAACGCCAAGGTCGTGTCCGCATTCGTGCCAAAGCAGGCCCGCACAGGCAAACACTGCGTACCAGGCATTTAGCTTCATCAGCGCACCGCCTCCGCTAACCACAGTTGAGCGCGCACCTGCGCATCCGATTCGCGGATGCTTGGCCCGCGTGCCAAAAACTTCTGTATTCTTGGCAGAGCGCTGCGTGCTGCCGCCGCGCCCGCCTCTATTGCTTCGTCGGCGCGCTCGAAATCGTCCCAGGCCAGCGATTGCACATCCGGCCGCAGCACCAGGTCCGCGTGCCGCTCCCAGACTTCGTGTTGATGCTTTTGCGCCGCGGTCACCGCCCTGCTCACCACCTGAAAAATGTTGCTTGGCGTGCCGCAATACCCATCCTGCACGCCCACCGAAACACCCAGCACGTACTCCGCACCCAAATCGCGAGCCGCGCGCGTCGGCACAGGCGCCACCAGCCCGCCGTCCGCCAGGCAGCGTGTTCCAATCTCTACCGGCTCAAACAATCCCGGGAACGCGCAGCTTGCGCGGATCGCATCAATCAAATTGCCGTGCGTAATCACCACCGGCTCGCCGCTGTTCAAATCCGTGGCCACCACGGCCATAGGGATTTGCAAGTCTTCGAACTGGCGTGCCTCGAAAACGCGCTCGATCAGGTCGCCCAGCCGGTGGTTGCTCGCAAAGCCCAGCCGCGAGACGCGCCACCGCGCAATGTCCCGCAAGCGCAGCGTCCTGCAAGTAGCTATGATGCGTGCCAACGGCGCGCCGCTTGCGTACGCCGCGCCCAGAATGCTGCCTACGCTGGTTCCCGCAATACAAGAAATAGGTACGTGGTGCTGTTCCAGCACCTGAAGCACGCCCAGGTGCGCAAAGCCGCGCGCAAAGCCCCCGCCCAATGCCAAGCCAATTCCTGGCCGGGTGGCCGGTATTGCCCGTTCGAACGGGCCGAGTTGGTGGTTGCGCGTCACGCACCGAGTATGCCGAGGCTCGCACGAACCGCCAATGGGTCGCGCGTCCCGAAAAAACAGTACGGATGTACTTTGGCTCGGCCAGCGCGCAAGAGTTGCCGCATTCTTGAAGCAGTACCTTCTTACTACCATTCTGCCCTCTCTGTACCATTGGCCTCCGCAGTACGGCGAGCGATTCTCTCCTACGTAGCACGCACCACTTGGGAGGGGGCATGCACAGCGTATTCGCGACGTGGATCGGACGCCCGGTAGTCCTGCAGGTCGCACTGGGAGACATCAAAGTTCCGCTTCGCGGCAAGCTCCTGAAAGAGGGCGGCGATACCCTAAGGATGCGAATCGGCGATGGGTGGGACGTGGATATTTACAAAACGATGGTCTTGGCCGTGGAGGAAGACGCCATGGCTACCGCCGCCTGAGGAGGGTTGAGCGTGAACAGCCAAGTTCCCAAATACGTGACACAGGGCCGTGCCGCAATGCTGCTAGGAATCCCCGAGAGCGAGCTCACCCGGATCTCCAACGAATCTGGGCTCGGACACACCGAGCGCGCCGGCGATCACGAAGAGACTTTTTTCACCTATGAAGAGCTTCGCAGGATTTGCCTGATGACCGTGCAGCACGTGCACTAGAGACTCGCGACTTTCCTCCGGCCCCCCTCTGCTGTACCCCCGACCCGGGTCTTCGTACCCCCCCGAAGACCCGGGTTTTTTTACGCCCGCAAGCTGACGACACGAACTCCAACTTGTTGTACGATGCCCGCCGTAGCGTTGTAGGGGCGGGCTTCAGCCTGCCTGCGCAGGCAGGCGCGTCCCGGCAGCTTTGATTGCGTGTCACAAGCTTTTAGGAAACTCGGAGCAACACATGCATAGGTTTAATGTGGCAAAGGCGGTAGTCACGCTGGTTCTCCTCGTCTCTGTTGCGGCTCTTGCCTCGACGTTCCGCGTCCGCGCCGCCGCGGATGATGCGTACGACATCGCCATTCTTAACGGCCACGTGATGGATCCCGAATCTGGCCTCGACGCCATTCGCAACGTCGGCGTTCGCGCTGGAAAAATCGCGACTATTTCCGCCACGCCTCTCAGCGCTAAGTCCACGATTGACGCAAAGGGTCTCGTCGTCGCGCCCGGTTTCATCGACCTCCACGAACACGGCCAGGAGCCTCGCAACTATGAGTTCCAGGCCCGCGACGGCGTCACCACGTCGCTCGAACTCGAAGCTGGCACCGATGTCGTGGACCGCTGGTACGTGGCCCGCGAAGGAAAGTCGCTGATCAATTTCGGCGTAAGCATCGGCCACATGCCCGTACGCATGAAAGTGTTGGGCGATCTGCAGTCCGGTATGCTGCCCGCAGGCGACGCCGCTCATCGTGCCGCCACCGCCGAAGAGCTCGCCAACATGACCGCCGCGATTGACAGAGGTTTTCGACAGGGCGCGCTCGCCGAAGGCATGGGAGTGAACTACACGCCTGGCGCAACGCACTGGGAAATCGTCGAGATGTTCAAAGTCGCGGCGAAGTATGGTGCATCGGTGCATGTGCATCTGCGCTATGGTGGATTGAAAGAACCGAATACCGGGCTTGCGGCACTGGAAGAAGTGATTGCGGCAGCCGCGGCGACCGGCGCCCCTCTGCACGTGGTCCACATCACCAGCATGGGACTGAAGTACACGCCGGAATTAATCGCCATGGTCGAAGGAGCCCAGCATCATGGACTCGACGTCACCACGGAGTGCTATCCCTACACTGCAGGCAGCACCGCGCTGCAGTCCGCGATTTTCGATCCCGGCTGGCAAGAGAATATGGGGATCACTTACAACGATGTGCAGTGGACTGCCACGGGCGAGCGGCTCACAGCCGAGACGTTCGAGAAATATCGCAAGCAAGGCGGCATCGTCGTGATTCATTCCATTCCCGAAGAAGCGGCCCGCACCGCCGTGGCCAATCCCGTCGTCATGATCGCTAGCGACGGCATGCCCATCACCGGAGCGAAAATACACCCGCGCGGTCAAGCCACCTTTTCGCGAGTCCTCGGCCACTATGTTCGCGAGGAAAAAGCTCTCGACTTGATGACCGCCCTGCGCAAGATGACCTTGATGCCTGCGCAGCGCCTGGAAAAACGCGCCCCGGCCTTCAAGGATAAGGGCCGAATCCGTGTCGGCGCCGACGCCGACATCACCATCTTCGATCCCGCTCGCGTGATCGACAAAGCCACCTTCGACGATCCGCTGCAATACTCCGAAGGCATTCCCTTCGTGCTGGTCAATGGCGTGCTTGTCGTGAAAGATAGCCATCTCGTTGAGGGCGTTCATCCTGGTCGCCCCGCGCGGGCCCCTGTTGTCAACTAGAATGGGTCAGCGTCAACAAACCAATCCCAGCGGGGCCTTGTTTTGACTGGGCCCACGAACGCCGCGAAGAATGCCGGCGCCCGCCACGCCCTCCTCGCCGGCTTTCTTGGCTGGACGCTCGACGCTTTCGATTTCTTCGTCGTGGTCTTCCTCTATGACACGCTGGCTCACCAGTTCGGCGTTCCAAAAAAGAGCATCGTCTTCACCGTCACCGCAACGCTTGCCATGCGCCCGCTCGGCGCGCTCCTGTTCGGCCTGCTCTCAGACCGTTACGGCCGGCGAGTTCCGCTCATGCTCAACGTCCTTTATTTTTCAATCATCGAAGTGCTCTGCGGTTTCTCACCCAGCTACACATTTTTCCTGATCATGCGTGCGCTCTTTGGCATCGGCATGGGTGGAGAATGGGGCGTCGGCGCGTCGCTCGCCATGGAAGCCGCGCCGGTGCGTTGGCGTGGGATTCTCAGCGGCATCTTGCAGGCCGGCTATTCCATCGGGTACCTGCTGGCCGCCGTGGCCGCGCGTTTTTTGCTGCCGGCCTTTGGCTGGCGCGCCATGTTCTGGGCCGGCGCAGTACCGGCGCTTCTCGCACTCTACATTCGCACGAAAGTGCCGGAGTCCGAGGCCTGGAGGCAGCACCGCGCCGCCAGCACCGGCGAAGTGCTACGCGTAGTGGCGCGCGAATGGAAACGCTTCGCGTATCTCGTCGTCCTGATGACCTTCATGATGTTTCTCTCCCACGGCACGCAGGACTTGTATCCGGACTTCTTGCAGGAAATACACAAACTTTCCGCGGCCATGCGCGCCAACGTCGCCATCATTTACAACTGCGGAGCCGTCGTCGGCGCCATCATCTTCGGCCATCTCTCGCAAGTGGCAGGCCGGCGCAAAGGCATGATGGCGGCTCTGGGCTTGGTGCTTCTTGTGATCCCGCTGTGGGCCTTTGGCCAAACTCTGCCGCTCATCATTTTGTCCGCTTTCCTGATGCAAATGGGAGTGCAAGGCGCTTGGGGCGTAATCCCAGTGCACTTGAACGAGCTGTCTGCGGATGCTGCCCGCGGCTTGATGCCCGGCCTTGCCTATCAACTCGGGATTCTGCTGGCCTCGCCTACAAACTCCATCCAGTACGCCCTGCGCGACCGCGTCGGCTACCAGTGGGCCATCGCCGGTTTCGAAATCGTAACTATCGCCGTTCTCACGATCCTATTGTGGCGAGGCAAGGAAGACCACAGCCGCAGTTTCGTCCGCAACCACTAGTGCTAAGCGCGCGCCGATCAAGACCAGTTCTTGATTGCTGGCCACAACTGCTGCAGCGAAATCTTCGGCTGGCGGCAGTAATAGATGGTGAAGTACTCGTTGGGCATGGCGTACGGATGGCCGACCTCGCCTGCAGGTTCGATGGAGTTGAAGAAGCGTTCAAGTTCCTCTCGGCGCATACCCAGGACGACCACGCTTTCGCCGGTGTAGTCCCGTGGTCCCCAGAAAAAGTAGCTTTGGTGAGGGCTGATGGCTTTGGGAAGGCCGTACTTCGGTCCGAATAGATCAATCGCTGCGGCCTGGCCGTATGTGCCGGCGAGGATCGCCGTTTTTGTGCGGACCTCCGCTGGAAGGGAATTGTAAACGCGCGCGGCTTCGACGGTCATCTCTTCCCATCCGAACATGTCGGCAAAGAACTGCGGGAGCGGCCCGAGTTTGTCGGTCTCAATGGGCGGGGGAGCGAAGTGCAGGCGTTGCGAGTAACGAATGTAAGTTTCGGGGGAGAGCACCGGTATGGCCATAGGCGCTCCAATCGCACCGGTCAGCAGCAGCAGGCACACGTACGTGGGCTTGAGCCATTGCAGTCCCCGGCGGGAGAACCACGCTTCCATGGCAACCCCTCCGGCGGCGAATAGCATGGGATAGGCGGGAGCGACGTAGTAAGGCCGCCCGTTTGCCGAAAACATGATGACTGCAAGGAGAACGAGCGAGGCCCAGCCCAGAACGCGAAACTGCTTGCCTTGCGGATGCGCAAAGTAAAACCACAGCCCCGACAGTACGAGGGGGACGGAGGCGGGATTCATGTGCAACGCCACCTGGCCGAGAAATTGTAGATGCGTGAGCGGCACGTTGCGCCCGTTGCGGCGGATGTTGGCGAGCAATTCGAAAAACGGGAAGTGATGTTGGATGTTCCAGACGAGATTGGGAAGGAATATCAGGAACGCGAGCAGGCCGCCGACCCAGATCCACGGCTTGAGGAACATGGAGCGATGTTGGGTAAACAGCAGGCCCACGACCACACCGGTGGCGAAGAAGACGATGCCATATTTGTTCTCAAGCGCCACGCCCGCGATGAGTCCGAACCACAGCCACAATTTCTGATTGCCGGTCTTGATGATGCGGATCAGGATCAGCGCGCATCCCGCCCAGGCCAGCGGTTCGAAAGCGTTCATCGAAATGTAGTGGTTCATCGCCAGGCAGACCCCTGCAACGAGCACGGCCAATGCGGCGAGTGCCTGGGCAAATCTCTTTCCGCCGAGTTCGCGGGCGATCCATCCGGCGAGAAGCACTGTGCACGCGCCCGCTACTGCGGCAAACAAGCGGATGGACTGCAAGGAGTCACCGAAAAGCAAACGCTCGATTCTTACGAGCACGGCGATGAGCGGAGGCTGGTCGACGTAGCCCCACGCCAAGTGCCGGCTGCACGCCATGAAATATAGTTCGTCGCCGAAATATCCATAGAAGCGCCCGGCATAGAGATGAATCGCGAGTTTGGCGAGAGCGATGTATAAGACGATGGCCGGGCCGGTGGTGAGGCGCTCCCGGAGGGGAACGGTGCGTGCTGCTTTTTCGGCGGCTGCCGTTGTTTCGCCGAGGACTGGGGGCATGCCGCCTCCTTGGGATTCCTGATGGGTTCTTTGCTTCTCTTTACCCTTTGACTCGAAGGGCGAATTGTCGTTTTCTTTCCTGCGCGCCCTTCGAGAAGCGCTCATGTGCCGCGCGCATCATTCTCTCTCATTGAATCGAATTAATCCTCGGCTCACTCGGCTGGTGTCAAGAGTAGAGAGATGATACATTGCCCGGCAATTCCGCTGGAGGAACATACCATGGCTCTTGCCTGGCCGCTCGCGGGCAAATCCTATCAGGGAGCGCCCGCGGATGCTGATACCGCTTTGCTCGACGGCGTCCGCCAAATCGAAGTCGCCTCCCTGACGGGGTAAGAAAAAAGAGAAATGAAGGCCCACATGACAGTCAATTTGAAATCGACGCGCCGTTCCTTCGTGTCCACCATCGCCGCACTCGGCGCTGCCATCGTGAGTCCAAGAAAATTATTTGCGGCCGGCAGTAGCGGCGCTGCGAGAGCTCCTGACGCCAAGCTCACAGGCTTTGGCGCGTCCGGCAACGTCTATGAAGAGCTGGGCGTCACCACCGTAATCAACGGCCAGGGCACCATGACCGTGCTCGGCGGCTCGCTGATGCGACCGGAAGTGGAAGCGGCCATGACGCTCGCGAGCCAGCATTTTTGCAGTATCCCCGAGCTGGAAGTGGCCGCCGGCAAGCGCATCGCGGAAATGCTGAAGCTGCCGCAAGGCTACACCGGATTGGTGACCTCAGGCGCGGCGGCGGCAATGCAATCCGGCCTCGCCGGAATTCTGACTGGCGACAACGAACAGTTCATTCAGCAGCTTCCCGATCTCACCGGAATGAAATCCGAAGTCATCATCCAGAAATCGCATCGCAACGGTTTCGACCATCAGCTCCGCTCCACAGGCGTTAAACTGATCGAAATCGAAACGCGCGATGACCTCCGCAAGGCCGTCAATCCTAAAACCGCCATGATGCACTTCAGCAATTTCGCCAACGCCGCCGGTCAAATCAAAGTCGATGAGTGGGTTAAGCTCGGCAAGGAATACAAGATTCCCTGTTTCAACGACGCGGCCGCGGACACGCCTCCAGTGTCGCACCTGTGGGACTACGCAAACATGGGCTATGACCTCATCGCGTTCAGCGGCGGTAAAGCGATTCGCGGACCGCAATGCGCGGGTTTGCTCATCGGAAGAAAAGATCTGGTCGCTTACGCGCTGCTCAACAACAGTCCGCACGAAGACACGCTGGGCCGCAGCCAAAAAGTCGGCAAGGAAGAAATCATCGGCATGATCAAAGCTCTGGAGAGTTACTTAAGGGAAGATCACGACGCGCTCACGAAAGAATGGTGGCGCCGTCTGGATAGCATCTCCGCCGAAATCACCCGCGCCCCCGGTGTCAGCACGTCATTTTCCGTGCCGGACATCGCCAATCACGTTCCACACCTCGAAATTCACTGGGACCCGCGGCACATTTTGTTGGAGCCCGCCGACGCGGTTCGGCAATTGCGCAGCGGCAAACCGTCCATCGTCCTGGCCAGCAACGAAAGTGGCCTGATCATGAACTCCTTCATGCTGCAACCCGGCGAAGAAAAAATGATCGCCGAACGCCTGGCGCAGCTCTTCCGCGCCCACTCTGCCTAGCTCAGATCGCTTGCTATTCCACGAGCTACGGTGAACTGTTGAGCTCCGTGGGACACGAAAGTGCCGAGGCTCCCGCGCAAACTAAACTCATACGACACCCTCCCCAGGCCAAATCCTTGTCGCCGACGATTTCTAGTAGTATCAATAACAAGTTGTCTTCTGCGACTCGAGCCGAGCTGGTTCGAATCGGCTAAGTCCGGCGCCTCTTGGGAGCAGTCGCGGCGCCGCTGGCTTCATCCCCTTCCTGAAAGTTAAATCTTTTCCATGCGGCTGATTCTGTGACGAATCCCGCCGCAACAAAAGTGCGCGCCAACTATGCCCAAGATTCTGATCATCGATGACGATGCCACCAGCCGCAGGCTATACGCTTCCTTGCTGGCTCCCTATGGCTATTGCCTGCTTGAGGCTCGCGACGGACAGGAAGGCCTGTCCATCGCGCAAGCCGAAAATCCCGATCTCGTAATCTGCGATATCGTGATGCCCACGATCAACGGGTACGAATTTGTTCACCGTCTCAGAAACCTTCCCCAGCATCAACACACTCGCGTGATTTTCCACAGCGTTAATTTGCTGGATCAAGCGGCACGCGCGCTCGGGGCTGCCTGCGGCATCTCTCGCTTTATACTCAAGCCTTTCGATCCGCAACAAGCGCTTGCGACGATTCAAGAGGCCTTACAGACCAACCACCTCGAGGCGCCTGCGCTTCCTCCGCCCGCAAGGCGCGACCCAATTCCTCTGCTGCTCAATGCTTATTTTGTGAAGGGCCAGAAGCTCGACGCCAGTGTTCAACTCGCTTCGTTGGTCGACGTCGGCATCGCTCTTGCTCACGCGCATCAGACCAGCCAACTGCTCGACATTGCCATGACCGCGGCGCGCCAATTGACCGATGCAAACTTCGCCGCCGGAATCCTGGGAGAATCCGGTAGTCTTGACGCGTCTACTCTCGCGCTCAGCGGTTTCGACGAAACCACTGCCGCGCAACTGCGCCAAAGTTCCTTCGCGACCCCATTCCTGCGCGAGCTTCTTGCGTCGCGCCGGCCGCAGCGCATTTTCCATCCACCGGAAGAATCGCTGGCTTTGCTTCTTCCGCCTCTTCACCTCAAGGTCTCCAGTATCTTGGCCATCCCGCTGCAATCCGACGATCACGCCTATGGCTGGATGATGGTTGCCGAAAAATCGGCCGCCCAGCCGTTTACCGAAGAAGACGAGCGCATGCTGCGGGCATTGGCTTCGCAGACCGTTACTTGTTACGAAAGCGACCAGCGTTTTCGCATCATTCAGGAGCACGCCAAAGATCTTGAACTCCAGATCGAAGAGCGCAAGCATGCGGAGCATCGTTTCCGCATGCTGCTGGAAACATCGCCGACCGGTATCGTCATCTCTGATCGTTCGGGCAGAATCGAAGACGTTAATGCCGAAGCTCTTCGCCTGTTTGGCTACGCCCGCGAAGAACTCATCGGACAAACGATTGAGATTCTTCTGCCCCAACGCCTCCAACACGCCCATCAGGTCCATCGCTCCCTATATATGCAAGATCCGCGCAGGCGCTCCATGGGCACTGGCATGGAGTTGTTCGCTCGCCGCAAGGATGGGACCGAGTTTCCCATAGAAGTCGGTTTGGGGCCGCTTGCCACCAAAGAAGGCGTCCTCGTTTCCAGCGCCATCGTGGATATCACCGCGCGAAGAAAGATGGAGGAACAGCTTCGCCTGTCGCAACGAATGGATGCCATTGGCAGGCTCGCTGGTGGCGTGGCCCACGACTTCAACAATCTGCTGACCGTGATCTTGGGGAACTCTGACGTCGTCCTGGACTCGCTTCCGCCTGGTCACCCCGCCATCCAGAAACTCGAAATAATCAGGAAGGCGGGCGTCTCCGCGGCAGACTTGACCCGGCAGCTCCTCGCCTATGGCCGCCAACAATTGCTTCAACCCAGAATCCTCGATCTCGCAGACACCCTGCGGAAAATGGAGGTTTTGCTGCGGCGCCTGGTCGGCGCGAAAATCGAGCTCAAAATCTTGCTCGATTCTTCCCTTGGCGCTATCAAAACCGACCCCGGACAAATTGAGCAGATCCTCCTGAACTTGGCGGTGAACGCCCGGGATTCCATGCCCGAGGGCGGGCGCATCACCATCGAAGCGCGCAATGTAGAAATAGACGAGAGCTATCGGGAACAGCATCCGGTGGCCCTTCCGGGCCGCTACGTGATGCTGGCGGTCACGGATACCGGCTGCGGAATGGATCGCGAGACGCAATTGCGGATTTTTGATCCGTTTTTCACCACCAAGGAACTTGGTAAGGGCACCGGCTTGGGCTTGGCCACCGTCTACGGAATCGTAAAACAAGGCGGTGGCTACATCTGGGTCTACAGCGAGCTCGAGCAGGGAAGCGTCTTCAAAGTTTATCTGCCGCGCGTCGAGCAGTCGGCTGAGCCGGCCAAGTCAGAGGACGACGAGGAGGTCTGCAATGGCAGCGAGACCATCCTTCTGGCCGAAGACTCCGACCCCCTTCGCCAAATGGCTCGCGAATATCTGGAAGGCTGCGGCTATACCGTTCTCGAGGCCGCTTCCGGCAAAGACGCTTTGCAGCGCGCCAAGGACTTCGAGGGAACCATTCATCTTTTGCTCACCGACGTCGTGATGCCGGAAATGAGCGGTCCGGAATTGGCCCATCAG
>Ga0210408_10004090_pt1 | contig 13138 bp, 14 predicted proteins | sample IncBWH4MmetaG_FD_155471 | JGI IMG/M metagenome (GOLD analysis project Ga0210408, IMG submission 155471) | Forest soil microbial communities from Barre Woods Harvard Forest LTER site, Petersham, Massachusetts, United States - Inc-BW-H-4-M | ecosystem: Environmental > Terrestrial > Soil >...
AGGAACTTCTGAAACTAGGGGCAAACTGCGAACCGAGCGAAGGTGGCCGCGAGGAGGTCAACAATGGGAATCTTGTTTGACAGAATTGAAGATGTTAGCCAGCACCGGGGAGGTGGAACATTGGCAAAGTGTGATGTGGCAAGCTGCGACAATAGGGCTATCGCAGGTTTTCAACAATCAGACATAAACAAGTCTGTCATACGCTGGTGTAAGATACACGAGGCGGATTTATGCTCGAAGGCGTATGGGCGGGGTAGACGGCTCACTCAGGAGCAACTTGATAAAACCTAGCGACGGCACTCTCTCGCTATCTGCCACGTTGCTGGGCAGAGCAAATAGGCTTGTCGTCAAAATCTCAATCCCGGGTTTCCCGCATCACGGTCTGCTAGAAATAACTACTCCATTGGTCAATACCTCTCTTCAGATAGAAACCCGCCATTCGACACAAATGGCCGGGGACTTCCCCCCCAAACGGATGCAGAGAGGCATCACGATGGGGCGACAGGCTGGTCAAAAAGGTTCGCAGTGACTTGCGCACCAACCAGCGCCCACCCGCCTCGTCTTGTGACCTCAACCCCTACAAGCGCCTTGACAGGGTTTTGGTTAACTGTTGAAGAACTCTTCGTCTTCACGCCGATGGACACCTATGCAGAACCAGAGTTCAAGCGCCGGTTGGATTATGAGGCTTGATTTCCGTTATCCTTCGGGTCGTAAGACTCGACGTTTTCTAGAGCTAACTCGACCGAGCCGAAGGCTACATACACGGGGCAGTGGCGTGCATGGGGAGTGCCTTCCAAATTACCGTCGCAACCACCAGAAATTCCAACACAATAGCACTTGGTGCCGCTCCGGTAGGACTGAATTTCCTGAGCCATAAGCCCAGCTTCATGCTCGGAGCACCCGGGAATAGTAGCGTCGAGTACGGTTACCGCGCGTCCGCGTTCAGCTGGTGGAGAAGGCATAACTCGTTTTTCTAATGCATCCAGCCTTGCTTCGCTGATTCTATCCATGAGTCTGAACGCTCCATTAAATGACTTTATGCTCTTCTCAAAGCAAACACTGGTCAAAAGGAACCAATCGCTGATTCTTGAGCGAGTGGCAATGACCACCGTGGCTTCTTGACTTGCGTGTTCATGACTTAGCAAGGCGCCAGAACAAGGCCGGGAAGAACTTCGTGAGATGGCTCAAGGGTCAATTCGTGCCGGGACCCCGGAAGTAGCAGGCTGTGCTTTAATGTTCCTGTCCCGACAGTTTGTTGTTGACGCGGGAGCGGCAGGGCGAAATTTGTCGTTTATTGCCTGAAAACGTGCACTGCCCGATCATCACAGTGATAACCGCCCCCTTCCCTTGAGTGTCCCTGTTTGCCTTCTTGGCCCTAGACCCGATCGCACCGGGCTTTCCTGCTCCGCGCCTGTCTGCCCCCATTCATCAAATGAACAATGCAGGTTCCGAATCACGAGCATGATCATATAGATACGATCGCTCAAACATGAGCACGACTTTCTGGCGCGAAGATCGTCAGCGAAAAGACTGGGAGATTTAACCGCCGCCCTCGTCGGCAATCTCGGGTTGGTGGCCGCTCATATATTCTTCCTTTTGCTCTGGATTCTCGTAAATACCTTGCATTTGCCGCCAATCCCGCGTTTTGATCCCTTGCCCTTTTCGCTTCTCGGAACCGCCGTTGCCGACAACATCGACTCGTACAAGCAAGCCACTCAATCGTTGCGTACAACTTCTGCGCGAGGATTTGGAGGCGATCCTCCTGGCAAGCCTTATCCTCATGAGGCAGGCACGACTGGCCCGCCGCGCCGATGAACGGGAACACCTCAGGCTCCAAATCCTTCTCCTCACGGAAAAAGAGGTAACAGCGGTCATAAGCATGAACCAACAAATTGCTATTAAAGTGGGATTGCGGAATATGGAAAACAGCAAGGAAATCGAACAACTCGGCGGTAATACGTCAATCGATGAGGTCGCTGAAGACATTCAACGAAGTCTGTCAGAAGATCTCTAGCTTAATCCATGCGATTGAGAGCGGCGAGGACGGGATCTGGCTTCACCTGGCCGACGCACATTGGTCGAGCGTCATCCGAACCAATTCGGCCCCCAGGCGTCTCTCGTACTTAACGATAATGGTGCCGCCCCCCGGACACAATGGGGACAGTTGTCAGGGAAGATCGTTCTACCCGAATCAAGCGTGAATTGACACAACGGTTCGACGGTTTGCCCGCGGTGGTGACGCACTTCACAATGTATGGTTAATGGGAGAAAGAGTGGTAGAGGGTTCCGTCAGTCGCCTATTGGTGACTGCGGCTTGTATTTCACCGTTAATCTCTGCTCCGACAAGAAGCATAAGCCCAGTGATATAGAACCAGGTAAGCAGAATAATGACCGCCCCGAGTGAGCCATAAGTCATGGAGTAATTGTTAAAGAAATGCAGGTAGATTCGGAGACTTAGGGAAGAAAGCAGCCATCCGAGGATTCCGATTGTGCCTCCCGGAGTAAGCCAATGCCAACAGCGGGCTTTAACATCCGGAGCCCAAAAGTAAATGACCGCAAACGACAGGGCAAGCAGAGTAGTTGCAAGCGTCCAGCTAAGGAGCCTGGCCAAGACCGCAGGAGCGATGGCCAAAGAGCGATTGTATATTCGGTGATTCGCAACCGCTGCGACGAAGTCGCCGCCCAACAGGGCAATCAATATCAGCGTGACTATTACGGTGAGAATGATGGTAAGCCCGATGGCGTGGATACGAGCTCTCAAGTAGGAACGAGTTTCTTGCACTTTGTACACAGCGTTGAGAGCATCCTGAATAGCTGAGATGCCAACGGACGCGGACCAGATGGCCGCAACGAGTCCAAAGGTCAGCTTGCCTGGGTCGGCTGCGGCAGTAGTCTGGTTGAATGTTTCGAGTACCGCGCCAAGCGCTGTCGCGGGAATGACCAGTGCAAGATAGTGTAAGAGCTTGTCGTAAAATTGGCTAGCTGACCGGGCCGCGAGACCGAGGATTGAGCTGGCGCAAAACAGAGTGGGGAAGAGCGCGAAAATGAAGTAAAAGGCGAGTTCTGCTGCCCGGCCGAAGAGCCGGTCCGTGCGAATGGACTTCCAGGTACGTTTTGCGACGATAGCCACAGGAATGCCCTGAAGGCTCCACAGAGAGCGTAGTGGCGAGCGCGAAATGAACGCCCAGATGGAATTCAGGCCGATGTCCAAAGACTCATCAGGGGTCAAACCGTTCTTTGTGATAGCGCGCACCACTCCACCTAGTCGCCTGCGAGCAATTGAATTGACTCCCCGTTCTTCAGGTGGCTAGGTTCCTAGTTGACCTGGGCGACTGCACTGGCGTGCGCAGTTTGAGAGATCGCCTTAAGGAAGTGTAGTGTGGATTTTGGCGCCAGGACTTTGCCGGAAAGGATGGCATTGAAGGAAGGATTTCCGTTATAGATGGCACGCGTGGAGTCTTTGTCTTGCTCAACCACAGCGCCATCCAGGGTGATTCCGGCGAACACGCCCTTGGAACGCGAATAGGTGAGGATTTCGGTATTCATCTTCCAGTCGGTGCCGGCAGACGCGTGGCGGCCCACGGGACCAGCAGACGCCGACGCATCGGCGCCGACCTGGAACTTGCTCGAAAGCAGGTGTTGCAAGCCATGGTCATTCATGACGACCATTACGAGATCTACGCCTTCTACCCCGATCTGCAAACCCCAGCTGCCCCCGCCGATGGAGACGAATGCCGGAGCGCTCCAGCCTTGTGCCGTTCGACAGGTGGCAATGCCACGACCGTGCTCACCGCCGAAGACGAACCCGCCTTTGACCAGATGGGGAACTACGACGATGCACTTAGCGTTGGTTACAACTTCTTCAGGAATGCCCTTATCCGGGGTGTTGATCATTGCCTGAAGTGCATCTGCTGACATGCGCAGGCGCTCGATCGAATCCTCACGCCCTGAGGCGGACCAAAGGTTTCCTGCGGAGAGCGCGAAGGCGCCTGCCAATAGCATTGGACTAATTTTCATACGTTTTCCTCGCACAATTCGGGGGAGCTAAGGGGGACATATGTCAGATGGGCTGACTTAGCTCAGAGACCATGAGGGAGAAGATAACCGGACTCCTCTCCACACTCAGTGTCTCAGTGCCACTGGATAGATACTGAGCCATATAGCTCACGTTGTCGCTTGACCAGACTTGATAATGGCTGCCTTACCTCAATAGCCACCTTTGGAAGGGCTCAGCAGGAGACAGGTTCTCTAGTTTTGCCGTAGATGGGGTTCGTGGTATTTCATTCTTGCGGCCGAAAATCCCCGCAAGGATGTAGGGGCCTAGCATCGACGTTGATTCAAAGGTTCGGCGGTCGCTGCGAGATTTTGACAAATTATTCTCAAAGCGTCGTCGCGAAAGGCGGCCTGAGCCGCCTTCTGGAACGACATTTTGCCTCTCACACCGTAGCGGGGACGTTGTGGAAGGTTGAGACGACCGCGGCGTTCCGTCGATCGTTTTCGCCAGTGTCTTCAGATGGATTTAACAGATGTGGATTCTCAGACAACGCGAGCCAGGCTCTTCGAAAATAGCGACGACCAAGAGAGCCGCCTGCAAAGCCCTAAGCGACCTGTGTCTCTCCACGGTGGTCAGCCAACCATCGATTAGATTCTCACCGCTTCGTCCGTAGACAGGGCGCGGAAAGCACAGGTCAATTCGTTTCCTATGGAGTCTGCGGGAGAGTGAATCACGGGGCAAATTCCCTCACCGGCAGCATGCTGCAATTAGGAAGCGATGGGGAGTGAGACTTCGTCGTCGTAACGAACGCCGGCAGTGCAGAACGGGCAGGGAGTCTGCTCGATTCCTTCAGGCCCTATGTGCGCAATGCTCGAAGAGAATGACAGCCGGCACGCCGTGCAGGTGAGAAGGAAAAGCGGGGTGCCGGCCGAGTCGTCTGTCGTCAGGCGTATGCGGGCGCGAGCCGACTGGGCCTCACGGCCTGCCGGGCGCGTTACCGGGGAGTAAATCATCGCAGCAACGGTGCGAAAGAGCTCATCTACGCGGCATTGCTCTTTGGAATAGAACGCATCAGCCATCGTGTCGACGGGGGAGCCAGAATCGTCGGCAGCGCTCAGCGCGATCACGGGAATGCAGGGGAATTGACGGCGAACGACAGAGAGGAATTCGAGTGCTACCCAATGCGGTGGCGTGAGATCGGAAATGATCAGGTCCGGCGCCGCGAGTTCGAGCCTGTGAAGTGCGTCGAGTCCATGGGTTGCGGTTGAGACGCGGTAGCCCTCCATGTCCAGGAGAACAGCCATTGTCTCGCGCATGTATTTCTGGTTATCTACAAGAAGAATGCTGCGTTGTGTCGCGCGGGCCATCTATTACCCTCCTGCGAAGTGCACGGAGACTCAGTTGCTCCGGTAGCTGCTGTCGCCGGCCGAGATCGGCAACTCGTCAATATCAATCACATTTGGAATTCAGTGTTTCGTTTGGCAAGATGACATGGCTTGATTGGTGCAGGCAGGCGTGCCTACGGCGAAGTATGGCAATTAGTGAGGGATTCTAGATGGTCAATTGTGCTCATGCGGCGGTATATATTGTTCTCGCTCGAGATCGCTCCAGACCCACCTCCCTCCGATGAGGGGCAAGTCGAATGCGATTTTGAAGCAGCGGCAGGTCGTGAACTCGAGAAGCAAGTATGAGGCCGCGAAACTTGGCAGTGAAAGGCGTCAGAGCCATCGTTCACGATCATGTGGAACGGACGGATAGAGTGACAAACTGGGAGCGACGGCACCCTCACGCAGTGTTCGTGGATAATCAGCTAGAGGCCGCTCTCGCGAGGGAGATCGGTCTGTCGTGGGAGACCCTGTAACGGTAACGTTAGGGCAGGGAACGCGCTACGGGCGACGTAGACGCAGAAACAGCCGGCAGCGTGAGGACGCCGTCGTGAACGGCTACGTCGGTCCGCGTATTTGTACTCCGCTCGGTGTTCGAAAACAAATGTTGAGTGTGCAATATTGACCAGTTTTCGCACAAGCTTCCCGGTACACTCTTGAGCAATCAGGGAGAGACACCTACCTTCAGGTTTCAGAACACCTATCTCCTATTGTGTCTAAGCCACGCACGCCCCCTCCTCGCGTGATCTGTCCCCCTACATCTCCCTCGCACGGACTCTCCGGAAGGCGAGCCCCTTTCTACCCGTCGCGTTGGCCTTATGGGTTACCGCCGCTGTCGTCAGTTCGGCGCTGCCGAGTCATACATGCTTCGAGACGAGGGCTTGCTCTTCTCCCAAGACCGATCGGAGCGAGAAGTGATGCAGTGCCATCGTCTCCCATGTCGCTATCGACAGGCAATCATCGCCGGCGAGTATGACCATCACGCTTGGTTAACAAAATGCATTCATTTACGGCTCCCGAAAATAGACGCTCACCACGCAGGAATGGCCACTGCCAACCATCTTCCTGGCGATCTCCGCTTCGTCCGCGAAGAATATGTACTTTCCTTCCATCTCAGTCACGACGTCAGGATGTTGCTGCATTATTTGGCTATGAATGCTTTCGCCATTGATGGTTTCATTGACCTCGACGAAGTCTGGTGCAGAGCACTGGAAAGTGATGAACGCATCGCGCGGCCTCATAGATTTGCGATGGCGGGTTACCCAGCCCCCGTTATCGTCTTTGGATCTTTGCATACTCAACCTCTCATTCAACAAGGTTTGTCACGCTAAACAGCTCGAATCGTCTTACCACCCACATTGTGAAGAGTAGATGCCACCTGCACAGCGTGAATATGATCTTCATCCCATCCCATCTCGCCGGCTATTGCAGAAGCGATCGTGGCGACGCGGCCTTGGTGCCTTGCGGAGAATTGATCGTCTGCCTCTATTGCAGAACGCACCGCGGCCAAGGCCGCCGACAGAACCTCGGCGAGATCGCGTTGTGCCTTTTTTCGTAGGAAGCACTCCTCCACGTGAAGCGTGGGTTGGGGAAGTGCGGGTAAGCACAATGCGACACCCGCACCCAGTTGAGCGAAGGCTCTAATCACGACAGGCCCCAAAGTGTTTGGTTTATGACTTTTACAAACCGGATCAGAGAATTCAGATTCCATTGTAACCACAGGTGGACTGAGGTATCGAGAGCGTGCGCGGCGGCAGTTCGCTGCCGGGGGAAACCTCTCTCAGACGGCGTTCGACAGCCCGGTTCAGAAAGTGATGCGCGTAATGCAGTTCTTCCACCGTGGGGAGAATGATCCCACTTGATTCGCGCCAATCAGGATGCAAAGCTTTCGATTGGTCGGAGTCGTGAGCTCTGTCAGCATCGTTTTCTGCATCAGACAGGGCCTGCCCGCTTTGCACCCAATGTTCCTTGTACTGGTCGACAACCCGGACACCGAATGAGTTATTTTTCAAGCCGTAGCCTCCTTCAAGAAGATGACGACATTGTTTCGACATGGATAAGGTTCGACAAGCCAGGGGACGACAGTGCCCCAATGGAGAGATCGGACAGGCCCTGAGCATGACGCAAAGAGTTGGCTTTTGCGATGAACAACGCGACGATATCTTCGTCAAAATCTTCATCGTTATCGTTTGTGAGAATCGGAATTCCTGTGTTGTGGTGCGATGCGAAGATCGTCATTGACGACATTGTCCTTTCCTTTCGGGAAATGAATTCCAACTCGGCGGCCGGCGAGCTCCGCCGAGTTGGATCGGATCCGTATATATGAGCAATTCGTCTTAATTTATGATGCATCTAGGCAAAGAGTTCAACGGTAATACCTATGTATACGCATAGTTTTCCAGCGCGGCGCGATTGGGGATTGTCATTATGGAACCGCGCAAAGCCAAGAGGCGGCGATTCTTGAAGTCGCCTAGTGTGCGTGTAACGGTTTCCCTTGAAGTGCCGATGAAATTGCCGACCTCCTCATGTGTAAGGGAGAAGCGCAGCCGGCTTTCCGACCCCGCGGCTTGGCCGCGATCGCTCCACTCCAGCAGGAGGCGCGCAAGTTTCTCCGGCGCAGAAGAGGATAGGCCCAAAGTGCGTAGCTGCGAACATGCAATGGCCATGTGCCGGCCTAGTTCCTCAGTGACCGAGAGGTAGGCGTCAGGGTGGCGCGCGAGAAAACCCAGGAATTCATGTCGTTCAATGACGGCAATCTTTGAGCGGTACAGAGTATCGGCTGTCATGTCGTATGCGGTGCCGGAAAGTGACGACGACAGGCCGATGATGTCGCCCTCTCTTGCAATGCGGAGGCTTAACCGCTTGCCGCCGCTGGAGTTGATCGACAGGCGGACTTCGCCTTCAAGAATAACGAAGACCGACCTTACCGGTTCTCTCTCGGTGAACAGCACCACGTTGGCCGCATAAGACGACGGATTTTCCATCGCGGAGAAATCCTGTAGTGCAGAAGAGGTCAACTTGTTGAAGAACTCGCCGGCACGCTTGGCCTGGCTCGTGCAACCACCATCACGCGTCGATTCCATGAATGGCCCCCGCATGGGTTGAGTTTGATTTATCGTTGCTGATTTCCAGCGCCAAATACTTCGTCACAGGGTCACTCGTAATAATCTCGGCGCTTGTCTGAGCAATGAGCTCCCTCAGGACCTGCTTCCCGTCCTCGTTCGAGTAAGTCAAGTCGCGAAGATTTAAGCAAATCATTCTGGTTCCAAGGCGAGGAGCGGTTTCTATCCACGCCTTACTCAATTCAGCCACCCAGGGCCCGGCGAGTCGTCCTTCGAGGGTGATCTCGATCGAGCTCTCTCGTTCGTAAACTGTAATTCTCAGCGCCACGCCCTGATAATGGCACGCACTTGGCCAAACTGGTGTGGGGTTGGGCGGATATGGAGCTCGCACTATGAGAGGAAAGGGCTTATTCGGTAATACGGGCACCCAATGCTCCGCAGTGCAACTGCCCAATGACGATGCGGCTATGACGAGATATCGTCATCCGGACTAAATATAATCATCTCGTTCGATGCCGAGCTTCTTTATTTTTGAGTTTAGTGTGGTGCGCTTGAGGCCTAACCGGGCTGCAGCGCCCTTGTCGCCCGCAATCATTCCTTTGGAGTCGCGCAGCGTACGTAAGATATGGTCCCGCTCGGCGGCTTCGTGTGTTGACGTGTCAATGGATGGAACTGTATTCGCCTCCTCGATTTTCAGTTCCGCCATGGGGACGTAAAGAGCGGGACCGCGCGTGAGGATCACTGACCGCTCCAGAAAATTCTCCAATTCGCGAATATTGCCCGGCCACCTCCATCGCTTCAGTGCATCCATGGTCGCTTCAGGAATGGTCTCGATGGTCTTGCCCATACGCCTGCTGTGCATGCTGACAAAGTGCCGCACCAGAATTGGGATATCGCTGATTCGCTCGCGCAGAGGGGGAGCGTCAATGGGGAAAACTTTGAGGCGATAGTAGAGGTCGGCCCGGAACTGCTTTTCTTCAACCATCTTCGCCAGATCACGGTTGGATGCGGCAATCAGGCGCACATTTACCTTGATGGGCCTGGTTCCACCCAGACGCTCGATCTCCCGCTCCTGTAACGCGCGCAACAGTTTTGGTTGCAGATCCAGCGGCAAGTCGCCGACCTCATCCAGGAACAATGTTCCCTCATGAGCCAACTCCAGTCGACCCATTTTGCGCGCAATAGCGCCAGTAAAGGCTCCCTTCTCATGGCCAAACAGTTCGCTCTCCAGCAGTCCCGCCGGAATTGCAGCGCAATTGAGCTTGATAAAGGTGCGCTCTTTGCGTGGGCTGAGCCTGTGAATGGCACGTGCCAGAAGTTCCTTCCCGGTGCCTGTCTCCCCTTGGATTAGCACCGTGGCATGGGTGGGTGCCACGGTCTCGATCTCCTTCAATACCTGTCGAAGCGAGGTGCTCTCCCCCACAATGTCCTCGAAGCGATTCTCCAAGTTGATCTCTTCTTCGAGGTATTGTTTCTCCTGGCTGACCCGATCGCGCAATTCAGCAATGTGTCGAAACGTCGTTGCGTTATTTACGGCAACTGCCACCTGGGCCGCCACCTGTGTCAGCATTTCTGCGTCGCGTTGCACGAATGCGCCCTCAAGCTTGCTGGCCACCCCCAAAGTTCCTGTTGGTTCGCCTCGATGAATCAGCGGAACCCAACACCCTGACTGCAATCCAAGATCTGTCAGATGACGCACGGATTCTTTGGGATATGGAGAACTCTGTATGCGCTCGTATAGTACGGGCTCTCGTGTGCGAAATGCCTCGCCGGCGGGCGATTCGTCAACCGGGAGGTGGATGTCGCCGCGGCGATATTCGCCCTGCTCAAGCCCCAGGAACTGCACCACCAACGAATTAGCGGTTGCGTCATACAACCCCAGCGTCGCGGCATCGTGAGGGATCACTTCACGCAGACTTGCGGAAATGGCATCAAGCAGCTTGTGCACATCCATATTGGCTAGCAGCACACTGGTCAACTGCAGCATGACTGCCTCTTCTGCGCGCTTGCGATCGGTAAAGTCTCGCGTCACCTTGGCGTATCCGGTCACGATACCTGACGAATCGCGGATTGCCGTAAGAATGCTGTTGGCCCAGAATCGCGACCCATCCTTATGCACTCGCCAGCCTTCCTCTTCGAAGCGTCCCCGCATTCCTGCCAGCCGCATGAGCTCTGCGGGATGGTTGCGCTCTACATCCTCGAGGGTAAAAAATCGGGAGAAATGCTTGCCAATAATATCGTTCGCCGCGTAGCCCTTCAGTCGTTCGCCGCCGGGGTTCCATGTAAGGATGTATCCTTCACGGTCCAGCAGGAAGATGGCATAATCGCGCACGCTCTCAACAATCGACCGCATCTGCAGGTCCTGGTTTCGGATGGCATCTTGTGCTGCCCGCTGTTCTGTGGTGTCACGAACAAAGTTCACAACGAATGTTCCGATTTCCGACTCCATCGTTTTAAGCGTGGAGTCCACCGGAAACTCCGTCCCATTCTTCCGTAGACCAAACTGTTCTATCGCCGCGCCCATCTGGTGTTCCCGTGGGTCGGCATGGTGCTTCTCACGATGGCTTGGTTCGCGGCCTCTCATTCGCTCTGGGAGCAGTTCCTCGAACTTCATCCTGATCAGTTCTTCATGCGTATAACCAAAGCGTTCCATCGCCTGCTGGTTCGCGTCACGGATCGTCCCATCGGCATCAATGACAAAGATGGCGTCTGGAGAGATGTCGAAGAGACTGCCCAATGTAATGCGCGGGAATTTTGAGGGTGTGCTCAAGTTGCCAATCGGCAAACTGGGGTGGGGAATGTCCTATCTTATGAGCCGCCCTGTTTCATGATTACGCCGTTTTTTGAAGCGTAACTGTTCAGGACAACCAGAAGCGGGTTCAAGCCTCAATGGGCTCAGCATCGAGCTTCGCTTCGGTAATATAGCTTTTCATAGCCTGAGCCAGTTGTGAGTCCACCTCATCGGCGATCGCCATTACGTACATGAGCAATACGCCAGGCTTCGTGTCCTCAACATGCAGGTGCAGCGTTTGGAAAATGGAGACTTGGAGCATCCGCGATTCTTCCACGAGCATGGCTGCGGTGTAGCCCTGATCACGACGGAGGCATCCATGATCTCGAGCGGCGGCCGAGATCAGGGCATGCGTGCCGAGCGGGAGAGGGTTGCGTAAACGGCTCACCAAATCACGAAACATCTCCGGCAAATGCATGCTTCGATCTTCGCGGCTCAATGGGATCATGGCGAGTTCCGGCTCCGCCTCGACGAGGGCATACCAGTCCGCAATGGTGTTCTCCGTTTCGCGTTCAAGAACCGTAGCTACATCGTATTTGAGTGACATCGGCAGTGCTCCAGTGGTCGGGCGATAGCCTGATCTGCTTAGTATTCAACGTCAAACGAGACAAAGTCTGATCAAAGTTATACATGGGAGACTCCAATCCCGAAGATGCTCGGTTGAGAGAAATTGCGTTGTTTGCTTGTCGTGGCGGGGTCGGACGAGATTGGGCGGGCGGGAGTCTATTAGGCGTGCGGCGCACTCTCGCGCAGTTCGAATCGAACTTTGGCAACTCAACTCAAGTTCGAAACCGGCTTGGAGAACACACTGACGAAACGGCGCCGTCTGAGTGGGGCGGCGACGACTACGAGGAGGATGAATATCTCCTTAAGCCGGGCCGGTTAACAGACACCGCATTCCGAGGTCAAGATCACTTCGGCACGAATCCTTACCGTGGATGTACAGGCCGACAATATCGACGTGGCTTTCAGTCATAATTCCTGTTGATGTGACGCCGCATGGCTTCATCGTGCTTATATGTCGACCAATCTCGGCGATGTTGGTACCACCAGCCCCACAGTGCCAGCCCGCCAACAACCGCCACCAAGGCAATCCAAATATAGGTTCGCATCACTTCAACACAATTCCCTTACTATCGCCCTGGCTGTTCTTGCCCTTCCCTATGCGATTCGTCAGCATGATGTCGTCATGTACAAACATGGCGACATTAATCGGGACGTCTCTTCCGGGCTTTTTTCCGGTGCTAGGGAGAACATGCTTCCGCAATGTGAACACAACGCAAGCAATTGATGCCTAGTAAATCGAAACGGTAAATGCGTTGTCTCGATCCCACCGTTTTATTGCTCTCTCCATCAGGTCGTCGAGGTTCTCCTTGGGCCGGCGTTGTCGGATTAACTCGGTGCGTTCAAACTCAATCAAGCGGTCGGCCTTGGCTTGATTGTGAGTCGTTATTTTTCGAAGACGCCGCTTCAGCACTTCTCGTCGTGATGATGCGCCCCGTGAACGAATCTTGGTCACAATTACGGCGATAACGGAAAGCAAGACGAGTCCAAGAAGTGGTGTGAGGATTCCGGTTTGCATGTCAACCCTTCAGCCAAACAAAAGCTTTCTAAATCTGGCGCTTGAGATTTAGCGCAGGGAGAGACAGCAGCCCCTCCACTTTGTTGGCGAAGATGGATCATACTCCGCAGATGCGGTAATGTAAGTCACGCAAAGTGTGTAGGTCACTTTGGCGAATCGTCGCTCGCACCGAGTTAATTTCCCTTGACGCGCCCTGAATGCCGAAACTGAACCGAAGCGTGGTCTACCTCGGCGCGTGTCTGATCGCCGGTTTCCAGCTGTCAAGGGAGAGGCAGGTGAATGTGCGGGTGGTGCCTACCTGACAGAGCTGCGGCTGCCTCCCGC
>Ga0210408_10004091_pt1 | contig 13136 bp, 9 predicted proteins | sample IncBWH4MmetaG_FD_155471 | JGI IMG/M metagenome (GOLD analysis project Ga0210408, IMG submission 155471) | Forest soil microbial communities from Barre Woods Harvard Forest LTER site, Petersham, Massachusetts, United States - Inc-BW-H-4-M | ecosystem: Environmental > Terrestrial > Soil >...
CCGAACCATTGTTCGATTCGGCTGCCGGCATCATCGCCGAATTGGACCGCTACCTGGCGCCGTAAGAACCGGCGGCGCGCCGTAAGAACCGGCGGCGCCCGGCCGCATCGATTGCTTTCAAAGCGGGCTTCGCTCCATTATGGTGCCCCACATGAAAGACAATACCCGGGTCAATCATCCGCCCGCCGTTCCCCTGCCGGCGGACAATCGTCCGCTGGTGGCGCCGATTTACCAATCGGTGAAGTTCTCGTTCGATGATACCGACGAGACGCTGCGCTACCTGCGGGGCGAAAGGGACGGGTTTTTCTATTCACGTTCGGCCAACCCCACCCTGAAGCAATTGCAACTCCTGCTCGCGCAGCTGCAGGGCAGAGATGATTGTCTGTTGACGGGGTCCGGCGTCGCTACCATTTCCGCGAGTCTTCTGTCGCTGTGCAAACAGGGCGATCACATTCTCGCGTTCGTCGAGTCCTATGGCCCGACCCGCTACATCGTGCAGCATCTTCTGGCGAAGTTCGGTGTGACCCACACGTTGCTGTCGATCGAAGACCTTGCGGGCATCGAGCGGGTGCTGCGGGATACGCCGACCCGTCTGGTGGTGTTCGAGAGTCCGACCAATCCGGTCACCAAAATCGCCGACATCGAGCACCTGACGGCTCATGCGCGGCGCGCCGGCGCCCTGACGGTGCTCGACAATACGTTCGCCGGCTTTCACAACCACGGCGCCTACGACATCGACGTGTTCCTGCATAGCCTGACGAAGTACGCCTCGGGCCACGGCGATGTGATGGGCGGCGCCATCATCGCGCGCAGCGACATCATCGCCGGGATGCGCAAGGACATCGGGTCGATCGGCCCGACGCTCGATCCGCACGCGGCTTTTCTCATTCAGCGCGGCATGCGCACGTATTTTTTGCGCTACGAGCGGCAGTGCTCGAACGCGCTCGCCGCGAGCCTGTTCCTGAAGAGCCATCACCGCGTGAAAGAAGTCCACTACCCGGGCCTCGACAGCCACCCGCAGCACCAGCTGGCGCGGCGGCAAATGCGCGATTTCGGCACCGTGGTTTCGTTGGAGCTGGACGGCGGATTTGATCAGGGCGCCCGGTTTGCGGAAGCGCTCGAGCTCTTCTCGATTTCGGCCAGCGTCGGGTCGGCCGAGTCGCTGGTGATGCCGCCCCAATTGCTGGCCGGCAGCGAATTCACGCCGGCGCAGCGCGCCGCCTCGCTGATCACCCGCGGGACGGTGCGCCTGTCGATCGGCTTGGAGGACGCGGCGGATCTGGTTCAGGATTTGGAACAGGCCCTGGACAAGGCGTTTGTTTAACTTATTCGATCTTACATAATCCGAGTGATGGCTCAAGCATCCCCGGGGCGTGCCGATTGTTAGAGGGTTAGGCGCCATGTCAGGGGTGTTCCGTGAGTCTCGAACCCGTTGTTGCTCTCTCCGCCCCGGACTCTCACGCGGCGCGCGAATACCTGTGCGCATCATTGACCGGTCCGCAGACCATTGCGCCGCTGCCGCGGGTGTGCGCGGAGCTGGCGCAGCTCACCGCGCAGCAAGCGACCGACGCGGCCCAGCTGGCGCGATTGATTCAATCCGATCCGGCGCTGGCGGGCGAGCTCATGCGGGTCGCGAATTCTCCGGCATTGCGGCCGCGGACGGCCGTCGTCTCATTGCAGCAGGCGGTCTCGTGGCTGGGCGTCGCGGAAGTGCGCAACCTCGCGATGGCGGTGATGCTTCGCGGCGAGGTGTTCATCGCTCGCGGCCATGAACCGCAATCCGAAGAACTGTGGCGCGAGGCGTGGTTGGCGGGGCTCTGGGCCAAGGAGATTGCGCGCGAACGCCGCAGGCATGTGGAAAGCGCTTTCCTGGCGGCGCTGATGCATCGCACGGGCGCTGCGCTCGCGCTCAAGATTCTGTCGCGCTTCGAGTCGGAACAGCACCTGGTGATCGACGCACCCGCCTTGAGCGCACTCATCGTCGAATTCGAACCGGCCCTGGGGCGCCTGTTGACGAATGGCTGGCTGCTGCCCAAGGACGTGCAGGATGCGGCCAGCGATTGGCGCAACTACCGTGAATCGAGCCACAGCGACCTCGCCGGCACGGTGCACGCGGCGCATCTGTTGGCCGCCCACACCATGCATCCGGAGCTGCTGAGCGCGGAAATGGTGATCGACAGTCCGGCGTTCGAGCAGCTCGGCGTTTTCCCCGACGATCGGCGGCGCTTGCTCGCGAAACGCGATCAGATTCTCAGCCTGGCAGGCTCCTGATGCAGGCGCACGCATTCGATTTGATTTGCGTGGGGTCGGGGCCGGCCGGTCAGAAGGCGGCGATTCAGGCGGCCAAAGCCGGGTTTCGCGCGGCGGTCATCGAGCGCGAATCGCAGGTCGGCGGCTACTGCCTGCTGTCGGGCACAATTCCCAGCAAGGCGCTGCGGGAACAGGCACTGCGGTACCGCCGCATGCAGGGCAGCGCATCGTCATTGGCCGTCGAACTGCGCGGCGACGCCCCGCTATCCGCCTTGCTGCACGGCGTCGACAAAGTCATCGACGCTCAGGACCGCTATCTACAGGCGCAGCTGGCGCGCAACCAGGTTGCGTTGATTCGCGGCCGCGGCGTCTTTCTGGATGCGAATCGCGTCGAGGTGCAGCGCTTGGACGGTTCGCGAATCGTGCTGAATGCGCCGCGGGTGCTTCTCGCCACCGGATCGCGGCCGCGGCACGTGCCCGCCGTCGAAGTGGACCACGAACACATCCTCGACAGCGACTCCATATTGAGCCTGCCCTATATTCCGCGCTCGATGCTGGTACTGGGCAGCGGCGTGATCGCCTGCGAGTACGCGTCCATTTTCGCCGCGCTGGGCTGCGCCGTGACATTGATCGACAAGGCGGCGGAGCCGCTGGGATTCCTCGACCTTAGCCTGCGGACGGGATTTCTCACGGCATTCCGCGCGATGGGCGGCACGTATCGGGGCGGCGCCGAAGTTGCCGGCGCGCGCTTCGATGGCTTCTCTCAAGTCGAGGTGCAGCTGCGCGGCGGCGAACAGCTGACCGCCGACATTGTGTTCGCCGCGTTCGGCCGCGTCGCGAACCTGGACGGCATCGGTCTCGACCGGCTCCGGCTCGCCATCAACAGCCGCGGCCATGTGCAAGTGGATGAGCGGTTCGAGACCAATATTCCCGGTATTTTCGCCGCCGGCGATGCCATCGGTCCGCCGGCACTTGCGTGCGCCGCCGCAGATCAGGGCCGGCGCGCCGCTCTCGCGGCCTTAGGGTTGCAGCCGCCCGCCCACGGCAGTCTGGTGCCGAGCGGCGTGTATACGATTCCGGAAATCGCCTGCGTGGGCCTGTCGCAGAGCGAGGCCGCATCCAAGAAAATTGATCTCATCGTCGGCCGGGCCGACTTCAGCGAAGTCGCGCGCGCCCACATCGCGGGCGAACCCATGGGATTCCTGGCCCTGCTCTGTGAGCGCGGATCGGCGCGAGTGCTCGGGGTCCAGGCGATCGGCGAGGGCGCCACCGAACTGGTCCATCTGGGTCAAGCGGCGATATTCAGCGGCGCGACCTCCGATTTCTTCATCGAACAAATCTTCAATTTCCCGACCATGTCGGAAGCCTACCGAATCGCGGCCTTCGACGTCATGAAGCAGCGATCGGTGCCGCAGGCCGCGCATCTCGAACTCGCGCACGCGGCGGGCTGACGTGACGGCGAACAGCGCGGCGCCCTGCCGGAGACCGGCTACAGGTTGCGGATGAGAATATCGCCGAACTCGCTGCACCTGACCTCGGTGGCTCCCTGCATCAGGCGCGCGAAATCGTAGGTCACGGTCTTCTGGGCAATCGTCTTGTCCATCGCGCCGATGATGGCGTCGGCGGCCTCCAGCCAGCCCATGTACCGGAACATCATTTCACCGGAGAGGATCACCGACCCCGGATTGACCTTGTCGAGATCGGCGTACTTGGGCGCGGTGCCGTGCGTGGCTTCGAACACCGCATGTCCGGTCAAGTAATTGATATTGCCGCCCGGGGCGATGCCGATGCCCCCGACCTGAGCGGCCAGCGCATCCGAGAGGTAATCCCCGTTGAGGTTCATGGTGGCGACCACATCGAATTCGTCCGGGCGGGTCAATACCTGCTGCAGGGTGATGTCCGCTATCGCGTCCTTGATGATGATCTTGCCCGACTTCTTGGCGGCATCCATCTGTGCGTTGGCTTCCTTTTCGCCCTGCGCGGCCTTGATGCGTTCCCACTGCTCCCAAGTGAACACGTCGGCCGGAAATTCCTGTTCGGCGACTTGGTAGCACCAATTGCGAAATGCGCCTTCGGTGAATTTCATGATGTTGCCCTTGTGCACGATCGTCACGCTCTTGCGCTTGTTGGCGACGGCGTACGCGACGGCGGCGCGGAACAATCGATCCGTGCCCTCCTTCGATGCGGGCTTCAAGCCGATGCCGGAGCTGTCGGGGAAGCGGATCTTGGCGAACTGCTTGGGGAAATTTTGCTTGAACAGGTCGAGGAATTTCTTGGCGTCGGCCGAGCCCGCCTCGAACTCGATGCCGGCGTAAATGTCCTCGGTGTTCTCCCGGAAAATGACCATGTCCACCTTTTCCGGCGTCTTGACCGGGGAGGGCACGCCCTTGAACCAGCGCACGGGCCGCAGGCACACGTACAGATCCAATAATTGGCGCAGTGCCACATTGAGCGAGCGAATGCCTCCGCCGACCGGGGTGGTGAGCGGCCCTTTGATCGAGATCAGGTAGTTGCGGCAGGCGGTGACGGTCTCGTCCGGCAGCCACGTGTTGTACGCCTTGTTCGCTTTTTCGCCGGCGAACACCTCCATCCAGTGAATCTTGCGTTTCCCGCCATAGGCTTTTTGTACCGCCGCGTCGAATACCCGCACACTCGCGCGCCATATATCACGACCGGTTCCGTCGCCTTCGATGAAGGGAATGATGGGCTGGTCCGGCACCTGCAATTTGCCGTTCTCGATCGTAATTTTCCGCCCCCCGGCGGGGACCTGCACGTGCATGGGTTTTGCGTCCGACATTCAGCGCTCCTGTAATTTCAAAGCGAATGCTAGCATGCGCGCCCGGAGACTCAACGATTGCGCACGCTTTCATCAACACCTGCGAAGGACGGCTTCCGCATGCCCGCGGAGTTCGAGCGGCACTCGGGCTGCTGGATGCTGTGGCCGGAGCGCTCGGACAACTGGCGCGCCGGGGCCAAACCGGCGCAGGCGGCATTTGCGAACATCGCCACCGCCATCGCCGGTGGGGAGCCGGTGAGCGTGGGCGTCTCGGCGGCACAATTCCAAAACGCGCGCGCCCGGTTGCCGCGCGAGGTGCGCGTCGTCGAGATCAGCAGCAATGACGCCTGGGTACGCGACTGCGGGCCGACCTTCGTCATCGATGGCAGGGGCCGCCGACGCGGCGTCGACTGGACCTTCAACGCCTGGGGCGGCCTTGACGGCGGCCTGTACTTTCCCTGGGATCGCGATGACGAAGTCGCGCAAAAGATACTGGAACTCGAAGGCGCGGATCGGTACCGGACGCCGTTCGTGCTCGAGGGCGGCGCCATTCATGTCGATGGCCAAGGCACCTGTTTGACCACCGAAGAATGTCTGCTCAATCAGAATCGCAACCCCCGGCTCACTCAGGCGGAAGTCGAGGAGCAGCTGCGCCTCTATCTCGGGGTGACCAGCGTGATCTGGTTGGGCAAGGGAGTGTACCTCGACGAGACCGGCGGCCACATCGACGAGCTGGCCTGCTTTACCGGCCCCGGGCAGGTTGCGCTGACCTGGACTTCCGACCGCCAGGATCCGCAATACGAGATTTCGCACGACGCCTATCAGCGCTTGAGAAGAGCCCGTGACGCCCGGGGGCGGGAGCTGACCATTCACAAGATTCACCAGCCCGGGCCGCTCTACATGACTGCCGAGGAGGCGGCCGGAATCGATCAGCGCGCCGGCAGCCGGCCGCGCAAGGCCGGCGATCGCTTGCCGGCGTCGTACATCAACTTTTACATCGCCAATCGATGCGTCGTCATGCCGCTGTTCGACAAGCGGCACGATGCGGCGGCCAAACTCAAGCTCGAGCGGTTGTTTCCCACCCGCAAGGTGCTGGGAGTCGCCACCCGCGAGGTGCTGCTCGGCGGGGGCAATATTCACTGTGTAACCCAGCAAGTCCCGCGCCCGACGGGCCGCGGGAGCCCGGAGGCCACAGAAGCCCGTAGAGGCCGCAGAAGCCTGTAGAGGCCACAGGAGCCCGTAGAGGCTCCCTTACGCCTGCAAATGGAACTTTGCTGCGCGTGCGCCCTCGAAAGTCTTTATCCTACGCAGCCTCGATCGGTCTAACTCCCAACAAAATTGGAAGCTGTAGTGCACTCACTGTTCAGTCGATACGCTCGTCAATTCTCGAGCGCGCTCATTTGCGCCGCCGCCGTCATCGCGGCCGGCTGCCATCACAATAACTTCACCAGCGGCTTCGGCATCGGCTGGGTCACGTTGAGCGATACGCCGGGGGATTTCACCAGTTACATCGTCAATATCGATTCGGTGACGCTGACCGGAACCACCGTCGGCGTGGTCACGGCGGTCGCCACGGTCGAAACCGTCGATTTCACGAAACTCAAGAATATCTCCGAGCTGTGGAGTGCCGCGAGTATCCCGAACGACACCTATACATCGGCCAGCATCACTCTGGACTACACCAACGCCAACATCTCCGTGATGGTCAACGGCGCGCCGCAGAAGGCGAAGGTGGTGGATACGACGGGTGCCGCCGTGACCACGCAGACGATCAACGTCACCTTCGACAAGCAGCATCAATTCACCATCACCCCGACCCTGTCGTCGTCGAGCGCAGTGCGCCTGGCCATCGATTTCGACCTTGCCGCCTCAAACGTCGTGAATTTGACGACCAACCCGGCGACCGTGACCGTCAAACCCTTCTTGACGGTGGCCACCAGCCCGCCCGACAACAAGCCGGTCCGCGTGCGCGGCCCGCTGATCAACTCGGCCGCCAGTATCGGCACCTATACCGTGTATGTGCGGCCATTCGCGGACGAAGTGGACAGTCTGGGAATACTGACACTGTTCAACGACCCGAACACGGTCTACCAGATCAACGGCATCACCTATGTCGGCCCCCCGGGCATCCTCGCGCTGTCGCAACTATCCGCCGGTTCAACCATGACCGCGGCCTATACCACGTTCGAGCCGACCCCGACCGCGAATCCCCAGGTGACGGCGGGAAAATTCAATCCAACGTATGTGATCGCCGGCAGCACGCTCGAGGACTACTATACTCAGGGGCTCGAGGGCGACGTGATCGCGCGCAGCGGCAACACCGTGACGCTGCTCGGTTCGACCTTGCAGCTGAACACCGGAACGATCTCCTACAACAATTCTCCCAACGCCGTGGTACTGCTGGGCCCCAGCACCATCGTGACGGCCGACGACAACACGACACTCACCGGACTTGACTACCGTTCCGTGGCGGTCGGCCAGCACATCACCGCGCGCGGCCTGTATTCGCTGCCCGCTTCCGGAGTCGTAACCCTGGATGCGACCGGAAATTCCAGCGCCAACACCGGATCCGTGCGCATCCAGTCGACGGAACTCTTCGGCTCGCTCGTGTCCTCGGCGTCGGGCGGCCTGGTGCTGAATTTGCAGACCATCGAAAATTGGCCGGTCAGCGCTTATAACTTCACCGGCGACGGTCCCGGCGCCGTGCTGCCGGCCGCGTATGCGGTGAACACCGGCACCCTTGCCCTGCCGGCCGGTGCGGTCGCCGGCAGCCCGCTCTGGATCAATGGATTGACGACGCCGTTCGGATCCGCGCCGCCGGACTTCAACGCATCCTCCCTCAGTGCGGAAGTTTCCGTGACGGCTACCCTGCAAGTCGACTGGACCAGCGCCGGGACGATCGCGCCGTTCGCCACGTTGACCGACACCGGCTTGAGCATCAACCTCAGCAACGCGAATTACAGCGCCGGCGTGATCCGCATTGGATCCGAGAGCATCGATCTGAAGTCCCTGCCGGCGACGCAGATCGTTCCGCAGGCGGCGGCGCCGCCTTCGGCCCCCGGTGTGCCGTCGACATTCGTGCCGATATTTGCCATCGGCGGGCTCACCGCCACGGGCACCACCACCATCACCGTGTTCACCTCCTTCGCGGCTTTCGTGACCCAGCTGCCTGTGTCGATCGTCGCAGCGACCCCGGCGCTGCACCTCGTGGCCACGGGGGCATACAACCGGGGCAACAACACCTTTGCTGCTTCCCGTATCGACGTCGTGAATTAAGTAAACTAGTTCCCCACATGGGGAAGCTCACCATACGACTTGCTTTGCCCTGGGTGCTCTGCGCGGGGTGCCTGTGGCCGGCGGGATCCTGGGCGGGGGAACAACCGAATACCCGCCCGCGGATCTGTCTGGTACTGTCCGGCGGCGGCGCGCGCGGCATGGCGCACATCGGCGTGCTCAAGGTCCTCGAGGATCTGAAAATTCCCATCGACTGTATCGCCGGCACCAGCATGGGGGCGATCGTGGGCGGCCTGTACGCAAGCGGCATGACGGCGCGTGAGATCGATGCCACCATGCGCTCGCTCGACTGGCAGGAAGCGTTTCACGATGCGCCGCCGCGCCGGGATCTCGCGTTCAGACGCAAACAGGACGACCGCAATTTTCTGGTCAAGTTGCCGCTCGGCCTCAAGCACGGAAAGATTCTGCTGCCCAAGGGCTTCATTCAGGGGCAGAAGCTGCAGGAGACCTTGCGGCGATTGACCCTGCCGTACAACAACAGCGCGGACTTCGATTTGCTGCCCACCCCATTTCGCGCCGTGGCCACCGATCTGGAGACCGGCAATGCGGTGCTGATGGACAAGGGCGATCTCGCGATCGCCATGCGCGCCAGCATGTCGGCGCCGGGCGTATTCGCGCCGGTCGAATTGAACGGCCGACTGCTGGTCGACGGCGGATTGGCGGAGAACCTGCCCGTCAGCGTGGCGCGGGCGATGCATGCGGATATTGTCATCGTTTCCGACGTGAGCTTCCCGTTGCAGCCTCGAGCCGGCCTTGATTCCGCATTGTCGATTTCCAATCAAATGCTGGCCATTCTGGTGCGCAAGGACACCGATCGTCAGCGGGCGACGCTGACCGCGCAGGATATATTGATCGAACCCAATCTGGGTTCGGCGACCGCGACGGACTTCAGCGCGCCGAACAGTTTCATTGCCCGCGGCGAGGAGGCCGCGCGCCGCAACTTGGACAGATTGGAGGCGCTCGGTGCCGGCGATGCAGCGTACCGGGATTACCTGGCGAGACGCGCAGCGCGCGAGCCCGGCTTACCGACCATCCGGTTCGTCCGTGTGGACGAGCAGTCCAAGCGCTATGAAAAAACCATCCTGGCGGAGACGCAGCCACTGGTGGGCAAGCCGCTGGACGCCGATCAAGTCGGCAAGCGCATCACCGACCTGTACGGCCTCGGGAATTTCGAAACTCTCGACTACAGCCTGGTCGGTCAGGCGCCGGGCACCGGCGAGGAATCCGGCTTCGAAGTGCGGGCGCGCCGCAAATCCTGGGGCCCCAATTACCTGCGCTTCGGATTGAATCTGGAGGATGATTTTCAGGGCAACAGCCGCTACAACGCCGCGGTGCGATTTGTCGTGACCGAAATGAACGAACTCGGCGCCGAACTCTTGACGGACGTCCAGATCGGCAGCGACCCCAAGATCGTCGGCGAGTTCTATCAGCCGCTCGATGCAACGCGGACCTGGTTCGTGGCGCCGAGCGCGCGCGTCGAGGCGCGCGATCTGCCGATCTACACCAAAAACCTCCAGGTCGCCGATTTTCGCGACCGCGAGGCGGAAGTCGATTTGGACATCGGACGCAACCTCGGCAATTGGGGTGAAATCCGCGCCGGACTCCACAGAAACAACGGCCTGACGCACGCGCGCTTCGGCGACCCTTCGCTGGTGGAACAGCAGTACAACAATGGCGAGCTCTTTTTCAAGTTCAGCTACGATCGCCTCGACAATCTGCACTTCCCTCGCGACGGGCAGACATTCAGCCTGCAATGGGATGCCAACCGCACCGACCTGGGCGCCGATATCGCCTCCGACAAAGTGCAGGCCGATTGGCTGATGGCCCGCTCGAGCGGGCGCAATACCCTGTTGTTGTGGACTTCGGCGGGGAGCAGCCTTGACGGCGATTATAAGTCCACCGCCTTGCCCGAATTCTATTCTCTGGGCGGATTTTTCAATTTGTCGGGTCTCGCGCCGCAATCGTTGATCGGCCCGCATTACGCGATAGCCCGCGGAATCTACTTTCGCAAAATCGGGCGCGGCGGCGAGGGCTTTTTCGAGTTTCCCGCGTATATCGGCATGTCATTGGAAGTCGGCAATACCTGGCAGCATCGCGGCGACATAAGTTACGGGTCGGCACGCAAGGACGCGTCGCTGTTTCTCGCGTTCGACACCTTTCTCGGACCCGTCTATCTGGGGTCCGGCTACGACACATCGGGGACCGCCGCGTTCTATTTGTTCCTGGGGCGCAGTTTCTAGAAATTACGGCTCTCGGCGAGCTTTTCCACTTTTTCGAACACCTGCGCCGGCTGGTCGCCGATTCGCGAGTATTCATGTTTTCGCGACATGTCCTCGAGGACGCGGTCGCGTTCCGCAGCGGTGAAAAACCAATGCGTCTTTTGCCAGTCGATGCCGAGCAGCTTGGCAAACGGATCTCCGGCCTTGAGGCGCACGCGAATGCCGTAGGGACGCGGTAGTACCGGCAGCGTGCGCACCAGATTTTGAGGATTGGCAATTCCCATTGCTCGAAAGATAGCCGAACCAACCCCAAGCTGCCAGCTGATTAGCGCCGGATTCGCATGTTAGACTCCGCCGCCTTCGTGACGAGCACCCTTGAAGCTGGCGAGGTAATCGATGGCATCGTCTTATACGGCCTCCGACATCGAGGTATTGAGCGGCCTGGACCCGGTTCGCCGCCGGCCGGGCATGTATACCGACACCACGCGGCCGAATCATCTCGCGCACGAGGTGATCGACAACAGCGTCGATGAAGCCATCAACGGCTATTGCGACGCCATTAATGTCACGCTGCACAAGGACGGCTCGGCCCAAGTCGAGGACAACGGCCGGGGCATGCCGGTCGACATCCACCCGAAGGAAAAGATCAGCGGCGTCGAGTTGATTCTCACGCGCCTGCACGCCGGCGGAAAATTCAACGACAAGAGCTATCAGCACGCCGGCGGGTTGCACGGCGTCGGCGTGTCGGTGGTCAATGCCTTGTCCAAGAACCTCGAAGTGTGGGTGCGCCGCGGCGGCAAGGAATACAACCAGAGCTACGCCGGCGGCAAACCCAAATCGAAACTCGAGGTGGTCGGCGACGTGCCGAAGTCCAGGACCGGCACCACCATCCGCTTTTGGCCCGATCCGAAATACTTCGATTCCGACAAGTTCGCCGTCCCGAAGCTCAAGCAGGTGCTGCGCGCCAAGGCGGTACTTTGCCCCAACCTGCGCGTGACGCTGAACAATGAGCTCACCGGCGAGAAGGACGAGTGGTTCTATACCGGCGGCCTGCACCAATATCTCGCCGAGGAACTCGGCAAGGGGGAGTGGCTTCCGGCCGAGACTTTCTACGGCAAGCGTGACATCGAGGGCGGCGCTCTGGAATGGGCGTTCGCCTGGGTGCTGGAGTCCGAGCATCCGGTCACCGAAAGCTACGTTAATTTGATTCCCACCACCGAGGGCGGCACGCACGTGAACGGTTTGCGCACCGGCGCCTCCGATGCCGTTCGCGAGTTCTGCGAGTTCCGCAATTTGGTGCCGCGCGGCTTGAAGCTGACCCCGGAGGACGTGTGGGACGGCGTGAGCTTCGTGCTGTCCATGAAGATGCACGAGCCGCAATTCGCCGGGCAGACGAAGGAAAAGCTGTCCTCGCGCGAGTCCGCCGGCATCGTGCAGGGCGTGATCAAGGACACGTTCGCGCTGTGGCTCAATCAGCACCCCGATCAGGGCGAGAAAATTGCCATGTTGGCCATTGCCAATGCGCAGCAGCGCTTCAAGGACAGCCAGAAAGTCGCGCGCAAGCGCGTGGTGGCCGGTCCCGCGCTGCCCGGCAAGCTCGCCGATTGCGTGAGCCAGGATCCGGCGCGCGGCGAACTGTTCCTGGTAGAAGGCGATTCGGCCGGAGGCTCCGCCAAGCAGGCGCGCGATCGCGTCACCCAGGCCATCATGCCGCTGCGCGGCAAGATCTTGAACACCTGGGAGTCTGATGCCAGCGAGGTGCTGCAGTCCCAGGAGGTGCACAACATCAGCATCGCTATCGGCGTGGATCCCGCCACTGCGGATTTATCGGGCCTGCGCTACCACAAGATCTGCATTCTGGCGGACGCCGACAGCGACGGACAGCACATCGCCACACTGCTCTGCGCATTGTTCCTGCGCCACTACCGACCGCTCGTGGTGGCGGGCCACGTGTACGTTTGCATGCCGCCGCTGTTTCGCATCGACGCTGGCAAGGAAGTGGTGTATGCGCTCGACGAAGCCGAGCGCGAGAAGGCGTTAAGGCGAATTGCCGAGGCGAATTCGCGCACCAAGGCGGTGGTGACGCGCTTCAAGGGCCTGGGTGAAATGAGCGCGACCCAATTGCGCGAAACCACCATGGCGCCGCAAACGCGCCGCCTTTTGCAGCTCACCATCGACGCCAAAGACAGTCCGGACCAGTTGTTCGACATGCTGCTCGCCAAGAAGCGCGCGGCCGATCGGCGCGAATGGCTGGAGAGCAAGGGCAACCTCGCCCATCTGTAGCGATTGCCATGAAAGACCAAGAACTGAATTTCGAGGGCATCGAGCGCAAGCCCATCAAGGCCTTCGCAGAAAGCGCCTATCTCGACTATTCGATGTACGTCATCCTGGACCGCGCGCTGCCGAGCTTGGGAGACGGATTGAAGCCGGTGCAGCGGCGCATCATCTACGCCATGAGCGAGCTTGGCCTCGCGGCCGGCTCCAAGCACAAAAAATCGGCGCGCACCGTCGGTGATGTGATCGGCAAGTTCCACCCGCACGGCGATTCGGCCTGCTACGAGGCCATGGTGCACATGGCGCAGGATTTCTCCTACCGC
>Ga0210408_10004092_pt1 | contig 13133 bp, 7 predicted proteins | sample IncBWH4MmetaG_FD_155471 | JGI IMG/M metagenome (GOLD analysis project Ga0210408, IMG submission 155471) | Forest soil microbial communities from Barre Woods Harvard Forest LTER site, Petersham, Massachusetts, United States - Inc-BW-H-4-M | ecosystem: Environmental > Terrestrial > Soil >...
AGCAAACAGGGTAGCGGTCGGCCGCAGAGCGATCCCGGTTGCGCGCGCGTCGATTCCGGCGTTGGTGATGTTGATTTGCTGCTCGAGTAGCTCGGGCCGCTTTTGAAACGCCTCCTTGATGGACTCTTCAAACGAGGCGGCTTCCGTGGTTTCCGGCGGCGTCGGCTTATCAGTGGGGATGATCTCCACGTTGATCAGATTGGCCGCCAGCGGATCTTTGCTGATTGCATTCTTCAGGATCTGCTCATCTTGCAGCTTGGTCGTTTGCGCGATGATGAGATTCTGCTGGTTGGTGGCTAGCTCTGATTCCGCGCGAGTGACGTCCAGCGGGGCCATAGTGCCGATCTCTAACTGCTTCTTGTTGTCGCCGTACAGTCGTTGCGAGACGTTCACGGCTTGCTGCTGCACCTCGACGTTTGCACGCGCGTAAACAAGCTCCCAATACGCGGTGATAGTGCTGGTAACCGTCGTGATCGCTTGCGCCTCAAAAACATAGTCGGCGAGCTTCCGGTTGTTTTTTGCGATCATGATGTTCCGCCGGTTAATGAATCGGCCAAAGCCGTTCAACAATTGCTGCTGCACCGTGACCACCAGCGCGGAGGATACGTCCGGATTGAAAAAGTTGAATGTCGAACCCGAGGAAGAGCGCGTGTTATTCCAGGCCAGCGTTCCCGTGGTTCCCGTTGAGAATCCCTCGGTGACGTTATTACTGTATGTAGCGGTGTGAGAAGCCAGGGATGCCGCAGTCGCTTGCGTGCCGGTTCCGGAGATAAACGGGTTGTTCACCGGTGTGATGCGATCGTCATAGGAAAGTGTCGAGTTGAAAGTTGGGTCGTAATTGAGAAACGGAACGCTGGCAAAGGACTGACGAATCTCCGCGCCGGTAATTCCAAATGGCTGACCACCGGCTTCCGTCTGCAGGATGTCGGTGTCCGCAAACCACGGGTTGTACCGCGACACTGCGATGTCCATGCTGTTTTCCAGCGCCAATTCCACGGCATCTTGCAGCGTCAACTCCAGCTTGCCGTCGTGAATCAACTGGTCGATCCGCGGTGAATTGGTGATCACCGGCTCGGGAATCCGGATCGAGCGATACGGCGCGATCAGGTTGGGGAGCGGCTTTGGTGCGTGCCTATAATGATATTTTTCGACACCGAGCGACACCGGAATGGGTGGGTTGGTCGCGGCGGGCTTGTACACATCTTGCGCCGGTGTTTGCGGCGTCGGTAGCCCGGGCTTTTCTTGCGTTGGAGCCGGCTGCTGCGAAGGCGTTCCCGGATCCTGTGCCCAGACCGGCCCGCCGGCGATCAATACCGCTAAAAACGCGGCCAATACTGGGCGGGCGAGGTATTTCACGTTTCTCGCCGCAGCTTTGAACATGCGCTGCAGTCGGTAGGCCCGTCCGGTTGGCCGCTCGGCGGTCATATGTCTCGCGTTCATCTTATTCTTCACCCCTCAATTGATAGTTTTCACCGAAACAGTGTGATTTGCGCTCACCTGTACAACGTTCAGCCGACACTATTTGTTTCACCCAATCGCCGAAGCAGGGCACTATCAGGCAGCCATGGGCGGCCGCGCGAATCTGGCAGTCTAGCAGGCGCCTGCATTGGTTGACAACGCGCCACTGCACGACTAGGCTGCTGACAGTTCGACGCTTACAGGCACGGCAACGAGCCTCGCTCGCGTGGTGCCGGGGACTTATGCTGCAAGACGAAGAGTTGTTGCGCATGTTCGAGGTCTCGGGAGCCATCCGGAAGGGGCATTTCGAGCTCTCCAGTGGCCTGCACAGCGGCACCTACGTACAGTGCGCGCTCGTCCTTCGATATCCGCGATACGCTGAAAAATTGGGCCGCGCTCTCGCCGCGCTTTTCTCCGACGCGACCATCGAAGCGGTCGTTTCCCCGGCGCTCGGCGGCATCGTCATCGGGCAGGAAGTCGCACGCGCGTTGCCGGAGCCAAAGTCGGGCGCCGGCGGCGGAGTTCCCGCGATTTTTGCCGAGCGCGATTCCGGCGGAATGATGTGCCTACGGCGTGGATTTTCTCTGCGCGCCGACCAGCATGTGCTGGTAGTTGAGGATGTGTGGACCACCGGCGGCTCGACCCTGGAGACCATTCAAGTTGTGGAAGAGGCCGGGGGGCGCGTGGTTGCCGCCGGCGCGCTGATTGATCGCAGCGGCGGCAAAATTGAATTCCCCGTCGAAGCCAGCGCTCTTATCGACTTACCCATCGCCAGCTATGAGCCCGACGAATGCCCGCTCTGCCGGGACGGCAGCGCCGCAGTCAAGCCAGGCAGTCGCTTCGTTCGCTCCGTGTCGTAGCTCTGAATCTCCGCCTCGTCGCGAACCCGTAGCGCTGGCATCTTGCCGGCGCGCCCCCCACGCGCCATCGATGCACACATCGCAAGCTGGACTCCCACTCACTCATCACTGATAATTTCTCGCTCCATGCGCTATTTCAAGCTCACCATCGCCTACGACGGCACAGACTTCCACGGCTGGCAAATCCAATCGAACAAACCCACGATTCAGGGTGAAATCGTAAACGTGGTGCGTCGCATCACTCAGGAAAACGTGCAACTGCACGGAGCCGGGCGCACCGACGCCGGCGTGCACGCTCTCGGGCAAATCGGTAGCTTTCGCACCCAATCCGCGCTTTCCGCGGTTGAATTCCAGCGCGCACTCAACGCCCTGCTGCCGCCCACGATTCGCATCGTCGCCGCTGAAGAAGTTGGCCCAGACTTCAACGCCCGCTGGTCCGCTCGCGGCAAGATATACCGGTACCGCCTATATCGCGGCAAAGTCGTCCCGCCCATGCTGTGGCGCTACGTCCTGCACTATCCGTTTCCGCTGGATGAAGATGCCATGCGCGATGCCGCAGCCCGTTTTGTCGGTGTGCACGACTTCGCATCCTTCGCGGCGTCCACTGGCTCGGAAGATGACGACAAGGAGCGCTCCACCGAGCGCGAGATTTACGAAACAGATCTCGGGCGTTCCCTGGATGGCGAAGAATTAGTGTTCACCGTTCGCGGCCGCTCTTTCCTGCGCTACATGGTCCGGAAAATCGTCGGCACCTTGCTCGACGTCGGCAGGGGCAAACTCGCCCCTGACGATATCGACCGCCTCTACGAACTAAAAGATCGCTCAAAATCGGGACCAACGGTCCCGCCGCAGGGCCTCTGCATGGTCAGCGTCGAACTTGAAGAGGCCTTCCGCTTATGATCCCCGCATACCGAATAAGATCCACGCTTGGCACCAGACTTGCCTGAGATTTTCTCGCAATTGAGGGTAGTTCCCGGTCGACATTACAGATAAAATTCCAAGTACGCGAAAGCCCGATGACGTGGGAGTGTTTCTCGGGAGCTTGCTCTGAGCAGCGGCTCAAATTTTTGCAATCGAGGCCTAGGAACAAAATGGGATTTAAGATGTTCAGCAACAAACTGTGGCGGGTTCATTCGGCTGCTCTTCTTGCGCTGCTGTGGCTGCCACTTGGAGTACAGGCGGATAACGCTGCGTTCGACTTGGCCGGCCCGCGCGTGGAAATGAAGGTCAGCCGCGGTGGGAAGCGTTTGCCGATCTCTGACGTCGCTAATCTGCAGCCCGGCGACCGCCTGTGGATTCATCCCGACTTTCCCGAGGACCAATCCGCTCGTTACTTACTGGTGGTCGCTTTTTTGCGCGGCTCGACCAATCCGCCACCGGAAAATTGGTTCACGCGAGCGGAAACGTGGAAAAACCAGGTCCGCCAGGAGGGAATTGTCGTCACCGTTCCGCAGGACGCCCAGCAGGCCCTGATTTTCCTAGCGCCGGAAACAGGCGGCGATTTCGTGACTTTGCGTTCGGCCGTGCGAGATAAGCCGGGCGTGTTCGTCCGTGCCTCACAGGATCTAAACCAAGCCAGCCTGGATCGCACCCGGCTCGAGAAATATCTAATCGACGTGCACGAGATTTCAGACGTGGATCCCAAAGCGTTGCATGACCGTTCCGCTCTCCTGGCGCGCACGCTCGGAATCCGAGTCGAGCAACAATGCTTCGAGCGGCCGCTCGAGCAGCAAGCCGCTTGCCTAACGCAGAATACCGGAAATCTGGTGCTCGATGACGGGCATAGCCAGTCCATGGTTGCCGCGCTCACTTCCGGTCCAAACTCTGAGTTGATCGGAGCGGTTACCGCCACGCCGCTGGTCGGCGGCGGGTTTTACAGCGCGTACGTGGGAGCGATTGTCGATCTCGCGCGAGTCATGAGTAACATCCACACCGCGTCGTACCAATACATCCCAGCGCTTGTCCTGCCCAAAAAAGAGCAGATGAACCTGAAGCTGAATAATCCGCCTTCCTTTCGCAAACCTATGTCGGTCATCGTTGTAGGATTGCCTGCGGTAGAGGCCCCGCAGTTGCCGCCGTTGCGCAGCGTCGATCCCAAGCAGGTGTTTTGCCTGCAGAAGTTGCCCTTGGTATTGCCTGTCGAGGGCGCGCCGCTGGTGTACTCGGCGGATATCGCGCACGATTTCGTGCTGCACGTGCAGGGCAAAACTGGAACCGCGCTCGATCTTCCGGCCCGGCCGGATGCCGCGAGCGGCGGCTTTGTGGTCGATACGCACGCCGCGGACGCCGCCACGTTGGACCCCGAGCTCACCGGCACATTGCGCGGTTTTTGGGGCTTCGAACCATTTGACGGTCCAAGTTTTCGCTTGCGAACTTCTCGTTCCACGAACTGGAGTATTCCGCTCGCCGAGGAAAGCGCCTTGATTGTGGGCCGCGAAGACACGTTCCACTTGCAAGCTCCCAGCGCGGTCTGCGTCGATGACGTGAACATTCAGGACGCGCAGGGCCGCGAAATAAAGGCTGCGTGGAAGTCGGCCAAGCCTGAAGAACTGGAAATTAAGATCGCATTGAAGGATCAGTCCGCGGGTCCCCTGAAACTGAGACTCCATCAATTTGGGCTGGCACATTCAGACGAGTTGCCGGTTCAAGCGTATTCAGAAGCCGCGCATCTGGACAGCTTCGTTATCAACGCGGGCGACGCGCAAGGCACATTAAAGGGAAGCCGCCTGGACGAAGTGGAGCGTTTTGAATTGAAAGGAGCGCGATTCGTTCCTGCCAAGCTGACCCGCGCCAATGAACAGGACGAACTCCGCGTGGCGATGAAAGAAGCAAGCCCCCCGGCGCTACAGCCGAAGGAACGATTGGTGGCACGCGTTGCACTTAAAGACGGTCGCGTTCTCGAGCTTCTCACCACCGTGGAAGATCCTCGGCCCAAGGTCACGCTGGTGAACAAAAACATCCGTCCCGGTGCAGCGCAATCAGCGATCAACCTAGGCAGCCCGGATGAACTCCCACTGGATGGCCAGATTTCGTTTCTGTTGCACACGGAAATCCCGAATAGACTCTCACGCGGCGAAAAGATCGAAGTCGCCACGGCAGACGAATCCTTCAGCACAGTCCTCAGCTTCACCGATGGAGGTCTCGTGTTGCGCGATTCCGAAAGCCTTGTGGCGACCCTCGAGCCGCTGAAGGCCTTCGGTCCATCCGCGTTTGGCCCACTGCAACTTCGGCCGGTAAATCCCGAGGGCGGCAAGGGAGACTGGCAACCTCTCGCGGTTCTGGTTCGCCTTCCTGTGGTCAAGGAGATTCGTTGCTCCGCCAGCCCCGACAAACCATGTCAGTTAAGCGGCAGCAATTTGTACTTGATTGACTCGGTCGCGTCCGATCCTCAATTCACTCACACCGCACCGGTGCCGACAGGTTTCCTGGACTCCACGCTCAGCGTCCCGCACCCAAGCGAAACCGGCTTATACATCAAACTGCGCGACGATCCATCTACGGTAAGCACCGCGACTCTGCCCGTTACACCTGAGGAGTGACGCCGCACCGCGCGGCACGATCGTGGGAGCGCTGCTTCGGTTTGCCAATCACCCAGTTTCGTTGACTTGATGACGCAGCCAACCTAATATCTGGCGCTAATGTCAGAAACTCAGTCCTTGAATGGCCAAACCATCTCGCACTATCGCATTTTAGAAATGCTTGGCGGTGGCGGCATGGGTGTTGTGTATAAGGCGGAGGACACGAATCTCGGTCGCTTCGTCGCCCTGAAGTTTCTGCCTGATCATGTTGCGCGGGATTCGCAGGCTTTGGAACGCTTCAGGCGGGAGGCGCGAGCAGCCTCCTCTTTAAACCATCCCAATATCTGCACGATCTATGAGATTGGAAACCACAATGAACAATCGTTTATCGCCATGGAGTATCTCGATGGCGTGACGCTGAAGCATAACATCGCCGGGAGACCGCTGGATGTTGAGACGGTGCTATCGCTGGGAATTGAGATCGCTGATGGCTTGAGCGCCGCTCACGCGCAAAGCGTGATTCATCGCGATATCAAGCCGGCGAATATTTTCGTGACCGGGCGAGGGCACGCCAAAATTCTCGATTTCGGCTTGGCCAAAATCATGTCATCGAAAAGCGCGTCTTCCCCCGCAGATAACCTCGCCACAATCGCCGTGGACACCGATCACCTGACGAGCCCTGGGAGCACTTTGGGAACCATCGCGTATATGTCTCCCGAGCAGATTCGCGGTAAGGAACTGGACGCCCGCACGGATTTGTTCTCTTTCGGCGCTGTGCTGTACGAGATGGTGACCGGCACGCTGCCCTTCCGGGGCGAAACTTCCGGCATCATTTCTGAGGCCATCCTCAATCGGCCCTTCACAACTCCGCTGCGGTTCAACCCGGATCTACCCGCCAAATTCGAGGACATACTCAACAAGGCCTTGGAAAAAGACCGTGATCTGCGCTACCAGTCGGCGTCAGATATTCAGATCGACTTGAAGCGGTTGAAGCGCGAGATCGATTCCGGCCAGTCGTCTTCTGGATCACGCGCGCCTATGCCCGTCGAAGCCGCCACAACCCCGACGCGCTCCCATGCGTCGCTCACCGCTGAGACGGCCGTTCCGATGGAGAGTACGACCGCCCAATCAGTTTCCACGAAACGATGGCCCTTGGTCGTGCTCGGCGCGGGCTTCCTCACAGCTGTGGCCCTTGTTCTTGCGTGGATACGTCCAGCCGCTCCGCCCAGAGTCTCGTCTTTGACCCAGATCACCAATGATGGGCGCGAGAAACCTTCCAGTTATTCTCTTGACCGCATCCCGCCTGTCATTGTCTCTGATGGCTCCAGGCTCTACTTCTGGGAATCCGGTCCCGGCGTCTCGCAGGTTTCTGCATCCGGTGGGCAAACGGTTCCCCTCACGAGCGGACTTCAGAACGTGTTCATCAACGACATTTCGCCGAAGGGATCGGAATTGCTGATCGGGACTCCGACCCCACAGAATTACTACGGAAATGCTCTATGGATCCTGCCGCTGCCCGGTGGGTCACCGCGTCGCCTGGCTGACATTCTCGCCCAGGACGCGACATGGTCCCGCGACGGCTCGAAAATCATTTATGCCAACGAATCAGATTTGTACTCAGCAACGCCCGACGGCAGTGATAAACGCAAAATCACTACCGTGGCCGGTCGCGCATGGTGGCCTCGCGTTTCACCGGACGGACGCCGCATAAGACTCTCGGTGTTCGATCCACATACTACTCTGAGTTCCTTGTGGGAAGTTTCAATGGATGGAACGGCTGCCCGCCATCTCCTTCCGGGCTGGAACGCTCCGACCGCCTGTTGTGGCAACTGGACTCCGGACGGAAATTACTTTGTCTTTCAGGCCACGGACAACGGCCGGACAGACATTTGGGCCATCCGCGAAAAGGGATTGCTTCAAAAATCGGAGTCCGAGCCCGTGCGGCTGACCACCGGTCCGCTTAACTACTGGGCTCCGCTGCCGAGCAGAGACGGCAAAAAAATCTTCGTGGTCGGCGAACAGCCCCGCGGCGAACTTATTCGGTACGACACAAAGCTCCGTCAGTTTGTCCCCTACATGAATAGTCTTTCGGCCGAGCAAGTGAGATTTTCGCCAGACGGGCAATGGGCTGCGTACGTGACCTACCCGGAAGCTACCTTGTGGAGAAGCAGAATTGACGGCAGCGAACGCCTGCAACTCACTTTCTCTCCCCAACAAGCTGGGCTTCCCCGATGGTCGCCGAATGGGAAGCAAATCGCGTTTATTGCGGCCAGCGTGGGGCAGCCCTCCAAGATATACGTCGTTTCTGCCGAAGGCGGCGCGAGCGAGGAAATTATCCCCCAGGAACCGGTACAAAACGACCCGGCTTGGTCTGCGGACGGAAATTCAATTATTTTTGGAGAAGCACCGCTCGGCCAGCTGGGAGCCTTGCGCACCAACGGCCTTCACATTGTGGACTTGAAAACGCACTTGGCCTCCATCATTCCAGGCACGGACGGGCTGTGGTCGCCCCGTACTTCGCCCGATGGGCGCTACTTGGTCGGACTCTATGCGGATACTCAGCGGCTCATGCTTTTCGATCTGAAGACCCAGAAGACGACCGAGCTCGTGAACGCAATTAATGTTGGCTGGCCGGAATGGTCCCGGGACTCTCAATACGTTTACTTCGAGATGACCTCCAGCACTGCGGACGGCGACAAACTGGTCAGAGTACGCGTTGCCGATCGCAAGCTCGACGAGATCAAGAGCCTGAAAGACATCCGGGAGGTCGGATTCTACACCAACTGGGGTGGCCTCGCTCCCGATGACTCGCCTCTGACCCTGCGCAATGCCGCCACCCAGGAAATTTACGCCGTCGACGTGGACCTGCCCTAAACCTATGCGGGGTTGCGCGTACCACATTGGCCATCAGGAGTGACGCCGCATCTTGGCTTGTCCTTGCATTCGTGAAGCCGGGGAATACCGATCTTCCGATTGGCGACCAACAGAAGGCATTGAAGAGAATTGCGTTCCCAGGGAGAATGTCGGCCGCGATTTCAGATAGAATCGGCTTATGGCCGCGACAGCCATTTCGGTCGACACTCTTCCTTCCATAAACCCGGCCACAGGCGAAGCGCTTGGATATTTCGAGAGGACGCCGACCTCCGCGCTGCCCCAAATCTTCAGTCGGGCACGTACCGCGCAAGCGATTTGGGCGCGCGTGCTGATGCGCCAGCGTTGCGCGCATCTTCGCGATCTACGCGACTGCATCCTGTCATCGCGTAACGCCCTCGCGGACGCGGTTGTCGCAGAATCCGGCAAACCACGCGTTGAAGCTTTGTTCGCAGATATTTTCGTAGCCGTCGACACCGCCGCGTACTTCGCAAAAAGCGCCGGCCGCTTGCTGGAACCCGAACGCGTCCCGCATCACAGCCTCGCTGCTAAAGCGAAATCCGGCAAGGTCACGTACGAGCCCCTCGGCGTTATCGGCATCATCAGCTCTTGGAATTATCCGCTGGCGATTCCCTTGAGCCAGATCATTCCTGCCGTCGCCGCGGGCAATGCCGTGATTTGCAAGTCCAGCGACTTCACCCCGCACTGCGGTGCGCTCATCGAAAAACTCTTTGCCGATGCTGGCTTTCCGAAAGATTTAGTCACCGTGCTACAAGGCGGTGGGGAAGTTGGGCAGGCGCTGATCGAAGCTGATCCCGACAAAGTATTGTTCACCGGAAGTGTCGCGACTGGCCGCCGCGTCGCGGAAGCTTGCGCTAAGCGGCTGATTCCGACCGTTCTGGAACTCGGCGGCAAAGACGCCATGCTGGTCCTCGGCGATGCCAATCTCGATGTCGCCGCAAGCGCCGCCGTCTGGGGCAGCTACACGAATTGCGGGCAAGTGTGTCTCTCCGTCGAACGCCTTTTCGTTGAGCGGTCGGTGAGCGATGAGTTTGCCGCCCGGTGCTTGGCGAAAACGAAGAAGCTGCGGCTAGGCCCCGGCAATGACCCCACAACCGACGTCGGCCCCATGATTCGCCCGCAACATGTGCAACGCATGGTCGACCTCGTCGAAGATGCCGTGAGCCGCGGCGCGCGCGTTCTGTGTGGCGGACATCCCCGCGTCGATCTCGGCCCGAATTTCTTCGAGCCCACCGTCATCACCAACGTTGGCTCCACCATGAAGCTTTTTCAGGAAGAAACCTTCGGCCCGATCCTCGCGATCCAACCGGTGGCTGACGCGGAAGAAGCCATCGCCCGCGCAAACGATTCGCCCTTCGCGCTCTCGGCCAGCGTGTGGACGCGCGACGCCAGTCGCGGCCAGGCGATTGCCAGGCGCTTGCGTGCGGGCGCCGTGATGGTCAATGATGCCGTCAGCTACTTCGCCATCGCTGAGGCTCCGCACGGCGGTTGCTCCGCCAGCGGCTGGGGCCGCACCCACGGCAAAGCCGGCCTGCTCGAAATGGTTCAGACAAAATATATTGACGTGGATCGCCTGCCTGGCCGCGAGAAGCCCTGGTGGTATCGCTATGGCGCCGACCTCGAGCGCGCCGCCGACGCCTTCCTGCAATTCGAGTATAGCGGTGGCCTCGTTGCCCGCCTGCGCAACGCCCGCAGCGCCCTGAAAACGATGTTCCGCGACCACGGCCTAAGATGAATTTTATGGTGTGCGGTGGACTGGCCGCCGCTTTAACAGTCGTGGCACGATCCCGACAAAATCCATGAACGCCATCACACGATCACCAGCGTCAAAGGGCAATCATGCAAAATGATCTAATCCACGACTGGAACCAAGCCTCACCCCCGCTAATTCCGCCGGGCTCGCGCATTTTGCTGAACGACGAGACTCTTCGCGACGGCCTGCAAAATCCCTCCGTCCACGACCCGAGCATCGAAGAAAAAATCGAAATCCTGCACCTGATGGAATCGCTCGGCATCGATTCCCTGAACATCGGCCTTCCCGGCGCCGGCCCGCGCGCCGTGGAACACACCGAAGCGCTGGCCCGCGAAATCGCCGCCAATCGCATGAAGATTCGCCCCAACGCCGCTGCGCGCACCGTTGAAGCCGACATCCGCCCCATCGCCGAAATTTCCCAGCGCGTTGGCATTCCGATCGAAGCCGCCACCTTTCTCGGCTCAAGTCCCATCCGCCGCCTAGTCGAAGACTGGACCGTAGACCATCTCGAGCGCACCACGGAAAAGGCCGTCAAATTCGCCGTTGATCACAACCTCCCCTCGATGTATGTGACCGAAGACACCATTCGCACCGACCCCGACACCGTAAAGCGCCTCTACTCCACCGCCATCCGCAGCGGCGCGCGCGCCATCGTGCTCTGCGATACCGTCGGCCATGCCACCCCGCAAGGCGCCTACAACTTGATCGAGTTCGCGATCGACGAAGTCGTGAAGCCCAGCGGCGAAAAAATCCGCGTCGATTGGCACGGCCATAACGATCGCGGCCTGGCCATCGCCAACTCGCTCTGGGCCGTAGCCGCCGGAGCCCACTGCGTCCACGCCGCCGCCAATTCGCTCGGCGAGCGCGTCGGCAACACACCCATGGAATTAATGCTCGTCAATCTCCGCCTGATGGGCCTCATCCACCAAGACCTCTCGCGCCTGAAGGAATATTGCGAAAAGGTCGCCAAAGCCACGCACACCACTATCCCGCCCAATTATCCGGTCATCGGCCGCGACGCCTTTCGCACCGCCACCGGCGTCCACGCCGCCGCTATCATCAAGGCCTACCACAAAAAAGACGCCGCGCTGGCCGACGCCGTCTACAGTGGCGTCCCTTCGCACCTCTTCGGCCTCGACCAGGTCATCGAGATTGGCCCCATGAGCGGCAAATCCAACGTACTCTTCTGGCTCGAGCGCCACGGCATCCCGGCCAACGACGCGCTCGTCAACCGCATCTTCGATGCCGCCAAGCAATCCTCCCGAGTGCTCACCGAATCCGAAGTGCAAGCTCTTTGTGCCGAGGCCGCGCGCCATTGATCTCGCTAACCGCGCGCAACTTCGCCTGGAACTCGGCAATGAAACGCGCCGCCCTTTGGGTTATTCTTTTGACCATGCCCGTCAGGTCCGCCAGCGTTCCGCACAACAGCCGGCCCATCTCCACCACGCAACTTGCCGACACTCCGGAAGTCCGCTCGGCGTTAGCGTGGTTCGCGCGCAACGTCGCCTGGATTAATGAGCAGCAAATCCGTCTCACCGAGATCTCGGCTCCGCCATTTCAAGAGGCCCAGCGCGCCGCCGCCGTAAAAACTCTCCTGGCGTCCTCCGGCCTCGAAGTGCAAATCGACAAGACCGGCAACGTCATCGGCGAACTCCGCGGCGCCAACGAAAAAGAAATCGTAGTCCTCTCCGCACATCTCGACACTGTTTTCCCCGCAACCACCGACGTAAAGGTCCGTCGCGAAGGCGAGCGCCTCCTCGCTCCCGGAATCTCCGACAACGGCACCGGCCTCGCCGCCCTAATCGCCATTGCCCGGGCCTGTCACGAGGCCCATATTCATCCGCGCCGCTCCATCCTCTTCGTCGCCGACGTCGGCGAAGAAGGCGAAGGCAATCTCCGCGGCATGCGCGCCCTGATCGATGGCTACAAACCGAAACTCAAAGCCGTTATCGTCCTCGACGGCTCCGGCACCGATCACGTCACTACCAAAGCCCTCGCCTCCCGCCGCGTCGAAGCCACCATCACCGGCCCGGGCGGCCACAGTTGGTCCGACTTCGGCATGCCCAATCCCATCAACGCTCTCGTGCGCGCCTCCGTCCGCTTCATCAACACCAAAGTGCCCGTCACGCCGCGCACCACCTTCAACATCGGGCAAATCGAAGGCGGCACCTCGGTCAATTCCATCCCCTACGAAGCCAAGCTCAAGGTCGACATCCGCTCCGAAAGCGAAGATGAACTCGGCAAGCTCGAATCCGCCTTGCGGGAGTGCATCGCCGCCGGTGTGCGCGACGAAATGGAGTCCGCCCGCGATCGCACCAAAGGCAAGCTCGAGTGGAAGGTCGATCTCCTCGGCAGCCGCCCCGGTGGGGAATTGCCCGCCAACTCCGCGCTGTTAGCCGCGCTCCGCTCCGCCGATGAGTATGTCGGCACCCAGTCGCGTGTCGAGCGTTCCTCCACCGACGCCAACGTGCCCTTATCCCACGGCATCGAAGCCATCTCCATCGGCGCGGGCGGCACCGGTGGCGGCGCTCACTCCCTTAACGAGTGGTACGAGCCCGTCGGCCGCGAACTCGGCTTGAAGCGTGCCCTCCTCACCCTTCTCGGTGTTTCGGGACTTGCGGAGGAAAAAGCTCGATGACTGATGGCTCACGC